>Ga0315284_10014456_pt1 | contig 11244 bp, 19 predicted proteins | sample YL17G09_16_MG_FD_203696 | JGI IMG/M metagenome (GOLD analysis project Ga0315284, IMG submission 203696) | Sediment microbial communities from Yellowstone Lake, YNP, Wyoming, USA - YL17G09_16 | ecosystem: Environmental > Aquatic > Freshwater > Lake > Sediment | place: USA: Wyoming | collected...
TATAATCCAGATAGTCTATTGTTTCATATCTGCATTTGCATTTTTGACAGACTTTAATTACCATTATTTTATTATGAACGATTTATACATTTCTTTTTACCACTTAATTGGTATACTATGGTATACTACTACTTATACTACTACTTTTATATCCTTATATTATTAAAATTAAAGGAAGGAAATAAAGATTGTTGTCTGGGTTTTCTTTTTGGTATTCTATGAACAAATTTTCCTCTTGATTGTATTACAATTTTATTATTGGGGTCTAATTTATGAACATGTTCTCTTATTTCTTTTGCTTCTGCAAAAGTTTTTACTTCCTGAGAATACCATTTACCTCGCTTCCCATGATGTGCAAATTTATAACTTACTTTTACCATTTTATATTTAATCCTCCTTTCATTTTATTATTATTGGTCTTTCTCTTAATGCTAATGGAGAAGAATATTCTTTGACTGCTTTTAATAAATCTTTTTCTTTAATGTATCTTTTTCTTCCAAGAGTTTTAGAGATGAAACCTTCAACGATTGCTAAATCTTCTTTTCCTTTATAAGTTTTAAATAAGGATTTTTTTCTAGGAATATATTCTTCTCCAAATAACTTTTTTCTTCTGCGAGATGGAGGGGGGGTATAAGGAGGATTATATGGTGGAGTGTATTCTGGTGGAGTTTCACGAGGAGGTTTAGGATAATTATAATAATTATATGTATAGGATGGTTTGTATAATTTTTTGTATGGTTCTTTATATTTTCTTGGAAATTCTTTTAATCTTTCACCAAAATATTTTTCTTTGGAATATTTTTCAAATATACTATATTTTTCTTTTGTTAATCTATATCCACTTTTTTCTAATAAAGAAATCTTTTGAACATTGATATTTTTATATCTTGATTCTAAGGATTTTAATTCCATTATTCTTTTTGGTGTTAAAATATCAAAATCTCTTTTTAAAAACATAATACCTTTTTTGCCCCATTGTTCTCTTTGATAAAATGATTCTTGTATTCTCATAATATTTCTAGAATATCCAGTTGGTATTTCATAAGTTTTCCAAGTTCCTGTTTTTTCATCATAATATTGAGAACCTTTTGTAATCATTCTTTTTTCATTATCTAATTGAAATAGACCTGCTCTTTTATTCCATCTCTCTTGAATTATATTTATTCTATTAGATTCTAATTTCATTAATTGTTCTTTACTTATTATTCTTTTTAATTGTGAAATATAAATTAGTTTTCCTTCAATGTATATTATCCCCATTTTTCTAATATTAAATCCTCCCCTAAACATTGCAGATTCAACTTCAATCCCTTTCACAGATTTTTCTGTCGCACCAATAGTTCCTAATGGTGATTTAATGTTTAATTGTTTTTGAATTTGTTTTGTTGATAATCTCTGCTTTCTTAATTTTTTACCAAGTTTAAATGTTGTTTCATCCAATACAGAACGAGTATAAAGTATTTGCCTTCTTCTTGCAAAGTCTGGAAGTAAAGAAAAACTATATTCTTTTCCTCCTCCAAGAACATAACTTAATCCAACATATCCAGCACCACCCTTTTCTATTGGTAATTGAAAATAAAAACCAGCTCCTCCTCTTTTGGATAATTCAGGTTTAACCATTAATTTTCCATTCGTTAATATTGGAGATTCCATTGCTCCATGAACTAATAATTGTGGTTGCTTAAATTCTTTTTTCCCAAGTCTTTGAGTTATTTTTAACATCTCTTTGTTTGGTTCAAAATATCCACTTATGGTAAGTCTTTCTGAAGTAAAACCTTTTCCATAATTCTTATACATATTTTTCATCTCTTTTGCACTAAATACTTTCTGTTGTTCAAAACCTTCTACATTAAATCTAGAACCACTAAATAAAAATAAATTCCCCTTTGGTGTTTGTATCCCTTCTCTTTTAGGAAGCAAGTTTTCTCTCATTAAAAAATAATCTCTTAAAAAATCTTTTGACATATATCCCCCTAATCTTTTTTTTCCAAATTCACTTATTAAAGATACTTGTGCTTCTTTTTCAAAAACAACCTTTGTTGCATAATTCATACTTTTAATTTTTAAATTTATTTCTTTTAGTTTTTCAATCCTGCCTAATATAATTGCTTCATCTATTCTTACATTAGTTCCAATTCCAAACAATGATTTAAATTCAGAAGTAACAAATACAGAACGAGGATTTTCCATTGTAGTTCCAAGAACATCCTTAAATATTTCTGGTTTGAACAATTCAAATCTACTTACATCACTTCTAGCTTTTAATCTCTTATAAACAGATTCACTTATTTTTCCAGTAAAAATATTATGTGATTCTTCTGGTGTATAAAATTTACTAAACTCTTGAAAGTCTTTTATATCTTTTAATTTTAAACCTGTTTCTTCAAATACTTCTCTTAATGTTCCTGCTCTCATAGTTTCTTTAGGTTCTATAAAACCTCCTATAGATATAGCTTTTCCTTCTCTGTCTATTCCTAAAACATACCCTAAACTTTTTCCTTCCTTATTAATTACCTCTGGAAGAAATGCACCTCTCTTTCTTGATAATGCAATTTTTTCAGATGATAGTGTTGATTCTTCTATTGTTGGTATTCTTGCCTTTGTAGTCATTCCTGACTCTCTCATTAATTTAATCATTGGAAGTGTCATTAAAACTCCAACTGTTGCCTGTGCATATCCTTCAGGTGTCTTTTCTTTTATGCCTAACTTGAATTGTTCCAGTCCTTTTAATCCCCAATAAGCACTAACATATGGAGCAAGAGGAGTCATTTCTGCAAGGATTGTTCCACTTATTATTGTAGATGTTTCAACATCTTCTGGTGTTCCAGTTTTTAATAAAAAACTTTTTGGAATTCGCATCTTTGTTCCAGAAAATGTTCTAAGATTTAATAGATTAAATGTTTCTCCAGATATTCTTCCAAATCCCCTAATAGTAGATTCAGTTGAACCTATTATTATTTTATCAAATTCTTTTATATATCTTCCAACAGGAGTTTGTTCAGGAATAAAAGTTCTATCCTTTTTTATTTTAGAACTTCCAAGTTTTTCAAACCAATCTACAAATCTTACAGAAGTTTCTGTTGCAGGAATTTCAACTCCAATATCTTTTGAAACCTGTTCATCATATTCATTAATCTTTTTTTCATATTCTTCTGGAGTAAAAGTTCTTCCTAAATTATAACTTCCTGCATAAGTTTTTAATCCAGCAGGAGTTACTGTTGGATGTTCTTTTATATATTCTTTAGAAATAGTTGTTCCATTAATAGAAACTCTTGATGGAGTTCCACCAAAAAATTCTGATGTAATTCCTGTAACCTCTCCACCTTTTCCAAATACTATTTTCTCCTGTGGATATTCTTTTTGAAATGTTTCAATCTGATATTTATTATATGATTCCTGTTGTTCAGAATATCTTTTCTGTATCCCTTCAACTCCCTGTCCTCCAACTTGACTTACTCCATAAGTTCCAGATGCTAATGCTAATTTCTTTTGTTCTAATCTTCTTATCTCTAGTAATTTAGATTCTGGAACACCTCCAAATTTTCCTTGACTTTCTTTTGCTTTATTTTTTATATCTTCTGCTTCTTTTTTTAATCTGTCCAGTCGTGCCTGTTCGTCTGGGGATAAATACTCCTTAATTACTGGAGCTTCTGGTTCGTTTCCTGCACCACCAAATGTTTTTCTTAATTCACCATAAGTTACTCTTGGATGTTCTTTAATATATTCTAAGGAAATATTTTTTCCATTATAAGTAATTCGTGATGGAGTAGAAGTTGTTGTTGCAGAAAGAGTTGTTGCAGGAATAGTAGTTGTTTTTGTTGCCATTATCACCAGATTTCTTATTAAGTAGTAAGTGTAGTCGGTTTATATATTTTATTGTTTTTATAAGAAATAAAATTACAATTCATCATCATCCCATTCTTCTTTATTAGGACTATCGTATCCTGCTCTTGTTATTAATTCCCTGACCCTGCATTCATATTTAAATATCTCTTTCTTTAAAACATTCCAGACACTCATGTCCATATTTAATCTTGTCTTGCCATTGGTGTGGTTTGTGTTTGTATCATAGACTGGATACTTTGCAGAGAACTGTTCTATCTTTTCTTTTACAGTTATCATTTCTTTTCTTTCATCACCAGTTAATTTTCCCCAGACTTCCATCAATAAACTTTCGCAGTCAGAAATCATTGCCATAAAATTCCACACACCTAATACTTCATTCATTATTAATGGATTGAGTCTGCACATATTAATCCTATCTTGCACACGATGAAATCTATGCATTTTTAAAAAGGCTTCGTTAAATTTTGAAACATCACCGATGTTTTCTCCCTCGACTTTTTCTCCTTGTTGATAGAATCCCATTACGATTATAAAGTAATAAACTTTATAAATGTTACTTTACTAATTATATCTAAGTGCTTTTCCAGATTGGTATTCCTACCCTGCACTATAATATTAACTGGAATGAAATAACAATGGAAGAAAAAAAGATTTTTGAATTTGCTATTGATAAATTTTTAAAACATAAAATAGAACTAATGATTAAAAGAATTACCGACGACGACGAGAATGATAATTATTTAATCATTGAGGGTGATACTGGTTGTCTTGCAGGTGATTCCATTATAAGATATAATAGAGGACATAATTGCAGAAAGATGACCATTCGAAAATTATTTAATCATTATCATAATCCAATACCAAACAAGAATAAAAGAATATTTGATTTATCTATTCCAACATTTATAAGAGCATATAATGGAATAGAAATAAAATTGCATAAATTAAAAGATGTTTTCTATTCTGGAAAGAAGAAAGTATTTAAATTAATTCTTGAAGATGGTAAGTCAATTAAAGCAACAGAAGAACATAAATTCTTAACTCCTCTTAATTGGAAAGAATTAAAAGATTTAAAGGTTGGTGATACAATTCTTTGTGATACTCCCAAACCCACAAAGAATGGAAGAATGAAAGTTAAACTAAAAGAAATTCAATTAACAGCAAAGTATCATCCATATAAAGATTTGCATGGAGGTGTTTCAGTTCCTAGATTAATTTATGAAGCAAGATTAAATAACTTAGAATTTTTGCAATATCTAGATATATTATTAAATGAACCTAATCATGCAAAGACATTAAAATACATTAATCCATCTATACATTCAGTTCATCATAAAGATGGGTGTCATTATAATAATTCTATTGAGAACTTACAATTGATGTTAAACAATGAACATTTAAAATTACATGGAGAAAGTAATTATGTTAATTTTTCACAAGGAGTTCCTAAACATATTAAGATAAAAGAAATAATTGAAGGAGAGATAGAAGATACTTATGATATTGAATGTGAAGAACCTTATCATAATTTTATTGCTAATGATATAATAGTTCATAACTCTGGCAAGACAAATATGTCTATTGGCATTTCTTATCTTGTTGCACAGGCAACAGGAAGAACTTTTGATAATTCCAGAATATTTTTTGATACAGCGAAGGCAGTGGACTTTGCAAAGACAACAAAGGAACAAATAATTATTTTTGATGAACCTGCATTTGGAGGATTGAAAGCAGAGTGGAGAAAAAAAACACAAATAGATTTAATTAAATTATTATACACAGCTAGAATAAAAAGACACTTTGTTATTTTTAATCTAGTAAAGTTTTCTAAATTCAACGACGACATAATTGAAAAGGCAGTTGCATTAATTAGAATATATAAAAGAAATGAAACAATGAAAGAAAGAAGATTTTTATATATCCCACATAAAAGAATTCCTGCAATGTTAGATTACTGGCATAGAAAACATATTCGTAATTATATAAAATTTGCAATCTCACATGGGACAGTATTTAAATATGTTCTCCCTGAAATAATTAACAAAGATGAATACAATAAAATAAAAGAGGAATCTATATCAATGATTGGTGAGGATGAAAAGAAAGACAAGCATAAAGAAAAAGAAGCATTACTTCAATTAAAGATATTAAATGCTTTTCCCAAGATGAAAGCGAGAGGAATTAATCTAAAAATGGATGATTATTGTAAAATTATGGACATAAGCACAGCAACACCTACAAATTGGAGAGATAATCTGGGAAAATTGGGTCTTTTGCTTAGGAGAAAAGCTCCAGACTTGGAACTTAGCGAGTTAGTTATTAATAAAGGGTTAGGTACTACAAATTCTTTGGAAAATGAGGATGTAGTGGGTAATTTAATAGAAAATAGTACTGAATGTAGTACCTAAATAGTATATTAGGTGTTAAATGTAGTACCTAAATTAATCAAGGATACAATTCTCTCAGCTCTTTAATAGTAACATTGCCTAACCTCTGGGCTTCACTCCTATTAATAGGATGCCCATTAAAAAATAATCTAGGTCTATCAAAATTTTTATCAGAATTAACCTTTACTACTTTAGGCAAGTTAATTATTACAACCATAATAATACTAATCAGCAATGCTATTATAGTTAGTGCAATTAAAATATACAAAACTATTCTGTCTGTTGTTAGTCTTAATTTTTTTTTGTGTTGCATTTTATTTAGGAACTTTGCATCTGCAAATAAGTTTATCTCCTGAACAAAAATAAGAATAATATTCAAATGGACTTCCCTGATGATTTTCACATTCGTAAATACAGGAGAGCTGGTATGCATCACTTTTATCAATGCCCATTAGTCCTGCACCCATTTTTACTTTTAAGCAACTTCCACGACTATCTAAATCAATTATATTTTTATTTATTGGATTTAATTGTTTTAAATAATTTCCAGTCTTGCTAATTAAATCAGTGCTGGTTGCATAATTTATAAATAGAATTAATCCTGCAATTAATACTAACCATATTATTATTTGTTTTATTTTCATTCATTTCCTATCATCTCTTTAGTCTTTTTTAGTTTGACAGAAGTCATGCAAATAGGGCAGGTTACAAATTCTGGATATTCCTTATTACCTTTTTCTCCTGTATAATTCCATTCATGTTTGCATCTTTGACATTGCTGTTTCATACAAGTAAGTAATTAACTAGGTATTTAAACCTTTTGGTTAGAATGTTATACTGGGTGATAGTAAAAAAACCACCCCCTTGTTTTAGTTATTTATTTCCTTTATAGAATCCTAAATTAATTATCAGGTGATTGTTTATTACAATTATCAAAACCATACTTAACTATTATCTTACTAATAATAAGAGCATCCTCTTTGTCTATAAGAGGACGAATAACCTCATAAAATATCATTAAGGCATCCATAACCAAAAGTGCTCTTTCTACTTTTTTTTCATCCATCTTGCATAATATCCAGACTTCCTCCTAATCTTTTTATCTTTACTACCTTTTTTCCTACCAAGAGTTTTACCTTCAAGTTTTGCCCTATCTAATCCTGCATTAATTCTTTCTTGAATTAAGTTTCTTTCAAATTCTGCAAATGAACCTAAGAGTTGCATAAATAATTTTCCTTGAGAAGTTGAAGTATCAAAACCTTCTGTAAGTGAAATAAAGGCAATCTTCTTATTCTTAAATTCTTCAATTAATTGAAGTAAGTGTTGCAGACTTCTACCTAATCTATCTAACTTCCAGACCATAATTGCATCAAATTCTCCCATTCTTAATCTTTGTAACATTTTATCAAGTTCTGGTCTGGATTCCTTTGCTCCAGATGCAAACTCCTGAAAAATAACATATTCCCAACCCATTTGATTGCATTTTGCAACTAAGGGATTAATCTGGGTTTGAGGATTCTGTTTATCTTCTGTTGTGCTGTTTCTAATATAGAGGGCGAGTTTCATATTTCATCTCCATGAACATCCCAACCCTCTACTTTCTGTCTTGCGAATAATTCAATCCTTTTTCTATCTCCAAAAAGTTGTATAATAAGATTTCTAACTTCTTCAGGTTTCTTACTATGAATTTGCTTTTCAGTCATAATAATTTGGCTTATAGTATTATCAAGAATAGTTAATCCTTTGCCTTTTAATCCTAATAAACATATTTCAGAATTAGATTTTGTATAATATCCTATTCCAAAGAAAGGTTTTCCATTCTTATTTAATTTAATCCAATTAAAAGCACAAGTTTTATATCTAAATCCCCAAGATTCCATTAATTCTAATCCTTCCCTTAGCATTGGAAATGTAACCCACATAAATAATACAGCATCTTTCTCAGTTATGAAATTAACAGGTATCTTTTTTATAGTTTCTAAAGAACTTGTCTTATATTGTTCTTCAGCAATTCCTTCTCCAACTTTTCTATCATAATCCCAAGCAGGATCAGCATAGACAATTTCATATTTCTTATTTTCTAATTTTATTGGACTTGCTAATTCCTTTTTAATCTCTTTAACCTTCTCCTGTCTTTTTAGAATTGTATAGACCCTGTTTATTGTTTCTGTTCCATTAGATAACTTATCTTTAGTTTCTTTTGTAGCCTTTTGTTCTATGAACTTAACTTTTGAAATAGTTCCCTCACTTGTTTTAGACATTTTAGAAAGCTCTTTTCGTGTATTAACCTTTGACAATGTTGTCAAACCTTGTCCTCCTTTTGACATATTTTCCTTTGCCTTAGGTTTAATTATCTCTTCATATCTTAATGCAAGTCTTGTTCTATCATATAAAGAAATGTTTCTTCTACCAAGTTGATTATTAATAATCCAGAGAATAACAGCATTTCTATCTTTGAATTTTATTCCTTTAATCTTATAATTCTTCTTTAATTTGTCTGCTATCTCTTTCCTATTATGCCCATCAACTAAAATATTATTCCAGACTATCAAAGGTTCTCTAACCCCTTCATTTCTTATGGAATCTTCTAATCTTTCTCTTTCTTCTTTCATTAAAGGAGGAATAAGATTTTTAAATTCAGGATCAGTTCTGATTGCCATTTTTTCTAAAACCTCCAAACTTATTTGCTTTAATAATATCTTCTTCAGGAGGATTAAAACCATATTTCTTTAAATAAGGAAAAAGAGGCAAGAAATAATAAAGAAGAAACATATTTCTTCCTAAATTCTTTGGATTAGTAGAATATTTTTTATCTTCATTCTCACATAATAATTTTATAATTTCAACTAAATCTTCAAAATGGACAACCCAGAATGTTCCATTAGTAAAAGTAATTCTACAAGTGCATTTGCTTTGTTTATATCCAATAATTTCACCAGCATTATTTTTAATTAAATTAGAATCCCTCACATCCTCTTTCATCTCTATTTTTTCTACTTTTAAAATTTCCATCTTTTTTATGAATAATCAAGTGATTGTTTAATTTATAAGATTATATGGGGTTTAATCGTTATTTTTTAGGGGGGAGTATTATTTAGTAGATTTTGCATTCTATTGTTTGTTTCTGGGAGTTCTGGATTCCAACAACTGCAAATCCAACCAGTCTTGTCCATTGTATAGTTTAAAGGGTTGCTTAAGCATTCTAAGGTGTCCTGCTTCAAAGATAATATCAAATACCCCATAATACCTATAAAAACAACAATTCCTATGATTATGGCTAAATCAGACCATCTAAATGGGGGTAGTTCCATTATCAAACCTCTCCAACAGTTACATTTAACATACAAGTTAGGTTTTCTGCCTTGATTTCACTTCCATTGGGAAGAACACAAAAATATCCTGTTTTTAATTCTGAACAAGGAATATAATTTCTACCCCTAAAACCTATCGTAAGGTCTTGACATTCATATACTGTTAATGTCCCATTTTCCTTATCACAACAAGTATCATAAACATTTCTTGTAAAATTTGACAAAACCAATAAAGTAACACCAAATAAGACTGCAATGACAATTAAAGTTATGCAAATATCTTTTAATATTTCAGTTGTCAGTTCCATCTTTTTCCTCTGATTCAATCTCCTCTTTTATTTCTTTTACCAGACTTTCTAATTCGGATTTAGTTATAATATTACTTCTGCCTCTGTTTCTTATGAAAGATTCAAGTTTTCTTATGACTTCTTTATCATCCATTACTTCTTCTCCTTGCTTTTGACTTTACCCTTTCTTGATAACATTGCTTCACAGACAATAATATACCCATCTGGTGAAGTAGAACAATAATAAAGTTTTTCAGGTTCTCTTTTTATATCAGTTTTCAATAATGATTTTCCCATTTTCTATATAACCTCCTTTTCGATTTCTTAAATTATTATGTAATGATGTATGTTCAGAAGGTGTTAAAATTAATAAATTACTAGGAGAATTATTTTTAAAATTTTTATCTTTATGATGGATAATTTGATTATTTAATAACTTTGTTCCATAAAATTCTTCATATATTTTTCTTGCTAAGTGATGATAAAACCTATTTCCTCCCCCTTTCCATCTTCCATTATTTTCTTTTGAGTGAGTTCCATTAATTATTTTTGTTATACTTTCTTTTTCTGCTTTTAATAATGCTTTTTGGGGATTATTTTTATACCATCTTTTCCTTGTTTCTGCCATTTTTTGTTTCTGTATAAAACTTTTTGGAATTCCTTTTGAATGATGTCCACTAATAAATTTATTATAATTACCTTTAAATCTATTTTTTTTAGTAATAGTGTGATTTATTTTTTTTGTTAATTTTCCACAACCACATTTACATAAATGTTCTTCGTTCATTTTTAACCTCCTTTTGTTCTTTTCTTTTTTATTTCTTCCTTGATTAATTCAATAAGTTTTAAAATAAAATTGTAATATTTTCCAATTCCAAAACCTATCAAAAAACCTATAATTATATTTATCCATTCCATTATTTCTCCCTAATCTCATTCATTAATGAAGCATAATCAACTTCAGGAGCTAATATTTTAACCAATTTTTTTATATGTTTATTTCTTCTATATTTCATATTTTTTATAGTCTTACTATCAGTTTCACCTTCTGCTTTAAGCTGTTTTAATCTAAAATTGAAATGTTCTATTTTAGATAATAATTCTTCTTGTGTATATTCTTCTTCCAGTTTATCCATTCTATTATTTCTCCTCCTCTAAAAAATAAGTAATAACATAACAAATATAAAAAAGACCAAAAATAAAAACATAATCAGTTTTTCCTGTAATATTACTTACTATTAAATTTAATTCTCCAAATAACATTATTAAAAATACTAACAATGCTCTTTTTGCAGATATTATTTTTTTCATTATCCTTTTATTCTTCCCCCATTATTTTTCCGATACTATTTAAAGTCACCCCAAGTTCTCTTAAGGTGTTGTTGATTTGCTCCATCATTGCTATTATCTGGA
>Ga0315284_10014459_pt1 | contig 11242 bp, 10 predicted proteins | sample YL17G09_16_MG_FD_203696 | JGI IMG/M metagenome (GOLD analysis project Ga0315284, IMG submission 203696) | Sediment microbial communities from Yellowstone Lake, YNP, Wyoming, USA - YL17G09_16 | ecosystem: Environmental > Aquatic > Freshwater > Lake > Sediment | place: USA: Wyoming | collected...
CTATTAGTTCCGCGCGCTGGGTGCGGTTAAGCACTCTATTATTTCAGTGTTCCAACCACAATCCCGACCAGGTCCAACACCTGAACCTATCATCAGCTTCCCTATCTTTTAGCCCGCCCGCAAGCATAGTCACGCGCAAAAGCAAGTCATACCTACTGGCCTAATCCTTGTGAGTTCAGCGAACTTCGCTACATCGGAGACTCCCCAGCCCCATCTTTCTTGCAGGCATCGATTATTCGTATGTCTAGAGGCCTTTCCTTTTAAGATGCTCCTCGACCTTAGCAATGAGGTCCTTAGGTTTCAGTGGTTTTCGAAGATACTCAGAAACCTCGAATGTAAACGGCTGCCCCAGTGAATCAGAGAAGCTGGTCAGTGCCAGCACCGGTATTTTCGCAATCGACGGGTCTTTAGCGAATTGCTCAGCAAAGCTAAACCCGTCCATCACCGGCATCATTATGTCCAGCATAATCAAATCGGGTTTTTCTTTTTTAGCCTTCTCCAGCCCCTCTTTTCCATTATAGGCTACGATTACATCATAAGGCTTACTTTCCAGAGTCCCTTTCATCACTTTCACGAGATCAACGTCATCGTCAACAATTAGGATCTTGGGTTTCTGCTTCATGGCCGATTACCTCCTTAGTGTTTATTCTACCACAAACCGACATGGGTTTATTCCCGCTTCTATTGGTGCATAGCCGCTGGCTTTTTGGGAAGAGTAAAAGCGAATTTGCTTCCTTTTTTTGTTTCCGGGTCCGGGCTTTCAACCCAGATTTTACCGCCATGGGCTTCTACTATCCTCTTGGATATGGACAGTCCTAATCCGGTTCCCTTGCTACCCGCATTGCTGCCGCGGAAGAAGTCATTAAACAATCGCGGCAAGTCCCCGGGTAGGACGCCAATTCCGCTGTCTATCACTTCAAAACGTACATCGTTGTCGCTGTCAGTTACCCTGACCAATACCATACCTTCATTCGTGTAATTGATGGCATTACTTACCAGATTGGTTACCACTTGCTGTAGCCTGCGGCTCGCCCCGTTGATTTTGGGCAGATTCTCAGGCAATTCTACTTTCAGTGTTATACCCTTCTGCTGCGCCAGGTTATCCATGCCTTCAAGAGAACGTTTGACTACTTCAATAAAGGAGATCTCCCGCATTTCTCGCGTTATCTGCCCAGTTTCGATACGAGGGATATCCAGCAGGTCGGTAATCAGTGTTAAGAGCCCATCGATTCTCCGAATACCCCTTTCCAGTAAATCTCTTTGCCCGTCTGTAATCGTCCCGGTAAATCCGTCTAATATATAAGATATGAGACTCTGGGTAGCGACAAGGGGGGATTGCAGGTCATGAGCGACAACACCGAGAAACCGGGCAAAGTGACGCCTTTCTTCTTCCAGTTTGACTACCTCTTTTGATGCCTGTTCCAGCTCCTTGTTTCGCTTGTCAAGAAGCTGGTCCATGAGTTTTACCATTTCCTGTTGCCTACGCCTCAGTTCCCCGGAGACAGCGGTGACTACATAAGTACAACCATAGACTAGAGTAGCCAAAGCAACCAGAACACCAATCACACGGCTTGAGTCCTTGTATCGAGTTTCAAGTACAAACCCCTGAAGGTTCACATGGGGGATGACACCATAATACTCCAGCAATACAAGTAGCGTAATCGCCAAAAGCACCAAGGTGGCCAGTGCATAAGCCCTTCTTTGAGGAAGCAATATACTCGCTGCAATAGTATGTGCCAAATAGAAGGATATGAATGGGTTTTCTATTCCGCCAGCGAAATGCATCAACGCGGTCAGCATCAACAGGTCGAGGACGATCTGAATGTTCGCTGAGGCCTGAGCTCTTTCTATTACCTGCCCGACTTTGTCAGCTTCCAGACGCCGCGCCTGGCGAACAAATATCAGATTATATGAAGCGATAATGGCACAAATTATGTACACTGGCAGAGTGGGAAAGTCGATATTAAATACCAAGGAGGCAAAAAGAGTGGCGAAAACAACCATAAGAACAATAAGCCATCTTATTTTGATATACACCCCGAGTCGAAATAGCAACGCTCTCTCCTCAGGGGTGTGTTCGGTCGCGCTTTGTTCTCTGGAGATAACGTTATTCATCTTCTTGAGCGGCTTCCTTATCCCTGGCTCCAGCCTTCCGGACATAGTCTAACACAATGTCCAGAAAGCTCAAAAAACTGTCCTTGGTAAAATTGCGGGCGAGGCACTGAGGAAGTCTGTGCATCTGCCTATTGTAGAGTGTCATGAGCCATCCGCCTAATCAAGCTCAGATGGCAAACCCCTGAACTAGCTATAATGCAGTATATAATGCAGTCTGCTACCCGAAGTCACGGCCTTTGTACAGAGCGTATCAAATTGCCATTCTTATCTCTTATGTCCACTGTCAGTGGCATCTCGCCCGGCAAGGTATGAGTTGCACATGCAAGGCAGGGGTCATAGGCTCTGAATGCCATCTCTACCATATTAAGCAGCCCCTCCTTAACCTCAGGGCCTTTTACAAAGGCCTGAGCCGCCTTCTTCACGGAAAGACATATAGGGGCTGCATTATGCTGGGTTGCCACAATCAGGTTGACCTTTGTAATTATACCACGATCATCGGTCTCATAATGGTGTATTAACGTCCCCCGGGCCGCTTCGACACAACCGATCCCCCGTCTCCTCAATTGTAGATTCATATTACGAATGTCCTTGCTTGTCAGCAGGGGGTCATTAGCAATCCTCTGCATATGCTCCGCAGCTTGTAGAGCCTCGACCAGCCTCGCCCAATGGTAAGCAAGAGTATGGTGACTTGGTCTACCACCTAGTGTATCAAACATGGACTCGTATTCCTTTTGTGCCAGCGGTGTCAACATACCCTCAGCTACGTTTAGCCTGGCTAGGGGACCGACTCGGTACAACGAGGTCCCCTTATCATCGTTCAAACCATTCCATCCTATTTTCTTTAGATGCGTTAACTTTATGTATGTCCAGGGTTCAACCCACTCTCCTATCTGGCTAATGTAATCGCGATAGTCAAATAGCGCATATTCATCACCCTTAGGATTGACCACCCTCAACTTACCTTCATAAAAGTTGACTCTCTTACTCTCGTCCACCAATCCCATATAATAGGTGTTGAGCTTGTAAGCGTCATTGAGCACAAGGTTAAGGTATTTTTTGTTATCCAGCACAACCTGCTTGAATAGTTCCAAGGTAAATCGAGCAAACTCGACACTGAAGTCGGCTGTCTCCCTTATCCATTTCCTCTCCTCCTCAGTAATACCCCTGGACACCCCCCCGGGTAAGCCACCTTCCGGATGGCAGGGCTTGCTGGCAATAAGCTTGATTATCTCCCTGCACCTTTTTCTTACGTTAATCACCTTTCCGCCGATATCCGACCCCACCTGCTTAACTACACCGACGATATTTCTCAAGGCAGGGTCTGCATCCGGGCCAAGCACGAAATCCGGGGCAGCTAGGAAGAAGAAGTGGACATAGTGGTCTTCCACATAAAACGCATTGTAATGGAGCTGCCTTATCAACTTGGCAGTCGGTGTAGGCTCAACCCCATACAGGTCATCAAGAGCCTTCGTAGACGCCATATTATGGGGCGAAGGGCATACTCCACATATATTGGGCACTATCCTCGGCATCTCCTCCGCAGGCCTGCCGATACAGAACCTTTCAAAACCCCTCAATTCGACTACTTGAAAGTAAGCATCCTCCACATTCCCTTTGTCATCTAAGAAGATCTCTATTTTCCCGTGTCCTTCGAGTCTAGTAATGGGGTTTATTGTTACCTTTTTAGCCATCTTCACAGCTCCTCAAATTTGTTAGGCCCTTTTCCCTTTCAAAAGGGATACTGGCAAGGTAAAACGATAGAACAAGCCCGCAGGGTCATCTATCTCGTCAACGATCCTTTTCATCTCAGCCTCGTCCTCTGCATCAATTATGGACGCCAGAGCAGAAACGAACTTCGCCCCTGAGTCCACAACTCCTTCCACAGGGCCGAAACATCCCCGGCAGGGGATATTGATACTAATACAAGATTCTCCACACCCAGTGCGAGTAGCAGGCCCCAGACAGATTACCCCCTGTGTCAGGAAGCAAGACTCAGGGTCAGCCTCGACCTCATGAATCCTCTTGATATCTTTCAGTGCGATCCTGGACGGTTTAGTTTTATTTCGTGGACATGTATCACACATAGCCTTATGTGGCGCAAGGGTTGAACCTTTGGGGGGCAGTTTCCCCTCAAGGACTGCACTCACGGCATTCATCACCAGATAAGGAGGCGGAGGGCATCCGGGCAGGTAATAGTCAACATTTATCACTTGGTTCAACGCGAAAACCTGCTCATAGAACCTCGGCAGCGTCAACTCTTTCCCATTGACCTGGCTTTTCGTCTGAGGAACGTTGTTTTTGGGATTGACCACCGTCGGCGCATCGCGATAAACCCAGTTGAAGATATCCTCTTTCGACCTGAAGTTGGCCATGCCAGGCGTCCCGCCGAAACAGGCGCAGGCACCAAAGGCCAAAACAAGCTGGGATTTCTTCCTGAGCAATTTCGCTATTTCCTCTTGCTCAGAGTTCCTGACATTCCCATTGATAATGCTCAGCGCTATTTCACCATCTTGCATCTGCTCAATATGGTGGTACTTGAAATCCAGCGCAATTGGCCACAGCACCAAGTCAACGACGTTAGCCACACCTAAAAGTACTTCGTTTATGTCAACAACTGCCTCGTCACAGCCTCCACAACCACCGAGCCATGTAATAGCAACCTTCGGTTTCTTTGCCATCTTCGTTTCCTTTCTCCTAGACTGTTGACGCAGCTCCTGCACGCTCCCCTATTTTCTTCACAGGGCCCAATTTCCTGAGCCTGTCGCTCATCTCCTTCACAAGCTGCGTGATCTTGCTACCCTCAGGGTCTATAGATAGTTCTATCTTGAGCCTCTCCTTCTCTATCCCATAGGACTCGAGCACTCTATGGAGAAGGTGAACCCTCTTTTTCGCTTCGTAATTACCGTCCTGGTAATGACAATCGCCTCCACGGCAACCGAGTATCAGCACTCCATCAGCCCCCTGCTTGAAGGCGTTAAGTATATGAAAGCTGTCGACTTTACCACTGCAGATGATGGGCACCCAGTTCTTTATCTGTTTTAACAATACGTGCTCATCGGTTAAATACCCCCAACTGAACTTGCAGGAAAAGCACACCAGTTTGGGTTCATAGCTGTTCATTTCTTTTTCCTTTCAAGTCTTTCTTACAGAGATGCGATCACTTTGGTTATTCTCTGCTCTGTATCATCATCGACCAATATTCTAGCATCAGAAGGACAGGCTACAACACACATGCCACAAGATTTGCACTTAAACATGTCTGTTGAGGATACAATCTTCCCCTCAATCTCTGTTGTCAAATGAGCCGCATCGTAGTTACAGGCGTATACACACAGGCCGCAACCGCTGCACCTCTCCCGGTCCACCTCAACCGCATACAACGACTTTTCGAAACCGATGGAGACACAGGCCTTGCACGACACACAAGGCCCACAGGTAACACACCTCTTCGCCTCAGCTCTTGCCTCCTCGAGGGTGAGTCCTGTCTCAAACAACTGGAAATGCATCCTTTTCTCAGGAGGTATCCAGACTACTTCGATCTCCGGTTTGTAGTCTTTCCTGAACGGGAGACTATATCCCTGATAGTCCCTCTTCCTCCCCTCCCTCATATCCATACCCCTGAGGAACCTTTCTATCGATTCAGCAGCGACCATCCCCTCCTTCATGGCCTCTACCATGAAGCCGATCCTCCTGACATCGCCGCCTATAAATACGCTATCCTTTTTCAGACTCTGCAAAGTGAAGGGGTCAACTACAAGTCGACCTCTCTCGTCTACCAGCCCTTCCCTCTGCAAGAAGGCCCTGTCTGCTAGTTGCCCCACAGTGATTATGAGCAGTTCCCCCTGAAGGTCTACGCAGTCTGAGCAGTCGAACTTGGGGTTGAAACCCGCTTCATCAAATACACTGGCGCACTTCGGGCAGTCGATACCTTTGAACTTCCCATGCTCCCCGATAATCTTCCTCACACCACGAGAGTAGACTATTCTTATACCCTCCTCCCATGCTGCTGTTATCTCCTCTTCATCAGCGGGGATACCATCCTTGGAAGTCTTGTCCTCGCTCTCCAGACAGACAATGGTTACATCTCCACCCAGCCTCTTCGAAGTCCTGGCGACATCGAAAGCCACATTGCCGCCGCCGATTACGACCAGCTTCTTGTCCCTGAAATAGTCCGGCCCGATGTTGCCGTGGCTGACCTCATAAAGGAGAGTATGCCCATACATGACTCCCGAAAGGTCCTGCCCTTCCACCACCTCACCATCAAATGTCAGAACCCTGGGATACGGTGTCCCTTTAGCCAGGAAAATTGCTTTATAACCCTCATTCCTTAGCCTCTCGATTGTGAGTTTGCCCTCACCCAGCTTTGCGCCGAATTTGACATCTATCCCGGCGATTCTGACCAGGCTATTGACAGTCGTCTTCAGTACATCCTCGGGCAAACGGTAGTTCGGTATCAACCACAGCGCCCCACCCAGGCGGTTAGAGGCTTCGAATATCGTTACCCTGTATCCCTTTTTGCTGAGGGCATATGCGCACATCAGACCACCCGGCCCACCGCCTATGACGGCAACATTCTCCTTATCTTTGACTATATTGAATTCATCTTTCTGGTTCAGATAATCGGTGTAGTAATCAGACAAAAACCTCTTGAGAAGCCTTCTCCTGATCGCCCCTCCCTTAGACTTGTAGTTGCACTCGAGCTCGCATAGACCACAGATGTAACCACAGAGGTTGAAGAAAGGATTCTTTTGATAGAGGTACTCACTTATCTGGATTATCCCCTCCCTCGCCTGATTTATATCCTCGGGGAGGAGCGATATGAGCACATTTGTCCGCTGAATATCTTCATTGATGGGACATTTGATTTGACAGGGGGGTAAGTACTGCTTTACCGCCTCCTCCGCACGGGCTATTCCTCTGCTCTCGGTCTTCCACATAATCGTGCCTCCTTCGCAGGTTATGCAAGCTATAGGGCAATTGACAAGGTAGAGACTGCACCTTATTGAGTGGGAAAACTCTGAATAGGGGGCGGAGAGTCTAAGGGAAAGCCAAGATACAACTAGCCTGAATTAATACCAGCAAAAGGTGCTCCCAAACCTCTAGATAATAGTGTCTACTATTCCCTGAATAGCTCTGCCGCACAGTAGCAGCCCGCTCAACCGCTACTGATTTGTGAAATAAATCACTATCCCTCTGGATAATAAATTATAAGATAAATAATAAGAAATGTCTAGCGGCATGTGAAAAAATAAGCAGGGGTACAAGCGTGCTCGGCCCATACTCTGGATTCCCGCTTACGCGGGAGTGCCATTTCGCAGCTCACTATTCTGCCCTCAGACTATCCTCCCTTTCAATTCTGAGTAGGTAGAGGCGAGAGCCTGCGGTATCACCCTGAGATCGGATACCACGGTAGTGAAATTGGTGTCGCCGTTCCAGCGAGGTACGATGTGGGTATGGACATGCCCCTCCACCCCAGCACCGGCTACCCGCCCCAGGTTTATGCCGATGTTGAAACCATCGGGCTTGTAAGCACCTTTTAGCGCCCTGGTGCACTTTCTCATGAGGTCGAAGTGCTCGAACAACTCCTCATCGGTCAGCTCCTCAAATGCAGCAAGGTGCCTGTAGGACGCTACCATAATGTGACCAGGATTATAAGGATAACGGTTTAACATAACGAAGTTCTTCTTCCCCCTGAACAGGATGTAGTTTTGCCTATCGCGTTTCTCCGTGGGTTTCTGGCAAAAGATGCACCCCTCTCCCTTTGCACTCCTTATATATTCTATCCTCCAGGGTGCCCATATTTCCCTCATCTGGCCTCCTTGGCATTGAAAACCTCTGTATTAATGCCCTGCGCATTCTACCAGAAGTAACCTTTTTTTTCGAGTCCAGGTGCAGACTTGGACTGGGTGCGCAGATATGCTATACTTTACACGCTGGTTTCACTGAAAAGCGAAAAATCGGTCTGGTAATAAAGGGGGGCACCAATGATTGCTTTGTACCTTACCTCTATGGGTGAGGCTGCCGGGAAAAGCGCTCTCTGCGCTGCCCTGGGTAGGAACCTTAAAGCAGAGGGGGAAAGGGTTGGGTTCTTCAAGCCCGTAGCCATCCTCACTGAGAAAGCCAGCACTGGCACGGCTGACCAGGACACCGATTTCATAAAGAAGGCTCTGGCACTAGAGGAACCAGTCGACTTGCTCTGCCCGACGTCGCTCAGCGCAAAGGACTTCCAGTCCACAGCTAACGAGAAGGAGCCTGCCTGGCTCAAGAAAGCCAGGGAGTCTTTCGGCAAGGTCTCTCAGGGCAAGGATGTGGTGCTGATTGAGGGCGTAAGCGGCTTCAAGGCAGGCAGCGGCGCAGCGCTCGCAGGAAGCCATACGGTGGAAGCTCTGGGAGCCAAGGCTATACTCATTGTCCGCTATCAGAGCGACCTCGATGCCAACCAGATTGTATCCGCAGCCAAAGCATTAGCAGGCCACTTGCTCGGGGTAGTTGTCAATGCCGTGCCACAGCGCAGGATGGATTCAGTTAAAGCCACCCTCGTGAAATCAATAGAGCAAAACGGCATCAAAGTCCTGGGCGCACTGCCCGAGGACCGAGTGCTGCTGTCTGTCAGCGTCGGAGAGCTTGCCGAGCTTCTGGGAGGCAGCATCCTGAATTCGCCAAAGAGCTCAGGAAATCTGGTGGAAAGCGTGATGGTGGGAGCTATGTCACCCGACCCTGCGGTCTCCTACCTCAGTCTAAAGCAAAACAAGGCAGTGGTCACCCGCGGCGACCGCCCCGACATCCAGTTGGCAGCCCTGGCGACTTCGACCAGTTGCCTAGTCCTCACCGGAGATATAAAGCCTCTGCCCAATGTCCTGGGTCACGCCACCGAAATGGCGGTGCCCGTAGTGTCAGTTAAAGAGGGCACAGTGCCCACCATGGAAGCTCTGGAGAATATCCTAGACAAAGCCAGGTTCTCCCACCAGAAAAAGGTGGAGCGGCTGGGAGAGCTTGTGAAAGAGCACATCAGCCTGAAATTATAGGCTCGTCGTTAAGGCATTTTAGTAGGGGCATCCGCCTGAGGCGGATGCCCTCTCTTAATCCCTCAGGGCGAACTGAGACCGTAATGACTCCGTTCGTGGTTCGACCAGCTCACCACGAACGGCTACGGTTGTATGTCTCAAGCAGTACGAAAGTAGGATACCACCCAGACAGGCTATGCGTTATACTTTTAACTTGCTGTATTTCGACTTGTTAGTTAATAAAGGAAAGGGCAGGGTAGAGCAGCTTGCATAAGGGAGATGCTGTGTCACCAGTGCTGCAATGGATGAAGGGCAGGGTCAGGAAAGCGGTAGAAAGGGACCGCCGCGTTGAGAACTCTGTGGAGAAGATCTCGAGGTTCCTCTGGCCCTGGACGGAACGTCAGCTTCTTTTCTTTGTGGGTACTGTGGCTGCTCTGGACTACCTCAGCACCTATGCCGTACTGGAACTAAGCGGAAAGAGGTATCTCAACGAGGGTGGTGCGCTGGCAAGCTGGGCGCTGGAGAAAGGCGGATTCGGGGGGCTGTTTCTGGTGGACCTAGGCGCTGTGCTCGCTATATCGCTTGCAGCATTAGCCCTGCGCTTCATCCTTTATAAGTACGGCTTTAAGGGTTTCAGCAGGGCTGCATTTGTGTTTTTGCTCGTGCCTTATGCAATTATGGCTATCGTCGCTGTTTTCAACAATCTGGTGCTGGCGTTCATATAGCCTTCAGCAGTCAGCTATCAGTGCTTAGCTTAGAGGCAATTCTGCAACTACTGTGGTGCCCTTGCCCGGCTTGGATTTGACCGTCAACGTGCCGCCGAGCAGACTGGCACGTTCCTCCATGCCGGCAAGCCCCAACATACCCCCGCTGGCAAAATCGCCCAGCCTTTTGGGAGGCTCGAAACCCTTGCCATTGTCAGCAACTGTTATTAAAACCTTATCCGCACTGTACTCCACTTTTACCAAGGCCTTGGTTGCCTCGGAATGCTTCTTGGCATTGGTCAACGCCTCCTGAGCGATGCGGAAAATCACAAGCTTAGTCTCAGGGGACAGGTCGCGTTCCGCTCCGCTCACCTCTACGCTGACTTCAGTCCTATGCTCGCGGCTCACGCTCTCTGCCATCCATTTCAGCGCAGCTACTAAACCAACGTGGTCCAGAATGGCTGGCCTGAGTTCCTGCGCATAGTGCCTCAAGCCCTCCAGAATCTCCAGAGCAAGGCTATGCAACTGGGTTAGTTTATCACGCACCTGCTTGGGCAGCTTATCCCCAGGCTCGGATATTATCGAGTCCAAACGGTGTATCAGCAGCAACAGGGATTGGCTGGCGTCATCGTGAAGCTCACGCGAGATGCGTTTGCGCTCGTCCTCCTGCGCCATGAGGACCCGTTTGAGCACAAAACGAAGATTATCACGCATCTTTCGTTCTTCAGTTACATCGCGTCCGATATGCTCGAACCCGACAGGATTGCCATCGGAAGTTTTGAGCCTGCTAGCAACCTCGATGATTGCCTCAGAGCCATCTCCTCTCAACAAACGCTGTTCATACCGCTGGTCGATTCTCTCTCCATCGAGCACCTTCCGCCGTATCCGCCTAGCGAGGGCGAGGGCATCGGGACCAAGAAAGTCAGAGACATCCCTTCCCTCTAACTCGTGTATAGCATAACCCAGAAGCTTCTCGCAGCCTTTGTTGGCATCAGTGATTCTGCCCTCCATGTCATGGACAATAATGGCGTCGCTAGCATCCTGAAATAGCTCGCGGTATTTAGCCTCGGATTGCCGCAAAAGCTCCGTCATAAACTGTTGCTCTTGATAAAGACGAGCCTTATCTATGGCTATGCCAATCTGATTGCCGATAGCTGTCAATAGCTCTATCTCTTCGGTAGGAAATTCCCGCTTCTGGCGTGAAGCCACACAGATTGTGCCCACGACCTGCCCTCTCGATTTCATGGGGACAACGAGCTGAGCCCTGAGCCCCTCGCGGCGTACCGCTTCCCTGGACAAACGGGGGTCCTTGGCAGCATCCTTCACCATCAACGGCTCACCCGTCTCCGCCACTCGCCCGTTGAAGCCCTCGCCGAGTTTCATCTTATCCACCCCCAGGGCAAATTCCCGGGGCACACC
>Ga0315284_10014461_pt1 | contig 11242 bp, 13 predicted proteins | sample YL17G09_16_MG_FD_203696 | JGI IMG/M metagenome (GOLD analysis project Ga0315284, IMG submission 203696) | Sediment microbial communities from Yellowstone Lake, YNP, Wyoming, USA - YL17G09_16 | ecosystem: Environmental > Aquatic > Freshwater > Lake > Sediment | place: USA: Wyoming | collected...
ACCCCGACGTATTGAGAGCTCCGACCACCTGCGGTTTCAATCGACCCGCGGAAAACGCGGAGCCAGGGGCCCTCGGGGAGGGGGAACTCGGCCCCCGTGGTGACGTCCGGTAGGGTAGGCCACCACCATCCCTGTCCCGCGTAGTGCATGTCGCCGTGGGTCCACAGCATGTGTTTCAGAAGCCAATCGAAAAAACTTTGCCAGGTCATAGTGCCCTCGACATCGCGTCATCCACTGCGACCAGCATTCGTTCCACGTCCTGCGGCCAGAGCCGAACCTCGGGGGTATACGGCGTCGCAGACCCGATGGCGATGCGCTTCCAGCTTGTGAGCTCGGTGATGAGGAACACGATCGGGGTAGCCGCTCGAGGTCCGTTTTTGAAGTGGATCGTGCAGTACAACTTCACGCCTGGCAGGCGATCTACCCGAGACCTCTTCGTGGGAACCCAGAGCTCCCCCCGGTTCACCGATACCTCGGCCACATGGCTCGGACGAGGTTGGCGATTGATGTACCCGTGCTCGTGCTGGTACCTGTTGTGGGCAAGCACGCGGGCGGTAATATCGCCTCGCAACTCCAGATCAAGGGCTCGTAGTTCGTCCCGGTACCGCTGGTGTTTGGCCTCTTCCTCATCGTCTTGCCATTCGGCCCGATGGCGCGTCTGAAGCGAGTCTGGCCACCACGAAAGTCGTGCGGCAAACTCCAACGTTCCGAAACTCACTGCCACCCTCGGAAGTTGGTCGGATGCCCGCCCGAGTTCCGTTCGTCGAAGGCCACCAGGATCGGGACCCAGTCGTACTGGTCGATGGGGATGCGACCTTGGGTGATCGTCCCCGTCTGCTCGGAGGAAAAGAACCTTGGGGCCTGCCCGTAGTGCCCGCCGACCACTCGCTCCACCATCCGAAGGTGAGCGTTCGTCGTCATCGAGGTCCTCGCCAGGGCCCGGCTCTCGCTCACGACCAGGTACTTCCGGTCGTAGATCGAGGCGATCGGTACCGCGTAGGACCAGAGAGAGCTGACCACGCCATGCTCCTCGACCGAGAGCGCCCCCTCCTTCGTCTTGCGTCCGAGAGTCCCTTCAGCCCAACGGGAAATGAAGCGATCAACTGATCCGCCTCTGACTGGGGCACCGAGGGACATGGCGCGGAAACTACCTACCTTCCATCGCCCTGTCGATCGCTACCATCAGCCTTGGGAGATCCGTCGGAAGGACCCGGAGCTGGCGGTTAGATTGACCGTAGTTGCCCGAATGGACCACGAATGCTTCGTGGAGCTCGATGACAGGCATGAGCCGCTGGCCACCATCCGATCGCCCGTTCTGGTCCCAATCCACCACGAACAGCACCGCTGGCATGTTGTTGACCGTAGCTCGTTTCTTCGGCAGCCGAAGGAGCGCGAACCTGCAGATGATGTCGGGCTCGAGCGTCCAGCTCTGGAGCTGCCGGAAGAGCGGCTCGCCCGATTTCGCTATCGACCACCGCCACACCTCCAACCGTGGAATGAACGAGAGCTCGATGTCGCCGGTCTTCATCTGATGATCTTTCCAGAGGCCCCTTGTAGCACCGCGTCGTACCGAGCAGCCCCGATCTTCTTCGCGTCCAGGTCCCTCGGCGCGTAGAGGCCGAACGGCGCTGCCGGCGTCGTCACCTCCATCCGGTGCTCGCGTGCCTGGACGTACGTCGGGCAGGTCGCGTCGCGCCCCACCACCACGGGCCAGTGAATCGGATCGCGGACCTTCAGCGCGCCCTCGATCCAATCCGAGAGGACGCGGCAGATCCCGAAGGACGCGAGCGCCGCTTCGACGTCGAGCTCCCCCTTGTCGTCTTCAGGTCCGTACCCGGCCATCATCAGCCGAGCTCGCATCCCGTTGATCGTCTCGCGGTCCTCTGCCTTCGAGCCAGGGCCCGTCGAGATCGCCAGGAACTGGTGCCAGGCTTTCTGGTCGAAGTGCTTGCAGGCCGCGCAAGCGGTGCGGACCCCGTTCGCCATCGCTCCAGCTGTGGTCTGGTACTCGATGACGCCAGGGATGCTCCCCAGGCCACCATCATTGACGGCCCCGTGCCCAGCTCCGACTCGGGTCTCGAAGCGGCGAACTACAGTCTGCCCTTCGGCGTCGACCTGGGGCTGCTGGCTGAACGTCAACGACTGACCCGTCACGACCAATTCCTTCTTCTTCACTGGCTTCATGTGTTTCCCCTCACTGTGAACTCTTCGTGGTGAACCTTCTGACTCCGTCGTCGTACGGCTTTCCGTCGGGCGCGAGCTCGGGGCCTGGTGGAGGTCGAGTGGCGCGGGCCTTGGGCTGCTTCGAGCACCAGAAAGCCACCGACTGTTTGATGGTGGGCTCGAGGGCTCGAGCGGCCTGGAGGAACTCTTCGACCGTCATCGGCCCGCCGTGAACATCCGAGCTCGGCCCTCGTAAAACTCGCGCAGCGCGTCGTACTCCGTCATCCGAGACTGCTTCACCGCGGCCTGGGCGATCTCGAAGATCATCGTGTCCAGCGGTACCGCAGAGATCGCCGTCTTGATCATCACCTTGAGGGCCTGGGAGCGGCTGTCCAGGCCGTAGCTCACCATCCATTGATCGACTTGTTGAGCTAGCTCGGGATCGTCCGTCAGATTCAGCGAAATATACCGCGCACGACTGTCATTGTTCTTCTTTCGCCTCACGATTTCCTCCACCCGGCCAGCGCGGAATCGACCCCGCCCAGTGCGCGGTGGGTGATTTCGTTGCCGTCACCGCCAGCTTCGCGGAAAGCAGCGATTCCAGCGACCACTCCTTCCTTGAAGCTCGCTCGGCGAAACGCCACGGGGAGTTCCTCCTCCTGCTCAAGCCCCATCGCCAACGCGACCCGCAGAGTTTGGCTCAGCGTCGCTCCGGTCATCTCCATTTCCTGAGCCAGGCGCTGACGCATCGGCTTGTCGATCCTCAACGTGATTCGGTCTGGAACGCCTTTTCGCATGTTGCTTCTCCCTCACACACCGCGGCACGTAGAGCACGGCCTGGCCGGTTTCATCTAAGCCCCACCCGAAGTACCGACTCAAGACCTTCACGATTCGAGGTGTCGAATCCTGGTCTTCACGACTCAGTCGAGCCAGGGTCACTGGGTCCAGTCGGATCCGGCGCGACAAGTCCTCCCAGGACAGCCCGCTCTCCTTCTTGTGGAACAGCAGCGCCTGGGCGATCGGGCCGAACACCGTTGTCGTCGTAGTACATCCGGCGCTCGTCGGGAAGCGCGAGCACGACTTGCCCGACATCTTCTGGCGTCCATTGAAAGAGAGCAGCTGCGGCTCGAAGCGTGCGGAAGGATGGCTGCTGCGCGCCGAGCTCGAGGTTCCGCACCGCCAGGCGCTCGATGCCCAGGAGCCGACCCATCTGGATCTGGTCGATGTTCTCTTCGCGCTGGTACCTCCGCAGCGCCTCCGACATCAGGTTCACGTAGCGAGCCATGGAGGCAGGTCTACCAGAATCTCGGCAACGTCCTTAGCCTCTTCGGCGCAACCAGTCGTGCAGGCCGCTGAACCCCCTCCGCGGTTGGACCTGCAGGCTGAACATGCCGGACTCGGGGACTTCGAGCTCGTTGTGATCATCGAGGTGCTGCGCCGCGCTCATCAGGTACCACACCCCCTCGGCGGCCTCGTTCCGCGGGAAGTAGTGGACCTGTAAGTGGTGGCTCCACCGACCCGGAATGCCGTACCAACCGACGAAAACTTTGGAACCCTGGTCGAGCCGCACCGAAATGGCCGACGAGTTCCAAAAGCGCTTCCATGCTCCACGGACAGCCTGGGTGTCGAAAGTGAACCCCCACTCCTTGAGCAGTTCTTCGTCCATCCTACCTTTCTACTTCTTCGGAACCTGCGCGGCAAAGACGATCGTAGCGAGCCATGGAGGCAGGGGCTACCAGAGTCTCGGCAACGTCCTTAGCCTCTTCGACGCTGGTGAACCCCCCAGGCCCGAACACGCTGTCCATGCCAGCCGCCTGGTACGTGAAGTTCCAGGTGCCGAGGTGGCGGTTCTTCTCAGGGAAGACGACTGCGGTGATCTCCCCGAAAGTACGGGCGGGGTTGCCGCGTTTGTTGGTCCGCCATGGAGATGGTGGTCCGCTGACCAGCAGGTCGAGGAGCTCGCGACGAGTCTTCATCGCCCCCATTTTACTTATTTTTGCATCAGGCAATTCAGGGATAAAAATAATCTGTGACCGCTGTTCGCGGGGGTGGTGGGTGGGTGGGTGGTCGTACCCACCACCAAAACACCCTCACCACCCACCCACCCACCACCCCAAACGGGGGTGGGTGGTCGGGTGGGTGGTGGACAGGAAAAGAATTAGTTTTCGACCCTCTTTTCACCCTCTTTTCAGAGGAAAACGGCGGATCCGGGTAGGTTTGAGATTTACCCGGATCCACCCAACTCGCGGGGGTGGTGGGTGGGGTGGTGGGTGGTGGGTGGTGAATAAAAACTGCATAATTATTTTATTCACCCACCACACCCACCACCCTCGCGAGTTTTTTTTACCCGGATCTCCCGGATCCGATAAACATCTAATATCTATAGTATAAGTAGTAAAGATCCGGGATCCTAGTAAGGGTTTCAACATTCTATAGATCAGACCACCCACCACCCCCCTATTAATTATGCACCCTCCTGGGGTGGTGGGTAGAACCCCTATAGAACTCTGAGAGCCGTTTTTACCCGGATCTCCCGGATCCATAGTCTTATCAACCAGTTACGCAAAACACTTTTTTGGTCGGAGACGGGCGCGCGGGGGCGGCATTTTCGGGGGTCCGATCGACCCCCCTCAAAGTTTTTTCTTGACCTCAACTGGGGGCGTCTGCCATACGGCGGCACGCGCAAGGGCTGCGGAGCCCCAAAAATCTTCTCGGTTTCACACGAAACCGCCCCTTCCCGTTCGTCCTCCGCAGCCGACGGGAAGGGGGTAGTTCTTTTGGAGGGGGAATGGAACTTCCACTCGCTGGGGCGGTCTTCTACGAGAACGCCACGAGCCCTGCCCCCTCTCGGGTCGAAAGTTTGCAGTGGGCCAGCACCGCAGAAGATGCCCCCCTGCCTGGCATCGTCGACCTGTTCACCGACCACGAACTCACCGACTGCGCTCCCTGTCCAGGTCGGACCTGCAGCCACAAGTCGGGGGCAGCTTTCAGCCCAGTCGTGCTGCGGAAAGGAGCTTCCCGCGGGAACGCCAACGTCGAGCGCGTGACGATGTTGGTCTACGACATCGACCACGTCACCGCAGCCGAGCTCCAGGGGATCTCCGACCGACTCGAAGGCCTGGAAGCGCTGATGTCGAGCACCCACTCGCACCAGCACGGTGGACCCGACGATTGTTGCGTGCGGCTCGTCTTTCCGCTCTCGAGGTCACTCACGCCGAACGAGTTTCGTCACGTCCATCGCGTGGTGCGCCAGCGGTACCAGCTCGAGTGGCGACGCCCTGGGCAAACCACGTTGTCGGGAGTCGATCAGAGCACCAAAGACCTCTCCAGGTTGTACTTCCTGCCTACCGCACCGAAAGGTTCCGAGGTCATCGAGGCACACGAGTCAGGCGCGCTGCTCGACCTCGACGCGATCTTGAGAGACCGGGCACCAGAGCCTCTCTCCCTGCGCCCTCCGCGCCCGTCAGCGCCTTCCAGCGATGCGACAGACATGGAGTCGCTCCGAAAGTCGCTTCGCAAGTACGACCCGAAGTGGAAGGACGAGAGCAACGAGGTCATCACGCGAAAGGAGCTCGCGCGGCGCGCAGAATCGGGTGAGCCGCTGACGCGGCCCGACGAGCTCGGGCAGCGGGACATCTCCTGCCTCCGTCTTGGGAAGATTCTGGCGCACTGTCTGCCACCGGCAGTGTCGGCGGCAGCCGTCTCGGAGCTGATCTACGCATCGATCACGTCGATGCCGGCGCTCGAGAGCGACGGCGAGGAAGATACCGTCGAAGCCAGGTTCCGAAAGGTTGAGAGCTCCAGAAAAGCAGGGCTCCAGGCTCAAGCGACGCGCGAAGCGGTCGCAGCTGCGAAGAAAGAGCATGGAGTCCAGGTCGCGGGGGAGATGAAAAAGCGGTTCAAGCTGAAGTCAGCTCCCACCGCGAGAGAGCCAGTCGCCGATGAAGCGGAGGAAGACCCAGAAGAAGCCGCGAAGATCGCCGCGGCGCTCGAAGATTGGGACAGCTTGCTCTTGCGGGAACGAACGGAGGACGGCTCTGACGGAAAAATGAAAAACGCCACCGCCAACTTGAACACCATCCTCTCCTACTCGCCGGAATGGCTCGACGTACTCCGCTACAACCAGGTGACGAAGGACGTTGAGCTCGCGAAGGACAACCCACTTCTTCCCCACGAGAGCACGCCGACTCAGATCACCACGGGGGTCAACTACTGGGCGCAGGCGACGCACGGCCTGTTCTTCAAGAAGCACGAAGTTCAGGACGCGATCGTCCACGTCGCGAAGATGAACGCGTTTGACCCGCTGCAGGACTACCTCAACGCCGTGGAAGGGGATCCGGTCTCGCGGATCGACACTTTTCTGGAGACGTATTGTGGGGCGGCGCTCATCGACGCCAGCGGCGTCGACATTTCCGCTCACGTCCGACGAATCAGTAGGCGATGGTTCATCGGCGCTGTGGCGCGCGGCCTGGACCCTGGCTGCAAGAACGACACAGTGCTGATCCTCGAAGGGGAACAGGGCATCCGAAAGAGCATGATGCTCGACGTTTTGGGGGGAGAGTGGTTTGCCGACTCAGCGATCAACATCTCGGACAAGGACAGCAAGATGTTGGCGGGGCGCAGCTGGATCGTCGAGATGCCAGAGCTCTCCGCGCTGCACTCCAGCGCGACTGAGCACCAGAAGGCGTTTTTTTCCTCTCGCGTCGACAAGTTCCGCCCTCCCTACGGGTCCACGATCGAAGTTTTCAAGCGCCGTTGCGTTTTTGTCGGTTCGACGAACGACGAGCGGTACATGAACGACATCACCGGCAACCGCAGGTACTGGGCGGTGTGGTGCCAGAAGTTTCTCATCCGAAATGTGAAGCGAGATCGCGACCTGCTGTGGGCGGAAGCGGTCAGGCACTACAAAGCGGGGTTCACTTGCGCTGCCTGCCTCGAAAATGGGGAGCGCTGCGCTGACCACCGATGGTGGTTCGACGAAGCCGAGAACAAGGTCCTCGAGACGGTCAACAACCAACGCCTGAAGAACGAATTTGCCGACGCGATCACCGACCACATTCTGAAGATCGACTCCTCGGCACGCCCCACCCACTACTCCATGTACGAGATCGCTACGAGTATTCTCAAACTGGCGGCAGACCGCGTGAATGGGCAGCAGGGACCGATCGGGCGGGCCTTGAAGACGCTCGGCTTCACGCGGGAGCGGTCCAAACTCAAAGGAGCGCTGCAGTCCTGGCAGCACAAGGTCCCCGACGAGCTCCTGAAGGCACCTACCCGGAGACTTTTCAAAGCTGCAGCTCCCATGGCGCAAGCGTGATGTCACCCCCCACTGGTAGAGGAACGGAGCGGAAAATGAGTGACCCAATCAACCACCCGGCGCATTACAAGACCGAGAGTGGGCTCGAATCCATCGACGTGATCGACGCGTTTGGCTTCGGCTTCAACCTCGGCAACGCGTTCAAGTACATGGCGCGGGCCAAGAAAAAGGGAGCCGAGCTCGAGGACCTGAAAAAGGCCGCTTGGTACTTGGAGCACGAGATTCAGACGCTGCAGAGCCGCCTCGAGCGCGGGACCTTTTGCGGTCGGGTAGGGAAACGAAAATGAACCACACAGTCGTTGAGGGGGTCATCCAACACTTGAGCGTCAGCCAGGTCTCGGCGTTCAACGTCGCGGAGAGCGGCTGCGAGCTCCGCTGGTTCTACGCGAAGGTGTTGGGGCGGAAAGAACCTCGGACTGCGTCTACGACGAAGGGGACCGAGGTCCACGCCGAGCTCGACCACTACCTGGGGGGTGGGTCGACCCCACTCGGGGAGATCGCGGCAGCGGGCCAGCGACTGTTGCCCCACCCCGGCAAGGATCTCTTCGTCGAGTACGGGCTCAACGACCGACCGCGTCCACCCCCCGACGCCAACGGGGAGCAGGTCAACTACTTCCCGGCGAGTCAAAGCCTGGTTCAAGCTGGCGGGATCGGCTTCGTCGGGTTTGGCGACGTCTTCAATCCCCGAGAGGAGCACGTCCTACCCGACGGCACTCTGGTCCACGAACCTGGAGTGGTCGAAGTCATCGACCACAAGACGACCGGGGACCTGAAGTGGGCAAAACAAGCCTCCGAGCTCGTCAAGTCGACGCAGATGGTCGGGTACGGGGTCTTCCTCGCCAAGAAGTTCCCATCGGCAAAAGCAGTACGGCTCAGCCATATCTATTACACGACGAAAGGAACTCCTACAGCCGTAAAACGGTCGGCGATTGTAACTGTTGCAGAAATCGCTGAGACGTGGCAGAAGCGCGTCGAGCCAGTTGCAGAGAAGATGAAGGTCGTAGCGAGGATGTTGGAGAAGAACGTAGAGGGGAATTTGAATGCCTGCGGGAATTATGGCGGCTGTCCGCACAAGCACTACTGCCGCCTCCACCAAGATGTTTCGCCATTCACGAGGTTCAAGATGGGTCTTCTGAAAAACCGAGTTTCTGCCCCCGCAGCATCAGCCCCCACTCCCACCAACGGCGCCAGCACCACGCCATGGATCCCACCACCCCCACCTGATCACTCCCCGCGCTTCTTTCCCGATCTCGTGGCGTCCAAGGCCACCCAGGGGCAGTCGTACCGCTTCTCGACGGGCCTCGAAGGAATGTTCCTGAGCACCGTCGACTTCAGCGGTCAGCTGCTCTACTCGTTCATGCCGAAGGGCGGCGGAAAGCCGTTCCCTGTTGGACCGGACGAGCCGATCATCCCTGTCGCGCCGCCTGTCGTCGCGGCTCCCCCGCCCCCGCCCGCGCCGCCTGTCGTCGCGGCCCCGCCGCCCCCGCCCGCGCCGCCTGTCGTCGCGGCCCCGCCGCCCCCGCCCGCGCCGCCTGTCGTCTCGGTGAAGCGCGATGCTGACGCGCCCCCGCCCCCGCCCCCACTGACCGCCGCGGCGGCACCGAAGCGTGGTCCAGGCCGACCGAAGAAAGAGGAAGCCGTTGCCGCCGCCGCTCCTACCGCGGCAACTGGGCTCACGCTGTACGTCAACGCGTTCCCCAACGGGGCGTGGGTCGACCTGCAGGGCTACATCGTCCAAGTCACCAACGAGCTTCAGGAGCACTTCGCAGTCAGCGACATTCGGTGCGCGGCTGACGACAGCCCGCTGGCGTTCGCGAAGTGGCGCGGCGTCCTCGCGGCTGCGGTGCGCGAAGGCCCGCCTGCTCCTGGCATCTACGTCGCGTTCACGAAGGGCAACGAGCTCGCCGAGATCGTCGCCACGGCTCTGGGCGGGCTCTGCCAGCCTGGCCAGTTCGTTCGCGGGGTCTAAGGAATGGGATTGGCTCGCCTGAAAGCCGGATTACCGCCAGCCTCAAAGGCTGCGGTCGTTCAGGCGAAGCCAACGACCCGTCCGAAGACGCTGCGGGAGCGTTTCTCGAAGGGCACGGTGGGGGAGAGCGCGGATCTAGAGCGCATCCTCGCCCTCCCCCGTCGCGAGAAGCCGGATCTCGACGCGATCGTCAACGAGATGACCTTCCGGCTCAAGAAGCCGGAAGGTACGCAGACCCTGCGCGGGCATCAGGCGTGGGTATTGTGGGAAGCACCGCAGGTCAACGGGATGATCGCCCCGCTCGCTACAGGAGCTGGGAAGACCTTGCTTGGCATGCTGATGCCGATGTGTTTCCCCCAGATTCTGCAGGACGACGGGACGTACCGCCCGCTGCGGGCCGTGCTGTTCATCCCCCCCGATCTACGGGCTCAGTTCGCCCACGACTGGGAGGTCTACGGCAAGCACTGGAAGCTGCCGAACCTGGCGGACGGAAAATGGTTTGTCCCAGGCCTTCCAATGCTCCACGTCGTAGCGTACTCGGAGCTCTCGCACGCGAAGTCGACGGCGCTGCTCGAGCAGATCAAGCCCGACTTGATCATGGGCGACGAGATTGGAGCTCTGCGGAACTTCGCCGCTGCGCGGACCATCCGTTTCCTACGCTTTATTGCCAACTTTCCCGACACGAGGTTCTGCGGCTGGGACGCGTCGATCATCGCCGACAGCATCGGCAACTTCTGGCACCTGCTCGCCATCGCACTGGACCAAGGGTCCCCGACTCCGCTCGAAGAGGTGGAGCTGCGGAAGTGGGCCTCGGCTCTGGACCCGTCGAGCGACCAGGGCTACTTCATGCCAGGGGAGTTGCTTCGGTTCTGCGAGGAAGGCGAATCCCCCCGCAGCGGTTTCCAGCGGCGGCTCGTCGATACCAAGGGAGTGATCGCCACCGAAGAGAACGCGTTGGGGATCCCGCTGGTCTTCACCGAGCGACGCCCCCCGAAGATGCCGGAAGAGATCAAGCAGGCGCTCCGAGACCTCCGTCGAAAGCCCGCGGACGGTGGCTGGAAGCGCCCCGACGGCGAAGAGTTCAGCGAGATGACCCAAGTGGTGGCCTGCGCTCGCCAGTTGGCGTCGGGGCTCTACCTCCGGTGGCGCTTCCCCAAGGGGGAGCCCGAGGCAGTGATCGACGAGTGGTTCTTGCGGCGGCAGAACTGGAATCGCGAGCTCCGAGCTCAACTGAGCTCGCCCCAGGTCCACCTGGACTCGCCGCTGCTCTGTGAGAATGCGGCCAGGCGATGGTTCGACGGCGGCTGTACCGGCTGCACTCGGGGTCCGAGTCAGGAGCACGACCCAGCCTGCAGGGAGATTGGCTCCCACCCACTCTGGAAGTCCTACTCATACCTCGCGTGGCGGGCGGTGAAGGAAACCGTCTACCACGAGACTCAGGTGGTCTGGATCAGCGACTGGTTGCTACAGGATGCCGCTGAGTGGGCGCGGGAAGCCCCAGGAATCGTCTGGGTAGACCACCCAGAGTTCGGCCATAAGCTGGAGAAGCTGACGGGGTTTCGGTACTACGGCGGCGGGGACGAAGCAGCTGAAGAGATTATCAAAGCTGACGGTTCGACGAGCATCATCTGCAGCGTGCTCGCCAACAAGAAGGGCAAAAACCTGCAGGCCTTCAGCCGGAATTTGATCGTGTCGTTCCCAGCGAGCAACGACGTTGTCGAGCAGGTGTGCGGCAGGACGTACCGAACGATGCAGTTGGCGCCGCAGGTCGACGTTTTCTACTACCTGCACAC
>Ga0315284_10014463_pt1 | contig 11241 bp, 7 predicted proteins | sample YL17G09_16_MG_FD_203696 | JGI IMG/M metagenome (GOLD analysis project Ga0315284, IMG submission 203696) | Sediment microbial communities from Yellowstone Lake, YNP, Wyoming, USA - YL17G09_16 | ecosystem: Environmental > Aquatic > Freshwater > Lake > Sediment | place: USA: Wyoming | collected...
CATATTTGGGGCGGGTGGGGGGTTTGTGTTTGATGCGATCCACAATGTGCAGGCGGGGACGCCGGTGGAGAATGTGATGGCGATGTTCAAAGCGGTGCGGGAGAGCGCCGGGTGAATCGGTCCGTCACGAGCGGCGGCGTCTGCTGAGGGTGTCGATCAAGACGGCGGTGAGGAGAATGGCGCCGGTGGCGAGCATCTGCCAGTAGACATCGACGCCGAGGTGGTTGAGTGCGGGTGTGACGATGCCCATGAGGAGGATGCCGAGGAAGGAGCCGAGGACGGTGCCTTCGCCGCCTTTGAGGCTGGCGCCCCCGATGATGACGCCGGTGATGACGTTGAGTTCGAGGTCAGCTCCGGCGGTGAGTGCGGCGGCGCCAAAGCGGGCGGTGGAGATGATGCCGGCGAGGCCGGCGAGGGCGGCGGTGAGGACGTAGTTGAAGATTTTGATCTGATTGACGGGGATGCCGGAGAGGGTGGCGGCTTTTTCGTTGCCGCCGATGTAGTAGTTCTGGCGGAAGAAGCGGGTTTTTCGGAGGAGCAGGTCGCCGAGGAGGACCAGGGCCAGCGAGATGAGGATGGGGTGCTGGACGCCGAGGATTTTGCCCTGGCCGATGACGTTGAAGGATTTCGGGAGGCCGACGACGTCCTTGCCATCGGTGATGACCTGCATGGCGCCGCGGACGATGCCCATCATGGCGAGGGTGGTGATGAAGGGGTTGATGCCGACTTTGGCAACGATGAGGCCGTTGAAGAGGCCGATGAGGGCGGCGACGGCAAGGCCGAGGAGGATGGCGATGGGCACGGGAAGGCCGTACTTCACCATGAGCAGGCCCGTGACGGCGCCGGTCATGGCGAAGGTGGAGCCGACGGAGAGGTCAAAGCCACCGGAGACGAGCAGGACGGTCATGCCGATGCCGATGATGGCGGCGACGGAGACGTTGAGGAGGATGGCGAGGATGCTGCCGGTGGTGAGGAACCGTTCGGGGTGGAAGGCCATGCCGAGGCAGGCGGCAGCGATGATGGCGACGAGGAGGAGTTCGCGGAAGGCGAGGAGCCTGGTGGCGAGGCGAGCCACAAATGACGGGGGCCTGGGGGTCGATTTGCCGGCGTAGTCGAGGATCTGGGTGGGTTCGATGGATTGGTGGGGCATCTTATTGCAACTCCACGCCGGTGGCGGCGGCGATGACATTTTCTTCGTTGGCCTGACTGTGCGATAGATGGGCGACGATGTGGCCTGAGCGCATGACGATGATGCGGTCGGAGAGGCCGAGGACTTCGGGCAGGTCGGAGGAGATCATGATGATTGCGACGTTGACAGCGGCGAGGGAGCGAAGGATGGCGTAGATCTCGGAGCGAGCCCCCACATCGACGCCTCGGGTGGGTTCATCGACGATGAGGACTTTGGGGTGGATGCCAACCCACATGGAGAGGAGGACTTTTTGCTGGTTGCCGCCGGAGAGATTGCCGACGTGCTGGTTGATGGTGGGGGTGATGATGTTAAAGCGGGTGCGACTCTCCTGGGCGAAGCTGCGGATCTGGTGATCGAGCATCCAGCCACCGGGTGCGGTATAGCGGCGGAGGCTGGGGGCGACGCAGTTGTCGCGGATGGGCATGCGGAGGAAAAGGCCCTGGTCCTTGCGGTCTTCGGTGAGGTAGCCGATGCCATGGGCAATGGCTTGCTGGGGGGTGGTGATGCGGATGGGCTGGTTGTTGAGGGTGATGGAGCCGGAGTGGAGGGGTTCGATGCCGGCGATGGCGCGGGCGAGTTCGGTTCGTCCGGCGCCGACGAGTCCGGCGAGGCCCAGGATTTCGCCTTGGTGGAGGTCGAAGGTGATGGAATTGAAGGAGGGGGGTCGGGAGGCGTTGACGACGCGGAGGCAGAGGTCGCCTCGGTTGGTGGAGCGGTTGCCATAGACGTTGGCCAGTTCGCGGCCGACCATTTTGCGGACGATGAGGTCTTCGGTGGCATTTTTCATGTCGAGGGTATCGACGTACTGGCCATCGCGGAGGATGGTGACGCGGTCGGCGATTTCGAAGATTTCGGGGAGGTGGTGGGAGATGTAGATGAAGGCGACGGCGGTGGATTTGAGGCGGCGGATGTTTTGGAAGAGCAGATCGGTTTCCAGTTTGGTGAGGGAGCTGGTAGGTTCGTCGAGGATGAGGACTTGTGGGGAGAGGGAGATGGCCTTGAGGATCTCGACGACCTGGCGTTGGGCGATGGAGAGGTCGCGGACGAGGGTCTTGGGGGGGATTTGTAGTTCGAAGAGCTGTAACAGGCAGCCGGTTTGGTGGTGGAGGGTTTTCCAATCGATCAGGCCTGGCCAGCGGACAGGTTGGCGGCCGGCGAAGATGTTTTCGGCGATCGAGAGGTTGTCGGCGAGGCTGGTTTCCTGGAAGACGACGGCGATGCCGTGCTGGGAGGCGTGGTGGGGGTTGGCGAAACGGACTTCGGAGCCATGGAGGAGGATCTGACCGGAATCGGGGCGGAGGACGCCGGCGGCGATGTTCATGAGGGTGGATTTGCCGGCGCCGTTTTCGCCGACCAGCGCGTGGACTTCACCGCGGCGGAGTTCGAGGCGGGCGCTGTCGAGCGCTCGAACGCCGGGAAAGGTCTTGACGACATCACGGAGCTGAAGGACGACGTCGCCCACGGTGATTCACCGCCTGATGAAGTACTCGCAGTTGGTTTTGTCAACGATGATGACGCCGGTGTCGATGACGGCGGGTGTTCCGGAGATTCCAGCTTTGGCGTTGTCAGAGCTGATGGGGGGGGGGTTGTTGTTGAGGTTGTAGAGGATCTGGACGGCATAGAGGGGCATGAGGTAGGTCTGCTGTGCGATGGAGGCAGAGATGGCGCCTTCCTTGATGAGTTCGAGGACGTCGTTGTCGCGGTCCATGGCGACGATCTTGACCTTGCCGGCGCGGTTGGCCTCGCGGGCGGCGGTGGCGGCGCCCTTGCCGCCGGCGGCTTCGACGCAGCCGATGCCGGCGAGCTGGGGGTATTTCTGCATGAGGGCGGAGGCGGCCTGGGCGGCGATGATGGCGTCGGACTTGGTGTCGGTGACCTGAACGAGCTCGATGTCAGGGGATTCGGAGAGGGCTTTTTTGTAGCCGGCGACGCGTTCTTCGAGGTTGGATTGGCCGGGCTTGGTCATGATGGCGACTTGGCCTTTTCCGTTGATGAGGGAGGCGAGCTTTTTGCCGCCCTGGTAGCCGGCCTGGAAGTTGCCGGTGCCAACGAAGGCGACGCGCTTGGTGCCGGGCAGGTCGGCATCGACGGTGACGACGGGGATGCCGGCGTCGACGGCCTTGTCGACGAGGGGGTTGAGCTGAGGGGAGAAGCCGACGACGACGATGCCGTTGGGTTTGCGGGCGATGGCCTGTTCGAAGTCGGCGGCCATCTGGTTGAGGTCGAGCTTGGGTGGGCCGACGTATTCGGTGCGGACGCCGAGAGCCTGGCCGGCGAATTTCATGCCCATTTTGTGGTCGTAGAAATAGGGTAGATTCCCGAGGGCGGAGACTTCGATGTAGAGCTGGTTAACGGTGTTTTTCGTGCCCTGAGGTGTGCTTGCCTGTTTCTTTTCGCAACCGCACACAAGCAAGGCCAGGGCGAACACGACGGCCGCATGCAGGATCATTTTCACGTGAGAGGCCTCCTTCAAATCAGGCTCGCGTAGCATAATTCCTTCGCGGCTCGGATGCCAATGCGGCGGGCCGGCGGCATCATTGGACTCTGTGGGGTGTATGAGGAAGGGAAGCGCATCGGCAATGGGATCAGCTCCCGGGGGCGAAGGAGCCGGCTATGAAGACAGTGCAGTGGCTCGTGTGCAGCACGATGATCGGGGTTCTGGCGGGCGCGGGTCGGGCGGAGGTGTGCAACCTCAAGGTGGTGACCGATGCGTCGCCGGACTATGCCGATCTGCCGAGCATGGTGCATTCGATGACCTCGAAATGGAAGACGCCGGAGGAGAAATGCTGGGCGGTGTTTTACTGGAATCACATTGGGCGGCGGCAGACGTCGCCGATCGAGCTGCACGGGATGGCGCTGACGGACCCGGTCCGGCAGTTCAATGACTATGGGTATACGATGTGCTCGACGATCTCGGGGATCAATCAGGGCATCTGGGAGGCGATGGGGCTGAAGCATCGGTACTGGGATATCTCGAACCACACAGTGCCGGAGGTGTTCTATAACGGCGGATGGCACATGTACGACAACTCGATGTCGGCGATCTATACGCTGTGCGACGGGAAGACGCTGGCGGGGGTGGAGGATATCGGGAAAGAGGGGGCGTGCGCGGCGTCGGGAAGGAAGAAAGAGGCGGGGCATGTGGCGAAGTTCCATTGCCTGACGGCGACGAGCCCGCTGGGGTTTCTGAGCGGGGCGGACTGCGCACGGTCGCTGGATGAGGAGTATCGGTGCTTCAATCCGAATGGGCTGAAGCTGCGGACGTATTTTCATGATTGGGATTGGGGGCATCGGTATATTTTGAATTTGAAGGAAGGGGAGAACTACACGAGGTACTATCGGTCGCTGGGGGATGGGGCGGGGTTTTATGTGCCGAGCGGTGGGAAAGACCCGGAGGCGGTGAATAAGAGGTATCGGATAAGGGGGAATGGGGTGTGGGTGTATCGGCCGGTGTTGGCGGATGCGCACGAAGTGAAGAATGTGGTGGCGGCGGGGGGATGGCTGAGGGCTGAGCAAGCGGGGGAGGCGGTGTTTAAGGTGGAGGCGGGGAATGTGGTGACGTCGCAGGTGATCGCGGGGAAGGTGCGGCGGAAGGCGGAGGGGGATCGCGTGGAGATGTTGGTGAGTGTGGACAATGGGTTGCATTGGAAGAGCATCTTTAAGGCGGAGGAAATGGGGGAGAAGGATGTGCGGGTGGAGTTGGTGGGGGAGGTGAACGGCGCGTATGAGGTTCTGGTGAAGGTGCAGATGGCGGGGGATGCGGCGGTGTGGGGGCTGGAGATTCGGACGACGACGGCGGTGAATTCGAAGACGCAGCCGCGGTTGAATCTGGGGAAGAATACCGTGTATGTGGGTACAGGGGAGCAGACGGATTCGGCGGTGTTCTGGCCGGAGTTGCAGGGGGGGAAATATAAGGAGATGGTGGTTGAGGAGAAGAATGTCGCCAGTGCGAAGGAGCATCCGGGGTATATGGGGGTGATTCATCCGGCCAAGGCGAAGGAGGATGCGTATATCGTTTACCGGATCGATACGGCGCGGGATATGACGAAGGTGACGTATGGGGGGAGGTTTTATAATCGGGCGCCGAAGAGCCATATCGATATATTGCACTCGTTTGACGAAGGGAAGACGTGGGTGAAGAGCTGGTCGCTCGTGGAGACGGGGCAGCCTTGGGATGTGATTCATTATGAAACGGTGGAGGCGCCGGCGGGGACGCGGCCGGTGTGGGTGAAGTATTTGATGAATACGACGGAAGCGTCGGTGAGCGGGTGCAGCATTTATGCGGTGAGGATGGAGGCGAATTACAGGCCGGCGAAGGTGGGGTTTGAGCCGGTGGCGGTGACCTTCACGTGGAAGGAGAGGCAGGCGGATCGGCCGGCGGTGGAGCGGTCGCATACGGCGGTGGTGGAGAAGTCGCCGTTCACCTATGTGATCCACGTGGGTGGGATGGATCATCCGGTGATGGAGTCGCTGAAGGTGGGGATTGCGGGGGCGGAGGTGAAGCGGGGGTACTCGGATGGGAAAGAGGTGGCGGCGGAGAAGTTTGTGGGGAAGTGGGTGACGTATGGGAAGAATGTGGCAGTGGGGAAGAAGTACACGTTGTCGCATCCGTCGGAGAGGAGTTGGGAGGCGGGGGATCCGGATGGGACGAAGTTGACGGACGGGGTGGCGGGGCCGCCGTATGCGGGGGGAATCTCGTATCGGTATGGGGCGATCTGGAATCCGAATACGAATCCGGTGATTAACCTGGATTTGGGGGAATCCATGCAATGCGCGAGTTTTGGGTTGAATATTCACGGGTATCCGTTCTGGGATGCGCTGAAGGGGGAGGTGAAAGATCAGGTGGAGGTGCTGGTGTCGGAGGATGGGAAGGAGTATCGGTCGGTGGGATTCCTGCAGACGGATCTGAAGTGGCGGGATTTGGCGGTAAACCATATGTGGCCGGATGAGGAGACGATCACGGGGCATACGTATCGGGTGATTCCTGCGGAGAAGGTGAAGGCGAGGTTTGTGCGGTATCGGATCAAGTCGGCGAGGCATTGTTGTGTGACGGAGATGGAGGTGTTGGATTCGATAAAGCTTGAGCCGTTTGATCTGAGGGTGGCGTTGCCCGGGGAGGGGGAAGGTGTCCGCTGAAGCGGACACCCCGGTGAAGCGGGCAAGGCGGGGGTTTATCGGAGGTCGGGGCGGGATTCTTTCCAGGTGCGGTGCTTCATGTCGCCGAGCCAGGGTTGATAGAGGGGCTGGGCGAGGTCAACTGAGGCCAGGGCGAGGGGTTGGTCTTTGGTGGCTTCGGCGAGGACCTTGCCGGTGGGATCGACGATGAAGCTGCGCATGTCGTAGGTGGCGGAGACGAGGACGATGTGGTTTTCGATGGCGCGGGCGCGGGCGAGGACGTCGCTGCCGCCCCAGATGGGCAGCGCGATAATTTCGGCGCCGTTGCGGGCGAGGTTGCGGGCGGGTTCGGGGAACTGGACGTCCCAGCAGATGATCATGCCGACCTTGGCAACATCGGTCTGGAAGACGGGGAAGCAGTCGCCGGGGGCGATGCCGGCTTCGACCTCTTCCTGGGGCAGATGCGTTTTGCGATAGGTTCCAATGAGCTGGCCGGTGCGGTCGATCAACACGGAGGTGTTGTAGACGATGTGGCCCGCGCGTTCATAGAGGCCGGCGACGATGTTCGTTCGGCATTTACGGGCGAGCTGGCCGAGGGTTTGGGTGGTTGGGCCTGGGAGAGGTTCGGCGACCTGGGCGTAGGTTTGGCCGGTGCCGATGACGGTGATGCCTTCGGGCAGGCAGACGAGGTCGGCGTTGGGGGCGGCTTCATCGAGAAGGCGGCAGAATTGCGATACCGAGTCGGCGGGTGAAGCGGTGTTCCGCGGGCGATGGAAGACGGTGGCGATGCGGACGGGTCTGCGTGGGGCGGCGTCAAGCTCGGCCAGTTCGATTTCGTCCCACCAGACGACGCCGCCGGGGGCCCATCGGAGTTCCAGTTCGATGGTGACGCTTTGCGCGCGGTCTGGTGCGAGGGTTGTGTAGTCGATTTTGCGCCACAGGCCGTCGCGGGCGGCAGCGACGGCATTGTCGGGCTGGCGGGGCCGCTGGCCTTTGTCGTCGCGCCAATCGAGGCGGAGGGAAATGGATTGCGGTTCATGGGCGATGCCGGTGGCCTGATAGCAGGCGGTGATTCTGTAGGCGTGTCCGGGGAGGAGGCCGTCGACGCGTTTTTTCCAGCATCCGATGGCGGCGGCGGAGCAGTCGGCGGCGATCTTGAGGGCCCCCCCACCGGTGCGGCCGGCGCGTTCGTCGACGTCGAAGAGGGGCGAGATGTCGGGACCGGGCGACGAGGTGGTCCAGCCATTGGCGGAGGAGTCGAAGCGATCGTATTTGCAGAGCACTCTCATGTATCCTCCATGGTGTTCGGAAGGCGGATGAGATTGGCGCGGAGGCCGGGGTCATCGTCCAGGGGGATGGCTCGCGGCAGGTGCCGGGGCACGCAGATCGCGGCAAATATGCTTGCGGCGGCGACGGAAGCGCCGACCCAGAATGTCCACTGGTAGCCGAGGGACTTCCAGAGGAGGCCGCCGACGAGGGGCATGAGGACGGCGGCGATGTGGTTGGCGGCGACGCCGAGGCTGAGGGTGGGGGTGTGTTCGCTGGGGGGCGCGATGCGGTTGACGTAGGTGGTCAGGGCCATGGTGCAGAGGAAGAAGGCGCTGTCCGCGACGAAGAGGGCATAGAGGATGTGGACATTGCGGATCATGGCGTAGCCGATGAAGAGCAAGGTCATGGAAGCGTAATAGAAGACGAGGACGCGGCGTTCGCCGACGCGGTCGATGAGGCGGCCGACGACGGGGGCCATGAGCCAGCCGACGAGCTGCATGCACATGAAGAGGATGAGCATGGTGGTGAGGGGCGTTTTGTAGTTTTTGACCAGGAGGAAGCCCGCGAAGGCGATGAAGATCTGTTTTCGCCAGCCGTCGAGGAAGCTGAGGAGGTAGTAGAGCGAGTATTTGCGGCGGAAGACGAGGCGAGGGCCTGGGGTTTTGATCTGGCGTGGGATTCCGAGGCAGGCGGCGGCGGCGAGGAGGGCGGCGCCGGCGGCGACGAGCCAGAGGGGTCGGATGGGGAGGCCGATCTTGTGGAGGACGAGAGCGACGACGAGGGCGCAACCTGCGCCGGCGGCGCCGGCGGCGGAGATCTGTCCGAGTCGGCGTCCGGCCTGGCCGGGCTCGGCCAGGGCCAGGGTCATGGAGTTAGGGAGGGGCATCCAGATGTGGAGGCCTTGGCTCCAGACGAGGCTGGCGATGATGAGCCAGGGGAGATTGGGGACGAAGGAGTAGAAGCTGAGGCCGACGGCCAGGAGCATGAGCATGGCGGAGGCGATGAGTGGTTCGGCGAGGCCGGCCATGAGGGCGAGGAGGCCGAAGGCGACGACGCCGCAGCTTTCGCGGGCCATTTCGAGGAAGCCTTGCTGTCGGCCGTCGAGGCCCATGGTGTCGGCGACGAAGTTGGAATTGAGGGCGAGTTGGGAGGTCATGGCGAAGCCGACGGCGGCGACGGCGGCGCCGAGGAAGAAGAGGCCGCGTTTGCGATGGGCGGCGACCTGCGCGGTTTGGTCATCGAGAACGACACGTTCCTGGACATCCACTGATATCACCTCGGCCGGGGTTTGTCGCATGTGTCATGGTCGCCCTACGGTGGGGCAGAGGACCGCCCCGGTGGAGCGTATGTAGGCTACTGCCCCCCCCTACCGCCCGCAAGGCGGGTTCCTGTTGCGTGGGGGGTTTGGCGTGCGCGGACTTGCGGGAGGAGGAAGGCACTGCGGGTTCTCTGCTCGGATGGCGGGGGCGGACGTGAGGGTGTGCGTGGCGGGGGTGAGGAAGTGGTCTGTGCAGGTGGTCGGGGCGGGCGCTGGTCTGGGCACGGCCGGGGGGGATCGCGTCGGGCACGATATTGCGGTGGATCGGTACGTGTCGCGAGGGAGGTGTGGGCCGAGGGGGCATTCCGGGTTCGCCCGGCTTTTTTTGCTTTATTCGACGGCAAGGCGCGGGTAGAATGCCGGTGGCGTTCGGACCGCGGGAAGAGGTGGTTGGGGTGTGGCGATGATCAGGTGGGCGGTTATGCCGTTGCCTGTCGAGGGGGTGATGCTTGGCACCGGGCAATCAGGGCAGGTTTGACGGTGCATACGGTGGGTTTTGGGGCATGGCATGGGCGGCGCAAACACGTCCGGAGTGAACAGGCGGCAATCCTGCCGTAACGGAGCGCATATGGGCAAGACGGTATTCATCAGCTACGCTCACGTGGATCAGGAAAGGGTACACCTCCTTGAGAGGGCTTTGTGTGCGCTGGGCCTCCATGTCACATACGACCGCAACGACGTGCGTGTCGGCGAACCCATCAGCATGGCGATACGTGACTTGATCAACAAGTGCGACATCTTCATTGTGCTGGCGTCCGTAGCGAGCCAGAAATCGCAGTGGGTTATTCATGAGACTGGCGCAGCATATGGCGCGCATAAGCGAATCATCCGATACATCATCGATCTCTCGGTGCGCGACAATATCCCTGAGACTCTGGGGCAGATCAAGCATGTGACTTCGTTTGAAGAGATCGTTGAGTACTTGCACAAGGAGGGCGATATTGGCCCACAATATGGGATACCAGGCGAGGGGATTCGCTCAGAGGAGGGCATTAAGAGGTTCCTTGTGGTCGGGCAGTGCTGTTGGGACACGATCATCACGGACGCCAATGAGCGTTATGCTCACACGGGGGGGAGCGCATACTATGTCAGCAGAGCGATGGTGTACGCAGCTAAGCATCTGCAGTCTCGCGTGGCGGTTGACGTATGTGGACACCTTGGCGAGGATCGTGCTGTTCCGATCAGGAACAGCTTTCAATGCCCAGCCATCGGCCTACATTTCACACCCGGTACAAAGACGCTCCATTTCGAGAATCGCCTCGTCGACAAAGAGGATTATGCGCGCGTGGAGCAAGTCATTAAATGCATGGCGGACAAGGCGATCTCGGAGAGCTTCCTTGGAGAGCAACTGGTGCAGAGGCTTAAACAAGAATCCTACGAAATGGCATTGCTCCTACCGCTTACACCTCGTGATTTTGGGGATCTGGCGGGAGGATTTGTGCCGTTCTTGCGTACGACGTGCCCATCTCTGAAGATCGGGCTGGAACTACACGGATTGACACGCCAAGTGTCGTCTTACGGGGGGCCAGTCGGAAACGAAGTGAGCGAGGTTCTCTTGCACCTGCTCCAGGGCGGCGTAATCCACTGTGCTCACTGCACGATTGACGAGGGGCTGTTAGTGGTCAAGGCGTTGGCGGAATGTGATGGGGTGAGGTGCCCCGTCAACGAATCCAGCACAGGCGACGAGATTGCACTTGCACTCTGCGACAAGGGGAACGTGGACTACGTTGGGCTGACGGACGGGGGCAGGGGATCGTGGGTTGCCTGGCGTAAAGACGACGCGAGCGTGTCTGTGCAGGCCATCAAAACCCTGGACCTTTCAAAGCTTCTGGAGAGACCGCACCCAACGGGTGCAGGGGACACATGGTTCGGGATTTTCGCCTACGCGCGATTCGGCCTGAACCTTCCTCCGATCGTGGCGGGGGTTCTTGCCACGGGGTTCGCGACCATAAAGTGTGGACAGAAGGGAGCCTTGGGTGAGTGACGTGGGACTTGAGGAAAGGGTCTCGTTCGGCGGGCTGGAAGATGATGCCCTCGTTCACGGGAGGAGATCGGCCACGAGGATCTTGGCTCGCGGGGCGGCAGCCGTGGGAAGGCAGTCGGGCGCAGAGAGCACTGTGAGGCCGACAGAGGCATAGCCGAAGGGCTTGTTCGGGCTGACAACGGGGCGGGGTGCCGTTGGTGAGGGGAGTGGCGGGCATTGGGGTGCTCAATAAGCGCGCAGGAGGATAGGGAGCGGGCGGCGGTTGACCAATCGCTGCGCGGGGCGGGGGCCGGAAAGTCGTTTTCCGCGTCTCGCACAGCATTTGCTGTACCGAGAGGCGTCGGCCCTGTTGGTTTCCATGGGCTT
>Ga0315284_10014464_pt1 | contig 11241 bp, 19 predicted proteins | sample YL17G09_16_MG_FD_203696 | JGI IMG/M metagenome (GOLD analysis project Ga0315284, IMG submission 203696) | Sediment microbial communities from Yellowstone Lake, YNP, Wyoming, USA - YL17G09_16 | ecosystem: Environmental > Aquatic > Freshwater > Lake > Sediment | place: USA: Wyoming | collected...
AATGATTTTTGAAAGCAAATTCAAAATGATGTAACACCTTTCTAATTTAATTCGTATAGTACATTATAAAACAAATATTATGGGATTAGATATGTATTTGAAATTGGTTCCTAAAGTGGAAACCATCGAAGAGCTTAACGAAATGGAAACCCGTTTATCTAAAGCTCATTATGCCGGTACACTTGAGGCTGAATTAAAAGCCCTACAAGAAGAAAAAGGTTTTAAAAAACCAATCAGTTATGAAATATCTGAATGGGTTGGTGATGAAAAAGATTATTTAAAACAGAGTGAAGATTATCATTCTCCTAAAATTGTCTTATCAAAAGAGGTTGGGTACTGGCGCAAATTTAACGCTTTACACGCTTGGTTTGTTGAAACATTCCAAGATGGAGTTGATGAGTGCCAATCTTCTATTGTTGACCCAAATCAATTACAAGACCTATACACTGATTTGTTAAAAATCAATAAGAAAAACGCTAAAGATATTCTACCAACTGCAGGAGGATTTTTCTTTGGTGGAACAGAATATGATGAATATTACTGGCAAGATATTGAAGGGTTTGTAAAGTTTCTTTTAATTTTCTTTGAGCAATATGATTTCGAAGAACACACTTTAGTTTATAGAGCTAGTTGGTAATCTCAAAAAGTGTAACACCTTTCTAATTAAATTCGTATAGTACATTATAATCAATAAAAATTATAATTATGCCAATTCCAAAAATCGAAGTTAAAAAAGTTAAATTCCACAAAGGCCACGATGGCTATGGAATGAATTGTGACCTGTATGTTGATGGTAAAAAAGTCTGTGAAGTACACGATGATGCTTGGGGTGGAGGTTTTCAATATAACTCAGTTGGAAAAACTCACGAAGAAAGAAAAGCCAACCGAGAAATAGTTGATGCACTTGAGAAATATGCAAAGACTCAAACATTCATTTCCGAATTTGATAATAAGCCAATGACCAAAAATTTGGACATCATCATTGATGAAATTATCCACGATGAAAACGAAATCAAAGAAAGAAAAAAACTTGAGAAGAAATTTGCTACTCATTTTATTCTTTATAATGAAAAAACTGGTGCTCAAAGACAATCATCCTTTGGTAAACCGGCTCGTTTACTTTCAACAATTCCTGTGGCAAACTTACAAAAAGCCTATGACGATTTAGTTCCACAGTTGATGAAAAATGAAAAAATCATTAACACGAACCTAGAGGCTTTAGGAGTAGTCTTAAAGAAATAAAAATAATCAAAAATAAATCCCGGAAGGTGTAACACTTGTCCGGGATTTTTCGTATAGTACATTATAAACAAACAACTAACCATATGAACCTACACAGAATTTTAACACCAGAAGAAGAAGCCGACTTCAGAAAATGGGCCCGTGAAAACCATAAGATTGGCGCCGACATAAGCACAGGTTGGCACCCAGTTGTGATTCACGAAATAGGAGTGATGACATTGGAACAATATGACATAGGCAAGAAGCAACCAATATATGGCGAACTTGACAATCTCAGAAGAGAATTGGATTATTTTATAGCCCACGAACCTCAATCAAAAAAAGCTATGCTTAAGATTGAAAAAAGAATAAATGAATTACAAAACGAATTAAAAAAATAATATGAGCAAACCAATATTTCACGCACAATCAAGCGCTAGAAGATTCGGTGGAAAAGCCGAGGAGTATTTAGAGATTCATAACTTTATGGATAGTTCTAAAAGCACGATTGCAGATAATAGACACCGTGCACTAACCCATAACAGCTGGTTCATATCAGTTGTTATTGAAAAGGTGTTTGGATATTCTTTTGTCAACTCTGCCGGAAGGACCGTATCCACCAGGGACATCGCTGAGCAACATGTGCTAGAAGATTTCGGTGGCCAATATATTCCTTCAGCTCAAGATTATCTTCAAGAGATAGAAATACAGCCTTGGATGAATAATGGAATGGGTGAGAAACCAGCATCTGCAAAAAAATTAAAAGGTACCGCCAAGGGTGTGCGTTTAAACATCCATAACGTTGAAATAGCTGATTAATATTATGGCAAAGAAACTCGCAAAAAATAAAAAAGAAGAGAAGGAATCTCTTGATGAGATAATCCCAGTAAGGACAGCATATGTCATTATGGAAATTCATTTCGAATATGATGACAACTATTACAATTCTTCAGAAAGTGAAGGAGGAAGTCCTCAGAAGGTTTATCTTGATAGAAAACGTGCAGAAGAGGTGTATATTAAAAAGAATGTGGAAGCGCTTGAGTCGTATGACTTAACTTCATATTCTTGGAGATTAAGAGAAAGCGATGCTAAAGAAGATTTAGAATGTGCAGTTCAGAAGCATGGATGTAAAATCATAGAATCAAATGATGATATCAAAATCGAATTCCCGGAGAATGAAGAGCTGCATACAAAAGAAATGGTTGATGAGATTATGGATTCTATCAGCATCTCTTTCTATAAATTAGAAGAAATTGAGCTCGAGATGTACATGGATTAAAAAAGTTTTAAACTTCTGTAACTAATTCAAATATGGAAAAAAGTTTAATGATGAAAGCACCAAACGGAAAACCAAGTAACTTAACTAATGAGCAATATAAAATGATAAATGAATTAACTGAAGTTGATGCCTTAAAATTTGCTAAAAAAGATTGGAATGAATTTAAACCTTCTGTTATAAATGATGGTTTTTGTGAAATATGGGCGAAGCATTTTAAGGAAATAATAGGAGGTGAAATTATAAAAACATTTGTATCTGATGGGAATGTTTATAGCCATACTTTCATAAATTATAAAAATTTATATTTTGATGCGGAAGTACCAAATGGAGTTAGTGATATTATGGATTTGCCATTCATAAAAAGATGGATGAAGTATGCGGATGTTTCTCCAAGTAATAAAATTAGAAAAGAACTATTAGATTCTTTAGAAAAAAAATCATTAAAATATCTGAATAATTTAATAGAATGAAGAGCTACATACCAAAGAAATGGTTGATGAGATTATGGAATCTATCAACATCAGCTTCTTTAAATTAGAAGAGATTGAGCTCGAAATGTATATGGATTAAAAAAGTTTTAAACTTCTGTAACTAATTCAAATGTAATGCGTTTAAATTAAAAAAACGACATGGCATGAATTTTACAGGAGCAATTATTACACTATCTATTATAGCCGGCATTCTGGCTATAGTAAAGCTGGCCAAAGTGGCACGGCGTAACAAACAAAAAACAAATGACCCGTACAAGGGGTTTCATTTAGGTGAGATGACCCATCACGATTTACCCAGATTCACAGAAAGAACCGGGACGCAAAGATGGGCCGGCCGAACCGGTGATTCAAAAGGTAAAGATAAAGGAGGGATTAAAAATGAAAAAGGCAAAAGCAAAAACAAAGATTGAGAATCTTAAAGAAGACATCAAGAATTCAGAAAAATACTTCGCTCGCGACAGTGACTTGATTAAGGATGCATATAACATTTTAGATGAAAACGTCGCCGGCGTACACGGCAATGTGGAAACTATATTCTTGTGTATACCAGGTGACATCCAAGATGTTCATGACTTTATCTTAAACTAAATGAGAAAAAGAAATAAACCTTGGGAGGTAAGAGTTGATGGATTTTACATCAAGATAATCATCTGCATAATAATTGCTGCATTTGGCCTGACAATATTGTTCTCATAAAAATAATTCAATCAAACAATTAAAGCTCTCCTAACCGGGAGCTTTTTTTATTTAAACACTTCTCAGTCAAAACCATCCGAGTAGTCGCTCCAATGATTACACCAAAGGATGTGTAATGTTCCAGCTCAGGACAGTCCATGTAAAATCCTTCCCACATATAGAATAATCTATTGGACACAAAGAATGCAGAATAAAACTTCAGCTCTACAAACATCCTGTGCGTATCCCCTAAACGCGTAAAACCTATTCTCCTCCCTATAAAATCTGTAGCTGGAGAATTAGAATCCGAAATGCATCTGTATAATTTATGACCAGCAGGAAGATGTCCTGATTCAAAAAGCAAACGAGTAACTTTAATAGTTTCTCCCTCTTCTTTTGATACAGGTGTTATTTGCCCTATCACTGTATCTTCTCCCTCTATAAAACTGTTTACATTCACTTTCTCCCTATTAGGTATGTTTCTCCCTGCAAATATTAAATCTTATCTTCTCGGTTAACACCAGACGTGTTATATGTTCACATGTTACTACGCCATCTACTGTAGTCTTTTTTTCAAAAGCTTCAGGATGAATGTAAAATCCTTCCCAGCAATAATATAAATAATCATATTGTGTAGAAAATTTAACCCACATCCTGCAGGTGTCTCCAGTCTGTTTGGTAAAATCTCTCTTGCCCAAAACAAAATGATGTATAGCAGAACTATGATAAGCTCTTGATTCGCATCTATAAATTTCTGGATGTTCTATTGAACAATGGGAACCAGTGGCTCGAATTATATTTGCCAAATAATCTCCTTGTGGAGCTACATGAATAATATTATCATCTTCATCAATAAATGCCATAAGGCAAAGATAATAATTTAATTGGATTTTACCGGGTGGTATAAAAGAAAAAAACCCACCGGCAAAGATGGGTAATGGACACGGTAAGGAGCAAACAAACACGGGAAACCCATTCTTTTTTAGCCGGTGAGCTTTTTTATTGATGCGCTTAGCATCCTACAATTATTTAAACGATTTTTATTTTATTTTGTTACACATTTAATGTAAAAATTTATGTAACAGCATCTAAGTACTTGATAATGAGTTAAATTAATCTAAGCAGGCAGTCATTAAAACAGGACTATCTGTTATTAATTTATTCAACTTGGCCTTAGCTCTGAACAAAGCTACCTTAACATCGCTTAAAGACATTTCTTCTTCCTTAGCTATTTCATCATAAGACAACCCGTCGAAGTAACGCTTTCTTACAATTGACGCCGTCTTCTCGCCTAATGTGGTCAAGATGTATGATACAGCGGATTTACGCTCCGCATCAATCATCTCTTCTTCTCCGGACAAAGCGGACTTATCAACCGGTTGGAAAGAAATTTCTTCACCATTATCACATTTGATATCATTGTCATAAGACAAAGTCTCAAGCTTGATTTTACGGATGTAATCCACCATATGGTTCTTGGCCACATTAGTTATCCAGCTGTTGAATGTGTATTTTACAGGAGAATACTTATGGATGTTCTCAGAAACCTTGATGAACAAATCTTGAGTCAAGTCATCAACAACATCCTGGTTATACTTTAATCCAATCATATACTTCTGGCGGATGATAGCATAATAACGTTTGTAAATCCCGGTGAATGCATTCTTATTCCCGGCAAGCATCGCCTCTACAGATTTAACATCCTCAAGGTCTTTACCAGTGAATACTCTTACTATTCCTGCAGCTTCAGCTGTAATGTTTTTTTCGTTTTTCATAATCCCGTTTTTTTAATTGTTTATAATTGTTTGTTTGCTCACTTTTTATTTAAATTCTTTAATCTGTATCCTCATCAAACCTGGACTGGTGATGGTCAATTCCATCCTTGATTTCCTTATTTGATTTACTCCTCCGGATACCGGAAGTAAATTTCTTCCAAGCTTTTCTTACATGTGTGGCCCACTCGCCGTTAAGCCCCGCGTTCTGTTTATTTCCTGGTCTTACTTTGCCCATTATTAAGCTGCTTTATTGTAAACTAATCTCATCGATACCAGTGACCTGTAATCTTCCTTAATGTTATACCCGGTAAGGGTCCCATCTTCAAATAAAACATTACCGTCGTCATCTCCTATTATACAGTAAATAAAACCGTTCTCGTCAAATCCTGCCAAGTAATCCTGCCCAAAAGAATCCTTTACGAATTCTCCATCAAAGGTACCTGCAGCTTCTACGATTTTACCCTCCTTAGAAAGTAAACGAACCATAGGCGTTATAATTTTTTCATTGCTCATGTTTGCTCGATTTTACTGTTATACGCAAAGTTATAAAAAAAGTTGACATTATCTACTTTTATACCCTGATAATTTTTTTAACTGTCTGGGTATCAAGTGGAATGATTTTACACGTCAGTGATATTACTACCTAGTGCACAGAAGTCTGCAGCTTCTTTATCAAACTTTTCATCCTGAATCATACGGGCCTTCATTTTTTCTGTCTCATTAGAAATATTCACTGACCAGTATCGAACGAATCCCGCTGGCGCACCGCATATTCCAGTAACCAACCAAGTGTGTGTTTTTTCATAATAACGACCGGTACGAATCTCACCATCTTCACAAAAAACCAAAAGCAGGTCACTGCACTTATCACTGTTTGGTCTGGTAGACATCTTGGGCATAAAACCGTATGAAACTCTGGTCCACTTCACTGGAACAATCGCAGTCAGCTTCATTGTATATTTTGTATAGCATCCTGATGAACAGAACCCACCGGCCAGCACAGAAGATTCTTTACCGTATACACGTTTCACTTCATTAACGTCGTGAATCGTATGACAGTTTGTGCAATATTTCTGAGTTTTTTTCATATGTTATTTTTAAATGAATTAATCTTCTTCTTCAACTTCTTGACCGGCTTTATATTTTATTTGGGTCATTAAACATTCTTCAGGATAAACATCAACGCGTTGTTCTTTATAACACGGTTGGAAAATCGCGCCACCTTTATACGCGTATAAATATCTAACCTCAACAACTGCACCTACTTCAGGAATATCTTTATTCGGAGGAATAGTACATTTGCCCATAGGAACTCTTTCACCTTTTTCATTAATCAACTCCAGACCTACAGAACGTTTTCCTTCTGTCAAATTCTTCACAATGAAACTAGCTTCTTTCTGAAACTTATTCTTCAATTGGTCGCCTCCAGAGTTTGGACGACCGGCAACATAAGAACTAATTTTTAACTTAAAAACAATACCTTCTGCATTCGCAGCTTTCAGGTCATCATACATCTTTTGTTTTTCTTCGCGAGTGAAGGCGGTTTTTACAATTTCAACCCCATTATATCCTCTATTAAATTGTATCTTGTTTAATATTTGTAATCTTAAATCACAAGGAAGCTTTGTCAAATCCTTCCCATTAGAAGATAAAATATCAAATACAAAAAGTTTCTCACCAATAATCTCACCATCAACAGTACAACAATCTATTCTGGTTCTTTTTTTACCATCTACTGAATAAGCCTCCCAAAAAGAATTAATAATCAATTCAGGTAATTGTACCATAATACCTTTTTTATTTAATCCTACCACGCGCACCTGTATTTCATCATCTGACAAACCATTACCTTTACCAGAAACTGCCATCCTGCGCTGCCCATCTTTTTTCTCTTGAGCTACATACCTGTCGTCGTTGATATATTTTTGAACCTCGTCATCCTCAATAGTATTTAAAAGCTGAGGGAAAATTCCATAAGTTTTCGTTTCAACAGGAGTCGTCCAATCAAATTGTGATTTTACTGTTCCTTCTTGAGTATACCCCTTTTTTAATCTTTCTTTTATCATCGATTGATAAATCTTCTCAGCCTCAACTTCGGATACCGGCGTCGGTGTTTTTGTTCCCGGCTTTAAAGTTTGACCTATCGCACCATATTGAAAGTTAATAATAAACCCAGAACCTTGTTCTACCATCTGGATATGATATTCTTTGTTGGATGAACCTTCTTGACATTTAAATGAGATGCTTTTCATATGTTGTTTGTTTATAATGTACTATACGAATTAAATTAACCAAGCGTTACATCTTATTTCATCGGCAGGATTTTACCAGAATTTGAATTACATAATACAAGGGCCATCTTCAGACCGCGGATTATACCATCCTTTACAGCAATGGCATCTTTGTCCATAACCTTTTTTCCGCGCTTGTCTTTCTTCAAGACCTTTAAACGCTTTTCCTGCATTTCAACTAAGCAATTAATCTCTAAGATACTTTGCTCTAACTTTGTTTCTTTTTTCATGGGTTTGTTTGTTTTATAATGTACTATACGAATTTAATTAGACAAGCGTTACACCAAATTACCTTCTACGATAAATTTCCTCATACTTCTTAGAAAGCTCATTATAAAACTTATCATCGCGAAGAGTTAATAAACTATTCTTTTCAGTTTCAAGAAGCATACAATAATCAGCAAATTCCTGCTTAGTATAAATTTCAACTCTATCACCGTTTAATTTATGATTAACTATCCTTGTAATGAATTTCTCTTTCTTTTCAGAATCTCCTGAATAATGTCCTCTGTCCAATCTTAAGTAATATCTATTATCTTTTCCAGAAGAATAACTATGGTCAAACCTTAAACATTTAGATGTACTAGTTACATTAATAGGTCCTACCTTTTCAAGACCAAAAGAGTCGAAAGTTATAAAATCCTTTTCTTTATGGTGAACCACTATAATATTATCCACTTGAACATATTTCCCATCAATAACTTCTTGAGTATATAAAGCCTCATAGTATTTCCTTATATTATAACTCAATATAGAAAGCTCTGTCTCCAAATCTCCAATCACCTTCATATCATCAAAGTACTCCAAGTAAAATCCTTTTATCATCTGTACCAATTCTCCGCGCTCCTCAAACTGAACCGCGAAATATCTCAACGCATCAACATATTCCACAACATTAAAAGTCTTAACATGTTCTAAAAGATTAGCGCCGGTACCCGGTCCTTCAAACTTATATACATCACCCAGTTCAATATTATTTGCCAAAGCAAATTCTTTACTTTTACGGTTATAATCAGTAATGTCACCTTTCCTGGCAAAATGCAATTTGAAAGAAGCGGCGTGGGTCCCATATTGGCTCATCCTAAACTGGACCTCGTTATCATAAAAGTAAGCAACAATAAAAGATATGAATGTAGAATAATTATTGTCCTGACGGATTTTACTCTCAATAGCCAATTGATAACCTTCCTTCTTGGATTTAAGATTAGCATATAAATGAGAGCGTCTGGTTTTTAAGGCTATCCTTTCAGCCTCGGCGCCGGCGATGTCAAATGTTAATATGTCTTGTTCTTGTTTCATACTGTACTATACGATTTTAATTAGATAAGCGTTACACCAAATAATATCACTTTTAAGATATTCCATATCTTAAAAGAGGAAGCATGACTTTTTGTTAAAACCCAGACTACGCCTTCTCTCCAACTCAGGTTGTATGACTTTTTGTAAAATCCACCCAAACTTCTCTCTGCTGGGATGTGTGACTTTTTAAATCTTACTCACCTCCATCATTGCGTGACTTTTTAAAAAATAAGGTCCGTCTTCTATACTAGACTGATTGTATGGCTTTCTAGAATTTTACCGGTATCTTATACATCCCATGATTGTATGACTTTCTGGTTCCTCGGCAGGATTTTACACCAGCCACCTCTCACCCACGGTTGTGTGACTTTCTCACAAACCTAATGGCCGGCTTAACAATAAGGCCCCAAACAATAATACTTAAATCATAGATACATGTCAATATCCCAGCAGTCATTATAATATAAAGGAATGCTTTCATACTGTACTATACGGAAAAACCTAGACAAGTGTTACACTTCGTGGAGATAAATCTCACACCTTCCGGTGAACTTTGTTACACCTCTTTTAAAATATATTTGGACCCAGAAGGATTAATACTCTCCGGGTCCCGGGAACCTGGCAGCCTGCTTTTTGTTAAACGATTTTTTGCCACGAACTGGATATACGACTTTTCCAACTTGGTTTTTGTTAAACGATACTCGAGTTAAAACCTGGCAGGATTTTACCTTAACCGGTTCCGATATACGTAAAATCCAATTTCATTTTTGTTAAACGTCGGAGCTGCGGCCAACATTATAAAAAATCGTTTAACAATTTTGTAAATGGAAAAATCGTATACCTAGAACCATATAAAAAACACACTTATTAACCGTCATTTGTTCATAACTTTACCCCGAAAAAAACTAACCAAGTGTTACACTTTTTTTAAATTAAGTATTTTTTGTATCTTTTTTCGATTTCCTCATTACATCTATTAAGCAGCTTTTCGATGATGGATTTTACTTTTTCATCTTTTTCTACTAATAATAAGGATTGCATTTTTTCTTTAGAAAAATGCACAGAACAACCTTTTAACCTATTATCATCATTTATCATTGGCATAATATTAATAAAACTATAACATAATTCTCTCTCTTTTTCATCATCCAAATTAAATAACTCTACCGGGACTATGTGGTCTAAACCCCATATTTTTCCAAAGTTCTCCTTAAGCATTTCCGGAAGTAAAAACCTATTAATGTGTTCTCTAAATTTTAACTTATCCAAACCTACTAACTCGGCAATATTTTTACTCGTAAAATCCTGCAAATAAAATCTCCTAACTGCAATCTGGTACTTCTTTTTTAAACTATGTTGGGTTTCTTTTTTCATATTATAATTGTTCTTTTGTGTAAATAGACACAAAAAATAAAAAAAGTAAATATTAACCTTGTGTTTTGTGTTAGTATTTTGTTAATAACTTTACTTGTAAAATCCAACGACATTTTTTACCACAATTTGACACATTTTACCACCCTCTAAAAAATTTAAAATTTTATGATGACAAGAAAAAAGTGGATAATCTGGATTTTACTTTTTAACACCTTTAAAAACAACTCGGAAAAAAGTGGATGGAATGGATTTTACAAACGCTTTCGATGGTTGAAAAATTTTGAGCTTTGGAATGGCAAAACGCATATAGAATCGTCTACTTTTTTCTTTCGGTCAAAAACAAGGAATATCTACTTTTAACCCTACCTATTAAAGTATTGCTCTAACCTAAATATCTAAGTACCTGACACTCAATTAGTTAACCTTAGAGAAAAGTAGACAATATGGCAGTAAAATCCCTCAAAAACCTTCCATCTTTTTTGTTAAAATACTATCGTTTAACAAATTTAAACTTGGAGTTTTCGTATATAAAAATACTATCAAATACTCCCTAAGTTTTGGATAGTTTTCTGGTAGTTTCTGGGTAGTATTTTTTGGAGTATTTTTTAACAAAAAAACCCTTAGAAAAAACCCGGACAAGCGTTACACTTTTTTAATTTATTTTCATTTTATTTTGTAACAAAAGTAATGTTAATACGTTTAATATATATGGGGAGACAATATCAAAATAAGCGTTACACTTTTTAAAGATTTAACATATTTTTTTATGAACAAATTTATAACTAACTTCGCATAACTTCGTTTAAATATATATGGAAACCCCCCCAAACATAAAT
>Ga0315284_10014465_pt1 | contig 11241 bp, 7 predicted proteins | sample YL17G09_16_MG_FD_203696 | JGI IMG/M metagenome (GOLD analysis project Ga0315284, IMG submission 203696) | Sediment microbial communities from Yellowstone Lake, YNP, Wyoming, USA - YL17G09_16 | ecosystem: Environmental > Aquatic > Freshwater > Lake > Sediment | place: USA: Wyoming | collected...
AACCTTCTACCACTAGAATTATCTTTGATATGCTGCGCTCGTTCTTTAACTTAACCCCTAATGCTGTCATTGGTAGTTACGATAAATCCAAGTCGTTTAAGCCTTTCTCACATATTCTCTGTTTTTCATTTTTCTCAATCTCAAGTTGACTGCAATTTCATTTCGCCAAAAAAAACTTGGCTTAGCTCGGCTTCCGAACGATGAGCGCACCGTCTTTGAGGTCGAGTTCGACGGCAAGCCTGTCGCCCGTCATAGCACGCGCTAATCAAACCGCAGTTGTTCCTATTCGTGCCATGGAATCTTCTTCTATAACTTAGTTTGAGAAGGCTTATTTGTGGTTATCATTAGAATGGAGGGCGGAGAAGGGAGAATAGCGCATGCCAAAGATTGTTCCAGTAGCGATAGTAGTTCTTCTCATGTTAGGCGTTGTAGAAGTGGCGTTTGTCGCTCATCCTGTTAATGCCTCTGGAGAATCAACGACACTTGGGATGACTACCATGGAGAATGTGTCTGTCTTAGAAAATGGGACTTTGCGAATTTCGATTTTGATGAATGTAAGTGCCAGTCCTCTGGCAGACCTGTATCGAAAGGTGCTAGCTGCTCCAAGCACGGTGAATATCGAGGAAGAAGTGCCAATACCAGAAAATGCTACACAAAACGTGGATGCAAGTAGAAATGCAACTGACGTCTCGTTACCTGTTAGAGAAGGGTTTTATGAATCAATTGTGAAGGAGCAACTTCTTTCACTCGGTTTGAGAACAGAAATAGTTGGATCTGGAATGGTTCCCCGAGGAAGCGCAAACGAATGCAGGATCATGTTCGATGCCTTGGGATCTTTCGAAGTCTCTAACATCACGAACAACAGTTCAAACCAGACATGGGAAGTTGGTCTAGGACCATTCAACACAACTGGAATCACGGGCATTGTCTTATCTCGCCTGATGTTTGCGCAAATGATGCTTGGATCCATTCCAGGAGACCAGGTCTATCACAATTGCTGGCACATAAAAGTCAATCTGCCTTCAGGTGCCGTCCTTCTCAACCAGGGTTCATTGTATGGTTGGACGATAGATTTCGGTGGAGGGACTTATCTGAACTCTTCGGTTTCATTACTGGATGCTACCTCGATTCTGATTGATGAGAACATAGTCATCACGGAAAATAACGTTACTGCAACACCTGAATTTTTAGCAAACGCTCTTTCTACCTACAAGATCTTTCAAGTCAAGTATTCCTTGCCAAGCATTTCGACTGTTCCAACAGAGAGTAAGCAAAGTTCATTGAACACCAATTGGTCATACAAAGGCGATACGGGATGGGTGACGTTCCCGGACATTTCGCTGCCTTTAAGCTACGCAGACTCCGAAGGCAATTCCTTGGATATGAGGCTGACTATCAGTCCAAGTTTCAGACTCACAGATTACGTGGGATGGCAATTCTTCTACGATTGGAATTTTCCTTTTATCCATCTCGACAGGTTTTGGGCGCAGATGAATTTTTCAGCCTCAATAGGAGTTAGATTCGAAGCGAATGCAATTTTGGACATCTATGAAAATTCGTGGGGTCTCTATTACCTGAGCCTGCTCTATGGCACTGACTTTTTCGGAGTGCCCGTTGTGATTTACGTAGACTTCACAATTGACGCTAATCTTGTAATCAAGGGCAACATGTCGTTTGTCGCTGAAGCTGTGATTAACGGCGAGATAGACACAGGCGTTGTGTGGGATCACACGCGAACAAACAACGGCTACTATGGATGGGACAAAATATATGCACCTCGTGCTTCTGCAAATGTCACTGATTTCACATGGCAACTCGCCGTTGGTATGTCAATTACACCTGGTTTGAGCTTTCGAATGGAGTTATTGTTCTACGGTGTGGCTGGACCCTTTGTGGAATTCGAACCAAACCTCAACATAGACGGGACGTTAGTGTTGCCCAATGCAACCATATTGTGGGACATGAGCGTTAGTTTTGATATTACGGCTGGAATCACGCTTAATGGTTGGCTTCGTAACATACTTGGACTGTCTGATTGGAATTGGGCTGAGGTGTCTGTGACTCTGTGGGATTATAGTGGAATCTGGAACATTGAACCTCCACCTGCTCCGCAGGAGCCCACCCACAACTTGCAGATAGTAAGTCTCATCGTGTCACCCTCAGTAATAATGGCCAACAACAACGCAATCGTCAACGTCACAGTCAGAAACAATGGAGACTACAACGAGACTGCAGATCTCTCTCTTTCAGAAAATGGTTCATTGATCGACTACACCAGTATTAATTTGACTTCAGGGGAGGATCTCACTCTTAGTTACATCTGGAATTCGGCGGTGTTAGTGCCAGGCAGTTATGTCCTAGAAGCCTTGGCTAACCCAGTTGAAGGAGAAAACAATACAGTAGACAATGCAATGAACACGACAGCACAGATATTCTCCTACAATGACATTGCAATCGGTGACATTAAGGCAAAACCGAATGGAACCTACATCGGGCATGTCATCAACATTACAGTTGTGATCGATAACTTGGGAGAGCTGACTGAAGATTCAAATGTTACGGTGAATGCCAACGACACGAACATAGGAACTCGTTCAATCAGTCAATTAGCACCAAACCAAAGCATTGCAATAGTCTTCAGCTGGAACACAAGTGGTTCGGTGCCTGGGCGATATGTGATATGGGCTAACGTCACAACACTGCATTATGATGTCAACATAGCAAACAACAATAACGTCAGTGAGAAGAACACAATTGGACTGAGAATCCTCGGAGATGTAAATTGGGATGGCGTTGTCAATATGAAGGATGTTTCTGCTTGGTTGCAATCAAGAGCATTTAATTCCTTTAACGGAGGGGCTAGATACGATCCATACATGGACATGGATGAGAGCGGTAGAGTCGACATGCGAGACGCAGTTATTATCATAATGAACTTCAACAAACACCTATGATATTGGCGCGCAGACTGCACATGCATAATGGCTTTCAGTGGCGCGCGCTACAATTTAGCAACTACCACAGAGAAAATTCTGCTTAGTATCCGAAATGCAAGTTCCACGAGAGCACAGTCTCTTTCATCGTTTGGCGATTTCTCTCCATGGAAAAGGTTGCAGCGGATAGTGTATATTGCCTCAAGCACCTCGCCGAAACTCGATACATCAATGATTCGCACTTCCCGTTTGCCACGGTACTCCTTGTTTCTGCGTATCGGACACATGCTCTTGAGACTCTCAACATTTCGACGGAATTCTTCATTATCGAGAAGCCTCTGATATTGCTCGGACAGACCCTTTTCTGTCTTGCAGAATTCTATGATTTCTCGGTCTTTCTCTTTTCGTGACTTTGCCCTTGTCCACGCGTTGAATGAAACCCACAGAAACATGAATTTGTCAAAGAAATCTGGTTCGTCAACGGTCTCTCCTTGAGAACGTTTGAACCAGTCAATAATGAGTTTCTTCAGACGTTCATTTTCTATCCACATAAACCAAGCAGTTGTAGCGAGAGGCATTTCAAGACACTCTATGGTACAGTGTCTCCAGGCTTGGAATAAGAAACTTTGCTCTCAGAAACGAGCCTACACCACCCACTTGCCAATAGACTTTCCATTAACAGAAGTAGGAACTTACTACGAACCTTTTCATCACACTGACGGAGAAGACAGCTCTTCTCGTCAAGCGGTAAAAAGGCTACTCAAACTCTCATCGCCCTCGCAGCTTCGAAGGTAAGGAATCGTTGAACTCTAATAGCACGCGCGCGCCATTGATGGCTTTGCTTCGCTCAATACGGTACTCTTTTTGCCATACCTTCGACTTATGTTAAATCTGCAATGATTCTATCGAAGGCTAAGTCGAAAAATGTTGAATGATCTTTAAGGTAATAGGCTTGCAGAACGGTTTTCCTTGGGAAAGCATGATACTCTTCCGTAAGGGTTCATGGGCTTAGTTCGATCTCGGCATGAACGGTCGAACCTACTCTCATGGTCGAACCTATACGTGGAAACACCATGCTTTTCGCTTCGACTTTTGTCCATGCGGTCGAACTAAGCATGAATCGTACATCGAAAAATTTTGAACCCAAACCAAGCAAATAGCCTTGTAAGTTGAACGAATGATATCTGTCAGGATACTTTTCAGGGTTTTGTGAGTTGCGACTCTAACCATACGACTCAAGGAGAAACGAGACAAGAAGCCTACCTACGCAAGCCGATAAGCGATGCCTACGATGCTGAAGGGAACGCGGACGACATGGAAAACTCATTCTCCTAAAACGGGTTGCTTTTTTGAATCAGAGCCTTTTGCTTTGTCCCTCTGTGCCGCGTTTTCAGACTCATTTTCTTTTTTCTCTTCCCTGATTTCCTCTCTTAAAATCTTGACACAGAGGGATTGCAGTTCTTTCTCTGATTTTGGATCAGAGATTGATTCCTAGAAGGCTTTGAATCTTGCACACTTTTCTCAACTGCGCAAGATTCTACTTGATTTATCCTTACAGAGTTGAAATCAAACGTGAAAAGGGCATCCTCACATCCTCTCTTAGGGTCTTCCTTTTTGCCCGTGAACGGATTAATCAGGCATAGGTCCTTTCCCGGCGAGGAAGAGAGGACGTGTTTTCTAAGGGATTTTTCGTATGCCGACATGAAATCAGAGATTGAAACTTGTACCCTTTTGTTATCAGTACAAGATTCAAGGGTTATTAGCTGTACGATGCGCTCCCCTAAGCGGGTTTATCAGCTTTATCTCATTTCCACGCGGTGGTTGGGCGTGTGTTTTTGCGCTGGCCTCACGGAATAGCGTCATAATAGCAAAACTTCTTCAATTGCCCTGATAACTCTTCAATGTGGTTAAGAAGGTGATTTGTATTGAAACGATATCGAAAAGTCCATGACATAAGCCCCGCTCCTTTGATCCAGCATGCGCCCTACTTGGCAGGATTATTGGATGGAGAGGGAACATTCGCCATACGAATGATAGAAAGGGGCACTCTTTTGTTCTCTCCAATGATCGAAATCTCAATGAGTCATAAAGAGACAATTGAATTCGTAGCTAGAATATTTGGTGTAACTTGGGGGAAGGCAAAACAGAATAAACCCCACCACAAAGATATGTACTATCTAAGAGTCACTACACAGGACGAGATTAAGCAAATAGCCATTGCATTGCTTCCCCATTCAATAACAAGGCATGAGCAAATTGAGTTAGTCTTAGACTTCTTTTCACTAAAAGATACTTTCCCGGGCGGGAAATACGATTCACATTGCAAAGAAATCTTGCTGAAAATGATTGATGTGTGTATAGAGCTGGCAAAGAGAAACGAAAGAGGTAAGCCACGTAATTATCGCGCAATGCGAGAGAAATTGCGAGCCAAGCTTATTCAGATAAGCAATAAGATAGAGTAAATGCGTTTCTGGACCCTTGGGCTTCATCGCTTGGTCCAGTCGTCTCTAAGCATGTGCAGACGCGGCAACTGCAATAACGGAAAAATCAAAATAACACTTGTCTGCAAAAGATGGAAACATGAAAATTGAAGCATTCCCCGGAGAAGTAATGTTTCTTACCTTCAAACGCGAAAATGGCTCTGGTTGGCTAACAAGCCACCGCCTTATCCTATGCGAACATGAGCCAGGTCACTTGGAAGGACAGACGCCCGAGGTCTTTCTCCTAAAAGACTTACAGAACGCCCAAATAGACGGACAAACCTTAACCGCGCAGTTCCAAGGCAAACAGAAAGTCAGAATCCAACTCCAAACAGACTCGATAAGCCTACTCCAAGAAATCAAAAAATACAGTGAAGAAGCAAGTAAGAAGCGTAAGTCAATTGAGGACACACAGGGACCACCTTTTGAAAGTCGCTGTTGGAGAATGTTTACTGAATATCTGGATAATGAACAAATGTGTCCGTGTGGTTCTGGGAAGGTCGCCTATAAGTGCTGTATCCCCAGAATGCCAAGAGATCATATTACAAAGTGGTATTTGAGGTCGCAAGGGAAAAACATAGAATTCTCTGTTGTTGATAGATTTATTTCTCTTTGGATTGCCTTTGTTTCATGGAGTGAGTTTGAATCAAAGGGCGAGACTGATAGAGAAATAATGCAATGGTTGAAAAAATCAACTTTTGTCATCGAGATTTTCCGAGATCTTGAAAAAGATGAGGAATTGCATAATGCTCTACAAGAATTGAGAGAAATTCCAATTCATAGATACATAAAGGATGAACAAGTAACCATACACAAGATCAAAGACCTTAGTCAAGTGTTGGAGTTCATTTACGTGGTCAGATGTAATCTTTTTCACGGACATGAAGATCTTGAAGATGATTATCTAATCATACATTGCTTTACTATCTTGAATAAGATATTCTCAAGAATTATTGAGAAGGATGATCAGTTGATCAGCGAACCCGGTCGTTTTCTGGTACTAACATAATCGATTCTCTGGTTGCCGCTTAGGACGCACTTTTTGTTATGCCTGAAGCGAGTATGCCATTCCGGGAAGAGAGGGGTATGATCTAATTGACCAGCGCAATTTGAGTTCCCAAGAGGAATAACGTCTTAAAGAATAATCGAGCAGCGTCTCTATAAATGTTATATATCGTCTGAGAGAATTGACTGTCTATGTTGGATAGAGGGATACAATGCCTCCTCGAACGTTCAGAATCGATGTTTCGGCAAAGATAATTGCTGACATAAGCTCTGGAATATATAGAACACCAGCAAACGCGCTAAAAGAATTGATCAGCAATTCCTTTGATGCCGATGCCAAAACTGCAATAATCACAACTAACTACCCTAATTTTGATGTCATAACATGCAGTGACTATGGTAAAGGAATGACTATATCCCAATTCGAGCAAATAATGACACGGATTGGGGGTTCGGATAAACGCGCTGCGGAAAGCTCCATGACTCCGCTTGGTAGACCAATAATAGGAAAAATCGGAATCGGAGTCTTGGCGGTTGCTCAAATTTGTCGCAAGTTTACGGTTATTTCATCAACAAAGGAGGACAAGAATCAATTTGAGGCCATAATTGATCTTAAACCTTTTTACGACCAAGATGCCTATAAATTGAATTTGAGAGACCAGAATGTCAACATTGGCGAATATGAAATAGAAGAAATTGAAAAAGAAGAGATTGGCAAATCATATACTCGAATAATCTTGAAGGAAATTGATGAAGGTTTCAAGAGTCGTCTTTTGGATGTACCTAATAAAGCAGTTGCCGGATTCAAATTTAAGAAAACAGACCCTGAGACTTTTGAAGAATTCATAGATTGGTTCAAAGACAAGAAGGCCAAGGACGTACCTGAATATTTGAGACTTCTTTGGGAACTGGCACTGATTTCTCCTATTCCCTATCCTAAAGCTGGGCCTGTTCCGAATAGCAGAACCATGGAAATCATAAAGAATAGACTGTTGAAATATGGCTTTAATGCAATCGTTGACGGGATAAAATTATTGAAACCTATTTTGTTGCCATATGCTGAAGATGCCAAAAACAAGCATTTTGATTGGAAAACATATGATATTTCTTATGATGATGTCGTCGGAAATTCCCGCCTGAAATTCTCCGGTTATATTTACCATCAAAACAAAGCAATTGTTCCCCCTGAACTGCGCGGATTGATTATTAGAATTCGCAATGTTGGGATTGGTGGTTATGACAAATCTTTTTTGGCCTTTCCTCAGTCCGTTGGGCCGATAATTACTGGAATGACCGGAGAATTGTATGTTGAAGAAGGATTGGAAGATGCTCTTAATATTGACCGAAATAGTTTCAGAGAAACGGCCCCGCACTATATCAGACTTCAAGAGGTAATTTTTGACAGCTTATCTAGGGGTAGGGAAAAAGGCGGAATTCTAGCTGATGCTCGGTATAGGTCAAAAATAGTCCAAGATGAGAAAAGGAATGACCTCTTAGCAGGAGAATTTGAGACGCTTGAAAAACTAATAGCAAAAGTCTATGGACGTTCATTGAAGATTGAAAGGATAGATACACAAAGTGATGTACCTGTAAAACTAGATTTCGACAATTCAAGGATAGAGATTTACCCTTCTTGCCCAATATTCCCCCGAAGCAAAAAACTGCGCAGATTTTACGAGAAAATATCGATATTCCATGAACTTAGCACATATGGATGCGCTGAAAAACCAGCGATAGACACAATATTCTACGGCTTCCTGAAGGAGAGGTGATAATGTCTTATGAGTCACCCAAGCCCAGACAAGTGCAAGGATGTCCTTGATCTCTCGAGAGATCCTGTTAAGCATTTTGTCAGAGTACATGGATGGCTCCAGGCAGCAAATAGCAGATTTGCAGAACTAGGGACGCAAGGCGCACAAAGAGAATACGGTCTGCGGTATTTGACTTTGTGTGGCAAGGATGGAATAGACATCTTTTTGTTCAAGAGAGTAGGCATAATAAAGGATAACGGTCGAGGATTTCCTTCCGTTTTCTATTGTGAATCTTATGAGGGAAACTTCGTGCAAGTGAGGGAACTCCTAGGAAAAACTCGTAGTTATCTGGGGAATTTTGAAGATTTGGTCAATGAAAATTTGTTTCGCGAATTTGTAATTGCAAATCCCTTTGACGTAGTGAATCTGGATTTTTCGGGAAGTTGCTTCCCGAGGGCTGACCAACCATTCTCAGATACCCTCCGATCAGTTACTCGGATAATCGAACTTCAAAAGGGAAATGAGTTCGACTTGTTCATTACCTTTAAAGCCCTCCGCTCTGCTGAGAACAATTCTGCAATAACTGAGCTCGTTTTGAATATGGAAAAGAATTTTGAGGAAAGCAATGAGATTGAAGAAAAATTCAGGACTCGTTTTGGAAATTTAGCTCCGGGAGATATGCTGGAACAAGACTACGGCAAATTCTTGTTGACAACTTTTCCCAAGATAGTTTTTGGATTTGGCTCCTCAAATGGTTATGTGGTAAAATGCCCACAGAAGTTCATATATCGCAGAACAGATCGACGCGGAACTAATTATCAAATTGTCAAATTCATTTTTTCCTTTGAAAATCTTGGTCATAGTCATAGTTTTTCCGGCACAAGTCGTCGAACAGCAGAACTCGCTGCTCACTATAAGGAGTCAACGCTGGGCGATTTTGACGTACTTCCCTTGGACGTTTACAATGAGGTAATGGGTAACAATGCCCTTAAGGACGAACTGGAAAAAGACAGCAAGAGCATTCTTGAAAGCAGAAAAGCTTTCGGAACATAGGTTCTTCTTACTAATTCTGTTTCCTCGGGCAGCAATTCACAGTTGTTTCATATTCTGGGGCGAAGAGCCAATAATACTTTAACCAGCCAGACGATCACAATCAGCCTAATGCTCAATGGTTAGTAGAGAGGACCAAGTTATGTTGAGAATATTCGTTTTTTGCCCATAGTCGAGACTATCGCTTAGTCAAAAAAGCCATCTGCCTCCAAAGGAGGTTGAAAGTCACCTATGTGGCTTAGGAAGAGTTACGTTAGCGCGCGCGACCCAATAGATACAAATCTATTGACAGCTTGCGCGCGACACCAGGAGCATGGACAATCTATGTTTAGCATTCCGTTAACTCAAAGTTGCACAAAGGTAATATTTTGGCACGAATAACAGGATACATTCAGGCAAATTCCTCGTTAATGCTGCCTTGAACAACTGTTGCGGTCCAAGTTGGGGATGCCTATTGAGGTGTGAAATCGGAAGATGAGTCTAAAGGACATTGGATTCAAGAAATCATATGACTCAGACTCGGACGACATCCTCAAGGATTTCTATTGCCCAGCTCTGGCTGTTTCGATCAGTTATTCTAGGTTGACGGGCTTTTTCTCTTCGACGAGCTTGGCTGTAGCAGCCAAGGGAATCGCCGGATTAATTCGAAACGGGGGAAGCGTAAATCTAGTTACTGGTGCCGTGTTTCAGAGGGAAGATATAGAAGCTATAAAAGAAGCCTGCGAGAATCCGGAGAACATCCTAGAAAAAGCAATGTTGAGAGAACTCGACAATATCGAAGACGAGTTCGTGAAGGATCATGTTCGAGCTCTAGGATGGATGGTGGCGAACAAAAGACTGAGAATTAAAGTGGCTATCGTAATCGACGAAGATGAATATCCACTTGACTCAAAAAAAGTTGAAAAGGAAGGGATATTTCATCAGAAGGTGGGGATTCTTGAAGACCTTGACGGGAATCGAATTTCATTCAGTGGATCAGACAATGAAAGCTCTTCGGGATGGCAAGGGAATATAGAAGAGTTCAAGGTTTTTCGAAGTTGGGTTGAAACTGAGAAGGACTATTTTGACGCTGATTTTCTTAAGTTCAACAAGTTCTGGGAGGGAAAGGCAAGTAGAGCCAAGATTGTGGACATTCCAGAAGCAATAGAGAAGAAGCTGATTCAGATCGCCCCGCGTAATATTGAGGAACTAGACTTGGACAAATGGGTTGTAAGCAAGACACGGAGTAGTGCTTTCGACCTCAGAGAATATCAGAAGAAAGCAGTTGAAAGTTGGTTTAGAAATGGGAAGAAAGGTATTTTGGAAATGGCAACTGGCACGGGCAAGACCATTACAGCGTTGAGTTGCCTGAAACAGACTTTTGAATCTGAAGGCAAGATAGTTGTAATAATCAGTAGCCCCTTCATGCATTTGAGCGAGCAATGGATTAGAGAATCTGACAGATTTGGAATTCGATGTGATAAAATCATTGCAGATAGCAGTAGCAACAGATGGAAAGATAGATTAGTTGATGGAATACTTGACGTCGAGAACGGGATCGCCCCTAGGCTGATGGTTCTTACCACCCATGATACGTTCTCCTCAGAGGATTTCATGAATATAATACAAGAAAGTCGTAAACGTATGCCCGGGCTAAGGCTTCTTTTGGTAGTAGATGAAGTGCATGGTATAGGGGCACCTGAAAGAAGAAAAGGATTGACGGAAGAGTATGATTACAGATTAGGCTTGAGCGCGACTCCCAAGAGATGGTTTGATCTTGCAGGAACCGACAAGATTTTCGATTTTTTTGGAGGCGTCGTTTTCGAGTTCTCCCTCAAAGATGCTATTGACGCATGTTATTTGACTGAGTATATCTATAAACCTCACTTCACGTCTTTGACGCCAGAGGAGATGGACAAATACGAATCTGAAACGCGCAAGGTGTCACGGGCTTACTACCGTTCTAAGGACGAAAACGAAAAAGATGAAATATTCACGCTCCTTTGCATTAAGCGGCAGAAAATAATCCGCAATGCTATCAGC
>Ga0315284_10014466_pt1 | contig 11240 bp, 7 predicted proteins | sample YL17G09_16_MG_FD_203696 | JGI IMG/M metagenome (GOLD analysis project Ga0315284, IMG submission 203696) | Sediment microbial communities from Yellowstone Lake, YNP, Wyoming, USA - YL17G09_16 | ecosystem: Environmental > Aquatic > Freshwater > Lake > Sediment | place: USA: Wyoming | collected...
CTCCTCACAACCGAGCTCAATCTGCTTCACCAGCCACAAAAAATGATTATCCTCTATGTTCTCTTCCGCAAACAGATGTACGATCTTTTCGTAATAAAAGGATACCCCACAATTGCCCATCTGGAATAGCTCCACACCTTTCTCGCAATCTACCACATAGAGCTTCGTTTTATTATAGCCGACATCGACAACCAATGCCGTCGTAAAGTCCCTTTTATTTTTTTCCAGGAATCCCGCGACCGCATCGCCGGAAGACAGCAGATTCAGACTGATCGTTACCTCCTTCTGGATGCGGCGTTTATCGTAACCTCGCAACGCGGCAATTTCTACCTTCTTATGGCGCAGCGCCTCCCCGATTTCCTCAAAAACCTGCGCCCCCTGGTAGCTGTCAACCACCACATTGATTTCCAAGTCATCATGGTTATCGGCATAATCAAAGATGATCTTTTTCAGAATTAAGAGAGCCTTCCCGGTGCCGAGCCCCACGCCATCGAACGCCTGGATGATCTGTTCCAATCTCAGACTGCTGCCGCAGTCATAACCAACCGCATACAGATCGCCCTCGTGCTCATAATACATCCGGCCCTTATCAATATCGTCGGCCCGGCTGACCAGCGTGGGGAAAAAACCCCTCCCGTAAAATTGATAGGGTTGATCCGTCCGCTCTCCCCCGCCATTTTCAGGGACTTGGCGCATGACGTGCACTTTGCTATAAAAATTTCCGACATCAAGCAGTATTGTTTTCACGTACACCCTAACGACATCCGAACCAAATTCCCCCAGACCCTGTTCAGGCGCCAACCATAGTTGATGGTCTCGTAAAAAGTCCATCTGCGGCGTTGCGCTGCAACTTCGTCGTTGCGGCGCACCCGTAAGTGCGCCTCACTCCTCAGTTTTTGCGCGCCTTGCATCTGGAGCTTTTTACGAAACCATCGTTCCGGTGACTTTTTACGAGATCATCATAGTTAGTTTTCATCCGGAAACCCCATTTTTCTCCTCTCCCGCAAGGGGAAAGGGGGTTTCCGGATGGAAACTAGTTAGAATTCGATTTTTTTCAGCGTACCTTTTTTGCGCAATTCGCGATAGCTTTTTCTTTTCTTCTGGCTGGAGGCGGTCTTTTCCACGTCCAACAGCTTGGCGGCATCCTTCGGGGAAAACTCCCTCATGTCGCGAGCGTATGGCGCCGCCGCATAGCCTGCACCCTGGAGATCTCTGAGCATGCCCTTTATTTCACTGATCTCCTTATGCAGGACGGTATTTTCGTGATCGCCCGGCGCCGCGGCCTGTCGTTCCTCAAGGAGGCTGTCCATGTGGTCAATCCTGTCTTGGGTGGTTTCATAGAGCTTGCCCGTGACAATTCTTTCCACCAGGTTCTGAAAAATAAGCAGCGGATCGCTGCCCTTGCGGCGGCTTTTATCCACGAGTTTCAAGTATAGTTTCAGAATGAGCTTCAACACCTCCTTGGCGCCTTCGGGATGATTGTGGGAAAACTTCTCCAGAAGAGTCCTCAGCTCTGCATCCATCACTAGGTAAGACACACTCATATTTTCCCCCTTTTACTTGGTCAGGGCCACTAATGTTTTACTGACCCGCGTCTGCCGGTTCTGGTGCAACCGCTGCCGACACCCCGTCTTTTCCCTTTTTGCCCCGGTCCGGCCCGATCTCTTCGATGTCCTTGACAATCGTCCCGATATGGAAGTGGGTATCCACCTCCTTGTCCATGGCCAGCGCAATGTGGTCGCGCGCCAGCAGCATGAACCCCACGCAGTTGATGTAGCGCGGGTCAATCCCCACCTTGTTGGGATGGATGACGCGCTCGGCCAGAATATTTTCCGGCCAGCCGAAAAAGGCGCCGATCTTACTCTTAATTGTATCATACAGCAGGTGCGCGCCGCCGCCGATAACGGTAAAATACTCAATGGTCTGCCCTTTTTGCGACAGCGCCGAGATGTCCCGGGCCACATATTCCATGATGCGCTCGCCCATAAACTGCGACTCCTGGGCCAGCAGTCGGCTGAAATCATAAACCCCGACACCCGGAATCTCGATTTTGAAATCCTTCCGGGGGAGCCGCTCCATGATCCGCTGCTCCGGGATCTTAAATTTCTGCTGACTGGACTCAAAAATGGTTTCACTGATATTTTTCGTAATGGTGTAGACGCCCTCCGTAATGGAATCGGCCAGGTTGATGTCGGCCTCGTTGTCGATGATGGGCAGCTTGATCCAGGTGCCGTGACCGACGTCGATGACATAGGTATTGTAAACATCCATATTGTACTTGCTGAACAAGAGCGCCATGTAAGCGCCGTAGGCCTGGTACTGCATAACCGAAAAATCCAGATGGATACTGATCTCTCTCATTTCGCCGGTGGCCACGTTTTTGGCCTTGATGGCAATGAACTTTTTTTCGCCTTCGGCGGCGAGATGTTCTTTCATGTAGGACAGGAACTTCTCCAGAACATTCTCGCCGTGGCGCACGGTGATGCCGAAGCCGAATCCTGCCTGTTCGATGGGTCTGCCTTTTTTTTCCATCTCGAGGTTCAGCAGGAACAGGCCGGCCTTGATGGAGAGAAAGGCGTCATCGTAATTCTGGATAAGCCCCTTGTGCGTGAACCAGCTCGTTTTCTCGGAGCTTCTCGTCATGGCGCCTACATATCGCCAGGCGTTTCTGTTATCGTCAAAAATGGCCAGGTTCTTGATCCAGCGATTATCCTGGGAGCGGTTCATCAGGCGCCAGCTCTTTTCCATATTGCCCGAAAGGGCATCGCCGACAACGGACGAAAAAAGAATCATCGTGTCCTCGCAGCAAAACTTGCTTGCCGACGTCCCCAGTTCGCCGCCTATGGCAACGCATTTGCTTAAATCGATCACGGTAGCAACCCTTTCCTTCCCATTTATTTTTCCATCTATACACAACGGCATGATTCCTTGCCCATGATGGTCCAAAATCGTTCCTGTAGGGGCGGGCTTTATGCCCGCCCGTAATCTGGCGCATCGCGGTCATTGGGCGGGGGTGAACCCCGCCCCTACGAAAAGAATATTTCCCGGAAGGCGCAATTATTTACGGCGTTATAGTTAGTTTTTATCCGGAAACTCCCTCTCCCCTTGCGGGAGAGGGGCGGGGTGAGGGGGAATAGAAACGAAAAGCCTTGATATCCCACTCATTATCACCCCCACCCTGACCCTCCCCCATCCAGAGGGGGAGGGGAATTCCCGGGTTTCCGGATGGAAACCAGTTATTAACACCCCCACCCTCACCCTCCCCCCTCAAGGGGGAGGGGATTTCTTTCTTATTCCAATATGTTTGCCCTCTCCCCTGGTGGGAGAGGGTAGGGTGAGGGGGGAGGATGAAAAAGGAAATTCCTATACAATCTAGTTAACACTCTGCCCGACTATTTTTGAAAAAATCCATAAGCCGGGAGCCCCCATAATCGGTTCGCGGCATGGATCACTTCAGCCTATTGCGCAGTTCAGCCACCTCTGCCAAAAGCGCCTCTCGGGATTGGATAGCCACATCAAAATCAACCCTCACGGAGGCCAGTTCCTGCAAAACCAGGTCCTTTTCATTTATGTTCTTTTCAATTTCAGACTCCAGGGCCTTAATCCGGCCTTCCGTAAGCCTGAGTTGATCTTCCGTTTCCCGGGCCATACGTTTGGCCTGCACCAGAGCCTCACTCAGTTCACGCTCCTTCTTCTTAATCTCCGCCTTAAACTGGTCAAGCTCCCGGGTTGCCAGGACCTTCAGCTCCTGCACTTCCGCCTCGGCCACCTTCTTCATCGCGGCAAGATTTGCTTCCATCTCCGCGGTGAGCTTCTTCTGCTCCACCGCTACGGCTTCCCGAAGACGGCGGATGTCCGCTTCGGCCTTCTCCCGTTGTTCCTGCACGCTCTTTTCCAGCTGTTCCTTCTCTTCCGTCATCCGGGCCCGGATTGCGGCCACTTCCTTCTCCACCCGTTGGCGATCTTTTTCGATTTCGGCCAGTTTCGCCTTGCGGTCCTCCTCAAGCGCCGCTTTGAACCGCTCCATCTCCCGGGCGGTATCCTGCTTCTCCTCCTCAAAAGCATCCTGCAACTTCTGCAGCTCGGCCTTGTTCCGCTCCTTTTGTACTTCTACAATACGCTCGACCTCATCCTTTTTCCGCGCCAGTTCCTCTTCAACCCGTTTGCGGCCGGCCTCGATCTCGGCCAGCTTCGCCTTGCGTTCCTCCTCAAACTCGGCCTTGAGCCGACTAATCTCCTGCGCGGTATCCTGCTTCTCCTGCTCAAAAGCATCCTGCACCCTCTGCAGCTCGGCCTTGCTCCGCTCCTTTTGTACTTCGACAATCCGCTCGGCCTCATCCTTTTTCCGCGCCAGTTCCTCTTCAACCCGTTTGCGGCCGGCCTCGATCTCGGCCAGCTTCGCCTTGCGGTCCTCCTCAAACACGGCCTTGAGCCGACTAATCTCCTGCGCGGTATGCTGCTTCTCCTGCTCAAAAGCATCCTGCAACTTCTGCAGCTCGGCCTTGCTCCGCTCCTTTTGTACTTCTACAATACGCTCGGCCTCATCCTTTTTCCGCGCCAGTTCCTCTTCACCCCGTTTGCGGTCGGCCTCGATCTCGGCCAGCTTCGCCTTGCGGTCCTCCTCAAACTCGGCTTTCAGTCGGCGAACTTCCTGATCGGCGCGCTGTTTCTCTTCCTCCAGGTTCTTCTCAATCGCGGCCTTTTCCGCCACTTGTTGCCGCCGGGACTCTTCCAGCTCCGCCTCGACCCGTTTACGTTCCTGCTCGATTTCCGCCATTTTGGCCTTGCGGTTCTCTTCAAGCTCGGACTTGAGCCGCTCAATCTCCTGAGTGGCCCGCTGTTTCTCTTCCTCAAAGACCTCCCGCACCTTTTGCAGCTCGGCCTTGTTCCGCTCCTTTTGCACTTCTACAGCACGCTCGGCCTCGTCCTTTTTCCGCGCCAGTTCCTCTTCGAGGGTTCTCCGCTCCCGCGTCATCTCCTCGATCATCGTTTTCCGTTCCCGGGACACGGAAACCCGCAGCTCGGCGTTTTCCGCACGCATTTTCTCTATTTCCTTGCGCTGCTTTCCGTTTTCCGACTTCACGTGGCTGAGCTCCTCGCCCAGCTTGGCGTTCTTGTAACCCAACATCTTTAACTGTGCGGTCAGGTCCCTGATCTGGTCGACAATAAAGAGCTTTTTCTCGGTAATGATTTCTTTCTGCGTAAGGGTCTGATCATACGTATCGACGGCTCGGTGGATCTCCGCTTCGATGACATCCCAGTCAACGACGGGCTTTTCAAAGTATTTCACAATGAGGCCCTGATTCATGGCGTCAATCGCCATTTGGAGGTCGGCAAAGCCGGACAGCATGTATATGGGCAGATCGGGGTGCGTTTGCTTCACTTCTGTGGCAAATTCAAGGCCCGTCATTTCGGGCATCCGCTGATCGGTGATAATGAAGCTGATATCCGGGTTCTCCTCGAGCACGCGCAGGGCATTCCTGCCGTTGTCGGCGGTGTAAACGTTGAATTCCTTTCTCATCATCTGTCGGAACGTGTCCGTAATCTCCGGCTCATCATCCACCGCGAGAAAAGAGTCCTTGCCGTCCTTCTTTTGTCGATCCGTTTTCTTAAGCTCTTCCGATACACTCAGTGTGGCCTCTTTTTCCGAGGTCGTTGCAATTTCCAGCTCTTTTAAGGCCAGCTCGATATCCGTTTTCTCCCGCACAAGTTTGTCATATTCCTCCTGCACGCCCTTCAGCTCCTGCCGGAGTGCTGCCCGCTCCCGCTCTACCCGGTCGATGTCGCGTTTCTTGAGCTCCTCAAGCTCCAGGCTCTTGGCTTGCAAAGAGCTGATCACCGATTCTTTGTCGGCAATCTTCTTCCGGAAGGCATCGACCTCTCCCAGGGCATCCTTTACTTTATGGAAGCTTTCCGCCTCCGCGTCCCTGACCTTGGCCATCTGCGATTCCAGCTGGTGCCGGAGCTTCTCCACCTCTTTCGCTTTGTCGACGATCGTATGCAGTTTTTCGTATGCGGGGCTGAGGTCAGCGTCCTGCAGAATGCCCCGACCCACTTGATAGCTCACCGTTCTGGCGTTGATGATCTCGATCAGATCAAAGTAATTAACCGGCTTTCTGAAGTACTTATGGATGTGAGCGGTCTCGATGGCCTGCGCCACCTTCTCAATTGCGCTGTAGTCGTGCGAGGTAGCAATCCGTAGCACCGCTCCGTCAAGCCCCTTCAGATCATCCAGAAGACTAGCAAAGGGGATGTCCGATATTCCGGTATCCACGATGACAACCTGAGGTCTCAACTGGGCAACAACCTTGAGGCCGTTTCCCCCGGTCGCACTGGTGTAAACCGTGAAGTGACCGGACAGCTCCGTTGCCGCTTCTTCCAGGAAGCCTGTGTCTTCATCGATAATCAAGACTTTCACGCGATGCTCGGTCATGGGATCACCTTTCAATGAGAGGTTTCTTTATCATCGGTTAAATTCCTCCGCCACGCTCTCCCCCTTCACAGAATCTTTGCCGGCAAGGGAAGCCGACGCACAAACACCCTCCAACATACATATCGTCTTACCCGGGAAACCCTTTAATGAGAGGTTCTTTTTATTATAACCGGTTAAATTCCTCCGCCACGCTCGCCTCATTCACAGAATCTTTGCCGGCAAGGGACGCCGACGCACAGACCCCATCCAACAGGCGTATCGCCTTACCCGGGAAACACTGCCTGGGCAGAAAACGAGCGGCCAATTCCACGCAGGCTGCCAGTGCTGGATCGGTGATCCTCAATCCGTAATGTTTTTCATAAACGGACTTAATGCCTTTCAGGATTTCAAGGCTCTGGGCTATGTCGGGCTCGGGAATCGGTACGGTCTGAAAGCGCCGCGCCAGCGCCCGGTCCGGTTCAATGTACTGCCGGTACTCCTCAGGGGTGGTCGCCCCGATGCAGGGAAACTCGCCGCGCGCCAGGGAGGGCTTCAGGATGTTTTCCGCGCCGGTCGAGCCTTCCGTCGATCCCATCCCGAGCAGCGTATGAATTTCGTCGATAAAGACGATGATCCGGCCGACATTGCTCTTCACTTCCTCCACCAGTCCCTCAATACGGGTTTCAAACTCCCCGCGGTACTTGGTCCCGGAAACAATGGCGTTCAGGTTCAACGCAATAATCCGTCTCTCCCTGAACATGGCGGGAACTCCCTTTTTCACAATCAGATGGGCCAATCCCTCCACCACCGCTGTTTTACCGACTCCCGCCTTGCCCACCAGGATGGGGTTATTCGCTTCCATCTGCGACAGCACCTTGAGGCAGGAATATATTTCCCGGTCGCGGCCGACAATCGGCTTGATCCGGCCCTCCTCCACCTGCTCCGTCAGGTCCCGGCCGAACCGCTCCAGAAAGTGCAGGCGCCGGCCGGCCACTTCATCCCGGATAACGCCGAAAATAGGCGCGACTTCGGGGGGCAGCTCCAGGGTAGGCGCCAGGATTACCACAAAACTATTCTGGCGCTTTAACACCTCCGGCATGGATTTCATGATGGAAATCAGCTCTACGAATTCCTGGCCCGATAGGTTCTCCCGCTTCAGATAATAATGAAAATCCTCCAGCAGATAGAGGGTATGGCTCTGGCATTCATTCCGGATAACACCGATGGTCTCGATGGGCGAGAGTCTCGCGTGCAGTAAATAATTGTCGCTGATCAAGTACTTGCCCGCATACTGATCGCCAATCTCCTTGAATCCCTCGGAAAAAGTCCACTGTAGCGGGGTCAAACCCAGTTGCGCGGAGACACGCGTAAACCTCTCGATTAACTTTCGCGAATCAGTATAGGCGGCGATAAAGAGACTGTTGTCCGAGGCCAATTGTTTCAAGAGCGCTGCATCCTCGGCGGATCCCCGGGGAGCAGCCAAAGGCCGCAGCGCTGTTTCCCTTTCGCGGGCGACCGCCGGTGACGACGGCAGGTCCACGTCGCCGGGTTCATCCGGTTCCGGCACGCCGGCGTCATCGGCAAGCGCATAATCGTTGCCTGGAACGCCCTTTTCTTCAAATTCTTCAAAAAGCCGGTCATCAAAACCGCTGCGGAAAGCCGCCGGGTTGCCACTATGGTTATCCGGCGACGGCAGGAACGCGTCCTTGCCGGCGCTCTGTCCGTTCACGCCGCCGGAAAAGTTAAACCACTTAAAATGAAAGCCGTTCAGCCGTCGCGCCTGTTCGCCCTTGCCCAGGGCCAGGAAGCGGTCTGAGAAATACACAAAAATATCAAATTCATAAGGCTTGGGAAGGGGGTGTTTTTTTATATGGGGGAAACTGGTTGTACCCTTTCTCCCGTCAACCACGCGGTAGCTCCTCTCCAGATAAACCTTTTCCGGATCCACCGGATCGTAAAAGGCGAGCCGGAACTCACCGGCAATATCACTGCCGAGCAACTCTTTTACGTCGTGCAGCAGTCCGGCCGCAAATCCTTCCGGGAAAATACCGTAATAGTCGTTCAGCAGTTCAATATCGTAGCTTATTGTCCTGTACAGGACACTCTTTGCCGCCCAAACCGTTTCCAGTCGGATGGGGTATCTGTCTTTCTTGAATAAATCCAGGAACACTACTTATCCTTTACCAGATCATCGATGCGCAACTTGGCATCCTCGAGGTAATCGCGCATCTCATCTACGGTATCCCGGTACACCAGGAGTCGTCTGTCCAGCTTGTCATTCCGGGTGACGTTCTGAACCTTTGCATCCTCGGTCTTCTTTAACTGAGTGATAACTCGGGTCTTCTTTTTCAGCACCTTGGGAAATTCCGCTTCCAGGCTTTCGATGGCCTGCTTGATCTGCTGCTCCCTGCTTTTCATGTCTTTTCCCAGGCCGAGCAGCTCTGAATTGGAATCCCATAGATCCTTGTAGTTCTGTTTCAGGCCGGCCAGGGTACGGTTGTGCTCCTCCAGGGATTTATTCAACTCGGGGAGACGTTCCTGCAATTCGGATATGGCCTTCTTCTTCTCCTTGATGCGCTCGGTCAGATACAGCTCTTCCCCGATCAGCCGGTTGCGCTCCGCCATCTGGAAATCAAATTTCTGTTTGAGCTCCTGATTCTGTTTTTTTAGGTAGCCCAGCCGTTCGGCATCTTCCAGAAAGCGGAGGGCTCCCAGTTGCAGGAGGTCGGAAAAGATCAGGTGCGCCTCGCTCGGCTCCAGGGTAAAATACGCCGCGATCTCTTCCGCGCTTTTCAGCCCGTCGATGGACCGCAGAAACTCCTCTTTGGCAGCGTCCCCGCTAACCAATTCCACACTCCGGACCATCGGGTATCTCTTCTTCATGTGGTCCCAGCTTTTCATGAGCTTTTTCTTAAGCTGGGCCTGCATGGCGCCTGATTTTTCGGTCGGATTACTCATGGTGCGTTCCTTTGCCTGGATTGGCGCCGGTCCTGGACTTCAGCTTATCTTCCATGACCACAATCTCCCGGTAGGCGTCATCGCGTTCTTCCCTGGCCTTATCGACCAGCGAAGCCATCATCCGGTTAGCGGCTTCGATTTTTTCCAGTTTTTCCTTTTCCAGCTTGTGGAGAGTACGGAACTTCTCCACTTCCTCGAGAGTGATCTCCAGTCTCTTCTCCAGATCCTGCACCCGCGGGAAATCGCGCTCGAGGGTGACGATTTTCCGCTCCAGCGCTTCCTTCTCCCCCCGCAGCGTATCCCTTTCCTTACTCGTTTCCCGCACTTCCTCCCGGAGTGAGGCATCCAGCGTGAGCACGTCGCGCAGATGCCCCTCAAGTTCCTTTATGATGGAAAACATTTCCTTGACGGTGGCTTCAAATTTGGACCCCGAGAGCTGGGTAAAATCATCGATCTTCAGCCCGGAAATCTTTTTCAGCTGCGCCAATATCCGGGGAATCTCGATCCGTGATGTGCTTTCCACCACAAAATCATTAAACTCGATTGCCCGCGCCTGCCTTTGGGTATCATCTACATTTCCCACTGTCGCCCCTTTCTCCGTTTGGCTTGAATTTACCGGTTACCCATCATAGGTTTCGATAGAATTCCGTCTTGCCTTTTCTGACAATTTCGTTAAACTCGGAAAACAGCTTTTCCATGGATTCCCCTGCCGAGGCGATTCTGTCGTTCAGCGCCTTTTTCTGCTTTAATGCTTTATTCAGCAAACCTTCCACGTTCGTCATGATGTCCTGGGTAAAGCCGGTCTCGCCGCTGACAAATTCAAAACTGGACCGGATGCTGGTGAAGCGCCGGGAAAGATCATCCAGCAATAGATGTTTTTCCTCGACCAGATCAAGCAGTTTTTGATGCTCTTCTTTGAGAAAGTTGATTTCCGTGGAGAGTCGGTTGGATTCTATGTGGGCACTCACCGCCCGGTTCTGGAGGGCCTTAAAATTCTTGACTTCCCGGTCGTACACTTCGGAGACGACGGGATACTGGTTTTTCAGATCCTTATTGTTCACGAGCAAGGTATTGTTCGCCGCGGCAACCCGGTCGCACTCCGCGCTCAATTGCTCATTGATCGTATGCAGCTCCGCCACGCGGCGCGCTACGTCCTGCTTGGCGCGCTCTTCGATGCTGCGGTGCAAAAGATCTTTGAGCTCAAAGGCCGCATGGGTGGGGATGCCGGTAATCCGGGCCAGATCCAAGGCGTCTACGTTCAACAATCGCTCTTCCTCCAACAGGCCCTTTTCTTTCAAAATCGTAATTTCCGGATCGCCGATGGACGGGAGAGAGCGGAGGAGGTCTTCGCAGAAGCTGACCTGGGACAGGGGCATATCGGTCGGCGCCGGCGTCTGCTGCCCGGCGATGATCCCTTGGGCTGCGGGTTTAGACCGGCCCGCCCGTCCCTCCAAGATCTTTTCCACCTGGTAAACTTGCGCGATCAATTTATCCTTTTGCCCCGCTGCGTCGTCTCCGGCCTCCAGAATAGACAGGAGGGCATGCAACCGCGCCAGCAGATTGACATCCCGGTCCTGACCGGCAAGCTTCACCAGCGTGTCCAGGGGGGCTGCGTGCGCCTCCCGGATGGCCTGAAACGGGGTATTGGCTTCCGCCTTCTTAATGATCTCATGAAGAGTGCTGATACTTGCCGCGACGGCATCCACCTCGGCCCCTTTCAGGCCGGCGGCAACGCCCACCGCAACCCCACCTCTTTTCCGATCTGCCTGCATATGAGGCCCTCCGTATCCCCTCAACCCTGAGGGTTCATTTCACAACCCTAACACCGGCACCCTGCTCTTCCTGCAAATTACTAATGAGGCCAAAATTG
>Ga0315284_10014467_pt1 | contig 11240 bp, 9 predicted proteins | sample YL17G09_16_MG_FD_203696 | JGI IMG/M metagenome (GOLD analysis project Ga0315284, IMG submission 203696) | Sediment microbial communities from Yellowstone Lake, YNP, Wyoming, USA - YL17G09_16 | ecosystem: Environmental > Aquatic > Freshwater > Lake > Sediment | place: USA: Wyoming | collected...
ACGTGCGCCGTTTGTCCAGTACCGACGATTGCGACGGGGTGAGGGCCGCCAACTCGGCGAAACCCGATGTGTATTGCAGGTTGTGCTTCACCACGTGGCTCTTGACCATTTGCACCAGAGACACCAGTGCGGCATCGGAAGTCTTCTCTCGCGAAATGACCGAGTCGAGTAGCTCGACTGAGTCCAGCTCAACCACCAGCGAGTCGAGCAGGCCTGTAAGCTCTGCGCTGGTTTCGGCAAATTTCTGCGCCGATAGGGGGTTGGCCAGATTGGCGAATATGACTCGTCCGCGCTCGCGGTCTCCGTGGAGCTTGGATAGTCGCTGAAACCCCTGCTGCACCCAGTCTTGCTTCTTGAGAATGTAGACCATGCTGTTGAGGTCGGAGAACTTCAGCACGGTAACCACGTAGAACATGTTGAGCAGCACAATGGCAAGGAAGCCCAGGAAGAGTTTGACCGCGATATTGATGCGCATGTGTGGGATTCTGCCTCTGGTGTACTCTCTATGACTGCCGACGCGCTCTCGCCTCGTCTGCGCAGATGTGCGCCGATGCCTCGCCTGCGACGCGCCTCCCGCCTCTGCCGGTTCAGAAATCGTGCCCGGCCGAAAGGTAGAACTGATTCTCGTTCTTGATTTTCAACTCGTCAAACAATCCGTGGTCGGCCAGGATGCGCCCCCACTGAAACCGAATCGGGCCTACCGGAGTGTTCCACACAACACCCACTCCCACGCCAACCGGCGCCTTGTCAATGAACCGCTGTGCGGTCCGCCTGTCGAATGCGAACTCGTCTGCCGCCCAGGCATATCCCCAATCGACTCCAGCCAAGAGATAGAGGTCTTTGCCTACCCGGAATCGGTAGTCCAATCCGCCCAGTCCTACAACGTCTCCGGGCCACGCTCGTGCCGGGAGTCCGTAGAACGACGCATAGTCGAAGACGCCAAGATCCTCGTACTTCTCCTGCGGGAGAGCTCCCCCGAGAAACAGCCTCTCTACGTCAGGCAGAACGTTTTGAGACCAGCAAAACTGCGCTCGCGGCGACAGTGTATGTCTACGGGCGAACGTGAAGAATGCAGACATCTTGCCGTCGAGTCGCAAGAAACTCTCGGTCCCGCCAATCGCATTGTGCGCACCGCTCAACCTAAAATAGTGTTTTTGGCCCATGGTGGGAAAGGGGAACGCATCGGTATTATCGATGATCATGCGCAGAAAAAGCATTCTGATCCCGTGACGGTACTGGCGCAGTGGATCGTCGAAGACGCTGGCCTCGGAGCGTTGGACCTTGAATTGCTCGATCCGCGCACCACCTTGCAGCAGGGCCGCACGCCCGATCTCTGTGCCAATCAGGGCAATGACGCCGGCCTTTCGGACACTCATCTCCTGCAGAGTGAACTGCGCCTCGACAGTGTCGCTCTCCGGCTCCATAATCTCCTCGCGTCGAAGCAGCTCGCGTGCAATGTAGCCCTGAAGTCGAACGGTGCTCACCAGAAACCGGGTGAAGGGCTGATTTGCCACCATATCGATTGCGTACTTCTCACGCCGCAGTCCGTATTGCAGATGGAGCGAGGCGCAGGTACCCCATCCGAAGAGATTTTCGTACGCAGGCTCGGCGTATCCCTCGAGCAGGTGAAACTCATCGAACCGAAGCCCACCGCGCACGCGCAGGTAGTGCTTCTCCCGCAGCCGTACCCGCACTACGTCGGCCGGGTCGATCTCAAGATTTACCGATTCGAAGAGGTTGGTGGCGTAGAGCGCGGACGTGGCTGCGGAGATCGATTCGGCCGAAAGTGTGTCGCCTTGGCCGAATCCCAGCAGTCTTCGCACAAGACCCGGCGAGGTTCGCGAGTTGCCGCTGATACTGATTTTGTGCACGGTGGCGGTGCGCAGCTTGACAAGCGACGCCGGCATTCCCGGCGCGATGTTCTCGATGCGCACGATACCCCTTGCCAGTCGATCGAGCTGCTCGTCAACGGCTCTCCTGAATTCGACAAGCGGAATACCGTCGGGGAAATCCGTCCACATGCGGGCAATCGCGGAATCCAGAGCCTGTGCCATGTCTGGGTCCGTTCCGATCCAGCGAATCGGGGGTGACACGCGTGGCAGGGCAGCAGAGCCCGAGTCGACCATGCGCGTTCCCAGCTTTCGGGCAATGTCATTGGTGAGCGAATCGACCACCAGTCTGGCCGCCTGATACCCCCGCTCGATAAGAGAATCGACGCGGGCGAATTTGGTGTTGAGAAATCCTCCAAGGTCAGGCTCAATGACGAAATCGGCCAGCCCCCTCTGCACGGCCTTCTGCCGGATGATGCCGATGTTTACAATCTGGTCGGCAATGCGCAGTGGATTGTCCAGATTCTTCTCTGGCCACAGCGGCGAGGTGACATCAACGGCCACTACGTAGTCGGGAGAACACTGTCGCGCCGCCTCCACCGGAATATTCGCGGTAATGCCACCGTCGATCAGCAGCATGCTGTCTATCTTGACTGGAGAGAACGCCAGCGGCACCCCGCTCGATGCTCGAACGATGGTCGCGAGATCTCCGTGCGAAAACACCACCGGATGCCCCGAAACAATGTCGGTTGCCACAATGCGGAGCGGGATGGGCAGGCTGTCGAAGTTCATGCCGGCCCGGTACTGCGCAGCAGCAAGCTTGGGACTGAAGAAGTCGAAAAATGCCTGGCCGTGAGAGATGGAACTTGGCAGGATGGGACGAAAGTCGTTGCCGAACCGTATCTCCAGCAGGTAGTCAACGGGCTCGGCCTTCTGCGAAACCAGCAGGCTTCGGCGTTCGGCCGCATTCTGGAAGAACTCGTCCCAGTCGACGGTCGTACACATCTGAGCGATGGAGTCGGGAGAGTATCCCGAGGCGTACAGCGCAGCGATCACTGCACCCATGCTGTTGCCCGCCACCACCGAAGGCCGGATTCCCGCTTCCTCCAGCGCCTTGAGCACGCCGATCTGCGCCAGCCCCCGCGCGCCGCCTCCGCTGAGCACCAGGGCGATTCTGGGCGCAGTGGCCGCTGAGGCGAGTGTGTCGGCCGCCCTGACTGGCGATAGCGCGGCTGCCAGTGCGAGAACGCAGAGAATCACGGTGCGGACGGGTGAAGCGGGCGGGGTTCGTTGCGGCATGTTTGTCAACTGGTTACGTGCATAGTGTCGGCACCGATTCCACAATTGCGGAGGGGGCTCCGTGCTGCGCCGGAAGGGGATTGACGTGACGTATATTGAGCGGCCATGTATCCTGGCGACAACACGTGGGATTGCGCGCATGTGGTTCGATGACGCAACAAGTATACGTTGGTCCTCGATCCGGGGGCAACCCGCCCATCGCCCGCGCGCGACGCGTGTGCTCGCGTTGATCGCAGCAGCGACCCTCGGCGCGAGCTGGGCGCAGAGCGTGGTCGCGTTTGCCGGGGAGCTGCCGCGCACCGAACAGGAGGCCCTCGTGCTCGCTCAGGAGCACGCCATCGACCCCGCCGTATGGGAGTTGGTGCAGCCGTACTACCGCGATCCGCTCATCGTACCGGCGGGCGAGCTGCGGCTGCTGTCGGGGCTGCCCATCGAGCTGCCGGAACACCTCCCAACGTCCGCCGCAGAACTCGACGGGTTCCGTCCCTGGGATCACGACCAGACCGAACGGTTCTACCGCACCTATCCTGAGTTGCGGGCGCTCGCGCCGATTCTCAGTTTCCAGAGCAGCACTGTACCGCACTGGGGTGCTGCCTCGGTGCGCGTGTCGGGCGCTACCGGCGACCATCCCTCTGCGTCGACACGGCTGGACGTGCGCGTGGGCAGGGTTGTTGACGGACAGGGAACTGCCCGGTTCGACCAGACACAGGCGCGGTGGGCTCGTCGTACCGTGTCGGCCACGATTCCCGAAGTGGGCCGGTTCCAGGTCGGCAACTTCGATGCACCTTCAGGAGTTGGGATGACCCTGGGGTACTTTGCCCCAGCCCCGCAGGATGAGTCCCAAGCCGATCCCGTGAGGACCTGGCTGGCTGGCGGCGCTTCGGCCTGGAACGGGGTGGCCTGGAGCAAACGATGGGGGAGCTGCGCAACCACCGGGGCGTTCTACCATCGGCGGACTGATGAGTCGTGCATGGGTGTGGTCGCCGGCGTGCGGGCCCGCGCAGGCCTGGGACTGGATCTCGGGGTGTCGGCCGTCACCTCACCGGACACTGCATCGGCCGCACTGTCAGACACAGCGCTTGGACTTGACATTGGTGCATCGTATCGGCGTGGCGCCTGGAACGCCGGCGTGCGAACTGCGCTCAACTCCGAGTCGCGATATACCGCACCGATCGAAGTAACGCTGCGTCATCGGGGAGAGCAGACGCGCCTGGCAGTGCGCGCGGTGCACATACCGGCAGCCTTTCCCGGTGAGCACAGCAGAACCGCACACGAACTTGCGTCGCGGCTTGACGGGATAGCCGGGCACAGCATGACCGGGTTGGACATCTCGGTCGCTCACACGGTGTGGCGTACCGTGAGTGCCGGTGCCGGGCTGTCGTACACCTTCGCGGAATCGCAGTATGCGCTCGACGCCTCTGCGCAGGTGTCGGTCACACACCCCCTGGAGTTGCTGCTGCGGTACGGCTACCGACCCCCAGGCAGTTGCACCGGACAGCGGCGCCGCGTGATGCTCGATGCGTCGGCTCAACCGACTCCGCGTCTGGGTCTGGCCTTGTCGTCGAGCGTGCTCGCGCAGGACTCATCGTACGCGCGCGTCAATGGGCGCATCTCTGCCGATTGGCGTGCGCTGCCGTCGCTGACCGTGACACCATACGCAGCCGCATGTGTCAATACCCGCAATGTACGCATGTGGTCGGTGGGTATCGAACAGGCGCTTGACATATTCGAGAAAACCCGTGTGCAGGCGGTGGTGGAGGTTCCCCTGGAGTCTCCGTGGGATGCACAGCGGGCGCGCGTGGATGCCGGGGCATGCTTCTTCTTCTGAGCCGGCTGAAGCCGGCGGGAGGCGCGGGTGCCCGTGGGTGTCACTGACTGCCGAACAGGAGGTGTGTCGATGCAGCTTTGCCGAATGAGCGTGTGGGCGTGTGTCGTGGTGTTGTCTGTGTGCCTGAGTTGCACGGAGCCCCCCAACAACCGCGCTCGTGGTCAGTTCGTGCTGACAGTTGCCGACGCGGGCCAGGGGCTTTGCCAGATCGGCAGCGTGGGAGACCGCGCAATTGTGTGGGATTGCGGACTTCCTGCGTCATTCGACCAATGGTGGTCGGACTGCCAGGCCCTGGGCAGCCCGCAAATCGCGGCCATCGTCATTTCGCATGCGGACCTCGACCACTACGGCGGCCTCTCCCGCCTGCCGGCCACTGCGCCGTTCTCAGGAGTGGTGGTGGTGAGTCCCTGCGTTGACACCGTGCTCATTCGTGACAGTTCGGGCGCATGGCACGATGCAGTGTCGTTTCGCGTGATGGCGCAGGGCGATACACTTGGCGGGTTGCCGGACGTGAGCGTGACCTGCATCTGGCCGCTGCGGGAGACCGGCCTGCAGGTCCCGGTGACCGCAAGCGATCTCAAGAATCGGTACAGCCTGTGTTTCCGGTTGACGCACGGAGCGACGCACGCGCTTATCACCTCAGACATCGACACCATCGCGGAGCAGGAGTTGTCACGGACGTACGGCGGGGAGCTATCGGCCGAGATCCTCGTGGTGCCGCACCATGGCAGCGCATCCTCGGCGGATCCGGTCTTCTTCGGCTATGTAGCGCCGCAGACCACGGTCATCTCGTGCGCACAACCGCCCAACGAGTATGGCCATCCGTCGCAGAGAATGGTTGACCTGATCTTCCAGATGGGCACGCAGCCGCGCATGACGTACGACGAGGGCTCGGTGTCTTTGAGAAGCAACGGGTATTGCTGGACGGGAACGGAGTGACCGCTCCCTGCGGAGAACTGGACGGCGGAGATCGGTGGACGGTGAGTGCGCCGATGCCGAGCCCCGACCGGCATCAATACACGCCGACACCCAACGAGTCGAGCAGCGTCTTGTTGCGGGACACTCCCATGACCTTGCGCACCCACAGGTACTCGTCGTATCCACCGGCCAGGCCGGCTCGCACGCAGATCCTGTCTTGTGCCTTGGTGAAGTCGGACTGACGGCGCAGTTTGATGCCGGCATCGTCGACTTTGAACGAGTCCTGATACATGATGCTCAACGAATCGAGCAGGGGGTTGCACGCCAGCCACTTGGTGAGCCGGTCGCGGGAGATCGCGGAGTCTGCCGGAGCCACGAAGGGAACCTTCTGCGCTACTGGCGCGACGGCCGTGGCGGCTTGCGCCTTGGCGGGCTCCTTCTTCTGAGCACAGCCCGCCACAATGGCAAGCGTCGCAGCAACACCCAACAGAATCAAGGACTTCTTCACAGCAGACTCCTCCGGTAAAAGGTTGCACCAACCTGTCACTAAAACTAAATTCTATGTTGGTGGCATGCAAACATGAGGGGTACATGCGGGGCCATGTCAATTGCACGGCGCCCTGCGCGAGACGAATTTCGGTTGTTGTCGCCACGGTGAACGGGGCATGAAGGTATTCTTTTCAGACGAGTGGTCCCGAAGTGGGGCTTTTTCTAAGCCAGCTCAGGTCGCACTCAGGTCAAGATGCTTGATGCCCATGGATTGGCGCACCGACTCCGTCACGCTGGACGAGGTTGATCGAGGCTGGCATTGATGGCTTGAGTGGCGGCTCACCTACTTTGAAGGGTGTCTCCTATGAAAAGAGGAATCTCCGTTTCCGATGCGGTTGGTCTAAGCGTGGCTGAACGTATTGGGCTGGTGGAGGATTTGTGGGACACGATTGCCGAAGTCCCCCAATCCGTCGAGCTGACTGAGGAGCACAAACGAGTGATTGACGAAAGACTGGATGCATACCACAAGAACCCTGGAGCCGGTTCGCCGTGGGAGGAAGTCAAGCAGAGGATCCGGGGTCGATCCTGATGTGGACCTTGATTGTCCGCCCGGAAGCCGAAAGGGACATGGCCGAAGCCTACGATTGGTATGAGCGGCAACGGCCGGGACTTGGCGAGGATTTTCTCCTGAGAGTTGAGGCCGGGCTGGACTCAATCCGGAACGATCCCCATCTATGCGCAAACATCTACTTGCATGTGAAACGCAAGCTGATTCGCCGGTTTCCCTATGGATTGTTCTACGTGATTGCGGAAGAGCGGGTTTCGGTGCTGGCAGTCATGCATGCGAAGAGGCATCCAAGACACTGGCTGGACCGCAACTGAAGGCGGACACAGCAATGACGCTGGTGCGCATGAATCTGTCTGGGCCCAACAATCGTTCCGGCATGATTGTCAGCCCACAGACAGAGAGTCCATGTTCCAATTGTCGCGTGGTGCCGGTTCGCCGAACCGCTTCGCGGTAGGCCCTGTCAATCTTCGACCCGGAAACCTTTCCCTCCATGAGGCCCAAGAAACACCTCGGCCAGCATTTTCTCACTGCCCCAACATACGCCCGGCGTATCGCAGAAGCCGTTCCCGCAGCGTCGGGTGACCCTGTTCTGGAAATTGGTCCCGGCAAAGGGGCTCTCAGCGCGCACCTGGTTGCGCGCTTTCCCGCGCTTCACCTCGTGGAAATAGATCAGGACGTTGTGCAGGCTCTCTCCGACAAACTGGGCCCCGGGCACTGGACGCTGCACCGTCAAGACGCGCTCACGTTCGACTATACCTCAGTGGGCGCACCGCTTCACGTGGTGGGAAACTTGCCCTACTCGGCAGGCGGACGCCTCATCCACAACGTGCTGAACTGCGGGAACCGCATTGCCTCCTGCACGTTCATGGTGCAGAAGGAGGTGGCGCGCAGGATCTGCGCCGGGCCGCACACCAAAGAGAACGGGTACCTGTCCATATTCTGTCAGTTCTTCGGAACACCCAGGCTGCTGTTCAACGTGCCTCCCGGGGCGTTCTTTCCACCGCCGGCGGTCGACTCGTCGGTGTTTCAGATCGTGGTGGACCATGATCTCGAAGGCAGGCTGCCACACGCGCAGTGGCAGCGTTTTTTCGGCATGGTTGACAAGGCGTTTCAGCAGCGGCGCAAGAAGCTTACCAACGCGCTTGGCGATGCCGAGGGCGTCGTGGTCACCGAGGAAATGGTCGTTGCACTGGGGCTTCCCGGCACAGCCCGACCCGAGGACCTCACGGCAGGGCAGTGGTTGCAGCTCTTTGCGGGGGCGATCCGCGTATGATGCGTCGCGCTGCAATCCTCGTGGCACTGACGTCTTCTGTGCTGTTCGCACAAGTCAATGAGTGGCCTGTCCAGCTCAGCATTCCGATGCCGGAGGAGGCTGGGGATTCTGCGGGCGTGGGTGCGCAGACAAGCCAGAACCTCTTCGAAAAGACGCTGCGCAGTCGCGATTTGGTGTACCTCACCCGCAACGACTCTGCCAGATACTTCGAGCAGCAGGCGCAGTACGATCTCACCTACGATCACGGCACGCCACGGAACTTCCGGGATCAGTACCTCAACCTCGACGGCGCGCTGTGGTCCAAGCGGCTCTTTCTTCGGTCGTGTCAGGCCGGGTTGACGTGGTCTCCCGCTCTTCGGCTCAAGACCCGGCAGGACACGCTCGGAGTCTTCCAGGGCGACTTGGATGTTGGTCCCAGCATTCTGGTGCACCCGCTCGGGGTATCCATACGGGTCAACGGCGGTCTCTCAACCCGGCTGTGGAATTCTGAGGTGGCCGAACACCTTGGGCAGACCCCGCAGGCTGACTTCAGCTCGCGCACCGGCTTCTTCGTTGGCGCAGAGCTGGCAAACGCATACCGCATGCTCGGGGGCACCGCAGCCTTCGCCTCGGGCGAGGCGTATGCCCGCGCCCTGGGAGAGCAGACCCGCCTTGCCGGAACACTGGCCTCCCTACGCATTGTCAAGGGGTTCCCCACCAAAGACAGCTTCTTCGTGGCTGTTGCCGACTCATTTCTCGATGGAGACAATGCGCAGTTGTCCGAAGGTGTGAGCGGGAAAAGCGGGTTCACCGATGAGCCGAGCATTGTCGAACATGCCCTCGCGGTCACTGGGGGTATTCGCGGAACCCCACGGGCCCACGTTGTGCCGGGTCTGGCCTACGCATTTTCGGTGCACAGCAAGAAGTATCCGTGGGATCCCTCGATCCTTGACGATGTCAAGCGACGCACAACCAATGCCCTCCAGGTGTTGTTGAGGACTGAGGAGGGGTTCCTTTTTGACTACAGTGGAGGCATTCGTTTCTCGTGGGAGTTTGAGGACTGGTTGTACGACCGTACGCCCGACACACTGGCGGAATACTCCAAGAACACCAATGATGTGAGGACGTTTCGGGCAGAGATGGTGCATCGCGTCAGCAAACTCTTTCCCAATGGCGTGGGCGCGGCGTATGCGTACGCCGTGTCGCGGAATTCCCGTACCTACCCGGTTCACGACACCGCTCGGGTGGACGGGGTTCAGCGGGTCTTCCAGAACACCGGAGACCACGACGAGATTATCCAACGGCACGATGCGCAGGTGATGTTCTACGTGAGCCCTCGGTGCTCCCTGGACGTGTTTGGCGGAGGAGCATCGCATCTGTCACACTATCTTAGAGGAGAGCGCAGCCTCTCCAATATGAAGAACCGCATGTACAAGGTCGGGGCCCGTGCGTGCGTGTATCCGCTGACCCGACTGCGGGTAGACCAGACTTTCGGCGGCAAGGTCGAGGTCGGCGAGTACGAGTATGCGTCGTATCATGCGGATCCCTCCGACCCGCCGCCCTATAGTCGCCAGTTCTATTCGCGGCTGAACCTGGAGTGTCGTCTCGCGCCACGGGTGGCGCTGAAGTCTTCGTGGAACGAAATGTACGACGACGACGGCTACTGGGACAGCAGGTCGTACCGCGATTCCGCCTATCTTGACTCAGTGGGCAGCTCCTATCGCGCATCGTACCGCATCCAGTCCAAAACGTGGGATCACCGCGTCTCGCTGTCGGTTGTGGTCAGGCCGGTAGCCGAACTCTCCGTCGAGGTGGGTACGGAGGCGCGAGATGTGTACGCGCGCGAGTTCGATGACGTCAAGCGAGCGTACGTGACCATGCCGTACGATGAGGGTGACGGGCTGATCCCCTTCATCGCCGTCTCCGACGCGGGCGAAGGTAGCCCATGGTCGGTGGAGGGTCGTGTGGCGGCCCGCATCGATGTCAATCGCTCGTACATCCTCAGGGATCCGTTGGGCAAAGGCGCCTCACTCTCGTATTGGGATGTCCGACTTCTGGTGAACCTACGTTTCTGACAAAGGGGAGACCTGTGCGACGACTCATTGTTCCTGCACTGCTGGTGGCGACCGCGCTGCACCTTCAGTGCGGCCTCTTCGCGCCGCGCGAAGGCGACCCGCCACTGGACACGCAGACCAATCTGCTGAGTTTTGGCGACATCCTCTCTAACGGAACGAGCGAGGAATTCCCAAAACTGAATTACGAAGACATGCTGGGCGATGGATTCGTGTACGTGAGTTCCTACGACCTGGCGCACCCGTTCGGCCGAACCGACGAGATTGCCCGACTTCGGTTGATCGAGCAGACCTACCTGAACAGTGCCAGACAATTCACCGTCGCTGTTGCCTGGGAACCCGACACATCCATGCCTCACACCTCCACGCTCAACAAGATGGACACTGTTTCGCTCTACCGGGTCTACGCGGTGACATCGCCGCAACTGCCCGACACGCTTCGAGGAGGCGCCACCTTCCGGTTGGTCTATGAGGACATCCGCAATGCCTGGACCATCGTATACTGGAAGGACACGCCCGAAGTTGAGCCAGGCTTTTTCAACCCGGGCTTCGTTGACGCACCACTGGCACTTTGATCAACTCCTTGTGCCTCCGGGCGCTTTCAATGATTTTCTTAGTATGGCGCACTCACTGCGGGGAAGAACACGTCGGCGGGCAGTCGGACTCTTCGCAGTGGCGTTGACTCTGGCAGTGCTCACGTCATGCAACAACCCCTTCTTCCCACCAACCGGACTCCCAGACACAAGCTCAAGAACCCGATCGACCCCCGGTGGCGTGCTTAAGCAACTCGTCAAGTCCTACGAAACGCGACGCCTCGGTCTCTTTCGCGACCTTATGTCAACCGATGGCAGCTTCCGATACTACGTACCTCAAGTGTCACTGACGGCGCTCAACCTGCAGAATCTTGGGGCCCGCGCAACCTACGAACTCATTGGGCGCCAGCTTGCATTTGTCGATAGCGGTTCCAGCTACGAATACACCTCGT
>Ga0315284_10014470_pt1 | contig 11239 bp, 5 predicted proteins | sample YL17G09_16_MG_FD_203696 | JGI IMG/M metagenome (GOLD analysis project Ga0315284, IMG submission 203696) | Sediment microbial communities from Yellowstone Lake, YNP, Wyoming, USA - YL17G09_16 | ecosystem: Environmental > Aquatic > Freshwater > Lake > Sediment | place: USA: Wyoming | collected...
CGCTCACAGAGAAGAAGGGCGACCGCAGCACGCCGGCCAGGTGCAGGTCGTCCGACGGGTCGTCCAGCACGCGCAGAAGATGCAGCACGTCCAGCACCTCCTGCTGCTTGAAGAAACCGTGGCCCGCGACGACGTAGTAAGGCACCCGGGCGTTCTCCAGCGCCCGCTCGTACAGTCGCAGGTGCGTCGTCCGCCGCAGCAGTATCGCCACGTCGCCGTAGCCCGCGGGGCGCCACGCCTCGTCTTCCTCGACCACGAGGGCCTTCTTCTCGACGAGTTCTTTCAGCCGCGCGGCCAGGCATGCGGCTTCCTCGGCGATGCCGGCCTCTTGTTTGAAGCCGTCGCCCGAGGGGTCGGTCACGTAGAGGATCTCGCCGACGGCGTTGTTGCGCTGCTCGCGCATCCCCTGGATGGGCTCGTAGAGGTCGCCCATCAGGGGCGGGAAGAGGTGGTTGACGAGGGCGGCCGCGGCGGGGTTCAGGCGGAAACTTTCGTGGAGGCCCTTGCGCCCCTGCGGCTCGACGCGGTTGCGCGCCCGCAGGAAGACCTCGAACTCCGCGCCGCGGAAGCGGTAGATCGACTGCTTCGGGTCGCCGACGCCAAACAGCGCCCCCGGCCTCAGGGGCGCCGCCCGCCGGCCGCCTTCGTCGCTCACCAGGAGGTCGACGATCTCGAACTGGAGCGAGTTGGTGTCCTGAAGTTCGTCGACGAGGACCGCGCGGAACCGCTTGCGGCACTCCTGGCGGACGCGCTCGTCGGCCTTCAGGAGGTCGCGGGCGCGGATCTGGAGGTCCTCAAAATCCAGCACCGACCGCGCCTGCTTGGCCGCTTGGTACGCCTCGATGGCCTGCGCGGCTGTGCGGTAAAGGGCCCGTGCCGCCGCAAGGTGCTGCGCCTCGGCCTCCGGCTCGTATGCCGGCGCCTCTTCCAGTGCGGCCTTAACGGCGTTCTTGAGGGCCGCCAGCGCGGCCTTGACCGCGTCGAAATCCTCCTGCGAGGGCCACTGCTTGGCGCTGCGAAGCCGCGTGTTGACGAGGTCGGCGAGGCGCTGGGCCGCGGCGCGGGTCTGGTCGGCGTTGCGGGCGGTCGCCAGGCGCCCGACTTCATCGATGGCCGCGTGTCGCATATCTTCAAGCGAGTCGCCGGGCTTGCCCGACAATCGTCCCGCCGTCGCAAGGGCTTTCTTGGCCGCGGGCGTCTCGACGGCGCCGCGCAGGAGCGCCAGGGCCGACTCGTCAACGGCCTTCTTCAGGTCTCGCAGGATTTCTTCGTCGCTCCTGGCCATGACGGGCGCCGCCACGCGCTGGAGCACCTCGCGCTTCTCGCGCAGCATGACCGCGAGGGTCTCGCGCGCCTGGTCCAGGGTAAAATGCTCCAGCACGGTTAGCAGGTCGGTCGCGGCAAGACTTTCCGGCGAGGCGCCGTTATCGGGGGTGGCATGCCCAGCGCGCCTTTCGCTGGGCATGTTCTTCCCCTCGCCGGAAGCATGCCCACGCAACGGCGGCGTGGGCATGCCACCCGTGCCGGGAGGTCTTGACGCGCCTGCCGCGTCGGCCTGCGCGAGCGTTTCCTCCAGGGTGCGGCGGACGATCTCGTCCACGAGGAACGTCGCCTCGGCCTCATCGAGGAGAGTGAAGTTCGGGTCCACGCCGGCCTCGATCGCGTACCGCCTGAGCAGGCCGCCGCAGAAAGCGTGGATGGTGTCGATCGGAGCGACGTCGACGTCCCAGTAGCGTGCCAGCCAGGTCTCGACGGCCCGGGTGTCGCCGGCCGCACGGGCGGCCTGGACGTGCTTGCGGCAGGCCTTGCGGATGCGGTCGCGCATCTGGGCGGCGGCGGCGTCGGTGAACGTGATGGCCGCCAGACGCGATAAGCCCAGGTCCAGGTCCTCTTCGAGAAAACGGATGTACCGCTCCACCAAGACGCTGGTCTTGCCGCAGCCCGCGCCGCTCGTGACGCAGCGGTTGGCGCGGGTGTCGGCGATGATGTCGAGTTGGGCGGCCGTGAGGGGGCTCATTCTCTATCACCCCCTTCGCGGATGTCGCGCGGCGAGATTTCGCGCGGTGGGCGGTCTTGCCCACCGCGCGTACACGACCGCATGTGCGCGGCGGGCAAGACTGCCCGCCGCGCGTCCTGTGCTGCGTCGCGCGTCCTGTGCCGCAGTTTTACGCACTTGCGTCATTCGTCCTCTCCGCTGTCGTCGCCGTCGGCGATCATCTCCAGTTGCGCGATGGGGTGCTGCTCCCACTTGCGCTGGATGCGCCACTCCGCAAAGCGGCAGATCTCATGGAAGTCGCAGTAGCCCGAGCATCCGCCATGCCCGCGCGGGTACACGGGGAAGAGGCCGCGGCGCATGGCGTCGGAGAAGCGGCGGATGTACTCGGCGGCCCTGGCCATCGCCGGCTCGTATTTCTCGTCCGGATTGCCCTTGGAGTCGTGGCTCTTGAGGAGGCCGGTCTTCGAAGGCTTGCGGATGGGGAGGAAGAACGCAAGCACCCGCCCGGCGCGGGCCTCCGGCGGCAGGATCGCCTCGCACGCCCACAGGTAGATCGGCAGTTGGAAACTCGTGCCCTCGGCCATGTTCGAGGCGGTCGGGGCTGAGCCGGTCTTATAGTCGATGACCTGGAAGCCCGCCGCGCTGTCGGCCGGCAGGTCGATGCGGTCGATGCGGCCGCGGATGCGGATCGGGCCGTGAGGACTCTCGAGCGAGATCGGCTCGCGCCGGCCGGGCGGCGGCACGGGGGCGCTCGTGCGCGCGCCGAAGGTCACCTCCAGGTGCGCGACGCGCCAGCCGGGGAGTTTCTTCCGCTGCCAGTCCAGCATCCGCCGCACGTCGCGCAAGATGCACTGCTTCTGGACCTTCCAGAGTGCGGGGGAGCCGATGCGGCCGCCGGCCTCGAGTTGCCGGAAGTACGCCGCCGCGGCCTGGTCGAGGACGGCGAGGGTCTCGCCCCAGGTTTCATCGGTCAACTGCCCGGAGGCCGTCTTCGACGCCCCGAGGGCCGCGAAGAACCGCTGCAAGAGGCCGTGGTAGATGATGCCGACGTCGATGGGCCCCAGGTCGGGCGAGGGCTCTTCGATTGCCGCCAGGCCCAGCACCTCGCCGGCGAAGAACGCGAACGGGCACGCCCCGAACGTCTCTAGCCGACGGGCGCTCATCGCCGCCTGGCCGGGATAGCGGCGGCAGAGTTCGTCAACGATCTCCGGGGCCGACAGGCGTCCGTCGAACGGGCCGAACTGCTCGCCGTGCTCGCGCTCCCACTCCGCGGCAAGGCCCGCCAGCGCGGTCTCGGTCGCTGCCGGCCATCGCGAGAGCATCGCGTCCAGCACGCCGAGGTGCTCGGCGCCGTGCTCCGTTTTGCCGGGGCCCCAGAGTTCGAACATTGTCTTGGCCAGCAGTTCCTGGTTGGCCCGCAGCCGCGCGGCCGGCAGCGCGAGGTCCCTTGCGGCAACCTCGGTGACCGGGAGCGACGGCCCTCCCTCGGCGGCGAAGAGGCCGAAAAGTTCCTCCAGGTAATGACTGCGGAGGACGGGGCGACCCTGCGAGTCGAGCGACGGATACGCCACGGTCAGCGTCCGGCGGGCACGCGTCATCGCCAGGTACGCCAGCAGCATCTCCTGCTGGGCGTCGTGGCCGGCGTCGGGCAGGTCGACGCCCTTGCGGCGGAGGTCCTGGCGCTCGGCGTCGTCGAAGAACGGACGCCGCCGCCCGCGACGCGGGAACTCCTTCTCGGCCATCCCCAGGAGGAAGACGTGATCGAACGAAAGCGCGCGGGCGTGGCGGACGTCGAGGACCACGACGGGGGCATCGCGCGGCTCCTCGGCCGGAACCGTCGTGAGGGTCAGGCCTTGCTGCACCTCTTTCAGGAACTCTTCGAGGGCCGCCTCGCCGGCCTCGCCCTCGTCCAGGAGGGCGACTTCTTCGAGGACGTGCTCGAAGGCCGCGAGGGCCTTCAGGTCGCGCGCGCGGCCTTCGGGCGTCGGGTCGGCGCGTGCGGCGGCCCAGAGGCCGGCGGCCTGCAGGTTGTCGCGGAGCCGCGCGGCCAGCGTGCGGCGGGTGGCCTTGGCGGGGAGTTCCAGGCGGCTGAAGAGTTGCTCCAGCAGCGCCGCGGCCGCGTCGATCTCCTTCAGGCGCGCGGGCACGTGCGCGGCGGGCACGGCGGGCTCGCCGTCGTCGTCGAGCATCTCCGCGGACCTCCGCACGCGGACCCGCAGGCACTCGAGGCGCGCGGCGTACCGCTCGCGGCCTTCCCAGACGTTGGCCTCGCGGGCCAGATGCAGCGCCTGGCGGGCGGTCGCGGCGTCGGCGCCGAAGGCCGCGGGGTCGAAGTAGTTGGACTTCACGAGCCGCGCCAGGGCGCGGAAGGAGTAATCCTCGACCTGAAGCCGCGCCAGGGACATGGCGGCCCGAATGACAGGGCACTCGCTGAGCGGCCGCCCCGCCTCCACGCGGAACGGAAAGCCGTACCGCGGGAACACCTGCCGCACGAGCGCCGCGTAACCCTCAATCGACCGCACGATGACGGCAACACTTTGAACTTTGAACTTTGAACTTTGAACTTCCTTTGCTTCGCCGCGAAGGAGGTCCGCGATCTGCCGCGAGACTTCCTCGACCTCGCGCGTGCGCCCCGCGGCCTGAACGACGGCGATGGCGCCGGCGGCCTTCGGGCGCGCGGCCTCGGGAAGGGCGAAGAGGCGCCGGCGCACCCGCTCCAGGTCCGGCGGCAGGCGGGTCGGCTCGTCAACCGTGATCTCGCTGAGGCGCCCGGCGAACCGCTCGCGAAGGCGCTGGCGCGTCCGCGCGGTCACGCCGAAGAGGTTCTCGCGGCCGGGCTCCCACGTCAGCGTGATGAGCGTGCGTGCGGCCTGCCGCGACAGGGCCTCGAGCATGTCCAACTGGGCCGGCGCGAGGTCCTGGAAACCGTCGATTGCCAGCAGCGCCAGGCCGGCGAACGGGCCGAACTCGCCCCTGGCCACCACGTCGGCGGCGTGCCAAAACTGCCCCGCGTCGTCGTACACCTCGCGGGCCTGGAGGGCCTTCTGATACTCGGCGTACAGGTGCGCGAGCAGGCGGTTGCGGCCTGTGCGCATCTCGCCGGCCAGCGCGCGGCCGAAAACGTCGGGCTCGACGCGCGCGGCCTTCAGTTCCCGGAAGAGGCCGTCCAGCGCATCGACGAGGCCGGGGGACTCGCGGACGGGACCCAGGATGGCGGCCTGCTTCTCGTCGAGGTGCGCGAGGCAGTGGCGGATGACCTGGCGGCGGGCGAGGTCGCCGATCCGCTGCACGGGCCGACCGGCCGCCGCGAGCAGCCGGTCCGCCAGTTCGTGCATCTCGAGTATCTGCGGGCGCACCAGCACGCCGTTCTTCTGCGACGCCAGGAGGCGGCTCTCGGTCGCGCGGCGGCGAAGGGCCGTCGGCACGAGCATCAGGCACTTGCCCGGCCCGGATTCGGCGAGGGCCGCCTGGTATGCGCGCAGAACGTGGCCGGCCTTGCCGCTCCGCGCCGGGCCGACGATGAGTTCAACCGGTGATGGCACAGATGCCCCGCCTCAAGAAGACCTTGCGAGCGTGACCCTACCGCGGGTGGCGGGGCGTGTCAAGTTGCCCGCGGCCTGGGGGCGGCATGATTGCGCTGTGCACGCGTTTAACGGCGGCAGGGGCGCACGGTTACCGGACAAGTTTTGCGCGGCGAGCCACCGTATCTGTTTAGCGTAGAGCGCCGGGTGGCATAGTCAGGCAAAAGCGTGGTACGTGTTTATCGCTGTCATTCTGAGGCCCCGTTTACGGGGCCGAAGAATCTCGCCGTTCGAACGGCCGAGATTCTTCGCTCGCTCTCGCTCGCTCAGAATGACAAGTCTTGCCTGGCACGCTAAACACGTACAAAGCATGACCATGCCACCCATCTACGCTAAACACATACGAGCCGGTCGCCCAGGCGACTCTTCGGCCAGGCCCGCCGCGCAAAGGTATCGCAGCGCGCTTTTACTTCTCGGATGGAGCAGCCGCGCGGCCTGCCGGGGCCGGTCCGCCGCCCGCGCCGGCCATGGCCGTCAGGTAGATGTCGACGCGGCGGTTCCTGGCCTTGCCGGCGGGGGAGTTGTTGTCGGCGATGGGGGCGGTGTCGCCCTTGCCGAGTGTGGCGATGCGTCCGGCGTCGACGCCGCCCGTCCTGAGGACCACGGACACCGCCTCGGCGCGTGCCTCGCTCAGACCCATGTTATCCGCGGACTTGCCGAGTTGCTTGAGGCGGGCGATGGTGTCGGCCTTCCGGACGCGGTCGCTGTCGGTGTGGCCGATGATGGTCATCATGCGGTCCTTGACCGAGTCGACGCTGAGGATCTCGGCGAGTTTCGTGAGGGCGGCCTTGGCCTCGGGCTTGACGACGGCCGAGCCGGAGTCAAAGGTGATGTCGGAGTTGAAGCGGAAGAGGCCCTTCTCCTTGTCGAACGTAAAGAGGCCCGGGTACTTCTGGCCCAGGTCCTCGATGGCGGCGACGACGGCCGCGGGCATGGCTGCCGGTGGAGGCGCAGGCGGCGGCTCCGGCTCGGCCGGCGGCGGCACGTACGGGGTGCTCGGCCTCGGCGGAGGAAGTTCCGGGTACTGGAAGGGCTTCATCGCCTCAGGGGGCTGCTCCAGCACCGTTGAATCGTGGGGCACCGGTGGAGACACGCAGCAACCCGACAATCCCACGACTGCCAGCAGTATCCCAACCAGCGGCACGCCACCTACTGCCAGGAACCAACGCATAGTTCTCTCCTTATCAGGTCGGCCGAGTGACTGGCGCGAAAGCACGTTCTCGCGGCGATCCTGTGACGAATAGTTTAACCTGCCGGCCCGCTACAGCAAATGGAATTTGTGTGCAAGCGTAATCGCTTTGTTGCCGGAGCAGCACTGTAGCACTACGTGCCTGCGCCCGGCGGTTTCTTCGATGCCGGCGGCCCCGCGACTTCGTCGAGCACCTTGCGGTAGGCGTTGCCGTTGTACTCGCCCACCCAGCGGTGCTTCTCCTTGCCGCCTACGAAAAGGACCACCGTTGGAAAATAGGCGACGCGGTGTCGCTTCCAGATGGGCTCGCACTTGATCGTTCCCCAGAAGGTCATGAGGTCGAACTCGGCGAAGTCCACGCGGTCCTGGTACTCGTCGAAGAGTTGGTTGATGCAGGGATTCAGAAACATGCACGCCGCGCACCCCTCCTTGGTGAAATACACCACGGCCGGGCGCTCGGCCTTGAGGACCTTGCGGCTGAAGTCGAACTCGGTGTCGATGGGCCTGAGTCGGCTGGGCCCGCAACCCCCGGTCGCCAGGACCAGGATCGCGCAGGCGGCCAGGGCGGCGCGCGGCAATAGCGCGGAACGGACGGGGTTTGCGGATTTCGTCAGGCCCGGCGGGGCCTCACGGGTGATTATCGCCAAGGCAAGTCTCCTGCACTGCCCCTCGGTTGCCGCGCCCATGCGTTGCGGTCGACCTGCCGCCAATTCTACCGTGATTCGGGGGCCGCACAAGAGTTGCTGCTGCGCGCAGATACGGTGTGGAAAACTATGAAAGCCGGGAGACCCTCCGCCCAAACAATGAATGTGGCGTTGTCTTACTAACGTCCGCCGCGGCCTCCGCCGCCACGGCCGCCCCCGCCGCCCCCTCCTCCACCGCCTCGTCCGTTGCCATAGTCGCGGCCGGAATCCATCGGGGGCGGCTCGAACGCCTCGGCGAGCCTCGTGTACTCCGCTTCGCGCTGGCTGCTATCGCGCGACTGGGCGCCGTCGGTCAGGGCGGTCAGCTTGCCCGCGGTGGCCTGGAAACTCGCCTCGTTCTTCGCCAGGTCCGTGCAGAGGGTCTGGAGCCCCTCCATTTCCTTCCGCTGCATCAGGGTCAGGGAATGGTTCTTGGCGGCGGCTTGGAAGTCGGCAAGCTTGGCGTTGAGCGTGGCCACGACCTGCTTGCCGAGGTTGGCCAGCCGCTCGTTGGCCGCCTGTGCGGCTGCCTGCTCGGGCTCAGCCGAGCCGCTGCTTGAAAGGCTGCGAGCCTGGCGGATGTCCTCGGCCAGGGCCGCGAAGGCCGCCTCGGCCTCCTGCGGGGTACGGGCCTTCTTGATGGACGCGATACGGGCCTTGATCTTCTCGATCCGGGCGGCGGCCAGGCACGCGATGGCCCGGGCCAGGTAGTCGTCGTCCGCCAGGTTCGCGCCGGCGGGCTTGGCGGGCGCTGGGGAGGCAGCGGCAGTGTCGGCCGCCGGCGTCTCGGCGTTCGGCGCCGCCGGCTTGACCTTCGCCTCGGCGGCTTCCAGCGGCGGGTAGACGCCCGTCGGCGAGGCCGTGAGAATCTCGGCGATGGCCTCGTTCTTGATGCTGCTGTCCGAGCCCTTGTCGTAGCGGTCGCGGAGTTTCAGATATGCGGCGGCGGCCGCTTTCCACTCGCCCTTCTTGCGGAGCGACTCGGCGATGACGCGCGCCGCATCGGTTCGGGTGGTGTCTTCCTTGGCGGTCCTGAGGAGCCCCTTGGCGGCCTCGATGGCCTCGTCATACTTGCCCTGGACCATTAGGGCGCCGGCCTCGAGGAGTTTCTGGCGTTCGTCCCCTGCGGCAGGCGCAGGTGGGACCGGGTCTGCCGCCAAGGCGCGCCCGAGGGCAAGCGTCAGCACTATCATCGACACGATTGCAGCGAGCCTCATGGCCTGTCTCCTTGCGGGTCCCTGCGATGCCGGCGCCGACCGCCCGGAGGTTCACGGCCCATAGGTCAGATCAAGGTGGGTACGTCGTCTTGGCAGCGGTCGGCACGTTTCGTCTGGGACCGGTCGCGCACACCCATGCTTCCTTCAGAAGGCTCAACGGAGCAGGGAGTGGCTTTATTGCAGATGAGGCCGCACGCCCGAACTCGGTTTGCATTTGCTTCTGTCGGAATTGCGACGATGCCCAACTATTGCAGCACCACATAGCGCGGCGGGGGAGTTGGTGACCCGCAAAGATCGCAGAGACCCGAAACAAGATTTCCACAATCCCCATCGAGTTACTTGACTATCCCGAATGAGACAGTATCCTTACTCTGCCGGACCTTTGCTTGACGCCAGCCATATCTCGTAAGGAGACTGTCGCATGCCAGAGCCGCAGCGTAAGGGGGCGGGGGAGATTTCGGACTTGCTCGTGGAGACACGCCGGATCGAGCCCTCTCAGGAGTTCCGGCGTCTGGCGCACTTCAAGTCCGCCGACATCCGCGAGCGGTCGTGGGCCGATCCCGAAGCGTTCTGGGGCAACGCCGCCGCCGGCCTCGACTGGTTTCAGCCCTGGACCCAGGTGTGCCAGTGGGACCCGCCGCACGCCAAGTGGTTCATCGGCGGCAAGATCAACGCTTGCTACAACTGCGTCGACCGGCACATCCGGGCCGGCCAGCGCAACAAGGCGGCGATAATCTGGGAAGGCGAACCCGGCGACAGCCGTGTCATGACGTACGGCGACCTGTACCGCGAGGTCAACCTGTTCGCCAATGCGCTGAAGGGCCTCGGCGTAAAGAAGGGCGACCGCGTAGCCATCTACATGCCGATGATCCCGGAGGCGGTCGTGGCGATGCTCGCGTGCGCCCGCATCGGGGCGATCCACTCGGTCGTCTTCGGCGGCTTCAGCCCCGAGTCGCTCCGCGACCGCATCATCGACGCCGGCGCCAAGGTCCTCATCACTGCCGACGGGTCGTATCGGCGCGGCCAGATAATTCCGCTGAAGCACGACGCCGACTACGCCATCCGCGAGACGCCCTCGATCGAGCACGTCGTCATCGTCCAGCGCGGCGAGTTCCCCCTGCGCATCAAAGAGGGGCGCGACCACTGGTACCACCGCCTCATCCAGGAAGCCGCGCCGTACTGCGAACCCGAACCGTGCGACGCCGAGGACATCCTCTACACCTCGGGCACGACCGGCAAGCCCAAGGGCATCGTCCACACCACGGGCGGCTACATGGTGGGGACGTACACGACGACCAAGCACGTCTTCGACCTGCGGCACGACGACGTCTACTGGTGCACGGCCGACATCGGCTGGGTGACGGGCCACTCGTACCTGGTTTATGGGCCGCTGGCGGCGGCGGCAACGTGCGTCATGTACGAGGGCGCCCCGAACTGGCCCGACCGCGACCGGTTCTGGGCGATCATCGAAAAGTACGGTGTCAGCATTTTCTACACGGCCCCGACGGCCATCCGGACGTTCATGAAGTGGGGGACCGACTGGCCCGCCAAGCACCGCCTGGGGTCCCTGCGCCTGCTGGGAAGCGTCGGCGAGCCGATCAACCCCGAGGCGTGGATGTGGTACCACCGGCACATCGGCGGCGGGCGATGCCCGGTCGTCGACACCTGGTGGCAGACCGAGACGGGCATGATTATGATCACGACATTGCCGGGGGTCGATTTTATGAAGCCCGGCAGCGCTGGTTTGCCGGTACCCGGCGTGCGCGCGACGGTTTATACTGGCGCAAAGGACGAGGTCCGGACGGGCGGGGGGCTGCTTGCCATTACGGGGCCCTGGCCGGCGATGCTTCGCGGCATCTGGGGCGACCCACAGCGCTACGCGGACACCTACTGGTCCAAGTGGGACGTGGGCACGTACTTCCCGGCCGACGGCGCGAAGCGGACCGAAGACGGCTACTTTACGCTCCTGGGCCGCGTGGACGACGTTCTGAACGTCGCCGGCCACCGCATCGGCACCATGGAAGTGGAAAGCGCCCTGGTGGACCATCCGAGCGTGGCCGAGGCGGCGGTGGTCGGCGTTGCCCACGAAATCAAGGGGCAGGCGCTGGTGGCTTTCGTCACCTTGAAGGAGGGCCATGCCGCCAACCCCGAGGTCGAGCAGGACCTGCGGGAACACGTGTCGCGCAAGATCGGCCCGATCGCGCGGCCGGAAAAAGTCATCTTCAGCGCCGATCTGCCCAAGACGCGCAGCGGCAAGATCATGCGGCGGCTTCTGAGGGATATCGGCGAAGGAAAAGTCCTGGGGGACACGACGACGCTTGCTGACGCCTCGATCGTGGAAAACCTGAAACGTCAGTACGAAGAGCGTGAGGAGGCATGATGAGTGCGACACCCCCGACGGACGCAAGGCGGCTCCTCCTGATCGACGACGACGAGACCTTCTCGCTGGGGCTCGCGCGGGTCCTGGCCCGGGCGGGCTGGCAGGTCCGCACCGCCTGGGACGGCGAGGAAGGCCTGCGACTGGCCAAGGAAGAGCGGCCCGACGTGGTCCTCCTGGACCTCTTTATGCCGAT
>Ga0315284_10014471_pt1 | contig 11239 bp, 9 predicted proteins | sample YL17G09_16_MG_FD_203696 | JGI IMG/M metagenome (GOLD analysis project Ga0315284, IMG submission 203696) | Sediment microbial communities from Yellowstone Lake, YNP, Wyoming, USA - YL17G09_16 | ecosystem: Environmental > Aquatic > Freshwater > Lake > Sediment | place: USA: Wyoming | collected...
TTAACGACTGACTTTTTATGATAAGAAAGTAAAAAGTTTTCATCAAGTACATTGGTTTTCTTATCTACAATTATTTTTTCATTTAATATTATACTTCTTTTGGCATCCATATTTCTTTTACCGTTAATAAATATGTGTTCATTACCCCTGTTTTCAATTCTCTTTAAAATTGTTTTTTTAATATCAATTTTTGGTCTTTTCATTAGTCATTATAATTTACAGTATTATAATTTATTAAATTACCGCCAGCATTATTTTTATCCTGTCTATGTTTTGTATAAACAGGATATTTCTTTGTTTGTAAATTCAGATTTAATTCTGGAAAACTATCAATATGTACAACCCTGATATTTTCAATCTTTTTTAATTCAAATCCACGCTTCCGCATTTCCGCATTTAAGTTAAAATCCCAAAACTGAGATTCATCAACAATCCATGAATTAATTTCTTCCACAACTTTTCTTCTTTGCATATTAACGCATGTTACTACATGCGCATCACCAAATATAATGCCGTCATAATCAATCTTATTATTGATTGGTATTACACCACCTACACCATTTCTTTTAAGCATTAACTGACCAATTCGTGGAAAGTTGTCCATAATCTTAACCATATCTCGTAAAAAGTGCGGTGTTACTGGTGGACAGTCATTATCCCATTGCATCGTATATACACAATCACTGTCGAGATTATCGTATCCAAGTTTAGTACCACCAAAATCACCAAGATTCTCTTTAGAATAAATTGGTTTAATTTTATAATAACCTTCTTTAACTAATGACTTTAGCCACTGACCAGTGCCATCGGTACTTGCTTGGTCGATAACAATTATTTTATAATCGTCATAACCTGCCAAGCGGTCAATTTCACGAATAGTTAGCGATGTATATTCTAAGCGATTAAATGCCCTTATAATAATATTTACCTTTGCCATATATTAAAATTTATGTTTTGCTCTTATTGCGTTTATTGCGTCCATTTCGCTATTTGTGTTGGAAGTGATACCAGAGTCCAGATAGTAAGCAAAAAATGTCTGATTTGGCACTAAAATGCCTTTACCGCCATTTTTTACTATAGTCAACCATAAGTCCCAATCCTGTAATCTTTTTAGATTTTCATCAAACATTGGAAACATTTCTCTACGCACCAGTGTCATTGTTGAAATATAATTTCCGTATTTCAGGTTTTCTGCATTAAATGGAACTGAAGGTATTGAAAAATTACCACGCATTGGGTGTGTTTCAGGATGCAAAACAATTCCAACATAACCAGTATATGCAAAACTCACATCAGGGTTTTTAATTAAAACATCATATAGTGATTGAATATAATCGGCTGGAAGAAATATATCATCGTCACAAAAAAACAAAAACGGCTGTGTTGATTTTTTAAACCCATCGTTTCTTTTCTTAGGTGCACGACCTTCATCATCATTAACAACTATTTCATTTACATTATTTGCCTCAAGAAGTGGCAGTACAAAATTATTAAAAAAACTTTTTCTGCTTTTAGTTAGCGGAACTATTACACTTACTGGTAAGCCATCATCCACTTTATCAATCGTTATCATTATCTTCGTATGTTATTGGCAATTCGTCTTTATATTTCTCAACGAATTGCATCCTATTATTTTCCCATTGCTGGTTAGTCATTCCTATTGATTGATGTAATACTCTTATGTCAGTTGTAACACCAATGTTACACCCATCTAAATAGTTGGGAACACAAAAAGATAAATCATAAAGGTGAAATCCTCGGAATTCTTCATCCCATTGATGTACAATTTTATTGCAGTCAACAGCCATAAAAACACCGTCAACTAAAATTACTGGTTTAGTAATTCCTTTGCGTGGTACTGAATACTCACTTACCCAAGTATTTGCTCCATCTGTATGTTCTACAACACCATGCATTTTACTTCTATCATGCCACCAAACACCATTTTCTGCAAGATATGTACTGCCAGCAACACCGATTATTGAATAGTCTGAGTTATTAAATTTACTAAGAAGTAATCTTCCCCATGTACGGGTTTTAATTGTGATGTCATTATGACAAAACACAAAGATTGCATCGTCATTATTATGTTCACGAATTGCTTGATTATAAACCTGTGGAAGACTAAACTGATTAAAATTAGGATAACATACTGTTTTATGCTTAACACCGATGGTGTCGTCAATATGTTTTATAAATTTTTGGTTTTCTACATCTGATAAATGTGATGAAAATACTACAACAATATTGTTCTTCATTAAAATTAGAATTTGCAATTGCAAACATACTTAATTAAAACGATATTGTCAAGAGTTATTTTATTATATAAGAGAAAAAACACCATTTATTAACCAACCGTGATAGTCACACTTAATTCCATCATCTTTTATTGAGTTACAGACGATTGACGGATGTAGTGTCTTGGTGTCTTTATCATACGTATGAGGACCGGTTGAGGTCTTTCCACACTTGGGGCAGCAGATAATTAAGCCATGTGATATTAACTTACCATCTTTATCATTTCTCACATAAATAATACATTCACCCCTAACCAATTCATCTGGGTATGCATCTTGTTTTATGACTGCCAGCATTTCTACCATTATTGTTTTTTTATTGAAGTCAGTATTGCTTCGTAATCAGATTTTGCTTTTTGTAATGGAAATGGTATTCTAATTAACGCACCATCAGGAACATCAAATTCAGTAACATATTCTGGATTTCCATATAAAATAAGAAAATCATAAAATGGATTTCCATAGTATTTCTGACTAAGTTTATCCATTCTGCTAAACTCCGAATTCCAATACTCATATTTATCGCTTGGATTCGAAGGTAAACTTATAAATGGCATTGAATCTATAGTTCCGTCACCATTTCTTAATATTGCATATCTATCGTAATCTGTGTATGGCATATTTATTGAGCATTACTTACTGTACTTTTAATTGTTCCACTTTTAATTCCAGCAGCATAGTTGCTTTTTAATGCTCCTTGTTCTGCTGTTAAAATTCCACCAATATAACTTTCTTGGTCATCAGCGATTTTTGACGGCAATTTATACATACCATCACTACTGAAACTTGAATTAGCATAATAGTTAAAACTAACGGCATTCTGCAATGCATCGATAGGTCCTTTCAACGATTGACCACCGATAAGTTTCATTTGTAATGTAACTTTAGCCAGCATTGGTTGCATGCCAAAACCTTCTGGGTTCATATCCCAAGTAGTATCACTATAATCAATTGTATAGTTTTCAATAACAACTTTTGTATAAAAGAAGTCACCTACCCTTAAAATACAAATTGGTTGGCGACCAAAAACAGAGTTTCTTGCCCTTAATTCACCATTAGCGTCAGTATCTGAATATCTTTTTGCTGAACCCTGTCTTGTACATTGATGTAAGAAAGTCAGTCTCTTATGAAAATCTTCTGGGGTCTGACTATGAAATACTGGATAATAATAATTACCACTAACTGAATCAAAACCTTGAAGAATTGCTGTTTTTCCAGCACCATCTGTATCAAGACTTCCTCTTTCGTTATATATACATGAAAGATTACTTTTTATTGTAACAATTTTTTTCTCCAGAGTTTCAATTTCTTTTTTTATTTTTATAATATCCCCATCATCAGTTATTGATGTTGATGGTTTTATTGGTTCAGGTACTTTGCCGTTCTTTTTAATTTCAATTATTGCAAATCTTTCATTCTTAGTATCATAATCGGGTATTGCTGCAATTGTAGCATTACTTGCATTTGCCTGAACATCACCAACACTCTCACCAAGAACGGTATCCCATTCAACATTAATACCATTAGCAACAGAATCGCCAAACATTGCCTTTAATCTTTCTTTAACTAAATTTTGTACGGCTTTTGCTCTTCTTTCACCCAAAGCCTTATTATAAGTACTGCCAGCAGCAGTATCGGTTGCTATTGTTGGTGTATAAAGTTTAGATGCACCACCATGAATATAAACACCATAATATGGTCTGTTTTTTGGGTCGTTGAAAACTTTATAAAGATTATCATTTAACTCACCTTTAGTACCAAATTGGTCTTCAGTAACTTGAGAGTATTGCGGATATACTTTTCTTTTATCGAGTTTCCATTCACCAGTATCAGTACTTGTAACACCGCTTAAATGAAATATTTGTCTATTTAATCCCCAACTCTTTACATCTGAAGAAGGCAAACCACCGAGAATTTCATATGTATATTTATTATATAAATCATCAATGATTGTATTAACATTATCACTTACCGTTGGAACATCATTTGGAAATACTACCCTTATTTTAGATGTTGGTATATCATCAGGTACGGCTGGTGTGGTCGGTCCTTCTGTTTCCTTGATGTCACCCTTTAATTTTTCTATTCTGATTTGTATATTTTCAATATCAACAAAAGCATCGGTAAATTTATCACCACCAAAGGCAAAAAATTCAGAAATTTCTCTTTGTCTACCAGTAGAACTTATATAATTCTTCAATTGTGGTGGGTAGTCAACAAGTAAAGTAAAACTAAGTGTAGCACCCCTTTCAGAATTTTGATAATTATACATTGGTTCATTTCTACCAATCATGACGGTTGATTCGTATTTAGCCTGTGCAGTTTCTTGAATTTCAAGATTATATGGTGGAAACCACATAATCCTACCATTGAACGGTCCGACTTCGCACGCAGGTATCGGTGAACCATATTCATCATCAATAATACCATAAGTGTCTTTACTAATAACTCTAACTGCAAGATTTTCAATTGAAAACATCATGTTTTTATTATTAATTGTCTTGTCGGGATTGAGAGTTGGATGTATTCTTGGTAATACCGAGTTATAAATAACAGAATCTTTATTACCACCATAAACACTATTACCGTTAAATCTTATTGCTTTTGCAAACCTATCATATTGGTCAACTGCACTATGCTGACGTTGACCTGTTTTACCGTCAATACTTCTTTTTTTAGCGTATTCACTTGTATTTGCTTTCCATAATGCAGAACCATTAAATCCATCAACATTACCTTCGCTTGTAAATGCTTTTCTTGTTAAATCGCCAATAACACCATTTGTTGCGTTAACTAAATTTCTCGTATATTCCAATAAGCCACCCTTTATATTAAAACTCTGTAAGTTTGTTGGTGCAGGTGAATATATAACTTCGCCAAAATCGCCAAAATTTCCACGAAGTGGACTCATTTTATCATTAACAGAATTGGTAATACCATCTCTACCCCACATGATTCTATTGTCAATATCGTCATCGGGAAAAACTTTATCATCATTTATCCAAGAATTTTGTGAATTATCCTGAAATGACATTCTGCTCTTTGAATTATCTGTTCTACCAAAATTTTCTTCAATAAAACCTCTACTTGGAGCGTAGTCAGATGTTATTCCGTCAGTATAGTTATATGAATTAATCATAACCATATTGGCGTTTTCAATTGAATTTGTTATTTTTTGTACACTATTTACATCAAAACCAAAAGATAAATATGCATTAAACTTTCTATTATTAAAAGTAAAAAATGTCTTATCGTCTTTACCTTGACCAATTTTACCATCCTTACCGCCTAACACAACACTTCTTGGCATTACCTGTGTACCTGCCTTTAAAGCATATGTACTAAGTAAATTACTTGAAGCATCATCGTCATTTTGTTTATAAAGGTTTTTATTAATTGCACTAATAAATTGTCCAAACTGCCCAGCACCAGTGTTTATTATATAATCAGCGTTTGTTGGGTCGGTATCAAATGGATTATTTTTATTAGGATTTGTATATACTAATTTATCAATTAAGTTTGCTAATTTCGACTGCGCTTTCTTTGTTATACTATAATTAATGTTTTCCTGAAACATTTTACCGCCTTTAATAATATCTAATAAATTAAGATTTATTTTAGGAAATGTTTGTTGCGCAAGATGTGCCATTGAATTATAACCCCATTGCGTTGCAAGTAATGCAGTACTCACAATGGTTAATGGTGTTGGACTTGCAAGCCTACCAATTGTGCTGGCTTTTAAATTATATCCACTAAATGGCATTAATGCTGAAGTTATACTACTAATAGTATTAACAATTGACTGTGTAGTTGTAGGAGTAAGAGGATATTCTACATCAGGAGTGTAGATATTTCTTGCTTCAATATCATTTCTTAATTGTGCGGAATTAATGTATAGTCTCGAATTTTCAGACATTATAAATTTATTTTTTTATAAATACTTGCATTATAAATTTCAAATACATATTTTTACCTTCCCAAAATCTGTCCTTTTGCATTTTTAATTAAAACTATTTTTTATCAAAACACTAATTGGGAGTCAAAATATTAGAAGTATTTAATTAGAACAATATTAGAGAATAATTAGAAAATATTTTAAAAAGTACTTTGAAATCAGGATATTAATTAGTATCTTTGAATTATGATTTTAATTTCGCAGAAATTTGAATATTATTATCCTGTGATACAAGTTTTATTTAAATTCGAAGAATGTAAATACAAATATTGTAATCTTTGCATCAAATTTGTTTGTGAAAGTTTTGCTGAGTTGTCACCCTGTCTGCCAAGACAGTCCGCTTAAGTTTTAAGCAAAAACTTGTCAAAGTTACAAAAAATAAATGACAATTGCAAGTGTTTTTATTGTTTAGGTGAAAATAATTATGCTGTAGCCAATCCTTGTCTTGCTGCTTCACTCGCTTGTATTTGAGAATTAACCCTAAAGATTTTTTGCATAAATCTTTGACCATCAATATTTAAAGTAATGTCAGAAGCGAGTTGAACATTACCGTCAATAAATTCAACTTTTAATGGAGTCTTCATAAGATTTGCTAAGTCAGCAAATACTGAACCGCCCTTAACTGAAGTACCAGCAATTGCAGTAATTGCATTTTGTACCGCAATAAAATCTTCTTTACTACCTGATAAAACAGCATTAATATTTTTAAATGCTTCACCAACTTGTGCAATTGCTGGTGCTTGTTTTGATATTTGTTTTAAACCAACCACCATTGCACCACCACCAAATATTGAAGCAACACCAGTACTTGCCATTGCTAATCCAATTTCAGCAATTCCAAGTGCAACTGCACCTAATTCTTTACCTGCACCCTTAGAAGCATCAAGCATTTTACCTAATCCCCAACCCATAACTCCAATACCAGCAGCAGCGACACCAATACCTGCACCAATTAATGCAACTGCACCACCAAAGGTGTAAAGACCCGGGGCAGCAGCCAGTGCAGCACTGCTAAATACCATAATAGCACCAGCAATAAGTGCACCACCACCAATAAACCAACCAAGAGTTTTAACTATTTTTAATAATACTTCTGCTTGTTTTGGGTCTAATTTACTCATAGCATTTGCAAGTAAACTTATACCAGCAGCAGCAGCACCAATACCAGCACCGATTCCTAATGCAGCAGCACCAATACCCGCACCAATACCCATACCTGCTTTTCCCATGCCAGCCATTTTAGCACCTTGACCTTCCATAATACGTTTTTGACCCAGACCCGATGAGCCCGGACCTGATGCAGGTAATGGTGTTGCTGTTACTGGTGGAGTACCCGCAGGAACTTTACCACCAAATAATCTACCCGCACCCCCAGCCATACCGCCTCTACCTGCCATTCTATCTGCAATTCCCCTACCTGTTATTCTTGCAACTGCACCATTTAATAAAACAGCACCAGCAAAAAACATACCCATCCATTTTCCAAAATTATTATTAAATATTTTTTCAATTCCTTTTGCAAAAGTACTGACAATTGGACGTATAAATGCTAATACTTGATTAATACCTCTTAATAAAGGAAGTAATGATGCTCTTAATTCTTCTAATGTTGCCTTAAATGCATCTTCAAATGTTTGTGAAGCAATTGCTCTATCTTTTAATAATGCTTGTTCTTTAACAAAAGAACCTGCTTGTTCAGATGTTAGTGTTGATATATCTTTCATTTGACCAGCAAGTTGCACTTGAAATTTACCAGATTTTGCATTAAAAATTGCAGCACCTTGTACAAGTTCTTTTTCACGACCAGTTAAACCAGTACCAGCCAAATCCTGATTCATTTTATCCATTTCTGCACGTCTTTGTGCAATTTGTGTCATTTCTTCGGCAGATATACCAAGTGCTTTACCTGCTGCTTCAAGTCTTTGTCTATCTGCAGGACTTATAAATTTTTCAAATGTACCATCAGCCAATTTTCTAAATGAAACTACACCTTTGGTCATATCAGAAATCTTTTCAGTAAATTTTGCTGGGTCATTACGACTTAAAAATAACATTTCAAAAGGGTCAGTCTTTGCAAATTCGCCACCCATAACCTGCAATTGTGCAGCCAAATCAATAGCACCTTCAAGACCTTTAGCAATTGTTGCAGCATTTAATGCATCACTCATATTGACTTTCATCTTCTCAGCATACATCGCCATTTGCGCCATGCCTTTAGAACCTTGTTGAAAGTTATATGTATTTAATTTTTTAAAATTATCATTAACATTTTTTAATACTTTAGTAGTATTAACACCCATTCTTTCTGAAGTATCAACAATACCTTGAACATAATCAACAGTTTTTCTTGCATCAAAACCCATTATTTCAAATTGTGCACCAAGTCTTGTTGCTTGTTCAATGCCAATTCCAGTACCTTTACCAATTGAGGCAATATCAGTAACCATTTCTGCGGATAAAACACGTGCTCTACCTGTTTCATCAGCATAGCCACTCATTATTGATTGAATATCAGTTAATGTGCCACCCATTTGACCAACAGCACGAGCAGAACCTTCGAATGAAGTTCGCATTGCTTCGGCTTTAGTGCCTGACATACCAAGACCAAGAATGGTTTGACGAATTGCCTTATCTGACTGCATTAAATATTCCCAACCCTTTTTTAATTGGTTGTTAATATTTGTTACATGAAATTCAATTTTCTTTCGATGCTTAATTTCTTTTTCTAATTCAGCATTAATTTCTTTTTGTTCATTATTAATGGCTTCGATTTGTTTTAACTTTTCGGCTTCAGTTAATACAGTATCTTCAGATATTTTCTTAATTATTTCAAGATTATTTAAATATTTTTTAATATGCATTTCTCTGGCAGCATCAGTATTACCTATTTTGGTGAGTAATTCATACTGTGCATCTAAAGACTTATTTTCTTTTTGATAATCCGCTATAGTTTTTCCTTTAGCCATAATAATATATTATAGATATAAATACAAAAGACCGAGTTTTTTATTTTCTCGGTCTTCGATTATTTTTATTTTTTGCCTGTTCTTGCATTTTTTCTATTTCATCATTCTCTCTTTCAAGCAAATGTAAGAAATATCGCCTACGATATATTGGCAAATTTTCTATGTATTCTGCTTGAAACTTAGCGTGTTTGGTCAATATATAGATTTCTTCATTGACCATTTTTTTATAATCACTCGCTAAGTGCTTGGGAAAAAAAAATCTATGCCCACAGATAAATTAGCCATAAATTTATAACCATCTTTAGCCATAAATTCATAAGTCATATCAACATCAGGACTAACATCTAATATTTTTCTACGAATTGTATATGCATCCAATGCTGGCATTGCATCAACAAATTTATCGATGTATGACCTATCGGTTTTATCATTAATTGCCATGATGTGTGACTTTAGTTTCATTGTGCTATATTCAGTAAACTCAGCACTATATGCTTCTTTAATTGCATCAGCCTTTTTAGATAAAAGTGTTTCTTCACCAGAAGTTAAGAGTCTAAATGTAACCGTTTTTTTACGCATTGGTATTTCAACAGTAAAATGACCATTTTCATTTGGTAATTCAAACACTTCTTTATATTTTAATTTAGTAAGGTCTACACTTGTATTAAAAGGTATACCAGTCCTTGGGTCAGTTACTTGTACACTATAATTTGCACCATAACTTGAAGTACGTAAAAATAAAATAATTGCATTTCTATCTCCATCAAGTAAATCTTCAACTTTAATACCAGCAGTTTTAATTTTTCTTTTTAATAAAACATTAATTACATTACCACTTTCAATTAATGAAGGAGTTGTAAGTAAATCTTCATCTTTTGAAGTCATGTATTCGACATTAACTTCAGAAATTCCATTTGAATAAAATTTACCTCTTGATGGTAATGAAACAATTTCATAAGTAATTATTAAATCTGGGTCAGTTTCTCTGGTCATTGCTTTCTCAAATTCTTGTGGATTAAAATTTGGTTTAGGTATTACCGTACTTACGGGTTTATTTTCATTAATACCATGCTGTTCTTTATATTTTTTTAAAGAATCGGCAATACTTTCTTTTTGCGGAGTGTTTAAATTATTTTCTTCCATTTTTTATAAATTTTTATATTTTATTATTGTTTTGTGATAAATACTGTAAAAAAAATTTTTGATTTTATTCAAGATTTTTATTTTAAATCCGTATTAGCATATGTATTTCATAATATAAAACATAAATAAAGTTATATAAAGAATTAATTTAGATAAAATAATGAGTAAAAAATTAACAATTGGCATTGATATTAATGAAGTGCTGAGAGCAAAATGGCTTCAATTTGACAGATTTTATGCGCAGGAATTTGGTGAAGAAGGAATCCCAAAAGAACCATATGTATATGATTATTACAATAATTATCAATTTAAAGACGCTGTTGAAGTTGAAAAGGAACTAAAAGAACCTGAAGATATGCCAGCAGATATAAATCCTATCGAATATCAAACAGATAATAAGGGTACTGCACCAGCAGACGCATTTTTATTTAAAAAGCCTGAAGAGATTAAATTAACAGCACGAGAAGTATATAATCGTTTTGTAAATCAGGATTATCTTTTTGAAATAAACGGTGCTGCACCAATGATGTATCGTAATATGGATTTACACGTAAATAATTTTCTTGAAAAATATCAAGACACTGGCGAATTTAAAGTAATATCAATTGAAAATAAATTTACAATTCCACCAACATTATTCTTTTTAAGTAAAATATCCTCAAGATTTCAAAACTATTGTTTTGTTAATACGGCTATTGATATGTGGAATCATGTTGATGTTTTAATTACTACTGACCCAGAGATATTAAAAGGCGGTGCTCCGTGGGGTAAAAAAATAATAAAACTGAAAAGACCATATAATGAAAACATAAAAGTGGGTTCATTAGAAGTGTTACAAATTGCTGATTTAATTGACAATCCAGCATTTGAAAAAATAA
>Ga0315284_10014473_pt1 | contig 11237 bp, 9 predicted proteins | sample YL17G09_16_MG_FD_203696 | JGI IMG/M metagenome (GOLD analysis project Ga0315284, IMG submission 203696) | Sediment microbial communities from Yellowstone Lake, YNP, Wyoming, USA - YL17G09_16 | ecosystem: Environmental > Aquatic > Freshwater > Lake > Sediment | place: USA: Wyoming | collected...
AATATAATCGATAAAAACAGCTGAACCTCCGGTATCCTTTTTCTCAATAACAAATTCCCGCTTCCTGAATTTGTCGTTTACCTGATTTACAGGCAGAACATCTATTACTTTACCGGTGATTTCGAAAGCCATATTAATCTTCTTTAATTGTTATTTTTTCTATTTCATCACCCTGACGGATCTTTTCGATGATATCAAGTCCTTCAATGACCTTTCCGAAACATGTGTGCTGGCCGTCAAGGTGTTTTGTGTTCGTTCTGCTGTGGCATATGAAAAACTGGGATCCGCCCGTATTTCTTCCGGCATGAGCCATCGACAGGACACCCTTATCGTGGTATTGATTTCCACCAGTAAGCTCGCATTTGATTTTATATCCCGGACCACCTGTTCCCACACGCGGATCGCTCATATCCTTTGAAAATGGGCAACCACCCTGGATCACAAAATTTGGAATAACCCTGTGAAATGCCAGTCCGTCATAAAAACCCTTTTTTGCCAGCTTTACAAAGTTCTCCACAGTTTCGGGAGCATCCTCTTCATAGAAGCTGACCTTCATAAAACCTTTAGGTGTATGGATCTCAGCCGACCTCATATTATTGAACTATTTCAAGCAGTTCAACCTCAAAAACAAGCGTTGAAAAAGGTTTTATAACATCACCTGCCTGGCTTGCACCATAAGCAAGATTCTGGGGGATATACAATTTGAACTTTGAACCAACCGGCATAAGCTGTAAAGCTTCTGTCCAGCCTGTAATAACTCCCGAAACAGGAAACTGTGCAGGTTCACCTCTTTTTATTGAAGAGTCAAATTCAGTTCCGTCGATAAGAGTTCCTACATAATGAACCTTAACTGTATTATTCTGGGTCGGTTTGTTGCCTTTTCCCATTTTGATTACTTCGTACTGAAGGCCGCTCGGTGTGACCGTAATTCCAGCCTTATCCTTGTTTTTGGCAAGAAATTCTTCATTCTGGGCTATATAATCTTTATAAAGAAGCTTGTCCTGTTCAGCCTGTTTTTCAGCCTGCACAGCCTGACGAGCAGTGACAAATGACATAATAAAACCTCTTGCTATTTCATCTGACATTTCTGCTTTACCCTTTTCACCATCCAGCATAGCTTTGGCTACTATTCTTGGATCCAGCTTAAGACTGTCAGTCTGGAGTGCATTAAAGTTAATAATTCCGAATGCATAGGAGAGAGAGTCTTCCTTTGTTTTCAGTTTTACATTTGAAACATAATTCTTTGAACAGGAGCTAAGAAGCATGGCAACAACACTTGTCAGAACAATTAATCCCTTGATTTTCATTTGATATATTTTTAGATTTTTAAATTTCCGCAAAGATAATACTTTGACCTAAGTAAAAAAGAGTAGTGAAAAATTATTTTTTAAATTTTTACAGCCCTTATTATCTGGCGTTTTCCCGGCGGTCCTGGCAAAAGAGTGACATCAAATCCGTACTTTTTCAGCATTCTTTGCACTGTACCCTTGGCGGAATATGTAACCAGTATACCATTACTTGCAGTAATTCCTGATATTTTTTCAAATACATAATCACTCCACATTTCAGGCTGTTTATCCGGTCCGAAAGCATCAAAATATATGAGGTCAAAATTCCCCGTGATCTCATGTTTGGTAAGATCTCCTTCTATCTTGTTCAAGGTGAAAATATCAGAGATCTCCTCCATTATATTCCATTTGCCTGCATGGATCCGGTCAAAAAGATATCCAGACTCACGGGGAAAGAAGTCTTTATAATTTAATACATTAATTACTGATCCCGGAAGAGGATATTTCTCAATCGCTGAATAAAATATTTTTCTTTTCTGAGAGAATGCATCAACGGCGGTCAGAAAAGCATTTAATCCGGTGCCGAATCCAACTTCAAATATCCTTACAGGATCGGCTTTGAAAGAATTCAGACCGCATTTGATAAAGATGTAATCAGATTCCTGAATTGCCCCATGCACCGAATGGTAATGCTCCCCGAGTTCAGGAACAAACAATGTGTGCGAACCATCTTCTGTCAAAATAATTTCCGGCATATTGCAATGTTGTTGAGTGACTTAATGTTCATGTCGATAGAATGGGGCTGTACTAAATAGTATCTGACTTCTTGTTGCACCTAAGTTTTGTGCTGAAGTAACATATAGAACAATACTAATACCGTATGAAAAGACACCAATCAAAAGAGCTGCTGGAATATAACTTAATTCAATTTGCCAGTTACTTAAAAACATGCCAATCGTTAAATTTGTAATCCCCCCGAAAAACCCCTTGATAAATGTTATAGTCTGAGGGGAAACTCCATCAATTATTGCAGAAAAATGATTGTCAAATCCCCAGGAAATGCAAGCTAAAAGGATGAAGGTTGCTGAAACAATTCCACTTGCTGATTCCTGAGAGGAAATAATAATTCCCGCACACAGAGTTAATAATATCCCAATTATTGCAGAACGATCCAAATGATCTTTAAAGAACAAAATCCCTAAGATTGCAGTAGTTACAAGTTCCATATTCAGCCATATGGAAACAGACATAGCATTGGCGGTTTTTAAGCCAATCATTAAAAACAGAGGACCCAGGATTCCACCAAAGATGATGACTCCGCCTAAGTACTTCTTCTTACCTGTTAACCTTAATGCTTTAAATTCAACTTTGCTGTTTTTTATTATATAAGGAAGGAAGGCTAATGCTGCACCCAGGTATAACAACCCGGCTAATTGAAAACTATTGAATTGAGATAATATGATTTTGCTTAATGGAGTTGCCACACCAAAAAGTAAACCTGCAAGCAATCCGATTAAGACTGATCTTATTTTCATACTATTTGATTCCGAATACAAAAGAGAGTACCGGAAGCCCCAGAACACGATACTTTGCCTGAGAAATCTTTACTTGCGAAAAACCGGATGATTCCATAATAGGCTGCAATCCTTTTAAATCATGCTTAATAAACTAGAGCGAATTGAAACTTTTTTACCAAATGATGCAATTTACATCTATAGGCTTAAAGATTAGTTAAATTTTGGACAACTTTGTTAATTGCAAGAGCCGGACCTATTGACCATATTTGACCAGTCAGATTACCCTTGATATATCACTAAACAACAAGTATTTAACTCCGCAAGTACATTCCTTCCCTTTAGCTGTTTCAAATGCTTCTTTTCCTTCAGTTATGGAAAAGTAAATTAGACCTGCTGCTCCTATAACATCAGCATAGGTAAAGCCTGTGAGTTCGTAAACAAGACTTGATATGAGCAGAACCAACGACATGTATACACAAATCTTGGTACAATTTGCATCAGTAATTATGGGTTCAGAATGTAACTTTTTGCCAATGCTTTTTTTTGCACTCATAAGCCAAACCATTGCCGCAATTGAAATCAAAGATATTATTACCCCCCAAAGTGTTGTTTCAGGCTTGTGATGTTTAATGAGATTTAAAACAATACCAGCAAGTAAACCAACGGACAAAAGATAAAACGCTGTGCCTGTTATTTTTAAGGCTGTTATCTCGAAAGTACTTTTAGGACTGTTCGGATTATGTTTTATACGCAAAATCATGATGGCAATACCAATGCCAGATATTACTTCAATAAAACTATCTGCCCCAAAACCAAACAAACTAAGTGTTTCATCTGCGTAACCTAAAATCATTGATACTATCCCTTCGATAATGTTGTAAAAGATGGTAAACAGACTTAACTGGTAAGCCTGACTGTAAAGTCTGTTTTCTTTTTTTTCCATGATTAAGGATAATTCCTTGCTTCTTCAACACAGAAAGAATGATTTCGTTCAATCCGAAGTATTGTTTCTTAATTGCAATTATTTATACAATCAGTGGTATTATTACTGTACTCTACCTGAATTGTGGCATGTTCAATGCTAAACTGCTCGTGTAACTGGCGCTGAATATTGGTAATAAACTGAATATCGGTTTGTAAGAACTGTATAGGATAACGGCAATGATGGCAAACGACACCAATGAATCGATCCAAATAATGCCTGTAAATGCCATAATAACACCTGCAACAACCACACCCAGCGAGACCAATGCATCGGCAATAAATTGAAGAAATGCGCTACGTATATTTAAGTCGTGTTTTTTGCCTTTGAGGAAAAGCCAGGCCGTTACTCCATTTACTGCCACACCAATTGCGGCAACAATAATTACGCTGTTTGTATTTATTACTGTCGGTTCGCTTAATCTTTCGATTGTTTCCCACATAATAAAGGCAACTGCAACTAAAAGGACGATTGTATTTACCAATGCAATAAGAATGGTCGACCTGCGAAATCCATAGGTGACCCTCAATGTTGGCTTGCGTTGAGAGAGTATTACAGCAACCCACGAGAATACCAGTGCCAGTACGTCGCTAAAGTTATGTCCTGCGTCTGCAACCAAAGCCATTGAGTGTGAAAAGAAGCCGTAAAAGGCTTCCACAACTATAAATATGATATTAATGGTAATGCTTATTTTAAAGGCATTACCCAGATTAATATCGTTATTGTGAGAATGATTATGTTCCAAAATATTTGTCCTGAATTAACAATCTTGTTATAAATTATCAATTACCATCATTAGTTTATTAAACAAAAAATCTGGCTGAAGGTTCATGCGACTGCGTTGCAAAACAATTCACTATATTTGCGTGTTTATATTAAAATTGCATGGCATCTTAAATGAAGAGGAAGATTCTTAAATATTCATCTGTTTTTTCCTTATGGTTCGCAGGACTTGCATTGATAACTCATCTGCTGCTTCCTCATGATCACCATATTGCTGATACTTTTTCAAATCAGGATGAAAATTGTCCGGCCTCAAACGAAAAATCGCATCACCATCCAGGTTTCCCGGTGCATTGTCATGCATTTAATGAACTTACTTCAGTAAAAGCGATTATTTATTTCGTTTCAAAATATATTCAGGATGATAATATATCAACAGGTGATTGTCCTGATTCATTTACTTTTAGTTTACCGGTTTCAGGGGTAAAAATTACTAACAATCCGATACCGGTCCCGGCATCTTATTTGCCCGGATTATCTCCGTTAAGGGCTCCCCCTTCATTAATCTGATACTTTTACACATTTCCCATTACCGTGGGGATCATAAACTGATCCCAACTTTTAATTTTTAATCACAGACCAGATAATAGGTAATACGCGGAACTTAAATATCAGATAATTAACCATAAATACTAAATTATTCAGAAATAATGATAAGCAAAATAATCACGTTTTCAATAAAGAATAAATTCATTATCGGATTATTCGTTATTGCTCTGATCGGGTGGGGGACATACTCATTATCGAAATTACCGATTGATGCTATACCCGATATTACCAATAACCAGGTTCAGATCATCTCGCTTGCCCCGTCATTAGCAGTCCAGGAGGTTGAAAGTTTTATTACAGCCCCGATCGAGGTGGCTGTCGCAAATATTCCTGATATTATTGAACTCAGGTCTATTTCCAGACTGGGATTGTCGGTTGTTACTGTCGTTTTTAAAGACGGGGTTGATGTATACTGGGCAAGACAACAGCTTAGTGAACGCCTTAAAGAAGCTGAAGAGGTTATTCCCTCAGGACTCGCACAGATATCGCTGGCGCCTATCTCAACCGGACTTGGAGAGATATTCCAGTACCATCTGGCTGTTGAGAAAGGGTATGAAAAAAAATATGATCCGATGGAGCTACGCACATTACAGGATTGGGTTGTACGAAGGGAAATGCTTGGTACTCCCGGGGTTGCTGACATAAACAGTTATGGAGGATTTGTAAAGCAATATGAGATAGCAGTCAATCCTGAAAGGTTAAGAGGAATGAATCTCACTCTTACTGATATATTCAATGCTCTTGAAAAAAATAACGAGAATACCGGTAGCGCTTATATTGACAAGAATCCTACGGCATATTTTATCAGGGGTATAGGGCTCGTAAAATCAATTGAAGATATTGAAAGGATTTTTGTTAAAACAACAGACTCCGGGATTCCGGTACTGATCCGCGATATTGCAACTGTTCAATACGGCAGTGCAACGAGGTACGGAGCATTTGTCGTCGATACAACTGAAGCTGTAGGCGGAGTGGTGATGATGCTGAAAGGCGCTAATGCCCATGAAGTAATTGATAATGTGGAAACCCGGATACAGTCAATTCAGAAATCCTTGCCCAAAGAGGTCAGGATAGAGCCTTACCTGAACCGCTCCGACCTTGTAAGCCGGGCAATAGGCACTGTTTCAAGAAACCTTATTGAAGGTGCTTTAATTGTCATATTTATACTGGTTCTATTGCTTGGAAATATGCGTGCCGGGCTAATTGTGGCTTCAGTTATCCCCCTCTCGATGCTTTTTGCAATCTCAGTAATGAATATTCTTGGGGTATCTGGTAACCTTATGAGCCTTGGTGCCATTGACTTCGGACTGATTGTCGATGGAGCAATCATTATTGTCGAAAGTGTTGTCCATCGGATATTCCTTAGCAGGCATCATCATCAGGGTGTTGCGAAACTGACCCAGGAGCAGATGGATGAAAATGTGCTCCAATCAGCAAAGCAGATGATGAGCTCAGCAACATTCGGACAGATAATCATCCTGATTGTTTATCTCCCGATCATGGCACTTGTAGGTATAGAAGGGAAGATGTTCCGTCCAATGGCGCAGGTAGTTACATTTGCACTTATAGGTGCAGCAATCCTGTCGCTGACCTATGTACCTATGGCTTCAACTTTGTTTCTGAGTAAAAAGACAGAACACAAACCAAATTTTTCTGACAGGTTGATGGATTGGATCAGGAAAGCATTCAATCCAGTTATTGTTTTTACGCTAAGGCATAAATTTCTTATTTCTATTTCTGCAATTTCTCTTTTCGTGTTCAGTCTTTTCTTGTTCGGCCGTTTAGGTGGTGAGTTTATTCCTCAGTTGGAAGAGGGGGACCTTGCCTCAGGAGTGATGACTCTTCAAGGAGGATCGCTTACCAATACAGTTGATAAAGTAATCATGGCAAATCGGATATTGCTTGAAAATTTTCCTGAGGTAAAGCATGCAGTCTGCAAAATAGGAGCCGGGGAGATCCCCACTGATCCGACGCCCATGGAAACAGGTGATTATATAATAACTCTCAAAGATAAAGATGAATGGACTTCAGCAACAACACGCGAGGAACTGGTCGGAAAAATGGAAGCGAAACTGGTTACACTTGCCGGTGTCAAATTTGAGTTTCAGCAACCGATACAAATGCGGTTTAATGAATTAATGTCTGGTTCAAAGCAGGATATAGCCATTAAAATTTTTGGCGATGACCTTAATATTCTTGCAGAAAAGGCTTCTGAAGTTGAAAAAGCTATTCAGACAATTTCAGGGGTTGTGGATATAAACGTAGAAAAAGTTACCGGTCTGGCTCAGATACAGGTTGAATATAATCGTGATCGTTTAGCACAATATGGTCTGTCAGTTGAAGATGTGAACTCTTTATTGCGTGCTGCTTTTGCAGGCAGTCAGGCAGGCGTTGTTTTTGACGAAGAAAAACGGTTCGGTCTTGTCGTTCGCCTGGATAAAGATTACAGGAAGAATCTCGATGATATAAAAAATCTTACAGTAGCTCTTTCTGATGGACATCAGGTACCTTTTGAACAATTGGCAGATATTTCAACTAAATCGGGTCCGGCGCAGGTTTCGAGAGAGAATACCAGGAGGCGCATTACAATCGGATTTAACGTTCGAAATCGCGATATTAAGAGTGTAATAAATGATGTTATGGCTCAGGTTGATGAAAAAATAAAGCTCCCGACAGGTTATTACGTGTCGTATGGAGGGCAATTTAAAAACCTCGAGGCTGCTCAGAAAAGGTTATCCATTGCAGTTCCTGTGGCACTGCTTCTGATCTTTGTATTACTCTATTTTACTTTTCGTTCGGTAAAACATTCACTCCTGATATTTACCGCAGTTCCAATGTCGGCTATTGGAGGTATTTTTGCACTGTGGCTCCGTGGAATGAATTTTTCAATATCGGCTGGCATCGGATTCATTGCATTGTTCGGAGTAGCAGTTTTAAATGGAATTGTTCTGATAGCTGAGTTTAACCGGTTGGAAAAGGAAGGTATTACGGACATTAATGAACGCGTAATAAAAGGTTTACGTAATCGCCTGCGTTCAGTCATTTTAACGGGTGCTGCTCCGGCTTTGGGATTTTTGCCTATGGTCATTTCAACTTCTGCCGGGGCAGAAGTACAAAAACCGCTGGCCACTGTTGTTATTGGAGGACTTATTACCGCCACTCTCCTTACTCTGATCGTTCTTCCTGTTTTTTACATCTATTTCTCTTCAGGTAAATTAAAATTCAGATTTAAAGGTGGTTCAGCTAAAAAGCTTGCAGCTATTTCCCTGTTGTTTGGTGCTACAACAGTTTTAAATACCATAACCGGCCAGCAACCACGGGTCATTAATCTGCATGATGCAATCCAGATGGCACTGGACAGCAACCTTTCTGTAAAATCTGCTGCACTATCAATAGATGTGCAGAAAGCTCTCAAGAGTGCTTCTCTCGATCTTCCAAAAACAGTTATTGACGGGCAATATGGACAGTTCAACTCATATACTAACGACAACAGTGTTGCTGTTTCTCAATCATTTGCATTCCCTTCGGTGTATGTTAACCGATTTAAGCTGGCCAATGCAAATATTAGAAGCAGTGAATTGCAATATCTGGTTTCTCAACTTGAAATAGCTACACAGGTTAAACAGGTTTACTGGCAATTTGTATTCCTGTCTTCAAAGCAAAAATTACTTATTTATCAGGACAGCCTTTATTCAGGGTTTTTAAGGGCAGCGGAATTAAGAGCAAAAGCCGGAGAAACAAACCGGTTGGAAATGATCACTGCCCGTTCTCAAAGCCTTGAAATAAAAAACCAGTTGTATCAGGTTACCTCAGATATCGCAATAAGTAGTCGTAAACTAATGGTCTTATTGAATAGCAAATCGCCTGTATTGCCTTCAGTTAAAGAAGTGCATCGAGTAGATATTGCATTTAACCCTGATAGTGTTTTAGTTGGACAGAATCCACTTCTGGAATATATAAAGCAACAAGTCGAAGTTTCACAAATTGAAAAAAGACTTGAACGCAGTCAGTTGTTGCCAGATTTAAACATTGGCTATTTCAGTCAGACAATTGCAGGAACGCAGGATGTTAATGGCGTACCGCGTAGTTTTGGCAAGGATTTCCGGTTTACAGGTGTTCAGGCCGGTATATCTGTACCTTTGTGGTTTTCTCCATATACTTCAAGAGCAAAGGCCGCAAAAATAACTGAAAACATAGCAAGGACAAATGCGGAAAACTATGCTAAATCAATTTCCGGAAATTTTCAATCACTACTTGATGAATATAGTAAATACACTTCAAGTGTCGATTATTATGAAAAACAAGCTGTTCCTGAAGCTGACCTGATAATTGAACAGGCATCACTAAGTTATAAAGCCGGAGCCTTAGATTACCTCGATTATGTTCTTACACTGAACAGGGCATTAGCTATCAGACAGAACTATCTTGATGCACTTAATAATTTCAACCAGACAATTATTGCAATTGAATATATCACAGGTAAAATATTTTAAACTATAAAAATCATGACAAAAGTAAGTTTCAAATTATTAATAATAATTTTGAGTCTCATTATTTCTTTAAACTCTTGTATTAATGGAGATAGCAAGCCAGTTGGAGGGGCCGCAGAGGTTGAGGTCCTGCCCGAAGATATTGTGGAAATGCGCGACGACCAGATCAAACTTGCTGGTGTCGAAATGGGAATAATTGAAATGCGGACTCTCAGCAACAGTCTGAAGGTCAATGGAATTATAACTGTCGGCCCTCAGAACCTTGCAACTGTATGCATGCCGTTAGGAGGTTTTATTAAAAATATAACTCTGCTTCCCGGGAACAGGGTCAGTAAAGGACAGACACTTGCAACAATAGAAAACCAGGAATTTGTGGATATTCAGCAGAGTTATCTTGAAGCAAAAAACAGGCTCTTTTTTGCTGAAGCAGAGTTTAACAGGCATACCGATCTGTTTAAAAATGATGTTTATTCCGAATCAAACCTTCAGCAGGTAACAGTGGAATATAAAAACCTTAAAGCTCTGGTAAAATCCCTTGAGCAAAAACTTATTCTGATCGGGATCAGCCCTGAGAAACTCAATGAAGAGAATATCAGCAGCACTGTAAATCTGGTCTCCCCGATAAGCGGATTTTTAAAAGAAGTCAATGTTAATATCGGCAAATATGTTTCGCCGAATGATGTTCTGTTCGAAATCGTCAATAATGAAAAGCTGTTTCTGGAACTTACACTTTTTGAAAAAGATGCTTATAGAGTAGTCCCGGGGCAGAAAATCAGGTTTTTCGTTAACAATGGAGATGACGTACATGATGCTGTGATCACACAGACCGGTAAAGCAGTTAGTAATGACAAAACCCTCATAGTCTATGCTTCAGTTGTTAGTGCTTCCAAAAACGTTTTACCGGGAATGTATGTGAATGCACTTATTGAAGAATCAGATATAAAAGTAACATCGCTGCCTTCAGATGCAGTAGTAAGTTTCGATGATAAAAATTACATATTCGCATTCGAAAAAGATAAGGAAGAAGCCGGTAAAGCTATCACTGAATATAAGATCATTGAGGTTAAAAAGGGTATTTCATCATCGGGATATACGGAAATAATTCTTCCTGAAGGGTTTGATATCAATACCAAAAAGGTTGTCATTAAAGGAGCCTATAATCTTCTCTCGGCAAAGAAGAATGCCGGTGAAATGGCATGCTGAGAATGTATTATTTTTGATGTATTACAGGCGATGTTATAAAACGATAATACCAGCCACGAGCTGTTTACTTTACCAATTTGAATTATACCACGACCTTACATCGGTCGCATTCATTCCGGCTTTTTTTGCTGCCTCTATACCGAGATCACCGTCTTCAAATACTTCGATGAACTGAGGCTCGACATTCATTAATTCTGCGCACCTTAAAAAGGTCTCCGGATTGGGTTTGAAAGAGTTTACATCGTTGGCTGTCACAACTATGTCAAAGAATTTCCGGAGATCAGTTATTTCGAGAGTTCGCTCCACTGCTTCCCTGTGGCCTCCAGTTCCAACAGCCATCGGCAATATGCCGTAATATTTCTTAACTATATCAACAACCGGTTCTATGGGTTTTATAAGATGCTGAACCTTGTAGAACTGCTGA
>Ga0315284_10014474_pt1 | contig 11237 bp, 9 predicted proteins | sample YL17G09_16_MG_FD_203696 | JGI IMG/M metagenome (GOLD analysis project Ga0315284, IMG submission 203696) | Sediment microbial communities from Yellowstone Lake, YNP, Wyoming, USA - YL17G09_16 | ecosystem: Environmental > Aquatic > Freshwater > Lake > Sediment | place: USA: Wyoming | collected...
AAAATCTTTTATATTATATAAAGTAAAATTCTTCTTTGCAAAATTAGTAGCAAACCAATCTACTATTCTTAATGAAATTTTGGTATCTCCTGTTATTATTTTTAATATTTTATTTAAGTTGTCTTCTTTTTTATAAAATTCTAATAAAGTATTCAGTAATAAATCATTTTGGGTATTATATTTTGGTAAAGACATAATTATTTGAATATATATTTATTTTTTATATACTTATTTTATTTATTCATTTTTTATAAATTTTTCGTGTTCTATTAAATTTTCAAAATAATTATTTTTTGGATTAAATGGATTATATCCAATTTGACCAATCATTTCTCTTTCAGATAATTTATTGTACGATTCTTCTCTCTTATTTGTTCTTTGGAAAGAAGTTTGATTATCTGATAAAAATTGATGAATAGGTTTTTCTATAATAGGAGCTTCTAGTTGTTTTCTTAAAGACCTAACTGGTTTTTCTCCATAAGACCAAAATGAATGTATCATTATTTTATATTATTATAAATTATTTATATGGTCTGAACTATTTTTAAATTTTTTGTAAATAAAAATGATTCTTTTCTAATTTTTCTTTTTTTTAAATTGCATTCTAAACAAGATAATACTATATTATCTTTATTATGTCCTAAATCATTATCAATTCTATCTAAAGACCATTGTTTATTTTCTCTCGCAAATTCATATAATATAAACATAAAACACTTGCAATAATAACATTTAATTTCTTCTTGTTTCATAAGAATTATTACTTCTTGAAAAGATATAAATTTATCTTCCTCATATTTTTTTTTATTTATATCTTGACTTTTGTAAGAAGATATTTTTCTTTTGATTTGTTTTTCTAATAAAGATGTTATATTATTATTTTTGCGGTTTATTAAATTTTGTAAATGGTTATTTTGTTCGCTTATTAAGAGAGAAACATCTTCTATTTTCTCTCTTTGTTTTAGAATAGCTTCAAGAATTACTTTTGGTTTTTTTATTTTTAATGCTTTATTTATTTGATATTTTTCAGATGTTCCTATTATATTTATAATTTTCTCCATAAATATAATGATAATAATAATTTTTGTATTATAAATTATATATTTATTATGTATGATTGTATTACATATTCATGAAAAATCTAATATAGATATATTACCATTATGGATAAATTTTTATCAAAATAATAACATTTCTTTTATAATACATACAAAATTACAACTAGATATAGATATAAAATTATACAGTAGTAATGACGAGTATTTAAATAAAGAAAAACATATTGTTGTAACAGAATATGATTATTTATTTTCTTATAAAAAAGGAGAGAATGATGTAATGTTATTATCAAATGATATAACTGGAATAGAAAATGAAAAAAGTATTATTGGAAAAGTATTTTACGTTCCAGTTCAAGATAAAAAAGAGTATACCACTTTTGAAATACCTGATTTTATTATTTATAAACATGATAATCATACAAATTATACAAAAGATGGAATTATAATAAATAATGGAAATATTCCTAGTAATAATTTTGTATGCTTTTCTTTAAAATTAAGTAAAGTTGCAATGGAAACAGAATATTATGAAAATAATATATTATTTGATATAAGTAATCCAGATAATGTATATATTGAGTATGAATATAATATTTTTGTAAATAAAGAAAAAAAATATGGAATTATTTGGCATTATAAATGCGCGTGTTCAACTATTACTAATTATTTTGGTAAAATAAATAATTTGAATAAAATTACTCATGGGTTAGTTATTGATAATTTAAAATATAGATATAATAATTATTTACAAGGATTTGATATTATTTCTTTTGTTCGTCATCCATTTTTTAGATTTATTTCTTGTTATTTTAATAAACATATTAACAAATTAGATAATTATTACCATTTAGAAAATGAAACTTATTTAAATTATTTGAATATTTATAAGGATGATACCTTATTTAATTTTGCGGATTATTTACAAAACGGTAATATAATAGATGACCATTCTATATGTATTAGTAAAATGAATTATTTTAATAAATATAAAAATTTAAATTATAATATAGTTCATATTGAGGATATAAATTTAAATAAATATTTATTTAATTTTTTTTCAAAATATCATGTAATAGAAAAACTAAAAATATTTATAGGTGTTTCACATTTTGATACTTCAATTATTAATATAAATAAAGAATATAAATTTTATAATTATAATGATTGGAAAAAATATTTAGAAATAAATAACATAATTCCAAATTACTTGTCTATATTAGATGATGAATTTATTCAAAAATTAAATATTATATATAATGATGATTTAGTATTATTAAATTATGAAAATAAATTATTAAAAAATACAAATGTAAATAATAATATTAATAATGATCTTCCATATGATTTTGATTTAAATATGTATAAAGAATTAAATTTTGATTTATCTTCATTAACAAATAATTTAAAAGCACATTATCTTCAATTTGGTAAAAATGAAGAAAGATTATATAAGATTGAGAATTTGCCAGATGATTTTGATGTAAGTGTATATAAAGAATTAAATTCTGATTTATTTACATTAACAGATAATCAAGCAAAAGCACATTATATTCAACATTGTAAATATGAAGGTAAATTATATAAGATTGATAATCTTCCACCTGATTTTGATGTAAGTGTATATAAAGAATTAAATTCTGATTTATTTACATTAACAGATAATCAAGCAAAAGCACATTATATTCAATATGGTAAAAATGAAGGTAAATTATATAAGATTGAAAATTTACCAGATGATTTTGATGTAAGTGTATATAAAGAAATAAATTATGGATTAAATACATTAACAGATAATCAAGCAAAAGCTCATTATGTTCAATATGGTAAAGATGAAGGTAAATTATATAAGATAGAAAATCTTCCAGATGATTTTGATGTAAGTGTATATAAAGAATTAAATTTTGATTTATCTACATTAACAGATAATCAGGCCAAATCTCATTATATTCAATATGGTAAAAATGAAGGAAAAGATTATTCTAATTTATTAATAAATAATAAATTAAATTTATTTTATAACCCTAATATAAATATAAAAAATTTTAAAAATATAAAAATTTTATATGAAGAATATAATGATTTTAATAAATATTTATCAATTCTTAATAATAAAACATCTATTTATTCGTATGATAGAATGATTAATTATTATTCTAATATAATAAAATTTGTTATAGATAATAATATTATAGATGATGAAAACTTTATAAAAAATTTATACACTTCTTATCCAATAGAACAATATTTAATTTTAAAAATATATGATTTAAAACAAAAATCAAGTAATCAAAGTTTTTTAAATACAGAAATATTAAAAGTATATGATACATATTTAAAAAAAAATATTTATGTTATCTATCCATTTTTAAATTATCCTATATTTGAACATACAAGATTAAATGTAAAATTAAAAAATAAAATAAAAGTATGGGATTATAACATAATAAATTTAAAACATAGAACTGATAATTTAAATCAGTGCATGAATAATATTAATGATATAAAATGGTTAAATCCAATAAGATTTGAAGCAATACATCATAAAATAGGATATATTGGTTGTATATTATCGCATATTAGTATATTAAAAAAATATAAAAATACTAATAAAAATGTATTAATTGTAGAAGACGATAATTTAATAATTGATAAAAATAAATTAAATTCTATATTAAATATTTTAGATGAAAATATATTTGATTGGGACATATATTTAGGTTCTGTTGGAAATTTAAATATTCAATTAAAAAAAGTAATTTATGTAAATGATATTGAATTTTTAAATGTAGTAAATTTTACTAAAGCAAATTTTGTATATTATAATAAAAAATGCGTTGAAAATATTCTTTTATATGAAGAACAATATAATTTATTATTTTCTCAGTTAAAATATTATGATAGATTTTTAAATTTATTTAATGTTTTTACATCATATAATATATGTAATGTTAATAATTCATTCAGTGAAATAGAAAAATTCAGTAATACAAAAGAAAAGGATGAAATAATATATACATATAACTTTTTAAAAGAATATGTGAATAATAATAATATATTTAATAATATAATGAATAATATTAAAGAATTAATTCAAAATTTTGATGTAAATATGTATAAAGAATTAAATCCTGATTTATTTTTATTAACTGACATCGAAGCAATAAAACATTATATTGAATATGGTTATGATGAAAATAGATTATATAAGATTGAAAATATTCCAGATGATTTTGATGTAAATATGTATAAGGAATTAAATCCTGATTTAAAAATTTTATCTAATAATCAAGCAATTACTCATTATATTCAATTTGGTTATAATGAAGGAAAAATTTATAAGATTGAAAATATTCCAGATGATTTTGATGTAAATATGTATAAAGAATTAAATACTGATTTAAAAAACTTAACAGATAATCAAGCAAAAGCACATTATATTCAATATGGTAAAAATGAAGGAAAAATATATAAGATTGAAAATTTACCAGATGATTTTGATGTAAGTGTATATAAAGAAATAAATCCTGATTTAAAAAATTTAACAAATAATCAAGCAAAAGCACATTATATAAAATATGGAATTTTTGAAAAAAGAATATATAAATATAATATAATTATTCAAACTACTGCAAAAGATGAAGATATAATTATATGTGAATGGATTGTTCATAACATATTATTAGGAGTTGACCATATTTATATATATGATGATAATAGTATTATTCCTATTACAACAACTATACAAATATTACCAGAATGGATAAAAAATAAAGTTACCGTTTTTAGATTAGAATTTGATTTTTATAATGAAACTGAAATAAAAAATACAGAATATTGGGAATTTTATAAAAAAGAAAAATATTGGTCAAATTTAAAACAACATTTTTTAATAAATTATTTTATAAATAAATATAATAATATTTCAAAATGGTGTTTATTTATAGATGTAGATGAATTTATTTATTTAAAAACATATACAAATATGAATGAATTTATGAAAAATTATGAAAATGAACCAGGATTATATCTTCAATGGTTACTTTATGGAACGTCTTATCATATTGATATAAATGATAAAACATTAATTATGGATAATAATTTATATCATTCAAATAATTATCACCCAACCGGTAAAAGTATTATAAAAATGAAAGAATTTAATAATAAATATATTTATGATATTCATACTTTAATTAATAAAGATAAATTATATTATTTTGATAAACATGCAAAACCATTTGAACTTTCAATTCATTTAGCACATTATCATAAAATAAATGTCAAAACTTTTTTAAAAAGAAAATTAAGAAAAGAAATCGGTTATAAAGATGGAAATATTACAGATGTTATAAAATTATTATCTTTATTAACATTTGATAATGATACATATAATGAAATAAATCCGATGAATAAATATATTATAGAAATTAATAAAATTTTAAATAAAGAATTTTATTTTCCATTAGATTATTCATGTATAGATAAACAAAATAATATTATAGAAAAATATTTTAATGAAAAAAATAACTTATGTAGTCTTGTTATTTATAATAATAATGATATTATTACTTCAATACTTCCATATTGTAATAAAATAACTTATAAAATGTTGGAAGATATTATACATTCAGATAATGTTAAATATTCAACATATAAAAATTTATATTGTAATATATTACCATATGATTTTAATATAAATATGTATAAAGAATTAAATCCAGATTTAAATCATTTTAATTTTAATGAAAATAATCAATTAATAAATAATTATCTTCAATTTGGTAAAAACGAAGGAAGATTATATAAGATTGATAATCTTCCTTATGATTTTGATATAAATATGTATAAAGAATTTAATTATGGATTAGAAAAATTAACAGATAATCAAGCAAAAGCACATTATCTTCGTTATGGTAAAAATGAAGAAAGAGTATATAAGATTGAAAACCTCCCTGATGATTTTGATATAAATATGTATAAAGAAATAAATACAGAATTAAAATCATTAACAGATAATCAAGCAAAATTACATTATGTTCAATATGGAATTTCTGAAAATAAATTATATAAGATTGATAATCTTCCCGATGATTTTAATGTAAATATGTATAAAGAATTAAACTATGGATTAGATATATTAACTGATATCGAAACAAAATCGCATTACATTAAATATGGTAAAAAAGAAGGAAAATTATATAAAATAGAAAATTTACCAGATGATTTTGATGTAAATATATATAAAAAATTAAATCCTGATTTAGAAACATTAAATGATAATCAATTAAAATTACATTATTCTCAACACGGCTATAAAGAAGATAGAAATTATAAAGATATTCATTTTAATAAAGAACATTTTTGTAAAATAAATAATTACATCGGAAATAACCCATATAAAAAATATATTGAAGATATTAGACAAGAAAAAAATTCTTATTTTAAAGAACAAATTAATTCAATAATTATACCTAATAAAAATTCAATATTATTAGTAAATCACGATAATAAATTATATGGAGCAAATCATTATATGTATTCATTATTTTTATTTTTAAAAGATAAATATAAAGATACAATTAACATTTTTTTATGTGAAATTAATTATAATTCAAGTTTATACGATAAATATTCTATAAAGAAAGAAGATGTTTTTGAGTATCAACATGATCCAACTTTATTATATATGTTATATCAAAAAATACAACCAAAAGTATTTTATTTAAATTCGTGTAATTATGCAATATATCAAGTATATAAATATATTCCAGAAAACAGAAGAATACTTCATAGTCATGAAATATTTACTCATTATTTATTATCAAAAAAAGTTATGCCAGATTATGTTGTAAGCGAAGTCATCTCAAATCAATATGTTCAACTATATAAGAAACAACCAAAAATTCAACCTCCTTTCATAACAAATATTGATAATATATTAGAATTAAGTAAAGAATTTGTTGAACCTATTTATAATAATTACAATACATTAGATACAAATAAAATAACAATTGGAATGTGTGGGCAAATAACTGAGAGAAAAAACTATAAGTTATTTATTGAAATGTCTTTGCATTTTTCATTTTATAATTTTATATGGATAGGAGATTCCAGTCCAGTCTTTGATGAATATAAAAATATTTATCATATAAAATCAACACATAATCCTTATAAATATTTTAAACAAATTATTGATCATTTTATATTATTTTCTTTAGAAGATCCTTGTCCTTATGTAATATTAGAAAATATTTTATTAGAAAGCAATATTATTACATTTAAAAATAATATTTATTACCATCATACACATGAAAATTTAAAAAATATGTTTATAAATTATGATGGAAGTATAAGTAAAAAAACATGTGTTGATGCTATTTATAAATATGTAAATTGTAAAAAAAAAAATAATAAAAAAAATGGTTATAATTATATTAAAACTTATTTTAATAAACCTAGTCAAGTAGAAGATAAAATAGATGAATTATTAAATTATTAATATAACAAGTTAAAATTATAACAATATATTAATTATATAAATGAACATTAAAACAGATGAATGTATTGAATTAAAAAATTTGCAATATAAAACGATGCTTTCGGGTGGAAGTTTTAATATTGAAACAAATGTAAGTGATGTAAATTTATTGGACAAATTTTTAGAAGATAACAAATTACACAATTTAAATGATAATTGGGCTAAAATGGATAACACAAATAAGATCAAAAAGTTTAATAATTTTTCTAAAAAATATATTGAAGATAATAATTTAACTAATACAGATTTTGAAAATTTAAATACATTTTTGAAAGAATGTATTGAAAATAAACAATTACAACGCGTAAAAGATGTATTGTACGATAAAACAACGAAAGAAATTAAAGAAATTCCTTCTCTCTTTTTCAATATAACTACACAGACATTCAGTTTAAAAAATGATAAAAATAGAATTCATACCTTAAAAAGTTTACCTGTTTCTAATAAGATAAAAGGAACATTAAAGAATAAAGTTTAATGATCATATAATATAATATAAATATTAAAAATTATATTTATATTATGAACGATATATTAAGCGATGATATATCGACAATACTTCATTTATGTTATGATTATATTGATTTAAATCCTACTTCTATTAGCGATCCTAACTTTGAAGAAAATATGATTAATGATATTTTTGAATTGTTATTTAATATAGATGAAGAATATATAGATGAATTATTAGATATTTCTCTTCCTATTTTTTATGATTGTTTATATCCAAAAAGATCAGAAGATAATATTTGTTTTCAACAAAATGATTTACAACAGAAAGAAACACAACGTAAATTAGAGAGAATAAATAATATTATTCAACCTCAACAAAAAACTCCTGAATGGTATTATATTCGTCAAAATTTAATTACTGCTAGTAATGCTTATAAAATATTTGAAAGCACTTGTCAACAAAATTCTCTCATTTATGAAAAATGTAAAAGTAAATCTATTGATGATTTCAATACTAAACAATCTGTTAATATAAATTCTTCTCTCCATTGGGGTCAAAAATATGAAGCAATATCTGTTTTATTATATGAAGATATGTATAATACTAAGATAGGAGAATATGGATGTATTCAACATCAAACATACTCTTTTATCGGAGCTTCGCCTGATGGAATTAATATAGATCCTTCTTCTAATAGATTTGGAAGAATGTTAGAAATAAAAAATATAGTTAATAGAGAGATAACTGGAATACCTAAAAAAGAATATTGGATACAAATGCAATTTCAAATGGAAGTCTTTGATTTGCCAGAATGCGATTTTTTAGAAACCAGATTTATTGAATATGAAACTGAATTAGATTTCTTTAGAGATACAAATGATTTTATTTTTCTCTCTAAAAATGGAGAGAAAAAAGGAATTATTTTATTTTTCTCAGACGAAACAACTGGAAAACCTATTTATATTTATTCACCATTTTTTGTTTCTTTTCAAGACTACGATGAATGGTCCGAAAAAACAATTGAAAATACATTAAATGAAAACCCTTCTTTTATATGGGTAAAACAAATTTATTGGAAATTAGATGAAATTAGCTGTGCATTAGTAAAAAGAAATAAAAAATGGTTTCAAGATGTTTTACCGATGATAAAAGATTTTTGGGGAATTATTCAAAGAGAGAAAATAGAAGGATATGAACATAGAGCACCCAGAGTAAGAAATAAAGTTATACATTAACATATGTATCTAAATTTCGTTTTATTTTATCAATAATAATTTCTACCATCATTATTTTGATTTCATAATATGATATATTTTTCAAAATTGATTTTGAAAAATATTCCAAATCTTCATAACAATTCATATTTTCTTGTAAATATATTTCTTTGAATTTATTTAATAAATCATTACTAGATAAATGATTATTTTCTTTCATAATTGTATTTATTATATTTTTTATAATTTTATTATGATCTATATCTTTTCTCAATGTTTTTATGTATAATTCTGGTTCCATATTTGTTTATTTATTTATTTAACTATTATTTTATTTCAATTTTTTCACTCAATAACATCAAAGCCATTGCGGCATAATTATGTAAATCTAACAATGTATCTTTTATTCCTTCGTCATTTATTAGATTTACTCCATTATTTGTAATACTTATTGCTCGTTGTATTTTATCTTCTATTCTCATCAAAACTCCAATAATTCCATATTTTGCAAACGAGTCGCCATAATCAATATTCTTCTTTACAAATAATTCATATCCTTGTTTTTGTATTTCTCTCATTTGTTCAGGTCTATTCATTTATTCTATTAATTACTTGTTATATTTATATTCTTTTTATTACACCATTAATCTAAATTTTCTATCCAAGCAGTCATTTTATTATAATCATATAGATGAGTATTTTTAGATATTTCTATTTTACTACTTTTTGAATTTAAACTAGCAATTTTCAATAAATTATAACTGCCTTTTAATTCATTATCATTTAAGTAAATTTCATATTTATTAGGTTGAATATCAATTTGTTTTATAGATGATAAATTTATAATAGTAAATGAAAATTTAAGAAACTTAACCATTATAATAAAAAATAAATATATTTATATTCTTTTTATTGAAAAGCAGGTAATTGACTTAATGGACCAGGTTGATCACTTAAAAATAAATTAGGTTTTGTTCTGTAATAATTTACTCTTAATCCATCTTCATCTGGAACAGGTGGTAAAGGATGAGATATATTTGTATTAGGATAATAATTATGATCTTTATAAAAATCTCCACAAAATTCTGCTGGAATACATGTTCCTTCATCCGGATTTTTAAAATATTTTAAATTATTAGTAATTTGTTCATAAGAACCTAAACTAAATATCGGATAATATGTCCAATTATGTAAATATGTATCAGCGTCAACAATTAACCGATTATCTGTTGGATAATAATCTTTTAATAAATAAGTATAATCAGGAATATTATCTGAATAAGTTAAACCAATTTTTTTATTATGAAATGGTTCCTTACACCCACAATTACCTTTATATTTAAATTTTGCTAAAGGATACATTATAATGATAAGTAACATTAAGAATAAACAAATAATTCCATAATATTTCAGAGTCATATATATAATTCAATATTATTCGTATACATAACCAAAATATTCTATATAAACACTTAAAAGTATAATTAGATAATATCTATATATTTATGTCACAAAAAGAAATGAATGTTCTTAAAAGAAACGGATCATATGAGCCTATTTTATTTGATAAAATTTTAAATAGAATTAAAAAACAAGGAAAAAATGCAAATCTAGAATTAAATTATTCTTCTCTAACAATTAAAGTTATAGATCAATTATACGATGGAATTTCAACTAGTAAAATTGATGAACTTACGTGTGAAGAATGTGCTGCATTATCCACAATTCATCCAGATTATGGTATTTTGGCATCACGTATTTATGTAAGCAATCATCATAAAAACACTAATTCTGATTTTTTTGAAACGATGACATCTTTATATGATCATATTGATGAACATGGGGTTCATTCTCCTCTTATTTCAACTGAATATTATAATATCGTTTGTTATTTTCAAGTTGAATTGAATAATATTATTGAATATGATAGAGATTTTTTATTTGATTTTTTTGGATTAAAAACTTTGGAA
>Ga0315284_10014475_pt1 | contig 11236 bp, 22 predicted proteins | sample YL17G09_16_MG_FD_203696 | JGI IMG/M metagenome (GOLD analysis project Ga0315284, IMG submission 203696) | Sediment microbial communities from Yellowstone Lake, YNP, Wyoming, USA - YL17G09_16 | ecosystem: Environmental > Aquatic > Freshwater > Lake > Sediment | place: USA: Wyoming | collected...
TACCGCGAGATATTCGACGAGCAGGATGAAGACGCCAGCGACGAGGGAGAAAACGGTACCTGATAGTGCTTGACAGAGCTAGACAGTCTAGCTAAGACTAGCTCCCATGTCCTCTGAGCTACGCCAGCTTTCCATTCGCGTCGATGACGAGTTGTTCGACCGCATCGAAAAGTACCTCGAACACATGCGCAAAGACTCACCTGGCGCTGACCTGCGGCGCACGGATGCCGCCCGGCAGCTCATCATCCGCGGACTCGAGGCCGAGCACGGGAAACGCGGTCGCTAGCTCGTGGAGCTCCTCATCCTCATCGGCCTCCCCGCCAGCGGCAAGAGCACGTACGCGAAGAACGCGCTGCCCGGTCACGTGGTCGTGAGCAAGGACGCGTTGAGGAAGTCCAAGAAGTCCACCAAGCAAGAGAAGCAGATGAAGCGCATCGCCGAGGCACTGTTCGCGGGCAGGAACGTGGTCGTCGACAACTGCAACCTGACGGCGGAGGTGCGCGCGCCGCTCATCGAGATGGGGAAAGCCCGACGCGCGAAGGTCATCGCGATGTGCTTCGAGCCGGACCTTGCGCTGTCGATCGAGCGCAACGGCAAGCGCGCCGGCAAGGAGTTCGTGCCCGAGTGGATTGTGCGCAAGATGTACGGCGAGATCGAGCGCCCGACGCTCGGCGAGGGCTTCGACGAGATTTTGGGGAGATGGTCATGAGCAAGGCCAAGAACAAGTGGGGCGCCGAGCTATCCGGCTTCATCTTCATCGAATGTGCCGGCCATTGCGGCGAGAAGTGGGAGGTCGAGGTAGTCGACGGGAAGATCAACGTCGACGGCCAGTTCTACTTCGCGGCGGTGCCCTACAACGGCGACCCGGAGCACCTCGAGCCGACGTGCTGGGACTGCGCGCAAGCGGAGTACGGTGAGGCGAACCGCGTTAAGCCACGACCGACGAGCAAGCCAAAGGCGCAAAAGCGCACGGTGCGCCCGTGATGACCGGGCTTATCCGATGTGCAAGATGCGGGCTGCTCGGATGCCAGGAATGTGTGCGTTCGTACCGCGAGCGCATCGTCGAACTCGAGTCGCAGATTGCCACCCGCGACCGAGAGCTAGCGAACCTGCGCGGCCTCGAAGGGTTGGAGATGAAGTACGGAGCCCTGCAACTCGATCATGCACAGATGGATGCCCGTGCTGACGCCGCCGAACGCGCACTGGCCTCCAAGGAGCCCGTGATCGACGACCTCATCACGCGCTCGGTGCTGGCCGAGGCCGACGCGAAGAAGTGCCGTCGCGTCCTCGAGAAGTGGGCAGAGTACCGCTTCTGCTGCTCGGATACGCCCAGTAAGGAGAAGCTCGACAAGATGCTCGCCGATGTCGAGGACGCGACGATGGAACTGCTTGGCTACAAGGCGCTCGTACCGTGAGAGAAAGCGAAATCAGATCATGAAAGACAACGACAGCCTCGGCGACCGCATGAAACTCTTCGAGGGCGTCACCCGCACGCGCCTCATGCCGAAGACCCCCGTCATGCTTCGGCTCGACGGCAAGGCGTTCCACACGCTGACGCGCGGGATGGACAAGCCCGTCGACAAGCGGTTCCAGGCGGCGATGTACGCGACCGCGAAGGCGCTCTGCGAAGAAGTGCAAGGCTGCCAGCTCGCCTACGTACAGAGCGATGAGATCACCCTGTTACTGGTCGACTACCAGACGTACCGAACGCAGTCGTGGTTCGACTACGAGATCATGAAGATGTGCTCGGTCGCGGCGGGCATCGCGTCGGCGCATTTCAGTGGATGCTACGACGACAAGGTCGGCATCTTCGACTGCCGGGCCTGGAACCTACCGCAGCACGAGGTCGTCAACGCGCTGATTTGGCGGCAGCAGGACGCGACGCGCAACTCGATTTCGTCCCTGGCGCAGTCCCACTTCTCGCCGAAGGAGCTCCACGGCAAGGACTCGGTCACGATGCAGGACATGCTCGTGCTCGAGAAGAAAATCAACTGGAACGACTGCCCCGTGCCACAGAAGCGCGGTGTTTGCGTGGTGAAGGAGACGTACGAGGTGCCGGTGAGCGGTCGTGATGAAATCAGCGCTGGCAAGTTCGGCCCGATGGAGACCTTCACGACGACGCGCACTCGCTGGGTCGTCGACGAGAACATCCCCGTCTTCACTCAGGACCGTCAGTACATCGACAAGTTCGTGTACCCGCCCGAGGAAGAAGCCAAGACTGCGAGCGCGGGATGAGCGCGGCAGGTGATCTCCCCATGGGGGCGGTGAAGGTCGTGTTCCTCGACATGGACGGCGTCGTGAACTGCGCCGAGTGGTTCCGCGTCACGAGCAAGACTCAGTACCGCAAGGAGCGCGGGAAGGGGAAGGCCATGCACAAGGCCGACGAGTCGCGCGTGCTCGACGCGAAGCCCTACGCCGAGAAGATGATCGACGAAGGCGCGGTCAAGCTGCTCAACGAGATCACGCGCCGCACCGGCTGCAAGTTCGTGCTGTCGTCCTCGTGGCGCGTTCCCCACACGCTCGACGACGTCGAGCTGATGCTGTGCCTGCGTGGGTTCGAGGGCGAGCTCATCGACAAGACCCCGTGCTACATCCAGGGTCCGCCCGACGAACAAGGGCGCGAGTTCGCTCGTGGCTACGAGATCGCCAAGTGGCTAGAGACACACCCCGAGGTTGTCGCCTTTGCGATCCTCGACGACGGCAGCGACATGGCGCACCTGAAGTTCAACCTAGTGCAGACCTCGTGGCAGCTCGGCATCCAGCCCGAGCACGTGGAGCAGGCCGTCGCGCTGCTCGGAGAATGTCGATGACTCCTCATGTTCTGACGGACGACGAGATCGACGACCTGCGCGACATCTACCGCGACGACGGCGACGGAAGAGGTAGCCAGTGCGCACACGCCGCCGCTGCTCGTCGCCTGCTCGTCGTCGTGGAGGCCATGCGCAAGGTGATCGACGATCTACCACGCTGCGCGGGCGAAGTGCTCGGTGGCAGCGGAGGCCACACGAAGCATGGTCTCTGTGACCGGGCTGCGCTGTGGTGGTTCCCGTCGGACATGTTCGCCTACTGCGACGAGCACTTGCCGAGGACGTTCGAGAAGCACAAGGACTACTACGAAGCGCCCTGGACTGAGGCGCTGGCCGCGTTCGAGCAGGCAAGGGTGCGATCTTGAGAAGAACTGCATCCACGGAGACACGGCGATGATGCGCACGTACAAGTGTGGTAAGTGCGGCGTACTACACAAGCAGGACGACGGCGTGCCAGAGGGCGGCGTCTATCTGGACTACCTCGGCATCGAGGACTGTCCGAAGTGCGCCACGGCTCCCGTGGCAGTTGGTGATGTGGCGGGTGGTGAACGGGACTGCGACGGCTGCACCCGCTGGGGCGCGCGCTACCACAAGCTGCAACAAGATCTCCAACAGAAGCTCATCGAGCTCAACGACAAGCGCATCGCTGCGGAGACGCGCGCGTCCGAGCTCGAAACGAAGCTGCGCTGCGCGAAGGGCGAGCACTGCATGGCTACGAGCGGAGGCGGTCTTCAATGCGTCAACTGCGGGGTATTAGGATGAGCTCCTCCGAAGCTCGCCGTTCCCGCCGCATGCTCCTTCTTCGTCTCATCATCGAACGCGGCCAGGCACGCGAGCGAGCTACATCACCGAGGATGTCCCCGCGGAAGTACCGCCGCCGCGCGCAGCTCACGCTCTACGAGGTCGAGCACGAGTGGCTGCGACTCGCCGGTGTGCAGGAGCAGGAGATCGTGCTCAAGGCGATTCCGTTCCCGAGCAACGAAGAGTTTGTACGCAAGTACGGGATCGACCTGAGAGGGCATGCACAGTGACGGACGAGAGAAAACTCTGCGCACAGACGATCGTGTTCCAGGTCAAGGCCGCGAACGGTCACTGGATCAACTGGAAGGCCGCGTCCCGCTCCCCCGACGAGGAATGGGACATGGACGCCGTCAACAAGGTGAAGCCCGAGTTCCGCTTCATCACAGAGACCGACGACGATCTCAGTGACTACATCAACGACGAGCACGACGACCTGAGCCTCAAACGCCCGGCTATTTCCGAGGAGACGCGCCGCGAGCGCGTACGTGAAGCGATCCTCGCCGTCGCGTCGGTAGCCCCAGACCTGGCCCCGAAAGTCGCCGCGGCGTGCGGCGTCGAATGGCCACTCCTATGAAAAGCAAATCGACGCGCACGATGAAGTTCTCCATCGCCGGCAAGGCTGGCGAGACGAAGGTCGTGTCACGCGCACCGATCGAAGATGGCATCTCGACGGTGTTCATGTGCCACGGCATCATCGCGACCGACACCTCGTCCACGCCGGGTCGGGGCACGCTCGTGGTCAACGGTGCTCGCAGCGGCGATGAGTGGATCTCCTACGGTCAGAACGGGAAGTATCCGACCGCCGACTTGTTTCCGGGCTTCTCGCTACACGATCGCTGCTACCACAACCGCTGTCACCCGCGTACGCCCATCACGATCACGATCGAGTTTCTCGAGGATTGCAAGTGGAGCGCGCATGCCTGGGGTGACGTCGGCACCGTCGACAAGCCGGTCTACTCCATCACACCAACCGTCGCGTGCAAGCGCATCGTTCCCGTCAAGTGGCCGCGCATCGACGGCGGCTGGTACGAAGGGCAGGAGATCGACTCCGACCGACGAACCCGCTGCGACACCTGTTGGTTCGAGTACGGCGCGCACGCGAGCTGGCCGTACAAGGAGTGCGAGCATCTCGTCGAAGCGGTGCTTCAGCCCGATGAGATGCGTGACTTCTTTATCACCGTCGAGCGCAAGAGCCTGCTGCACCGGATGCACGTGCCGGGCGGGTACGACAACATCCGTTCGTACGACGAGCGCAAAGCGTGGCTGGACACGCAATTCCGACTTCGAGCGTTCGGCGTCCCCGGTCGCGAGAAGGAGCTCGCCTACTCCCGAGATCACAAGGGGCCGTGGGCGGGCTTCGGCATCGGCATGCTTCCGGGCGCGCTACTTGAGGCGGGCGAGCGCTTGCACATTCGGGTCGAGAACGTGTCGACGGTGGAGAAGCTGTTCAAGGCGTCGGTGACGGGTGACGCGTGGATGCGATGACCGAGAACACGCTCAAGGACGCATTGCACGCCGCCAAGCGCACCTGCGAGCCCTACTGCGTCGAGCGGAAGATGGGCTCGGGCGAATGGGACCGCTGCACGTGTGGCACGGTCGAGCACAACCGGAAGATCGACGAGGCACTCAAATGATCCTAAACGAACATCCCGACAGCAACCGGCGTCAGCCCGCACGTAACTACCAGACCGCTGCGCTCAAGGCAGCCTGGCGGGAGCTGAAACACAAGAAGGCCGTGCAGGTGGTACTGCCAAGCGGTAGCGGCAAGACCCGCGTCATCGCCGAGCTGGCCGACAAGTTCTACCGCGAGACCGGGAAACGCACCCTCATCATCGCTCCGATGCGTGAGCTCGTGCTGCATGCCGAGCGCGAGGTCACCAAGTACACGCGGCTGTCGGTCTCCGTCGAGATGGCCGAGCAACGCGCACGTGACACGACGGTGGTGTGCGCTACGAAGCACACGATGTCCTCGCGCCTCAAGAGCTACAAACGCAACGCTTTCGGACTGGTCGTCTTCGACGAATCCGACCTCGCGGCGGCCGACACCTACGACGCGATCAAAAAATACTTTCACAAGGCCAAGGTGTACGGCACGACGGCGACACCAGATAGGTACGACGGACGCAAAGGCATCGCTCCGGTGGTGTTCGAGCGAGAGCTCAAGGAGCAGATCGAGGTTGGGATCTTGTCCCGTATTCGCCGTGTTGGGGTCAAGATTGCCGAGGTGTCGCGAGCCAAGATTCTTGCCGGTGACTTCGATCCGAAATGGCTCGACGAGATCTTCTCGCGTGAAAAGCACCTCCATGAAGTCGTCAAGGCCATGCTGGAGAAGGCGGACAAGCGTCCGACGCTCGTCTTCGGCGTCACGGTGCTGCACGCAAAGCTGCTCGCCAACCTGTTCAACCGCTACCGGCCCGGCTGCGCCCGCTGGATCTCCGGCAAGTCCGAGAACCAGCCCGAAACGCTGGAGGCATTCCGTCGCGGCGACTTCCAATTCCTCTGCAACTGCATGCTCGTCTCACGCGGCGTCGACGTGCCGCCCGTAGCGTGCATCGGCATGGCCGCGCCCACGCTGAGCCGCACGAAGTACCTACAGATGCTTGGGCGCGGCACGCGTCGGTCACCGGGTAAGAAGAACCTGCTGGTGGTCGACTTCACGTTCAACTCGGACGTGCACGCGCTTGACGCGCTTGACGCGGTCGCGGGCGAAGGCAAGGAAGAGGTAGGCGTCCGCGCTCGAGAGCGCAAACGACCCGAGTTCGACATCGTCGACGTGATCAACGAGGTCGAGGGCGAACTCGAGAGCAGCCCGAAGTTACGAAAGCGGATTCAGGCAAAGGTCGCGTTTGAATGGCGGCGGATCAAGGGGATTGACTGGGCGTCTATCACCGACGAGATGTGGCGAACAATACTAAACCAGGAGCTCGCAAAACAGCTTGGGTGTAGTGCTCTAGCTGTTTCCTTACAGCGACCAAAAAATATCCCGTCACCCAAAACAGCAAATACACATCGACTCGAACCTATTATCAAAGCTATTACGGACGATATGTGGCGTACGCAATCTGACAGCGCTCTGGCAAAGAAATTAAGATGCTCCTACAATGTCCTCCAAAGACGTCGACCTGCACATATACTTTCGCCAAGTGCGTCTAATCGCGCCAGATGGTCGACGGTTACTGACAAGATGTGGCGAACGCTGAATTATGCACAGATTGCAAAAATTATGGGCTGCGCCCCTTGTAGTGTAGTGGCCCACAGACCAAAAAGCATTCCCTATCCTGGCAAAACAGCCAGGCGTATTGACTGGTCTACTGTCACAACAGAGATGTGGCTGACGTTGAATAATAGACAAATCGCTAAGAAAATCAAATGCGATAGCGGTGCGGTCTGTTACCGTCGTCCGAAAAACATCCCGTCGCCCGCACCCCCAAAAATCCGTCATGACTGGTCTCTTGTGACCGAGAAGATGTGGCGGACAATGAATGACTCTCAAATCGCAAAACAACTAGGGAGCTCCTGTTCATCAGTTGGACGTCATCGTCCAAAAAGCATTCCGACGACTAAATGGTATTCTTCAAGCGCCATTCAATCCAAGGCTTCTCGCCTCAAAAAAGAAATCTGACCATGTTCAAGAGCGAGAAGACGGACCTGACACCTACGGCTGGGACGAAGGGATCGCGCCATGAGCGTGAATAGGAACATGAACGCGGACCGCATCGCCGAATTGCGCGAAGAACTGCGGCTGAACGTGGAGCAGGCCGCCACGCCCGCGCCGTTCATCGTGCTGCCGGTTTCTGACCTAGCGGCGTTGCTCGACATCGCAGAGCGCGCGGCGGCCGAGCCGGAGTCGACGGCGACCATGGGGAACACGGTGGACGTGAGCGGTCCGCCCGTCGGGTCGAGCGAGCTGCGCTGGCCTGCCGAGCCGGAGGCGAAGGACGATGACGACATGACTCGGGCTGAGCGCGCAGGGATGGCACGTGACGCCCATGGCGAACTGAAGAGGCCCCGATGAGCACGGAAACCAGTCCTGCCGAAGACGTCGCCTGCAACCTCTGCGGGCTGTCCTGCGTGCTGCGAGGTAGCGCGGCAGATCTCTCGGAGCACGGCGGGCTGATCGCGGCGCGGGTATCTGGTGGCTACGACTCGACGCCTGGAAACGGTTGTGGCGCGCTCGACGACACGACTGCGTACACCTTCTCGATGTGCGAGTTCTGCCTCGACTGGCTGTTTGCGCAGTTCAAGATCCCCGTCACGACGACGATGTACATGGACGGTGACGTGCCCGACGAGCCGTGGAGACCTGCCGCCGAGAGGGTCGCCACGGATGGGTGGCGAAGGATGAAAGACGCGTTCACCGTCGAGGCTGCACGCCGAGATGCGGCGCGGTGTGCGGCGGCTGACGCAGAGGTTGTGCGGCTGCGGGAGCAGCGCGACGAAGCCAAGCGTCTCGTATGTCTCTACTGGAAAGCAAGCGACGCTCTGGAACTCGAATCAGACACGGCGGAAGCCCGTGTCGCGCAGTTGGAGGCGGCACTGCACCAACTCTGGAACCATCACCACTTGTCGGATGAGGCGGTGATGGTGGTCCGCGCCGCCCTGAAGGAGACCGCATGACGCTCGAAGAACTTGCAGCACTAGAAGAGAAGGCGACGCCGGGGCCGTGGAAGATCAACGATCGGCACGATCAGGTCTGCGTCTACGAGAGTAATGACCGCGATGTGATCGTGTGCAGCTTTGGCAATCTCAAGAACCACGAGATCGCTGCCGACGCAGCCCTCATCGCCGCCGCCCGCAACGCGCTGCCCGCGCTGCTCAAGATCGCAAGGGCAGCCCTCGCTTGCTACGAGGAAGACGACTTCATTACCGACCAAGGCGAGGCCGCCAACATGCGCGACCAGGCGCTTGGAGTCGCGCTCGCTGCGTTGGGCCTCGCATGAGCCCCGTACAAATCTCAGTCCCCTCACTCGACGAGCTCGAACACCTCCGCGCGACGGTCACGGCGACGGACTCCGACGAGGTGCTCGTCGACTTCCAGAACAAGGTCGACGCCGCGTTGCCCGCGCTGCTCAAGATCGCAAGGGCCGCGACCAAGCTGAAGGCCGCTCGCTACGAACGTCACAAACGCGTACGACATCTTCAAGCGCTCGCGACCGAAGCGCGGCGCACAGGCAAGCCGGGGGTGGTCAACGAACAGCCGAACGTGTTCGACATCGGCGACGTGACCGACGAGATCTGCGAAGCCCTAGAGGAACTAGACCGATGAAGCTCGACGAAAACGTGGAGGATGTGCAGATCCGCCACTACAACAAGATCAACAACGAGCTGCGCGCGGACGCCGACAAAGCGACGACCTGGGCCGAGCTGCCGAGCGCCTACCGCGACATGGTGCTCGCGGACCTCGGCGACTTCAGCGCCTCGTGCCGCACACGTGAATGGGTGCATGTGAAGCTGTTCGAGGGCTCGCGTGCGAAGGAGCTTGCACGCAAGGTGCTCGTAGCCACCGTGCCTGCGCGCATCTGCCCGGAGCACACCGTCCCGGTCTTCAAGAGGGATGCAGAGGGGATCTGGCAGGACACTGGCAAAGAGGAGCGATGCCCCGGTTCCGGCAAGCCGATGGAAGACGATTGGTATTGCTCCGACGGGGCATGCCACAAGGACATGCGCTGATGCGCTGGTGGTGGCTGTCTTTCGCAGACTCGAATCTCCCGAAAGGTACGCAGTTCCTCGGTGCGTGTCTGGTCCGCGCGCACGGCATGATCGAAGCGATTCGCGTTGCGCACGTGCTCGAGATCAACCCCGGTGGCGAGGTGCAAGCTGTCGAAGCTACGGAAGACTTCAATCCGCCAGCCGAGTGGACCGAGCGCCTGCTGAACCGCGACGAGTGCGAGGCATTCGATCGCGCGATGGACAGCCGGGTCACTTGACAAACGAATCGGCCGTGCGTAGCTTCAGGTTCATGTACAACTCGTCCCATTGACCGTCAGCCCATCGCGGCGATCTCCTCTCCCCTCACCAAGCCCGCTTCCTCTGTGCGTCCGCCAGAGCCAGCGGGCTTCGTCGTGGTAGGGTCTGGTGATGATGTTTCTGAACGGCAACGCGCCGTCGATGGTGTGGGACTGGAGCAAGGGCCGGTACGCGTGCACAGCGGCATCGTCGACGATCTATATCACTACGTCGTCGTACGCCTCGACGTTCCCCGAGGAACCCAGGCAGCCCAGCTCATACACGCGGCGGGCGAAAGTGCGTGCCTGGCCGGGAGCGTTCCGCCCGGAACGAATGCCGTCGCGCTCGGCGTGCCCGGCGAAGCTCGCCTCCTTGAGCTTGGACGTACGCTCACCGCCGCAGGCATTCCTCACGTCCAGATCACTGAGACGGAAGGTGCCTTCGCGCAACAGCTCATGGCGATCGGCGTGCGCCCTGCGCCAAAGAAAGGTCTGAAGAAGTTCTTCTCTTCGATCCCGCTCATCAAGGAGGTGGCTCGCCGAACAGACGAGTGACCTCACGGGCGGGTAGCTCAGTCGGAAGAGCACCAGATCACCGGGGGTCGGATGTTCGAGTCATCCCCCGCCCACTTCACGCGTCCATAGCTCAGTTGGTTAGAGCACCGAGAGTAATGGCCTCGGGGGTCACAGGTTCAAATCCTGTTGGACGCTCTTCTTGCAACCTCGTCGCTGCCTACGCTATAACCCTCGTATGTCGCAAACAAAATGGTCAGCGGGCACGCCGTACGGGGCAAACAGCACGACTCTGTACTTGCAGTTCGAGCCTCTACCGCAAAGTCGCGCCACGTGGATCGAAGTCTCCCGAGGCGACCGTGTCGCGTACATCATTCGCAAGTATCGCGAAGACGCCGACGGCAACGACAAGCTCATGAAGGAAACTACCACGAACACTGAGGCTGCCCTCAGCTCCGCAAACGGGCGACTCGCGCGCGATCTGGGATTGCCGGGAGCGGGGTACGCGATGGAGCTCGCCGAACGTCTTCTATCGAAGAAAGCACTTCGGCGCCGGTCGTAAGCTACCGTCTCGCCCGCGCCGTCGCAAACGTCTCCACCGTAACCGGGTGCACGGCCTTCACGAAGGTCTCGCCCTGGTAGCAGAAAAACTCGTCGAGCTCGTGCAGCAGCTCGTCCTGGCACCGCTCGTGAATCCACCGCACGAGCTCGCGCTCACGTCCCTCGACAAGTAGCGCCTCGGGCACCGGGCAGCACTCGAAGATGCACGTCTCGTTCTCCGGGTGCACCGAGTCCACGGTGTCGATGCTGATGAGGATGGCCGGGCGCTCAGAGGTGCGCGTGACCTGCTTCGTCACTTCGATCTTCATGCGCGGGAAGAGCTTGCCGAGCGAGATCTGCCCGACGACGCGACGAAGATGCTCTAGGCTCACATCACACATTGGCCGAAGAGAATGAGATCTGCGATGCGCGGCCCGTCGCTGAGGTTGGCGACCAGAATTTCGATGGTGCACGCGGGATCGCAGGCGTCGAGGCCCTTTCCGTCGAGTCCCGTAAACGGCGTCTTGTCTGTGACGTCCGTGAACGAGAGCGCCTGACCATCCTCGAGCTGCGATTTCTTGCCGACAAACAGCCCGACGACGAAGAGGTCTTCAGCACCGCCAGGTCCGC
>Ga0315284_10014476_pt1 | contig 11236 bp, 13 predicted proteins | sample YL17G09_16_MG_FD_203696 | JGI IMG/M metagenome (GOLD analysis project Ga0315284, IMG submission 203696) | Sediment microbial communities from Yellowstone Lake, YNP, Wyoming, USA - YL17G09_16 | ecosystem: Environmental > Aquatic > Freshwater > Lake > Sediment | place: USA: Wyoming | collected...
ACCCAACCCATTTCCCAAATCGGTTTACGAGAACGTAGCTTTCGCGCCTAGAATTCATGGCGCAAGAAAGAAGGAAGAGCTCGACGCAGTCATAGAGTGGAGCCTGAAACGAGCCGCGCTTTGGGACGAGGTGAAGGATCGACTGGAAGACCCTGCTTACGGTCTTTCTGGGGGCCAGCAACAGCGCCTCTGCATCGCAAGAGCCCTGGCGATCAAGCCGGAGGTCATTCTATTCGACGAACCTTGTTCTGCTTTGGACCCGATCGCCACTGCGAAGATCGAAGACTTGCTAATCGACTTGAAGAAGGACTATACCGTTGTGATTGTCACTCATAACATGCAACAGGCTGCTAGGGTGGCTGACAAGACCGCCTATTTCTACATGGGGGAGCTGATAGAAATGGATATAACGAGGAAGATGTTCGAGAAGCCAGAGAAGAAGTTGACTGAACAATACATAACTGGGAGGTTTGGTTAGATGACATCAAGGACGGTTTTTGTGCAGGAGCTTGAGAGGCTCAATGAAGAAGTGACTAGAATGGGCGATCTTGCCTGCAAGTCTATTGGAAAAGCTGTCGGAGCCTTTGTCACTGGTGAGGAATCACTTAGGGCGGAAGTCAAAGCAATAGACGAAAAGATCTACGTTTGTGACACGGAAATAGAGAAACACTGTCTGGACCTGATAGCCCTGCACACGCCAGTTGCCGGTGACCTCAGGACGGTATCGACCTGCCTAAAGATAATCACTGACCTGAACAGGATCGGACGATACGCCAGAGATATCTCCGACTCCGCAGACATGCTCAAGGATCAACGGCACTTCAAGAGACTAATAAGCATTCCCCAAATGGCTGGACTGGTCGAGGGCATGGCGAAGGACGCAGTGGATAGCTTCGTCACGAGGGACGCCGAGAAGGCGAGAGGGCTTTTCGAGCGAGATGATGCGATCGACGGCCTCTATGAGAGCATCTTCAGGGAGGTCCTCACGTATATGATGGAGGATCCCAAGAAGGTCACAATGGGCATCAACTACATTCTTGTTGCGAGGTACCTAGAGAGGATCGCAGACCATGCCTGCAACATCGGAGAGAGGATAGTCTACATGGTCGCGGGTGAGAGGCTCGATCCCGCCGAAATGAAGAGAAAACGCAGAGAAGCCGAGACTGGAAATCCGTGAACTCTTCACCATTCTTTGACATTCATTCTGACAGACAAAGGACATTGATGACAAAAGAGGGGAAGAAGTGGGACCTCGACGATTTCCCATGTTCATAGTGCCATGCGATCATGCCATTGGCGGATATTATTTAAGCAACATGGTCCAATGAACACCGAACAACTGCTAGTGCATTTGTCATAGAGGTAAAGCAAGAATGAACGGCATGGAAGAATGGGTGACAGTGTCAGAAGAGAAGCAGCTCAAGGAAGATAGCGGACTAGTCGTCAATCCGAAAGGGCTGCCGGTGCTCCTACTGAAGAGGTCCGGACAGGTCTTCGCCGTCTCGAACCGCTGCCCGCATCTGGGATGTGCGCTCGCAGGCGGGAGCATCTCTGGCTACATTCTGACCTGCCCTTGTCACGATTGGCGTTTTGACATCCGCACGGGAGAATTCTTGAGCGCGAAGGAAATCAAGCTACCCATATACGATCTCAAGATCGAATCAGGAACTATTTCAATAAGAATGGAGAGGTGAGAAGATGAAGAAGATAAGAGTGTACACTCTGAGCTACTGCCCCTGGTGCAAGAAGACAAAGAAATTCTTCGCCGACCGCAAAGTTCCATTCGATTGTGTCGACTACGATCTGGTCAGCGAAGATGAGCAGAAGGAGATTCTGAACGAAATGAGGAGCAGGTCCAAAGGAAGCGTCGCGTTTCCATTCGTCATCATAGAGGACGAAGTGGTCGTCGGATACAATCCAGAGAGATACGAGGAGTTGCTTGGTCAGAAGGAATAGTGCAGACATGAATGACCTGGAACGAAAGAAAGCGCTCAGATATCAGTTCGAAGGCATCGTCGACAAACTAGGATACAAGATCTCTCCGGACGAAGAACTTGTCAATGACCTACTTGACGCAGAGGTCCAACTTGAAAGGCGCTTCGGATCACCATTCTGTCCTTGTCAACCTAGGACGAATAAGAGGAGCGATGATATGTTGATCGTTTGCCCATGCATCCCGTTCCACAGGAAGCACTATGACGCGATGAAACGATGCTGGTGCGGACTGTACGTGCACAAAGATGTCGAAGACCCCAGCAAGCTGATCCAGATCCCCATGAGCGAGATTAGGATGTGAAGGCATGTTCGTCAAGATGGCGAAGGAAGAGGACCTCGTCAATGGAGGCCTTTTGCCAATCGAAGGAAATGGGAAAGAGGCAGTCCTCTGCAACTACGAAGGGAAGTTCTTCGCTGTCGAGCGACGATGCGGCCACATGAATGCCCCGCTGGAAATGGGCACTCTGACAGGATACATAGTGACATGCCCAATGCACAGTGCTCAATTCAGCATCATCACGGGAGAAGCATTGGCCGGTCCAACTCCAGCAGCTCGGCCAAGAAATTCAGAAGATCTCACGGGCGACGCTGTTCCGGGATACTTGGCTTTGCTGATTTCGAAGATCAGAACGAACGAGATCAGGACCTTCCCGGTCAAGGTTGAAGAAGGATGGATTCTCGTCGATCTGTGATCATAATCACAATGCGAGACGACTGTTCGAATGCCCATTAGCATCTCTCATACTTTTGGTCCAAACCTGACGCGTCAGGATACTGTTCGACGGAACATTGCCGTGCTCGCTGCCAAGGTGATGACCCCGATGATGATTATTGCCAGAAATGCTTGTCCGATTATCTCCCAGTTGTAGCCTCGGATTATGAGTTCCTGAAATGCCTGTGCAATGTATGTGAACGGGTTCACCTCAGCCACCTTTTGCACCCAATCTGGCAGCAGTCTCAGTGGCATTACGGCTGCCGAAAGGAATAGCAGAGGAAAAGTCGTCAAAAGGCCTATCAACAGCGTCGTCTCAGAGTTCTTTGTAGTTAGGGCCACGAATATCGATATACCAGACCAAGCGATCCCAAATAGGGCTGAGAGCAAGAGTATCAATACCACTCCCGGAAGCCCGGTGGCGATCTTGACCCCAACAAGCATTCCAATGACCAGTATGATGAACACTTGCACCACTATCGTGATCGCGTCGCTGAACACCTTCCCGAACAAGATGGAAGACTTGTTGATGGGTGCGACCTTCATCTTGTCCATGAACCCATTATCCAGATCGTTCACTATGCCGATGCCAGCTTGAAGGGCAGAGGACGCCACCGTCTGAATTATCACAGCGGCAGTGAAGAAGGTTATGTAGCTGCTTGTTCCGGTGATCAGATCGAAACCGGGTATGCTGCCAATTGCCGAGAAAGCTTGAGTGAATAGCAGGAACCAAACCAGCGGTTGGATGAGGGAGAAGAATATGAAGATCGGTCTTCGCACCAACTTCGTGTTCCAACGTCCAAAGATGGCAGCGATTTCCGAAACTGATTCCAAGATCATGGTCCACGCCTCCCTCTGCCTCCGAATCGTCCCCTGGTCGACACCTTTGTCTCGATGACCTTGAGCTTCTTCCCCGTCAGTTTGAGGAAGACCTCGTCAAGAGACGGAGCAGACAAGGAAAGCTGCTCGATGCTCACTCCTGCCCCGTCGAGCGCTCTGACGACCTGTGGAATGATGGCTGCACCGTTCTGTGCCATTATCATCAGTCCACTACCGGACGCGATCCCGACCTCACAATCTCCGACCTCCTTCACACCAGGAAGGTTTCGAACCGCTTCAGCCCCCATGCGACACATTGCCAGATCGTCATCCTTGAACTTCAGGGATATTATATCGGCACCGATCTTAGCTTTGAGGTCCTTGGGGGTACCTTCGGCCACGATCTTGCCTTGGTCAATTATGCAAAGACGGTCTGCGAGTCGATCCGCCTCCTCCATGTACTGAGTCGTCAGGAATATGGTCGTACCCTGCCGGTTGAGACTCCTGACGTACTCCCACACTGACTGGCGACTTTGAGGATCAAGGCCAGTAGTCGGTTCATCGAGGAAAAGAACCAAGGGATCGGAAACAAGAGAGGACGCGAGATCCAAACGTTTCCTCATTCCTCCAGAGAATGTACCCGACCTTCGATTGCCAGCATCTTTGAGACCGACCGTATCCAGAAGCTCCTCGACCTTCTTTCTTGCTTTGTCTCTAGGCATGTGGTGGAACCCGCATTGAAGAAGGAGGTTCTCCCTTGCTGTGAGGTCGTCATCGACCCCGACCTCCTGCGACGCGTAGCCTATGATTCTCCTCACGGCTTTCGGATTCTTTTCCAGATCAATGTCATCTATGGTCACCTGCCCAGAGGTCTTGGATACCAATGTCGTCAGAATCTTGATGGTCGTGCTCTTGCCCGCACCATTGGGACCCAGGAATCCAAAGATTTCACCCTTCCTTACGCTAAAAGAGATCCCATCGACAGCTGTGACATCCTTGCCATAGACTTTTCTGAGATCTTTGACAACAATGATATCGTCCATCTGTTTCCCTACCGGTCATCTCGATATCGTGGAGTAGAATTTCAGTCGCGCAAATGATATGATTTTGAGCTGAAGGTATTTAACCCTTCCACTGCCGAAACAAAGAGGAAGAGAAAGACGAGCATCCTACCAAAGGGAGAGGATCAAGATAGTTGTCGGATCGAGAATATGGGTCCTGGAAATCGCAACAATGTAGCAGATCATTTGCTTCTCAGTCCAGTTGAGATGTCTCACTCGGCGGCTGCCTCTTTTGTGGTCCTTTGAAGGATTCTTGCTTTGTCCTCTGGATCACAAGAACCAAGACCGTCGTCTTCAAAGACATCCCTACTAGTCCGAACTCGTCTCTCGAGGACTGAATGGAGAGGTTAGCAGATGCGATCTAGAGGAGGTCCTTTGAGCGACCATCAGCGTATTCCCTGAACATTTCCAGCAGATGAATCGTCCTTGAGTATATTCCCATGGTAGCATTCTGAAGAATCCTTGAACTGCCTGACATGGTCCCAATGACCTACCAGAGGCTTCCTTCGACCCATTCGGTCAGGAGAAAGCGGACAAGCTTGAAATACTTCGCCTTTCGTGCGACTCAACAATAGTTAATAAATGGGAGGTGATTGATCTGGCAACACAACAGGGCAACAGAAACGACCGATATCTAATGATCGAGCTATCTTGTGCAGAAAGGAAATGCATTCCGTGCACGTACCCCTACTGTCAGCGCTACGTCAGGGAGAACGACAAGAAGAAGAGAGTCTCTAGCCACATTTTCGAAACCAGCGGCACGGTATAGTCCAGTAACGAGATTCCTGTTTCCATTCGCTGCACCAGGATCTAATGCCGAGAACTGGAAGCCTCGTCTCCCTTAGATATTCCATCTCTTGCCTATTGAGATTCGATTGTTCTCTCAGAGATATCGGTCAATGCTCATTTTTGATTTCGAATTTGAAGATGTCTCGCCTTGAATAATGTCCGAGTGCGTCAAAATACGCCTTCGTGTGTCTCCTGTCGTCGGAGTCCAGCAATGCATAGACTATGGCTTCCTTGTCGAACACCGGTCCAGCAAGAATCACGCCAGCTGGGTTGACGATGAAGCTCCCGCCCGCTGCCGTGTTGAAGTCCGTGCATTCCTTCGGAAGGTCCTTATCCGGGATGTACTGACTGACGCTAATCACGAACGCTTGATTCTCGAACGCGTATTCTCGTACGGCGTGCTCAATGTCGCAGAGGTGGGGCGAATCCTTGCCTTCCTTGTACCGTTTCTTGTCCCCTGGATGACGGTCCATTACCCACCATCCAGGCCAGACGGCGCAATGTATCTCCTCGCCTAGGCTTCCCATCGCCGCCTTCAGAAGCGTCATATGATGCTCGTAGCAGACAAGGCCTCCAATCGTACCAATATCGGTGTCGAAGACCCTTACATCGCTGGCGTCACCCATTCCCCAGACCATTCTCTCGCCGTGGGTCGGCATCAGTTTCCTATGGCGTCCAAGGACCTTTCCGTTGTTACCAACGAAAAGGATAGTGTTGTAGAGTGTCTCACTTCCCTTCCGGTCGCTAAGCTCTGTGCATCCAATCACTGAGATCATGTCCGCGTTCTTGGAAGCGTCGCATAGGACATCGGTGTCCGAGCTTGGAATCCTGATAGAGTTCTTCTGATACTGGACCATGAGATCGGACCATCTCGATATGGGCTGCAGTCCCCTCCAATAGGGATATCCAGGGATGAACGTCTCGGAGAAAACGATCAACTTCGCTCCCGCGCGACCAGCCTCTTCAATCGTCTTACATGCCTTATCGATTGTCGCCTCCTTGTTCATGAAGATAGGAGAAACCTGGGCCGCCGCAACCTTGACCTTGTCTATCATGATTCAGCACCACGAGATAATCTCTGAAGAAGCTAACGAACATAAATACTGTGCGCGGCCACTCATTTCAAGAACAGGGATCCGAAACTGCGGATGCGGCCGTCACGGTATCGGAAGCGGGTGGCGGCAATGCCGTCCAGCGCATTAACGATTCTTGTTCTCCAAAGGCATGTCGAACTCAAGATATATATAGTTTAGAGCTCTTCCAGCCGAATTTGGTGAATCTCAGGACCGGGACTTTGGGAGGCAGTTTGAGTTGATCGCGATAGAGGTCAAGAACCTAGTCAAAAGCTATGGGAGCTTCAACGCCGTCAACGACATATCTTTTGCGGTCAACCGAGGTGAGATTTTCGGTCTCATAGGCCCAAATGGGGCTGGCAAGACAACTACCCTCAGAATCCTGGCGACGTTGCTCCAGATATCCTCCGGTGAAGTGAAGATCTTCGACCGCGATCTTAAGCACGAAGCGGACGAGATCAGGAAGATCATCAGCTATCTCCCCGAAGATGCTGGTGCGTACAAGAATCTCACAGGAAGGGCCTACCTAGAGTTCATAGCACCGTTCTTCGGAGATGGTGACAAGTCTTCGGAGATCGTCAGAAAGGGGGTCGAGATAGCGAATCTTGGTGAGAGGATCAACGATAAGGTCGAAACTTACAGCAAGGGCATGACCAGAAGACTGCTGGTCGCCCGCGCGCTGATGATCGAGCCGAAGGTGGCAATACTTGACGAACTCACTTCTGGCCTAGACGTCCTGAACTCCCAGGAGATCAGGAAGCTTGCCAAGAAGACCGCTTCCGAGGGCACGACGATACTCCTCTCATCTCACAACATGCTTGAGGTCGAGCTGCTCTGCGATCGAATAGCTTTGATCAACAACGGCAAGATCGTCGAGATAGGGACTCCAGATGAGCTCAAGAAGAGGCACAACTGCAACAACATAGAGGACGTCTTCGTGAAGGTGGTCGCATGAACAGCGTCACGAACATCATCAAAAAGGAAGTGAAGGAGCTGTTGACGCCGTCCACACTTATACCAATCATCATCATGGCCGCGATCTTCGGATCGCTTGGTAACATCATCGGAGGGGCTGGCCAAGAAGCAACGAAGGCTCCGGTAATTGGAATAGTGGATCAAGATCATAGTGTCCTTTCAGAAGTAGCTAGCAAGACGCTCGACAAGAGTGCGAAAGTCGTGTTCACCGGCTCAAGCGTGTCGGAAGGACTGACGGCGCTGGAAAAGGAGGATGGAATTGCGCTTATCATCATTCCTTCGGGCTTCGGCGAGAGGATATTGAGCAACAAAAGTGGGGAGTACCAGATCCTTTGGATCATGAAGGGCACTGGACTCATGGACACCATTTCTTCAAGTAACGTCGACCTCTCGCTGCAGCTTGCGAGCGCGAGCATCTCGAAGGAGATCATAGACAGCCACGCATCGGTGAACTCGACGATCATTCTGAACCCGACCGTCAAGAACGAGACTACAATATTCAAGGGAAAAGAAATGGTAGGAATCTCTCCAGGCTTGATATCTGGCTTCATGTCTCAACAGGCTTTTGTCGTTCCTCTGATAGTGCTCATGGTCATCATCATGGCCGGCAGCATGGTCATATCATCGATGGGCACCGAGAAGGAGAACAAGACCCTCGAGACACTGCTGACGCTCCCGGTCAAGAGAAGCTCCATCGTCTTTGGGAAGCTGGCGGGAAGCGCGATCGTCGGCCTCATATTGGCAGTGATCTACATGATCGGACTTGGATACTACACTAGTTCGATCTCTGCTGGTTCCCCGATAGACATGGCGAAATACGGATTGACGCTCGACGCTTTCGACTACATTCTCGTCGGCATCTCGCTCTTCCTAGGACTGCTTTCCGCCTTGGCCCTGTGCATGCTGCTTGGCATCTTCGCGAAGAACTACAAGTCAGCGCAGACCCTCACGATGCCTATCACACTGCTGGCGATGATCCCAATGTTCGCGGTCATGATGCTCGACTTCAACACCATGCCATTGATCGGCCAGGTGTTGCTGTTCGCGATTCCGTTCACGCACCCGATGATGGCGATAAGGAGCCTGATGTTCGATGACTACACGCTCGTCGTCGGCGGGATCGTCTACGAGACGATATTCGCCATCGCCACGATGGCGATCGCAGTGTGGTTGTTCAGGAAGGACATCCTCCTGACAGGTAGGCTCACTGCAGGTGGAAAGAAGCAATCATGGAGCCCGCTTTGGAACGCCATTCAAAGGATGAGCAGAAGGAAGTAATGCTGAGAACGTGCATGGAAGCCAACCCCGTCGCCTTCTCAGCCTACGACTTGGGTCTCTTCAAACCTCTTCCTTCAATGATATTCCTACCGGGCAATGGTCCGATCCTTTGACGTCTTTGAGTATGAAGGCGCTCTCAAGCCTGCCAAGGAGATCCTCACTTATCAGAAAGTAGTCGATCCTCCAACCTACGTTCCTTTCTCTAGCCTTTGTCTTCAGGTCCCACCATGTGTACTGACCCGGGGATTGGTCAAAGACTCTGAGGGTATCGATGAAACCGCTTGCCAACAGCTCATCGATCCAGGCCCTCTCCACAGGAAGAAAACCAGAAATCTTCCGGTTCTCCTTCGGTCTTGCCAGATCGATCTCCTTGTGAGCAGTGTTGACATCACCGCATACTATCACTTTCTCTCCACGGTCCTTCATTCCTCGGACGAATTCGAGGAACGAGTCGTAGAAATCCAGTTTGTAGTTCAGCCTTTCCTTCGATGACTTCCCATTGGGGAAGTATATGTTGAAGAGAACGAAATCATCGTAGTGAGCGATCTGGATCCGTCCCTCTTTATCGAACCTCTCCACTCCGATTCCATTCTCGAGCCTTGCCGGTTCCTTCTTCGTGAACAACGCGACCCCGCTGTAACCCTTTCTGTCAACTGGCGAAGAGAAGAAGCATCGGTAGCCGGAGATCCTCCTGAGATCCTTCGGTACCTCTCTCTCGCCAGCCTTTGTCTCCTGGAGACAGAGAATGTCGGGGGCCTCGCTCTTGAACCATTTCCTGAATCCTTTCTTGTGAACTGCCCTAATCCCATTGACGTTCCAGGAGATTATTCTCATCCGGAGTTCACCCGACATATGATCGTCTTGCATCGATATTAATTCGCGATCGAGGAATCTCAATCGAAGGGAATTATTATCTCATGCTTCATCGATTCAAGCCGATGGGTACGTGAATGAAGGTTGGCGTATGTGGGATAGCATGCGAGATATGTCCCTTGATGGTGAAGGGGAAATGCCCGAATGGTGAAGACGGATGCACCCCTAAGATGAACGAATTCTGCAAGGTGTCCACTTGCGCATTCGAGAGAGGAGACAGATACTGTTTTGAGTGCCCAGACTTCCCTTGTGAGACCACGAAGTCTGGACCGATCGCTTACGATTATTGCATGTTCATCTCAGGCAGGTAGAAATCCAGATTCAGAACCCACTTCTTGTCCCACTTCTAGTCCCACATCTAGTAATACGGAGGAGGAATGATCGCATCGGGGGACGGCCGCGATGTCTTTGCGTTGAGGTAGGCATCGTACGCCTGCCACAGCCATAACGGGAAGAAGATGAAGCTGAACAGGGCCACCGCACCAGTCAATTCCGCACCGTTTGGACCCATGTCGAGCGGTGACAACAAGAACAAATCGATGATCAGCACCCATGTGAACAGGCCGAGCACTGCTCCGATGACAAGAAGGACGAGACCTTTCGCCAGGGCTCTGACATAAATGTGCCCCAACCCCATGAGACCGAACAGGCCTGGTCCCAGAGCTAGGATCGCGGCGATCATAGGGCTGGCGCGCGAGGTCACTGGAGCCGAGGGTAACTGAGGCTTGGATGGAGGGTAGTCCGATCTGACCTTCCTCGCCGTCCCGGGCCCAGAAAGGCTGTGGCCACATTGATCGCAGAACCTCGCCTCCGACCTCATCTGCGCGCCGCATCTAGGACAGTAGCGCAACCTTTTTACCTCCGCACCTTAGCCCAGCCACGTCTGATGACACGATTGACGTCGCATACCGTCCCCTAATAGGTTGTCTAGAAAAACAAACGAAGGAAAAGGGTTTGAAAGGTTTTCCCGCATTATGGACGGTCCTACTTCGCAGCAGGAATCTTCTTCAGGTCCGCGACGGCGAAGTCCAATCCGAATTTCTTGAGAGTGTCCGCTGTCGGTATCCCGTTCGGCCAGCCCCTTTCCTGGTAGTACTCCTTGAGCATCTTCGCTATTGGGGGCACTTTGCCTGCAGCGCTGCCTTCCTTGAGCGGTTCGAGCATTCTCGGCGGGAGCACATCGTTCTTCTTCGGGATCAGACCGTGCTTAAGGTTGAACATTCTGCACAGCTGGTTAATCCTGCCTCCGACCATTATGAACAGTTCCTTAGTGTCGGTGTCCCAGCCGGTGATCGCGTTGATCATGTCCGCCTTCATCTTGTGCGTGTAGCCTGCGAAGTCATAGAACAGACAGTAGCTCAACGCGTTGTCGAACTGGCAGATGTCCTGCCAGGCCAAAGCGGCCTTTCCCTTCAGCTTGTCATCGAACCTATCCATTCCAGGCAGGTCGTACTCTGCGACAGGAATTCCAAGCTCAGAGCCTTCCGGGAATCCCGTCACATGGCATGGTCCGCGAGGTCCGGTCACGTAGTTCACCGCCATCGAGAAGAACGCGCGCGGATCGTGAGCCGGTATTACGGCATTGTTCACCTGAACAGCGATCTCAGGGCATCCGAGCTTCTCGCTCGCGACACGCAATCCCTCACCCAGCAGTTTGCCCA
>Ga0315284_10014477_pt1 | contig 11236 bp, 7 predicted proteins | sample YL17G09_16_MG_FD_203696 | JGI IMG/M metagenome (GOLD analysis project Ga0315284, IMG submission 203696) | Sediment microbial communities from Yellowstone Lake, YNP, Wyoming, USA - YL17G09_16 | ecosystem: Environmental > Aquatic > Freshwater > Lake > Sediment | place: USA: Wyoming | collected...
ACCGATGCCGCCGCATAGGTGACTGGTGAGGTTGCAGACCTTGCACTGGTCATTGTTTGAGCATGTATTGCCACTGGTGCCTGTCCCATCGCATTGGCCGTTGCTGCATGTGGAACCTAGACAATCTGAATTGCCGTTCGGGCAGAGTCTCGGACCGATGCCGCCGCATAGGTGACTGGTAAGGTTGCAGACCTTGCACTGGTCATTGTTTGAGCATGTATTGCCACTGGTGCCTGTCCCATCGCATTGGCCGTTGCTGCATGTGGAACCGAGGCAGTCTGAGCTCCCACTGGGGCATGATCGGGGGCCGATGCCGCCGCATTTGCCTCCTATGCAGACTTTGCACTGATCACTGTTTGAACAGATTCCTCCGCTTGTTCCGGAACCATCGCATTGGCCGTTGCTGCATGTGGAACCTAGACAATCTGAATTGCCGTTCGGGCAGAGTCTCGGACCGATGCCGCCGCATAGGTGACTGGTGAGGTTGCAGACCTTGCACTGGTCATTGTTTGAGCATGTATTGCCACTGGTGCCTGTCCCATCGCATTGGCCGTTGCTGCATGTGGAACCTAGGCAGTCTGAATTGCCGTTCGGGCAGAGTCTCGGACCGATGCCGCCGCATAGGTGACTGGTAAGGTTGCAGACTTTGCACTGATCACTATTGGAACAGGTCCCTCCGCTTGTGCCTGTCCCATCGCATTGGCCGTTGCTGCATGTGGAACCTAGGCAGTCTGAGCTCCCACTGGGGCATAATCGGGGGCCGATGCCGCCGCATTTGCCTCCTATGCAGACTTTGCACTGATCACTGTTTGAACAGATTCCTCCGCTTGTCCCGGTCCCATCGCATTGGCCGTTGCTGCATGTGGAACCTAAGCAATCAGAGATGCCATTGGGACAAGGCCTTGGACCGATGCCTCCACATTTACCTAATATGCAGATATTGCATTGATTATTGTTTAAGCACGACCCGCTACTGAGGCTAGTCCCATCGCATTGGCCGTTGCTGCATATTGATGTTGAGCAATTATCATTATTCGTGCATGTCCTTGGACCGATGCCGCCGCATTTGCCGCCGGTGCATGTCTTGCATATATCATCGTTCGTACAAACGCAATCCCCCGCCTGGGTCGCGCAGCATGATTTCACCGTATCCCAATGAGCGCCATATGGGCAGCAACCACCAGAATCGCATCCTCCAATACTAGGTTTCGGACAAGAGATCCTGGATGGATCTGAAGTGCACACCAGCATACAGATTCCGCTATTGTCTATGCAGCACTTCTGACTGGCATCCCATCCGATGGACCCTAATGGACAGCAGTTGTCCGCATCGCATGCGTCGAGCCCCGCGGTGCAGCCGCCCGCCCTGGACGAATCGGTGGTGCACACAGTTATGCATTCCCCGCTTCTTACACCTTCGAGAATTACGCAGCACCCGCGCTGGCTGCTCCATTGGCTGTTTGGCGGGCATTCAGGAACTATCGTGCATTGGCATGAGCCTGGACTGCAGCACCCGCTAGGGCAATTAAGTGAGGAAGGGCATACATCCTTACATGGGGAGGAACCAGTAGGGCAGGGGCAGGTGCCGTCAGGAAGACAGCATCCCCCTTCGCAGTTTTGGCATTTGATCAGGCTGCCGGAGCATTCGCCGGATGGACAAATTATCTTGAGGGCGCAGAGTAGAAGAATAAGCGCGAGGAGTGCCACTGCCCCGAGTATCTCGAAACCAGAGTCTCTCCTGCGGTCATCGGCCATCTGCGCACCGTGGGATCAGAGCTCGCGTGTGAGGTCGATCTCCATGATCACTTCCTCGACCTCGGTCTTCTGCTTCTCGAGAAGCTTCTTGATCTTCTCGATGCGCTTCGCCTGATACGCGATCATCTTGTACTTCTTGACCGCCTTGTTGAAGTGCTCGGTGGTGAGCGTGAACACCTCCTCCTTGTCCATCTCCTGGGAGATGTCCTTCATGATCTCGCCGAGGAACTCGTTGGCCGCCACCTTGACCTCCGCCCGGATCTGGTGCGGCTTGGCAATGCTCTCTTTCATCAGCCTTACCACTCGCGCCGTCGGGAAGGGGAGCTTCTCGTCCATCTCTGGCGAGAGCTCTGCCTCGCCGTTCTCGTTGATAGGTTCGTTAGAATCATCTGCCATCAGGATCACCTGCACCTACTTTCTCATAGGATTTAACAACCTTTGTGCATGGGAAATCCTATGTGTGTTAATAGTGGAATGAAAGTGAACTATATATCAAAGAACACCATAACAAGCGCGAGAAAACCCATGAGTTTAGCCATGGGATGAATTTGCGCTGTGTAGGATCTCCGATGTAAATATCACCCGAAGTCTACTGTCTCCCTTTGTTTATAAAGACCTATTTTCGACGTTCATACATAAATCAATGAGATGATTGATTGAAGACCTATAGATTCAGAATCTATCCATCGAAAAAACAGGAAATGCAGATAAAGGAGCACCTATGGATAGAGAAGAATCTATGGAATATGCTTCTTGAAGCCAACCAGAAAAAATACGAAAAAGAAAAGAAATTCCTAACAAAGAATGAAATGCAAAAGATGGTTAAACACACTGGGTTGTATTCTCAGGTAGCTCAGACACTTTCTCATAGGCTTCAGACAGCGTTATGGCGCATGGTCAAGATGAGAAAACAAGGCAAGAAATGTGGTTATCCTCGTTTCAAAGATATAGATCGAATAAAGAGTTTGAATTACCCTCAATTCGGATTTAGGCTTGATAAGAAGCTGGAAGTCACTCCATTCGGAGAAATTTCAATCAAAAAACATCGTGAGATAGATGGCAAGATAAAAACCCTAACTTTGAAGAGAGAATCTTCAGGTAAATGGTTCGCTACGTTTTGTGCCGAGCAGGAAAGAAAAGAACCAAAGATAAACAATGGAGAGAAGATTGGAATTGATTTAGGACTTACAAAATTCGCTGTCCTTTCAGATGGAAAGGTCATAAAAAATCCAAGACATCTAAAACAGCACGAAGAAGAACTTGCTCGATTATAAAAGCAATTATCAAAAAAAAAGAAAGGCAGTGGGAACAGGAAAAAGGCCAAGCTAACAATTGCAAGAATCCATGAAAAGGTGTCAAACACAAAAGCAGACTTCCTTCATAAGACTTCAACAAAACTAGTCAATGATTATTCCTTCATAGCACTTGAGAAACTTGCATCGAAAAAAATGTCAAAACAGAACTTCGGCAAGCAAATCAACGACGCTGGATGGAGTACGTTTGCGAATATGATTAGCTACAAAGCGGAAGAAGCTGGTTGCATGGTCGTATTTGTAAACCCAAAAAACACAACGAAACTGTGCAGCGGTTGTGGAATTCTTGTAGATAAGGAACTCTATGAACGGATACACAACTGTCCAGAATGCGGTTTTAGTATCGACAGAGACCTAAATGCTGCAAAAAATATACTCATAAGAGCTACGCAGGGGCACTGCGGAAGTAACGCTTGTGGAGATGGAGCAATCGCTCTGTCAATAAAGCAAGAAATTCACATCGTTTAAGGATGGGAATATGTCACTAACCTTTTTACGACGTCCGCTCTGACGTGAAAAGCGAGGGTTTAAATCGGCTGCCGGACACTGGGATGCATGGCGATATTGATAGGCACAAAAGTCATGGAAAACGAGCCGGCCGCGGCTAAGATGCTGAAGGAACGAGGATTCGGGGAGGAAGTGGGGGAACGGCTTATCCTCGCGCCGATGGAGGCGCTCTACCTGCTGGAGAAGAAACGTATCTCCGTGCTGGACGGCAAGAAGAAGCTGACATTTGAGTCCTTGTTCTCCTCGCTGAAAAAAGCGGAGAAGGAGCTCGATATGAAATACGCAGTCTACCGCGACCTGAGGTCCAAGGGATATGTGGTTAGGACGGGGCTGAAATACGGCACTTACTTCCGTATTTACGATAAGGGCATTCGTGTAGGGGAGGGGCATTCCGAGATGCTTGTCCAGCCGGTGCCTGAGGAAATGAAGACATCGGTCTACGGGATCGCCGGCGCGGTGAGGCTTTCCCATTCGGTGAAGAAGAAGATGATATGGGCAATCGTGGACACGGAAGGCGATGTCACCTACATCAAGCTCAGCCGAATAGTGCCCTGAGCCATGGGCGCCGTTGAAACCGCCGTCTGATGAGGGTTTAAAAATATTTGCTGTGCTTATTGGGCAAGGTGAAGCTCCTATGCCAGCAGGCAACGAAAACGTAATTGATGACGAAGAGGAGGACGACCTCGAGGAAGAGGAGGACGAGGACTGGGAGGAAGAGGAGGAAGACGAAGGGGACCTCGAAGAGTGACCTGTTCGCCCAATCTGTCTAATCCAGCTTGACCCTCTCTATCAATCTCGGGCTTTTCGGCCCTTCTTTTCTGAACAACAGCATTACCACAGCAGCGGACGCCAGCACCACGATCACCACGTATATGATTAACGGATCGACGATGGGCTGCGGCGTCGCCTTGTAGCTCGCTATCCTGTTCCTTATGTGGTCAGTGAGCACCATCGAATCGAGGTAGAGGCCCGAGTCATACGAGTCCTTAGCGGTTATCAGCAGAGGCTGCAATGACGTGAGTACCTGCTTCTCCTCCGCGCTCGCATTGGACATGCGTTGGTCTATGAATGTGCGTGCGTCGTTCAGGGATCCCTGCGCGTTCGTCTTGTAATCGTTCCTGATGCCGTCAAGATAGGCCGCGCCGTCCGACACATCGGATAACTTGGATTTCAGCTGCCTGAATTCGGCGATGTTGAGGAGCATGTCACCGGCACCGTACTGCTTCAGCTTGTCGTACAGGACGGACAGCTCTGTCGCCTTCCTGTCCGTGTCACTGACTGAAGAGCTCAGGGACGTGATGTCAACCCTCGTACCAGGATTGTCTGAATTGATCTTCAGGGAATTGACGACCCCGTCCTTAAACGATTTCCACCTGCCGATCGCAGATTTCGCTTCTGAGAGTATCGCGGACGCCTCCGATTCCACCGACCCAGTCCGGTTCGACAGCATCTTATCCACAGAGGACACGCTGCCGGAGACATTGGACATGATGGCGATCGCGGAGGAATACGACCCGGACGCGATGTCCACGCTGACTGATTTCAGCAGGTTCTCCGCCGCCTCTACTGTAGTGATCAGGTCGGTCGTGTCTCCGAACGCGCTGAGTGCGAATGAGGTTGACTTCTGCTTGCTGAGCGATTTGAAGAGGGACTCCTGCTTGGAGTAGAATGTCTTGTCTAGGCTGGTGGATTCGGCCATCCGCTCCATGTCCTTCACAGCCGACAGCGCGGCCCCGGTATCGTTCATTGAGATGAACAGGTCGGCCTGCGCTTTCTTGGAGTCGAATTCTGCGAGCTGCTTGTTCAGCTCGAAAATGGCGTCAGGCATGTTCAATTCCGAGGCGAGAGAGAGTATGCTTGCGGATGCGTTCTTCACCGTCGACAGTTTTCCCGCCACAGTGGAGAGCCGGGCGGATACCGCTTCTCGCTGAAGCCTGTCGTTCCTCCCCTGCTCTATCGCTCTCTGAGCGCGGCGCAGTGATTCGGTTGCGTCCGCGTAGTTGCCTACGCTCGCCCGGTACGCTGCGTCCCGGACATAGGCGGAGACATCTACGTTCTCCGCAGCGGACGCGACCCCTACCTGCGACTTCAGTTCGTTGTAGTACTGATCGATGTCGGTGGTGGTGTAGAACACCCTGTAGACCTGGAACGACTGGGAGAGGATCGGTATCGTCCATTTTACGGCATAGTTGCCTCCGGTCAGCGAATAAGAGAAGTCCTTTGGCGCTGAATTGCCCGCCTCGTCAGTGACCCGAATCGAAGTCGGAACGATCAGGTTCGGATTGGACTTGAGGGTCAGTGTCACGATGATGTTCTCCAGGCCCGACTTCCTGCCCCTCACACTGAAAAGATAGTCAATATTATTGCCGACACCCGTGGAATTCGATTCGATCGCTTCCATCGGGTTGAATGTAGTGCATACGACGCTCGCCTGTAGGGTGCCGGAATAGGCCGGAGAGAACCTGGCGCTGAAGTTGCCTCCGATGAAGAGGAGTGGGTACTCCTTACCGTTCGTATAGGCCCTGCAATCGTCTGCGCTCGTGGCGTCGTTGAGCGTGAGCGAATCGAGGTCATCCTTGACATTCACAGTGTAGTCTGTCTTCTCGATGAGCTCGTATTGAGTAAGAGATACTCTGCTCACCGATTTCTTCTGCAGCTCCGCCACCCTGTAAGGAGTGACAACGGTTATGGTGTATGCGGACATCTCGGCGACGCTTGATAGATAGATATCGACACCTGTGCCGGACGCGGCGGCCCTGACTCCGTTCTGATCGAATGTGAAGTTACTATTCACGTTCACTGGGACATTGGGGATGCTGACAGTGAGGGGGGAACTCATATTGATCGGCAGATCGTTCACGATGCTGATCGAGGTGGTGACCGTCCCGGCCGAATCGACAACCGGAACAGTCTGATACGTCTTGATCACTTTCGCCTTCTTAGGCAGGTAGCTCTTCAGCACCTCGGATACGCGTTTGGACAGCTCATTCAGGATGCTGTCGTACGTGGCGCGGGCCGACCTGTAGTTGCCGAGCGTCTTGTCAGGAATGAACGACCCGTTGACGTACACGAATCCCTCAAGATAGTTCACGTTTGATCGCATTTGGGTCATGTCTGCCCCGCCTGGCGCTTCATTGAGCGCATCGATCGTCTGGATCACGATTTTCCGTTTAGATGGGAGGTCGGAATACTGTTGGGAAGCGCGAGTGTAGAGCTGTGATGACATGGCGCCCAATTCAGCCTGAGCCGAATCCGCCACTTCAGTAGTGGTGTTGGAGTACTGGACGAGCAGAGCCTTGTTATTCACCAGCAGCTCAGCGTCATATGTGTTGACTAAATCCGATTTAGCTAGAGTTATCACCGAATTGAGATTCTGTATCGATTTGCTGAGTCTATCGATGCTTGATGCGAGCAATATCCCTTTGGAAGATACTATATCCGCTGCCTCGTCATACCGCATAGACGCGTTCATCAGAATCCTGAGGCGAACGCCGGTCCTGGCCTCCTCTCTCATGTACTCCTTATCGGTGTCATTGAACAGTCTTATCGCAAACTGCTGCTGTACCGATTCGACGCCGCCTTTAGCGATGAAGCTCGATATCGCGGATTCGGCGGATGCCCGTTTCGCCGAGGTTATGCGCTCTGCGTCGGCCAGCAGCGGAGACATGAAAGCATCCGTGCTGTTTGTCACGCGAATCGACTCGGTTGACAGCCGTTCGGCTTCCTTCAGCTTCCTTATCGCGATTGCGTAATAGAATGGTTCCTTCAGAGCGATTGTCTTGCTCGCTTCGGCGATAAGTACGTTCGCCCCGGGGAATGTCCCCGTGCTGTTGAGATAATTGTCCGCCAGGAGGAATGATTCGGAAGGTATGATGATGGCTGGGTCGTTGGCTACATTCCTGAAATACGAGACTACCCTCGCGTTGACAAGGCCGTATTGGTTGTCCTGCATCCTCTTCCTTGCCTGCATCGCGTACTGGAACTGCTCGGATGCGGAGCGGTTCACGGATATGAGGTCTTCTTTCAGCTGCGTCCTCGCGTCCCTGACCTCGCGGTATATGCTCACCAGCTGGAGGAACACGCTGTCCTTGCTCAACGCCGAGTTCAGTATGTTGGCAGTCCTGCAGTCGGTCACGCCTGAAGAACTGTACCAACTCTTCAGCCATTGTATATTACCGCAGAGCGACGCCCATCTCATGCCGAAGTCGGAGAATCTGCCGGTGGTCTGGGTGTTGGATGCGTTGATGAGATTCCTCACTTTATCGTAGGTGACGACCGCCGCGAGGCTGTGGTCATCGTATCCGCCCCCTTCGCAGTACAGCTGATCGGTCTCGGCCTGCAGCGTGTCCATGGCGGAATTCAGGCCCATGCTCGCCGCTTCTAAGGCGGCGCGCTCGTTATAGATGATGTCCTTGGCGGTGCCGTCGGCGGCGATTCCGGAAAGGACGCAGCTGATGATCCCCTGGTCAAGACTGCTCTGTGAAGGTATGAATGAAGACAATGAGAGATCGCCGATGCTGCCTTTGTTTCCGATGAAACTGTCTATCGGATTCCCGATGAACTGTTCAAACGAGTACAGGAAGGAATCGGTGATGGTACAGCTGCGCCCGTGCACCGCCATAATCCCGTCATAAATCAGGTCGTTCCGCTTCTTCTGCGCTTGGAAGACATAATCCGATGAGCGGTTCAGGTCACTGATCGCTTTCGAGAAGCTCGCTGCTTCTTCGATGGTGAGGCTCGCGTTCAGCGTAGAGACATCCGGGGACACGCCGTTCAAACAGGTATCCCCTACGAGCCCGATGCAGCCGCTGATCACGTATTTGGATTGCATCACCCCTTCGCATGTGATCGCCTGGAAGCCGCTCGGGACATCCTGCGCTGATGCCAGCGAATTGTTGTAGCTCGGCCTGCAATCTGCAGATGACAGTGTAGTGAGGGAGATGGCGATAAGCACGAAGGCAAGAAACAGTCTTTGATCCCCGACCTTCACAGAACGAGGCATGAAGAGATTGCATTTCCTCGCCTTTTAAAGATATGCTTAACCGTCGTGAGAATAATGATGTGGGGAGTGGGATTTGAACCCACGGAGCCGCTAGGGCACGGGATGTCTTCCCGTACAGGTCTTAAGTCCCGCGCATTTGACCAAACTCTGCCATCCCCACGTAGATATATGGTGCAGCGGCTTTAAAATATGAATTCTGCGACGTTCCTCGGTTTCTTCTCGGTTTTAAGATACCTTTTTAAATTTACATTTTAAAACCAATACATAAGGTGGATGTATGGTTAAGCTCCTGTTAGCGCGACAATTGGCAGGCAGAAAGTTGATAACGAACGACGGAGAAGAAGTTGGAAGACTCGTTGACATAGTGATCAACGAAAAGAACGGCAGGCTCGAGACCCTCGTTGTGGAGCCGAACCCGGACAACCTATCCGTCAGGAAGATGAGGAAGGAGGAAGGCTTCGTGTATGTTCCATACACAGCGATCCTCGCCGCGTCCGACTACGTTATCGTTGACAAGAAGAACTTCGGTTGAACTTGTTTCAACAAGAGTTGCTTGATCAGAAGAATTCGGATAGCGGCCGCTGTTTAGAGTCTACGATGGCATTGATGTCTGTAGTGACTACTTTGGCACCGTCCCAGAACTTCATCTTCGCCTCCTTTCCAGGGGGCACGGGAACCCCATACTCTCCGGCTCCACCTGGGATGTAGCTGAACTTGTCCTCACGGAACAGCTGGATCATCTCCGCTGTCCTCTTGTCCACCCCTTCAAGCTCTGAGATCGGAGCGGCAGTAAGCACGGTGATCTCGTTGCCGAACCGCTTGATGAACAGGCGCCACATCTCCTGCACCTTGGCGGAATAGACGTTCTTCATGTCCAGCGACAGGCCTATTATCTCTGATAAAGGGATGATGTGGATGCATGGCGGCCGATGGTCGGGATGCAGCGGTTCCTTGCTGCTCGCCAGCTCGTCAATCCTCTCAAGGACGCCCTTCTTTATCGGCCTGCCGCAGGCCGGGCATCTCCATCTCAGTCTCATCGCATCCCCGAGAGCGAAGAAGGTCAGGCACCCCATGCATCTGGTGCGGTGGTATTTGCCTTCCTTGGGATTCAGCTTGACGTTTAGCGTCGGTCTCCTGCCCCCTTCTCTTCTGATCGCCTTGGACAGTTCTTCGAAGGATGCTTCGGCCATCAGCAGCGTGGTGAATTCCCGCCCCATCTTGTTCGGCCATGGGCTGTGCGCGTCGCTGTTGCTAAGGAATGTGACACGATTCAGTTCTGACACCCGGTCCGCCATGTCGGTGTCTGCGGAAAGGCCGAGCTCTATGAATGAGATCCTTTTCGAGTTGGACCCGTAGCATTCCTCAAGGGAATCGTATTCCTTGTACATGGCAGTCCACGGTGTGAACGCATGCGAAGGCCCTATGAGACATCCGGCAGAGATAGCGATGTCTGCGATCTCCGCGGAATTCAGATGTATTTTCGGCCTTCCCTCGGTATCCAGGTCCTTGCATTTGCTGGCGAAACGTTCCCGCACTTCCTGGACTTTGCCCAGGGAGGGAAAGAGAAGGATGTGATGGACTCTCATCGCGTCCTCTATCTCAGTCTGCAGGACGAATCTCGTCCCGTTCTGATGGATGAATACTCCTTCATTGCCGCTCTCTGCGGCCAGCTGGCCCTTTACCATCTGCATCCAGCGATTGTTCAGTATATCGGCGGTACCGACAAGCTGCAGTCCTTTCAGCGCCGCCTGCTCGCCTATCTTGGATGGGACCATGTCGGCGGACACCGCACTCGAGAACTGACCGTGGAGGTGCAGGTCTGCGTTAATCTTCTCTAGATCCATGCTCTCCAATCTCCCTTCAATTTATCAAGATTCCCTTTGAGGATGAAGGACGCGCGCGTCCTATGCGTCCTATGAGAATGTAATCCTTTTTAAATACTTAAACAAACTCACTTCATGAGTTCAGGACACCCGTCGCGATTGCTATTACTGTTCCTCATAGTCGCGATAGCCGCGGTCGTCCTATCCGGATGCGTCCAGAAGAACGTCTATCCCTCAGAGAAGGAGACGATAGAGACCGAACGCCTCATCGACTCCAACGGAGACGGCGTCCCGGACCAGGCGATATACGTGTTCACGCCTAAGGACGTGGGCCCTGTAACCATCAAACGTGAGCTTCTCGTCCAAAGGGATGTCGGCAACATCGTGATAGTGAGGCTGAACATCCTCAGCAAGGCGACGGACAAGATAACCGATGTCACTGTGAGGGAAGTGATACCTTCATCGCTGACGACCACGCTTGAACGGGTCAATTTCACTCCGAAATACAGCGAGCTTCTGAGAAGGGAGCCGCCCATCACGGTGGCATGGAAGTTCACATTCAGCGGACGGGAAGAAGTCGGTAAGACAGTGGAATATATCACTGTTGCATTCCAGGAGATAAACAAGGCGTGGGTGGAGAAATACGCCCAGTCACCGTACATCGAGGTCCAGGTCATCGACCCCAACGCAGTGCCGTTCTTCGTCTCTGTCACGAAGCTCGGGGAGAACTTCTACGGCCTCCTCAAGGCGAACATGGACTTCTACATCGCATCCGGAATATACGGCGCGCTGCTCTTCGTCGTGGTCCTCCTTTATCTCGAGCTCCTCTCATTGGT
>Ga0315284_10014478_pt1 | contig 11235 bp, 8 predicted proteins | sample YL17G09_16_MG_FD_203696 | JGI IMG/M metagenome (GOLD analysis project Ga0315284, IMG submission 203696) | Sediment microbial communities from Yellowstone Lake, YNP, Wyoming, USA - YL17G09_16 | ecosystem: Environmental > Aquatic > Freshwater > Lake > Sediment | place: USA: Wyoming | collected...
CAAGGCCAATAACTGCGATAAGCAGCATCTCTAGACTTGCCACAGTTGCGGGTGTCTGAAGTCTCTGAATTGCGCTGAAAATAATGAGAATAACTACTGCCCAAAGAAATATGCCGTTCAAGAAGGCAGCCAAAATTTCCGTTCTATGATATCCAAAGGTTTTTCTCAAATCGCTTGGGCGTCCAGCAATCCATGCTGCAATGAGCGCAAAAGCCAAGGCTACAGCGTCATTGAGCATGTGCCAAGCGTCAGCTGCAAGGGCGAGACTGTTTGTTATGTACCCGCCGATCAGTTCTACGACAAAGAAAGATATTGTAATAGCTAGAGCTACCGCAAGATGACTTCTGCTTCGACTCGCATGGTCGTGCTGTCGAGTTTTATCAAAACTCATGTCAGCGTTTCACTCCAGCATTATTCAGCATAGAATTGCATTGTCAAAGAAAAACATTGTTCAGACAAGAAAACGAAGTGATCATCGCATCTTCAAATTCTGAAAAAAATTGCGAAAAACCACTGATTGGATTTCTCTAACTTGGTCTCTTTTGAAAAGATGGTGAGCGAGCCTTTTTTGGAGGCCTTCACGAACGGTTTTCGACATCCTTATTTAACCCACTAATCTATATCATCTGCTTCAACGTCATCTGGGTGCAGCAAGTGCCTCCAATAATCAAGATCGAAAACCTCACGAAAAAATTTGGAGATCTAGCAGTAGTTGATCATTTAAACTTGGAGATTGAAGAAGGAGAAATTCTAGGTCTTCTTGGACCGAATGGAGCAGGCAAAACCACCGCTATTCTTATGCTGGCAACTGTTATCAGGCCGACAGAGGGAACCGCGTTTGTCGGTGGATATAATATTCGCAAACAACCCGACAAAGTCCGTGGACTCTTAGGCATTGCCTTTCAAGAACCGAAAATGCTCTGGGTCAGTACACCGTGGGATATCGTGAACTGGCATGCCAAAGTCTGTGGATTATCCACTGAGGAACGGAAAAAAAGAGTGAAAGAGACACTTGACGCTGTTGATATGTGGGAAGCTCGGCGCAAGAATGTTCACGCGCTTTCTGGCGGAATGCGGAAACGGACTGAAATGGCCAAAGTGCTGGTTCAGAGGCCTAAGATCGCCATTGTAGATGAACCTACTGCACAAATCGACATTGTGGGCAAACACAAAATTTGGAACATGCTTTTCGAGCTTCGTGACGAAGGAAGCACGATAATCCTCGCCACAAACGAGCTTTACGAGGCAGATATGCTTTCTGATCGTGTAGGCATATTGCATAAAGGCAAACTGCTTGTTTGTGACACGCCTAAGAAACTTAAAGACAGCATTCTAGGCGGAGACATAATTGACATTCAGCTCGAGAAGGATGCGACACCGCAAATAATGGACGACCTGAAAACGCTCAAGGAAGTGGTGGATGTCATGCAGACCAAAGCAACAAGCTTGCGACTATATCTGAACAAAGTCGAAGAGGTCGTACCCAGAATAATGAGCTTATTCATAAAGAGAAGCGTTCCAATAAAATCCATAAGAATGAGCGAACCAAGCCTTGACGACGTATTTGCGCACTACACTGGCTTAACGATTGAAGAAGCCCAGAAGAACGGAAGTGAACGCTAAACGAACAAGCTGTTTCTCGTAATTGAGAGGGACATCCGCCTCTTCTTCCAGTACAAGTTCTTAATCATAATGCGCGCAATATGGTTCATCTCGCAAATAGCCCTATTCGGAATCATCGCATCACGCATGATTAACATTCCACAATATTTTCAATATTATGTGTCAGGCCTGTCGGTGATGACCCTGTACTCTGCAGCCGTATTCATCGGATTTGACATTTACGAAGAGGCGGAACACGGCGTATTCGAGTACCTGCTAAGCCTTCCAGTTTCCAGAAGACAGCTAGTGTTGGGACGGTCAATCGGCGGAGGCCTCAGATCCTTCATATACGTCGGTCCATTGATAGTCGTCTCATTATACGTTATCGGTTCTATAAATCCGCTCAATTTTCTTGTTACTTTGTTTTCGCTTTTCCTGTTTTCTTTCGGAGTTTCTGGAATGAGCATCGCGATAGCTGTAATGATAAAGTCAAGTGACCGGTTTGACATTCTGATGGGCGTTTTAGACGCGCTAATAGTGCGATTGAGCACTGCAATGTACCCACTGGCTTATGTTCAGCAAGCCAATCCGCTGTATGGCGGAATAGCGAGCTTTAACCCTGTCACTTTCGCCGCGGACTTGTTCAGATGGGGCACAGGGATAGAATCCACATTTTTTACTTTGCAGAATCCTCTTCTTCCGTTTCTCGGAGTAGTAGCCTTCTTTAGTCTTTTCACCTTGCTCGGAGTCACGATATACGAGCGAATGATTGAAGGAGGAGGCTGGCAATAAGTGAAAGGCATCATACGCATGATTGAACATGATTTTCGAAATTTCCTGCGCTACAAGTGGTGGCTTGTCGGATTGGTGAGCATGAACCTTGCCGACCTATTCATAATGGCGATTATCTATAACAACATGATTAACGTTGAAAAGGTGAAGATCACGAGCTACTTTAACTTTTTTGCACCAGGTCTCACTGTTACAGGCTTATTTGCTTCAGCATTCATGATTGGCCGCGAAATCAACATGGAGCGCAGGAGAGAGGTTCACCATTACATGCTTAGCTTGCCTATGACTAGACTTGAGTTGGCGCTTGGCCGCGTTCTTTCAGGTGGCTTGCGAGGAATGGTGTACATGTCGCCGCTTTTGCTGACATGTTTCCTGTTTCTCGGGTTTCCAAATGTTTGGCAGCTTTTGCTGATCTTGGCCGTCTTGTTCCTTCTTGCTCTCGGAATTTCAGGTCTGAGCATAGCCATAGCAGTATCGACTTCGAGCCTTGAGAAATTCATAACAGCCAGAGGCTTAATTTACTACACACTTTTCTTCTGCAGCAGTGTCTTTTACCCTCTATCGCTAATTGAGGATTTGGGCAAAGACGGAAAATTCCCAGCAATCCTTGTGACCTTGGCTGAACTCAATCCTTTGAGCATTGCGTCGGATATGATTCGCAATTTCCTGTTGGGTGAACCACCGTTTTCGTACTTCTTGCTTCTGAACGTCCTAGCGTTTTCAGCAATTTTCACATTTGGCGCTGCTTTCGCCTATATGAAGATAATAGAGCGTAAGTGAGCACTTAGTTAGGTTTATGAACATGAACAGCGTATCTCTTTCTCTCTTCATCATGCATCCAGAACTCTTGAAGGTTGTATTTGAATGGTCGAAGTGAAGGCCATCTTTGAACCCCGAAAAGTCGCTCTAATAGGCTCAAGCATGATTCGAGAAAAAGTCGGAATGGCTTCTCCACAACTATTCTCCGATGTTATCTACAATATGAAAAAGTTTTTCCACGGAAAGGTCATTATAGTGGACTTGGAAGGACAGAAAGGTTACAAAAGCATTGATCTGCTTTCTGAGCCTCCAGACCTCGCGGTCATAATGCTTCCGCCAGATCAATCAGTTGTGCAAGCTGAAAAATGTGCCGAGAAAGGTGTCAAAGCATTTGTGATGATTACGGGCGGCTACAAAGACCGCCAACGTCAACAGCTTCTCAAGCTAAAAGATCAATACGGTGTCAAAATACTTGGACCGAACACGATTATGGGCGTAATAAACACAACAAACGGTCTAAACACAACCTTCGAAAGGAACATTATGCCGAAAAAAGGAAACATCGCGGTCATTTCGCAAAGCGGCGGAGTAGGTTCTTGCATGCTTGATTGGGCATGCTTCTACGCTGTGGGGATAAGCAAATTCGCCTTCGTTGGCGACAAAATCGATATTGACGACGTTGACCTGTTGCGCTACTTTGGTGAAGACAAGAACACAAAAGTTGTCTGTCTTTACATAGAAGGGATAAAAAAAGGCAGAGAATTCATAGAGCAAGCCCGAAAAATCGTGAAGCACAAACCGCTAATCGTTCTCAAAGGCGGAATAACACAAGAATCTGCACAAAGAGCCAAGTCACACACTGCTTCAATAGCGGGATCTGATGAAGTCTTTGATGCAGCATTCAAGAAAGCCGGCATTATCCGAGTAGAAAACATTGAAGAATTGATGAATACCGCTATCGTTCTCTCCAAGCAACCTCCAATGCGTGGAGACCGCGTGGCTATTGTAAGCAATGTTGGCGGACCAGCAATTTTAGCTGGAGACGCCGTGGCAAAGAACGGTCTTAAACTTGCAACTTTATCAGAAAAGGTAAAACAGAGCATCGAGAGCCTATACCAAGGCGTAGACGCTTCAAACCCAATAGACATGATTGCAGACGCCAGAACTGAAAGATACGGGAAAGTATTGGATTTAGTGATGTCTGACAAGAACGTGGATGGCGTCCTAGTGATTAACATGCTCAAATCCACTTTCTTCGAACCCGCAGACGCTAAGGTCATTCCGAAGATCGCGTCGAAGTATCCAGACAAGCCTATTGTGGATGTGCCTGCCGGCGGCGAAGACTTCGCCAAAGTTTACAAGGTGTTAGGCAACACAAACATACCATTGTACAATTTGCCTGATAAAGCTGTGAAGGCTCTCAGAGCTTTGAGAGACTACGGCAGGATTCTTGGAAAGCACTAAAGCTATATCTCGCGCCTTTGCAGATTCTTTTTCAAGTTACCACTGTTCTATAAGGTGGAATGTTGGCAGTAGCCTTTCAAGATAGAGACAAAAAACTGATCGGACAAATCCTCACAATTTGCAGAAGAGTAGCTGAATCCAGCAAAATAACTGCAGTTTGTGTATATAGCCATGGAGGATTTGGGTCTCGTGACAGCAAAGCCCCTGTCGAAATTCTACTTGTGGTTTATGGTTTTCAACCTAGACTCATGAATTACATGTCAACTATTGACGGAAGAAATGTCTTCATTCTTGCAGTGGACCAGTGGGTGTTTGAAAGAGATGTGGACAGAGGCTTTTTGGGTGAAGCTTTGGCGTGGATTCTAATTTTTCCCACTATACCTCTAATCAACGATGAATATTTACATGAGCAAGAAGTAGAGCTCAAGAAACGTTTAGTCACTGAAATGCTAGAGAATCTTGTTCTGGATTTTCCAGAATTGTCATACGAGTTTTTCATTAAACCCGAATACTTCATGTACGAGGTCGTGGTAAGGAGAGCGCGACTTTTCCCGCCGATGACGTACAGATTTTGGAATTTCATGCAGAAGAATGGCGGAGAAAGAAGTGCCAGTCAGATGTTGCGCGGATACTTGGAAGCCTTAATGTCCTTAGCAGAAAATGGGTTGATTCGTTTTTCAGATGGATACATTAGAATGACTGAAGAGTTTATAGCAAGCATTCATAATCAAAGAACCCGTCTTGTGAATCTTTCGAAAACCGTCCCACGAACCTTGTTCACATCTTTGCTTAGTGTTTTGCCCAAGGTCTTGGACATTCTTTCTCAGAATAGAGAATCACTAGTCAGTTTTCAAAGAATCTTGGAACGATCAGAAATGCGTTTTCAAGCTGAAGTTCCTGAGAACTATCTCTATGTTCCTACAGCTTCCGGTCTTATTCCTTTGGCCAACAAGATGGGGATTGAAGAGTTCGCGAGAAAAGTGCTTGCTACAGACAAGAATGCAAAGATCAGCGTTGAAGCACTCGGTGGAATTCTGAACGACGTTTACTTGATACGAACGCTAATGGATGGAAAAGAACAGAAGGTTGTGGTTAAGCGGTTTAAAGATTGGTCCAGTTTCAAATGGTTTCCGCTGACGTTGTGGAGCATTGGAACCAGAACGTTCGCTGTTCTTGGGCGTTCAAGGCTGGAGCGAGAGTGCGCCACTAATCAGCTTTTGTATTCTAAAGGATTTTCTGTTCCCAAGCTTCTACATGTAAGTCCTGACAAGCGTCTAGTCTTCATGGAGTACATAGAGGGCAAAAATGCCAGCACAGTGATCAAGCAATTCGCGAGCCGGAAATCCTCTGTTAAGACAAAAAAGGAATTAACGATTATTGCGAGAATAGGCTGGAAAATCGCAAAAGTGCATACTTTAGGAATCGCACTTGGCGACACGAAACCAGAAAACATCATGATTGGCAAACATGGCGAAATCTACTTAATGGACTTTGAGCAGTCTTCTCGAGGTGGCGACAAAGTGTGGGACATAGCTGAGTTCCTGTACTACGCTGGCCATGACTTGCCGCCTTTTGTTGAAACACAGAGAATCGCACTTATTGCAGAAGCTTTTGTTGATGGATACCTAAGGGCAGGAGGGAAGACTGATGTTGTGCGCAAGGCCGCGAGTCCAAAGTACACGAAGGTTTTCAGCATATTCACTTTGCCGCATGTTATGCTGACCATTTCGAATGTTTGCAGAAGAACAGAAAACGTGCGGAAGTAGGTTTGGTTAAGAACGAAACGATCTTGACATTCTATGGCGGAGTTAACGAGATTGGTGGGAACAAGATACTTCTGAGAGACGGAGACACAAAAGTCTTCTTTGATTTTGGCATGTCTTTTGTATCAAAGAAGAAGTTCTATTCGCCGCCCTTTCTTTCACCAAAGAGTGAGAAAAGCTTACAGGAACTTGGAATATTGCCAAAGCTTGAAGGTGTCTACAAGTTTGATAGAAAGGACTCTGATATTGACGCAGTTTTTGTTTCTCACAGCCATCTGGATCATTCTGCTTATCTCTCCTTCCTGAAGCGTGATATCCCAGTGCATTGCGGTGAAACGACGAAGCTTATTCTGCAAGCTCTAAGTGAAATGCGCCGAGCTGATTTGGAGTTTGCTATTGATGACTTGCTTTTCAAGACGTTCAGAACAGGAAAGAAAATCAGAGTAGGTAGCTTAGAGATTGTGCCATATCATGTTGATCACTCTGTTCCTGGAGCTTACGGTTTTGTGATCCACACTTCTAACGGCGCTATTGTCTACACTGGAGACTTCAGAGTTCACGGTTCGAAGCCTGAAATGACTTGGGGCTTTGTTGAGCATGCAAAGGCGGCAGATCCAGTGGCGGTTGTTACTGAGGCCACGAACATGATTGGAGCATCTGTCTCGTCTGAAAGCGAAGTTGAAAGTAAACTGGAATGACATTGCCAGAGAGGCAAGCGGCGTTGTGCTCGCCGAGTTTGCCTTTGCAGACATTGACCGACTGAACAGCTTCTTTCGAATAGCCAAACGTAACAAACGATGTTTAGCTGTTTCACTGAAACAAGCTTATCTACTAGACGCACTTCGTTCCGACAAAGGCTTAAAGGTCCCCGACCTGAGCGATGAGAACATTTTGATTTTTCGAAAGTCGAAGAAATCGTATGAAAAGTGGGAACAGTACGTGTTGAACAAGTATGCTGGAAAAATTGTTGACGTGTTCGAAGCTTCGAAACAGCAGTGCAAGATCGTCTTGGCTCTGTCTTTCTATGATCTAGAAGAATTAGTGTCAATTCATCCGGAAGCAGGCAGTTGCTACATCTTGTCCGCTTCTGAACCTTTCAACGAGGAAATGGAGATCGATTTCGACAGACTTGTGAATTGGCTAGATCACTATGGTCTGCCTCAGTATCATGTTCATGTCTCAGGACACGTAATGCCTTTACAACTGAAACACATCCTCGAAGAGATTGGCGCAGAAAAAGCTTTCCCAGTGCACACAGAAAACGCATCCTTATTCGCCAGATTCATGCGTGACCTAAAAAGCGAAATTGCTGTTCCAGAAAGAGAAAAAGAGTATACACTCTAATCAAATGCGTGCAGAGCCTATGCTTTTGATTTCTTTACATAGACTACAATACCCACAACAGCAACGGCGGCGACTCCTCCGCCAATGTACAGCGAGTACTTCATCAGGAAGGTAGGTTCTTCAATTTTCACCAGTAATGTTGAGCTAGCGCATGGATAAAGTGAAACTGTTCCATCGAATCTTGCTTGAACCTGCCAAGATCCTGTGCTTTCAGCCTGGAAACCAGCTGTAAATGTGCCGTCGTCAAGCGTGTGGCACAGTATTTCCTTCGTGGTGTTTGCCGAGTTGAAGAAGACTGTCACAGGTATGTTGCCCATTCTGGGAAACAGAAAACCCTTGACTGTTGCGTTTTCTCCTATGTGAACGAGATCATGAACTAGAGTCAGGTTAAGTTCAGATGGATATTTGACTGAATAGCTACTATTAGCCGAGAGAACGTTCTTTAACGTGTCGATGGCTTCAACCTTGTAAGCAACGCTTGTGCTTGCGTTCTGTCCAGGTATGGTGACTCTACACGTTCGGTTGTCCACGATTTGCATTTCTATAGTATTGGTGTTTTTCCAACCGTCTATGGTATATCGTAGTGTGGCGTTCGCCAAATCTGTGGAGTTTGAGACGTAGACGACAGATGTCTCGTTTTGTGGGAAAACTCCGTATGGTACAGTTACGGGTTTCAGTGTGGCGTTTCCAAACTCTGTTTTGACCAAGAACTCGATGGTCCCGCTACCGATCTCTCCGATGAGCACTAGGTGATACAGACTTTTTCCAACGTGAGGCGCCGTGAAGTTCAAGTGCATTTCCTGCCCATAGTTTTCGCAACTGGCATAGGCTACTCCTCGGTATTCCTTGCTTTCTAGGTTGTAGCCGCCGAGGATTGTGTTTCTTTCACCGAAGAGACCTGGTTCCCATGCTAGTGGCACATCGTTCAACATGGTCTTGTTTGGCATTGTTGGGTCAGACATTAGGTAGAGTCTGGCTTCGTACATGTCTAGAGCTTCAGGAACTTTGATCCAAATTTCGATGTGTTGACTGCTGGTTGCGAATTCGTATGCCCATGTTGTATTCAATACTGGTGCGTTGGTGTTGTTTTTTCCTTCGACGTAGTGTTCATGCCAACTGTTGCATTCGATGTTTTCAATTATCATGAATGTGGCTTGCTGGGAACTGTTGCTTTCCTTTGGATCGTTCACTATGACGAACGTGTAGTTTCCTGATTGTCTCGGGTTGAAAAAGGGTTCCTCTGTTGTTGTTCCCAAGTGTTCTGGAAGCCCTGCAGATTCAGTGTGATATCCTTCCAGCTCACCGCTCGGATCGTACACGTAGATATCATAGTCTGTCTTTGGTTCTGAACCGTTGTTCACCCATTCGCCATAACAATAAGCATGATAAGCGTGACCGGCCTTGAGCGGGCACACAATGCTCCAGTTCTCTCCAATCCCTACCTGCGAGTCGTTAAACATTACAGGAAACATGGGTTTCTCCACGTATGTCCAATTCCCCTGAGACTCAATAAATGTGTGCACATAACTTTTGGATTCGGGAAAGTCTGGTTCCGCATTGAGACTTGGATCGACTGCTAGCATTACGAGTAAGAGCACGGCTATTACTACAATGAAGCTTTTTGCAGAATGAACCATGTTCACATCTATCACTAGGCTGGGTATGATTCTGTTCATAGTAGGGAATATCTGTTGTGAAAATGAAGTCCGGATTCTGAATTTTGATCGAACTTCAACAAAAAACAAAAGCACTTCAACTTGTCTTCCACAGAATTCGTGAAAAAAGGTGCTTCTAAGCATTCAAGGCTTAGATTCAATATCTTTGTTGGATTCTGAATTCATATTCTTTAATAAGCACGTAACTCATCCTCCAAAGAAATAAATTGATCTAAACAAGAAAGTGAACAACATATGAAGATCAAAAACCTATTCGTTTTACTGCTTGTCATTTCCACTTCACTAAGCCTAGTCATACCCACGATAGCCACAGACACACTGGTAGCCACAGACTTCCAGCTCGAAAGCTTCGCCAAAACCATCGACTTCTGTGATTATGCTCGAGCTTATGCTACACTGCATGGTATTCCCACGCCCGAAGGCTTCAGCAATTGGCACGCTTACATGTATACGGCATATGTTAACACAAAAGGCTTGCATATGCTTTACACAGGTTTATCCAACGTGAGTTTTGGTGGGGTCGCCACTCTCACTGTACCTATGCAAAGTGTCCTCATACACTACAAAACCAACAACCAAAGTCGAGACGTAATAATGGCACAGACTTTCCTGATGTTACTGGCCTTCAATGAAACAGCCAGCACGCTGTACCCAGACTCGCCGGACATGAACGACGCTCTCTGGGCATCGTTCAGTATGGGCTTCGATTTTAGTCCACTCAACAACACTATCCCTGCTCTCAGCAGCAAAACCGAAATTATTCCACTAACCTATTCGGATGACAAGCTCCAGTGGAGCTGGGGCATGAAATACACTAACTTGACTGCTATATGGTGGAGAACATGGATCGCGCCCAATAAAAAGACATTCGACAGCTGGCCCGTAGCCCTAGCAACATATGACGAGTTGACTTTCACTTACAATCTGACCATTGACCCAGCAACAGACAAAGCCACTCTGACAGAAAATCACGTGATAGGGAGAATCAGACAACTCTGGCACTTCTGGGGCGGAATAATACTGGTGCTCAATGACCACTACAACAGCACAGGATGCTACCGCAACGGACAGAAAATTAGAAACGAAACCGTTCACGACTTCATCCAGAAGAACCAGATCAAAATGAGCATCGTAAACTTCCAAACCAGTATCATAGCTGACCGCAGCACCTACAGCCTATCTGCCACAGGACAGAACGTTACAGACACCGACAATACCATCAGCAACTCGAGCATCACTACATACGCAGATGACGGCGAAAAAATCGCTGACGCTACGTTCGGCACTAAACAGGCGTACAAATTGTATAACTACACGGCAGATCCGAACGAAACCACATATGACCTATATGACTCAACAACAAGAACAACTCAGATCAACGGTTTCGCACAGAACACTGGACTATTCCAAAACCACATAAACCTCATGAAATTCCTACCCCTCCTCATCGCACATATGCGCCCACAACTATATCAGAGAGCCAAAGACTCAATAGCTAACATGAGCCGCGCTAACTACTTTTATGTAATCGGCTATCCGGAATATGACGGTTACAGGATCGAACATGACCCAACATTAACTGTCTACTTAGACACGGCCGCCACAGATGTCAATGGATCAGACATGTTCAACCCACAAAGCCTGAAAGGACTAGTTATAATCGGAGCAGTCGCCGCAGTAATAATCGTAGCTGCAGCATTGATCATACGCAGAAGAAAACCAAAGGCTTCCACGACGGAGACAGTGCCTCCACAACCTCCAAGCTAGAGACAAAAACGTCTACCTTTTTTCTTTGTAGCCTTTATCTTGTTCCGTAGTGTAGGCACTCTTCCATG
>Ga0315284_10014480_pt1 | contig 11235 bp, 8 predicted proteins | sample YL17G09_16_MG_FD_203696 | JGI IMG/M metagenome (GOLD analysis project Ga0315284, IMG submission 203696) | Sediment microbial communities from Yellowstone Lake, YNP, Wyoming, USA - YL17G09_16 | ecosystem: Environmental > Aquatic > Freshwater > Lake > Sediment | place: USA: Wyoming | collected...
ACGAGCCGTGTGAGATGCTCGGGTCGCGCCACCGGGGCCGGCCGATCGTATCTCGATGATGGGGCGGGGTTACGGCCGCCGCGACGACTCGAGCAGAAAGGAAGGTGGTCACGATGCACAGGAAGCAGCGCACGGCCGCGTGGCTCCTGGGCGTGATTCCCGTGGTCTCGGGGCTCGCCTGCACGTCCTCGCAGAAAGTCCCCACGGCCGATCGCGGGACGCTCGCCGTTGAAGCATGTTTCAACCTTCGCACGGTGGACAGCTTCTCCCCCCTCGATGAGAAGTTCGTCTATGTTCGAACTCTGGGCGACGAGCACTATCTGCTGACGCTGGACAGAGTCTACGTGACTCTGCCCTTCGCGACCGGCATCACGATTGCCGACAACTTCAACCGGGTCTGTTCTGGCACGGGGGCCAGGATTACGTACGTGAGTGCCGGTAATCGCGTTCTCTGCCGCATCGTGCGCGTTGAGGCCGTGGACAGCAAGGCGGTGGCCCAGCAGGTGGTGAAGGACCGCACGACACCGGAGCCAAAGCCAAAGGGCTAGTCGAGCTCAGGAGCCCGAGCCAGACGAGCGGGTGCGACCGACACAGGGCGATGTGGACTGGGGCTAATTCAAGGTGATCCGGAGGAAGCATGAAACGGCTGCTGTGGCTCTGTCTGCTTATCTTGACGATCGTGCCGACGCTGTCGTTCGCAGGCGACATCCAGGTTGCGTGTGAACCTGGTCTTCGAGTCTATCTCGACGGCAAGTTCGTGGGCACCTCCAGTTCGAAGGATGATGGCCTGTTCTTGGCGGACGTGCCGGGAGGCGCGCACGTCATTCGGGTCGAAAAGGATGGGTTCGTGCCGCAGAGTTTCCAGGTGGATGTCAAGAAGCTCCCGATTGAAGTGAAGGTCGAGGCGTTCTCCCCGGGACCGCCGGTTCCCCATGACGGGGAGACCGGCGGCGCCACGGTCAAAGAACCCCCGGGAACACTCCTGGTCACGTCGGCCCCTCAGGAGTGTGTCGTCGAGATCGACGGCAAGGCCGAGAACAAGGGCGTCCCGATCCTGCGGATCGAGGGCCTGGCGGTCGGTGAGCACCAGATCGCCTTCAGCAAGCCCGGATACGACCGAATCTCCGGCGTGGTCACGATCCAGCCGCGAGTCGTGGTCACTGTTCGAGGGGATCTCAAGGCCGGGAAGGTGGAGACGATCCACGAGGGCATGGGATCGCTGCGCGTGATCTCGACCCCGCAACACTGCACGGTTCGATTCCTCGGGGTGACACGAGAGAAGATCCACGCGAGGTTGAACCTCTCATACATCCCTGCCGGAGAGCATCGAATCGTTGTGCTCTGGAAGAATCTCGAGGTATCCGGCAAGGTAATGATCATCAACGGCTACAGGACAACCGTGGTGGTGAGCTTCATGAAAGGGGACAAACCGTTCGTCGTTTCATACGAGAGGGAGTGAAAAGGCGGTCCCTTCACCTCGTGGTTCACGGCGCGGCAGCCAGCCTGCCGAGGCCACCCCTGCCACAACGACCCGGAGCAGCCAGGCACGGCCAGGACCGGGGTTGCGCCCGCTCCCGGACACGTCCGGCATGGGGATTCAAAGCAGGGGATCTTGTTCGAGGATGGTCCGACTGCAAGCAGGCATCCCTCACACGACCCCCGACTTTCAAGAGCAGGGGACGGTCTGCGACCGCCAGCTGCCTGACCGTGGGCGGCCAGGCAACCTCCGGACCGGAATCTCGTACAGAATCACGTGTCCGGCTGCCGGTGCGCGAAGGGCACGCCCGGCCGCGGTGGATACTTGGATGGTGATGACCTTCGACCCGAGCGAGCCGCCTGACCCGGTGAGCGGGGCACAGGCTGAGACGCTTCGCCGACCGACGGGACGCTTGATGATGTGGCTGCGAGCCTCTCTCATCTGTCTGGCGCTCCCTGTGGTCGCCTGTACGAGCTGGCGGGGAAGCCTCGACAGCGTGGGGATCACGCCCGATGAGCTGCTGGCGGGGACCGCTCTCGGCTTGCCGAGAGGCTCACCTGCAACCGTCGCTGAGGATGACGTGCTCGCTCTCAGCTCTGAGATGCGCGACTTCCTGGACACGCACGTGGACCGCAGGGGCAGCGAGAAATTCAGGCTGCATGAACTGGCCTCCGCCATCGTCGACGCGGACAGCTTCGGGCTGGTGTACGACGACAGGACCCGCACCGCCTCCGAGACGTTCCGGGCCCGGCGGGGTAACTGCCTGTCGTTCGCCAACATGTTCGTGGCGATGGCTCGTGACGTGGGCCTGAACGTCCAGTACCAGGAAGTGGAGATCCCGCCCGATTGGACTCTCGACAAAGACACTTTCGTTCTCAACCAGCATGTCAACGTGTTCGTGGACCTGGGGCTGTCGGGCACGCGCGTGGTGGATTTCAACATCGGCGATTTCAAGACCAGCTACGAGATGCGGAGGATCTCCGACAGGCGGGCGCTGGCGCACTACTACAACAATATCGGCGTCGAGCGCATGCAGGCGGGTGAGACGGCGTTGGCGCTTTCGTACTTCCGTAGGGCCATAGCCGACAACGAGCGCGGGTTCTCGCCGTCCTGGACCAACCTGGGCACGCTGTACCTGCGAAACGGCCATCCCGCTCATGCCGAGGCTGCCTATCTGCAGGCCCTGGAGGCGAGCACGTCGGATCTCGTCGCCATGAGCGATCTGGCCCGGCTCTACGACCGGCTGGGTGATCGGGAGCGGGCCGCCGCCTACGAGAAGAAGGTGATCTACCACCGCAGGCGCAACCCCTACTATCGCTACCAGCTGGCCCTCGACGCGTACTTCGCGCAGGACTACGATGCGGCGATCGGCCATCTCAAATACGCTGTCCACCAGCGTCCCAAAGAGGATCAGTTCTACTTCCTACTGGGCTTGAGCTATCTGCAGAAGGGGGACGCGCGGGAGGCCCGGCGCTGGCTGACCCGCGCGGAGGAGGTGGCCGCGACCGACGCCCTGAAGCGCAGGTACTCCAGCAAGATCGACACCTTGCTCCGCCCCGGCGGCGGAAGCCAGCGCTGAGCGCCAAGAAAGGAGAAAAAGGAAGCGGTCCCCGAGGGGACCGCCCCTTTCTAAGCCTGTTGCCGCGGTACTAGAACGTGAACTGGATGCTCGAGAAGATGTAACGGCCGTAGGGATCGTACGTGCCGTAGAAGCCCGGTCCGTAGTCGGCGTCCTGCATGCCGGGCGACAACGGGGGTTCCAGGTCGGCGATATTGTTGACGCCGAGCATGAACTGGATACCACTCTTGAGCTTGTAGCTGAACGCGAGGTCGAAGTAGTTGTGGGTGCCGATCTTGTCGATGTCGTTGACCTGCAGAGTCTCGACGTTACCCGAGTCTCCGAGGAAGCTATTGGGGCTCAGGTCATCGTTCTTGACGGATTGGAGATAGCGCCATCCGAGACTGAGGACCACAGGACCGGTTTCCCACGAGGCACGGAAGATATGACGCCACTTGGGAAGCGGAACACCGCACTGGTTGCCGAAGTAACCCGTGCAGTCGTACTGGTACAGGCCGGTATCTGTTTTATTAGACAGCAGGTAGGTGCCCATGAGGCTGAAGCTGAAGAAGGTGTTGCCGGCGGGCAGGGTGTAGCTGAGGTTGGCGTCGACGCCCTCTGAGCCGAGCTTGCCGACGTTCTGGTTGGTGTCGATCGTGTAGCCGTCGTTGAAGAGCCACAGCGTGCCGGCCCTGTCACGGTGGATCAGCGCGCACAGCTTTGGATCGCCGGTGGTGGCGCACGCCTGGATGACGTCATCCGGTTGAAGTTGGCCGATGGTGTCCTCGATCTTGATGTCGTAGTAGTCGAGCGCGGCCGTGAAGCTCGAGCCCGTCGGCGTGAGCACGATCCCGTAGGTGGTGGTGTCGGCGACCTCGGCGGCCAGGTTCGGGTTGCCGCCACCGAGGTCGTTGTACTGGTCGGCCGGGTTCGGAAGGATGTTACCGTACTGGGCAGCGCTCACACCGGTCCGCAGACACTGCTCCTTGGTTGCGGTGGGGACCTCGCCCGCACAGATGTCCTGGCTGCCGTTTAGACCGAGCGACTGCGGGGTGAACAGCTCCACCACGTTCGGCGCGCGAGTCGCGTGGTTGACGCCCGCACGGAACTTGAAGTCGGCGATTGGCGCCCAGTTTGCCTGCACCTTCCAGGTGGGGAATGTCCCGCCTCCCTTTCCTGATGGATTCGGATCAACAGCGTAGTCGGAGTAGCGGTAGCCGAGGTCCAGGTTCAGGTCCTGGGCCCCCTTGACGTCCTGGGCGATGGGGACCAGCAACTCGACGAAGGCCTCCTTCACGGAGTACATACCCGAGGTGGCCGGCGTCGCACCGCCTTGACCTGATCCGATGCCCGACTGATACGCGAGGTCGGGTTCGAAATCCAGGAATTCCTTCCGGTAGTCGGCGCCGAAAACGAACTGGAATCCCTCTGAGGCGCTGGGGAAGGCCAGACCCCAATCCTTGAGGTCACCGTGGAGCTCCCCTTGGATAAGCTGCGTCTTCACCGTGCCATTCGAGACCAGGGGCAGCGAGAGGTAGGCGAGCGCTTCCTGAGTCACCCCACCGATCTTGAAGACGTTCCAGGGAATGCAGCCGGCGTTGCCGGAGCGGCAGTGCCAGGTGCTCGGATCGTTCCGGTCGCCGTCCACGATCAGGGCATCCTGGAGGCGGGTGACGTTGAGGTCGTTGTGGTACGACTCCGGGGTGCGGACCACGCCCTGCAGGCCGAACACGTCATAGCTCCAGGCCCTGTCGATCTCGCCCTTGAGACCGCCGACCACACGGTAGGCCTGGTGAGAGAGAGAGTCGAACCGGGGGCCACCCTCGACGTTGCGCTTCATGATCGTGAGTTCCGCCATGTCGTGCGGCCCGTACCCGGGAGTGACGCAGATCTTCTGGTACTGGTCGGCGCTCAGCATCGGGTTGTCGCAGTTGATCTGCGTCGTGTTGCCGAAGTCGCCCGAGGGCGCGATCTGCGCGTCAGTGTCGTCATCCATGGTCATGATTGAAAGGTAGGCTTGCGCATGAACGTTGAAGTCGTAGTCCACGAAACCGCCAGCGGTCAGCCTCTGGTCGGGACGCTGCATGAAGTTGTAGGGCCCGTAGTTGAAGACGTCGGCCGAGGTGCGCTTCCTGAACGTGTCGCCGGGTCCAGACCTGTCCAGCACGTAGTTCCATGATTTGGAGTAGTCTGGGGTGAACACGATGAAGCGGCCGTCCGGCCACGTGGATGACCCGCTGCAGAGCGGACCGCTACCGCCAAGACCGAAGGAGCAGGCGGTGTAGTCGCGGTACTTCTTGAGGAGCGCGGTCGTCTTGCGGTACTCGATGTAGCCGGAGGCATGGCCCTTGCCCTCGGCGAACTTGCCGCCGAGCGCCACGTTGGCTTCGAACGCACCGCCACCCCAGACACTCGACCCTGGGACGTAGAATTTCTTGGCGTTCAGAGCGGCTTGCGCCTCGTTGTTGTTGTTGTTGTGCTGGTAGCCGCCGAAGGTGATGCCGCCCCTGACGCCCTCGAAGTCCTTGTCGAGGACGAAGTTGACGACGCCCGCGACGGCGTCGGCGCCGTAGGCGGCCGAGGCCCCGCCGGTCAGGACGTCAACCCGTTTCACGAGCGAAGCCGGGATGAAGTTCAGGTCAGGGGCAACGGCGAACACGTCGCCACTTTGCACCCGGCGGCCGTCGACCAGAACCAGCGTGCGGACGGAGCCGAGGTTGCGCAGGCTGATCGTCGCCGTGCCGGACGCGCCGTTTGCGATCGTGGAGTTCTGCGCCGCGAAGACCTGCGGCAGGGTCGCCATGAGGTCTTCGAGGCGGGTCAGCCCGCGATAGCTGAGCTCTTCAACGTCCATCGTGGCGACGGGGCTCAGGGCTTCCAGGGTCGGGCGCGGGATCAACGTACCGGTCACGACAACTTCTTCCTTGACCTGGGTCTTGGGCTGCTCCTGCTGCTGTTCCTGGGCCATGGCAGTCGCGCCAAAGCCGACGAGCACGAATGCGGTGACAAGGATGCCACCAAGAAGCGCGGCCCGGTAGGCAATAGTTCTAAAATCTCTCATTGTTCGTTCCTCCTTCTTCCTTCCTGAAACGTCAAAGCTGATTGTGGAGCGTGTTCATGCCGGTCGAGGCGGGGGCCCACGAGAGCCGCTTCCAGAAGCAGGCCCTGCCTGCAGAATCACATGACCTGTGGGCCATGCGGGCGCACGACGACAACCGACCCACGCCCTCGACGCCGGGACGGCGCACGAGGGGTGTCGGGTGGCGATCCGGTGGGGGGATTCCCCCTCTTGCATCATGAGCGGCACGCGTCCCCTTTCGAATACTACTTCTCGAACGGGCAAAGTGACCACGTCTTTACGCAAAGCTACAGAACTTTACACTGCAACGTTGTGCAAGTGTCAAGCCTGAGACTGGCGCGGTGTGATGTGGTTCTTCGCGGCGATCTGCACGACTTTCCGAATTTATGTCCAAGTTTTTGGATGACACATGCCTACCGCAGGGCGAGGCCGGCTGCCGGCGGTGCGACGCCATCTCGTCTACGCGAACGGACCCGAATCCACCGGGGGGTCTCCGAGACCGTCCACATCGAAGCGGAGCCCCCCCACCTCTTGCGGGAGCAGCACAGGCACTACATTTTCGGTTCTTGGTCATTGCCTCCGAAGAGGCGAGAGGCCCGGGTCAAAGTGCGACAGAATGGCGCTGACGATCGCAGCCGGAGAGGCTGCCAGCCGATCCAGTCTCCCCCGCTTCAGGGCTTACTCAAGTACTTGAGCGCCTCGCGGGCGGAATTGGCCTCCGGATCGTTCGGCGCCAGCTCCAGGAAGCGCTCGAAGTGCGTCTTTGCCTCCGCGCTTCCGCCCAGGCCCACGTTGATGAGACCCAGGTAGTAGTGGGCCTGCGGGTAGTTCGGATCGATTCCGAGAGCCTGGCCGAATCTCTGCTTGGCCAGGACCATGTCATTGGCATCGTAGGCCTCGAAAGCCAGTAGCAGGAGGCCGTCGCGCGCCCTGACGGGCTCGAAGGCAGCCAGACCCATGAGCGCGTCGGCAAGCCTCGCCTTGTCCCCGAGGCCCAGGCACGCGTTGAAGCGAAGGCGTACCGCCTTCTCGTTCCCGGGATCCGTCTTCAGGACGGTCTCCGCGGCGGTGGCCGCCTCCGCGTAGCGGCCGATCTTGAAGGCGGCCGTGGCGAGGCCGATGAGCGAGGGCTGGAGGTTCGGGTCGAGCTGGAGCGCTTCCTGGAACTTCGCGAAGGCGCCCGCATCGTCTCCGGCCTTCATGAGGGCGAGGGCCTCGTTGTGGATCCTCTTCGCTTCCTCGGCTGCGCGGCCGACCCTCTCAAGGTCCTTGAGCGCCTCTGCGGCCTTGGCCTCGTCCTTGAGGTTGCGGTAGGCCTGCCAGCGCGCCGTCAGGACCGCCTCGTCCGTGGAGCCAAGGGCGATGGCCTTCTCGGCGGCCTCGGCCGCCTCCCGGTCATGCCCCAACTCAAGCTCGACCGAGGTCAGCAACTCCCACGCCTGGCGCAGGTTGGGGTCGTGCCCTACGGCCTCTTTGAACTTCGCCTCGGCCGTCGCGTGGTCCTTGGCTTTGAACGCGGTGACGCCGGCGTTGAAGGCCACGATCGCCGGCTCGGAGGTCGAGGCCGGGGGCAAGCCGCCGGCTTGCGCCGATTCTCCCGGGTGCATAGTCCACTCGTAGTGCTGGGTACCCACCAGCTGCCACGCCTGCTCGGCCTGCATGGACTGATATCCGGCCTTGTCGAACCGATAGTGGTACGTCACGTCGACTTGGCGGAAGTCTACCGTGAACACGCCCTTCTTGTCCGCGGTCTGAACGTCCCTGAAGCTCGGAATCTGCGGCGATGTGGTGGTCACGGTCACCCCGGGAATCGGTTTGCCGTCCGGGTCGACGACCTTGCCGACGAGCCTCGCCACTCGCTCGGCGAAGGCCAGCCCGGGGACCATCCAGATCAAGATCAGGAGCCACGCCAGTGTGCGCTGTTGGGTGTGCATTGTGATCGCCTCTCTTCCAGGTCGATTTTTTGTGGCGCCCGTCGCGCTACCTCGCTGTCGAGACACAGTCACTGGGCCAGCCTCGTTAGCCATAGGCCGGCCCGTCGCAAGCGGGAGTATAGCGCCGGATAGGGCCTTGGCAAGTTGAACCGCGACCGCGTGTCACCATCACCCCGACAGCCACAGGATCGCTTCCGCCTCGATGGTCAGCACTTCATTTGCCCGCTCGAGCGACATGGCCCCTCCGCCAGACCGCTTCCGGCCACCGCATTCTAGCCTGCCCCGCCGACGCCGGCTCGCTTGACGGGCACGCTCGCAGGAATGATTAGGGGTGTCAGCTGCTTGTCATGGCGTGATGGTGAGGAGAATCGTGGGCCTTGCGCTCCTTTCTGCCGTGCCTGGCCTCGCCCGGGCGGGGAGCACCCCGCGGATCGTGCGGGTCGTGGTGCGCGGCCCGCACGCGCCGCAGGGGGTTGCCACCGAGGTGATGCTGCCTCCGGGGTGGGCGCCGGGACAGCCGGCGCTCCTCATGGTCTTCCTGCACGACGGGTGGGGGAGCGAGAAGTCGTTCCGCAAGCACGACCTCGCCGCGGTGGCGCTGGGGATGATGCAGGGGGGCGCGATCCGGCCGGTCGTGATCGCGAGCCCCAGGCACAGGGGCACATTCATCGTCGACAGCCCGCGCGGCCAGATGGAGAGCTTCGTCGCGGAGGACCTGGTCCCGGCTCTCGAGCGCGAGTTCCCCGGGGCGGGCGGCTCGCGGGACCGGCGCTCGGTGTGGGGGATCTCGCTCGGAGGGTACGGGGCGCTCAAGATGGCGCTCCGGCACCCAGCGGTGTACGGCCGGGTGGCGGCACTGGCGCCCTGGGTGCAGCCGCTCGCCTGGGACAGCTACGAGGGCAACCGCACGATCTGGTCGCGCTGGTTCCTGGAGCCGGTGTTCGGGCACAGCCGGGAGGAAAGCCGCTTCGAGGCGAACGATCTGGTCGTCATCGCGGGCGAGGCAAACCCCGAGCGGGTGCCGGCGATCTACGTCCGCACCGGGTCCCGTGACAAGTGGGAGAAGGGCGCGCAGGAGCTGGTCGCGCTGTTGCGGCGGCGTGGCATCGCCGTGGATGCCGCCTCCATGCCGGGCGCGAAGCACGACTGGCCGGACTGGCGCGCGGCGACGCCCGCGGTGCTCGAGTTCCTCACGAGGTGAGGACTCTTTCCTGGCGCAACCGGGGCGGGGCAGGCTTGCGCGCCGGAAGGCGGGCTGCGAAACTTCGCGGACGCTCGAAGCGTAGAGCGGCCGCTGTCCGATACCGCTTTTCGTTCAAACGTAGCGTTTTGGTTGTCATCGCGAGGCCCCCGAGCGCTGCGAGGGGGCCGACGCCGAAGCCGCGAGCGGCCTGCAAAGGCCGCGTGGCGGGATCTCGCCGAAATCGACGAGATTGCTTCGCCCCACCTGCGGCGGGGCTCGCAATGACAAGGGGTGGGGACGGGATTGCTTCGTCGCTTCGCTCCTCGCAATGACGGCAGAGGGAACGGGACTGCTTCGGCCCCTTCGGGGCCTCGCAGTGACAGCCATTCCTCTACAACGGACGGTGAATTGGTATGAGACACTGCAGCAAGAGGGAGTGGCGACATGAGTGTGCAACACGGTTCGAAGGGTCCCGACCTGAGCGCCTTGAGGATCGACGAGCGCGCCCGCAACAGCGGCGAGAAGAACACTGTCTGGCGCATCGTGGCGGTGGCCGTCTTCGTGGTGGTGCTCGGGTTCGTCGGGGTCGTGTTCCTGCGGGCGAAGACTCCGGTCGTGGAGCTGGCCACCGCGAAGCCGGCCGGTGAGGGACGGGCGGCAGCGCTGCTCAACGCCAGCGGCTACGTGACGCCGCGGCGGCGCGCCACGGTGGCGGCGAAGATCACCGCGCGGGTCGTCGAGATGCTCGCCGACGAGGGGATGATCGTGCAGGCCGGCCAGGTGCTGGCCCGGCTCGACGACTCCGACGCTCAGAAGCGGCTGGCCGCGGCGCGGGCGGGGCTCGACGTCGCGCGCGCCAACGTGCCGGTGCTGGAGGTCAACCTGGCCAACGCCGAGCGCGAGCTCAAGCGACAGCAGGACCTCGAGAAGGAGGGCGTGGCCAGCGTGCAGGCCCTGGACCTGGCGCGGACGATGCGTGACGGGCTGAAAGCCCAGCTCGGCGCATCCTACGAGGAGGTGCGCCAGGGGCAGGCCAACGTCGCCATGGCCGAGCAGGACGTGGAGAACTGCACGGTCCGGGCGCCGTTCGCGGGGATCGTGGTCTCCAAGGACGCGCAGCCCGGCGAGATGGTGTCGCCCGTCTCGGCGGGCAGCGGGTACACGCGCACGGGGATCGCGACGATCGTTGACATGGACTCGTTGGAGATCGAAGTGGACGTCAGCGAGTCGTACATCGCCCGGGTGACGCCGCAGCAGAAGGTGGTGGCGACGCTCGACGCCTACCCCGACTGGCAGATTCCTGCCCAGGTGCGCACGGTGATCCCGACCGCCGACCGCCAGAAGGCGACGGTGAAGGTGAGGATCTCCTTCGAGGCCCTCGACCCGCGCATCCTGCCGGACATGGGGGTCAAGGTCGCGTTCCTGGGCGAGGAGCGCCGCTCCGACCAGCCCCCGGTGGGGGCGCTGGTCCCGCGCGAGGCGGTGCGGGAAGTTCAGGGCAAGCAGGTGGTGTTTACCTACCGTGATGGAACACTCGAGCGGCGAGCGGTGAGTGTCGGCTCGGCCAGAGGATCCGATCTGGAGATCACGGCGGGGTTGTCGCCCGGGGACCAGGTGGTGGTGAGGGGTCCCGAAGGGCTGCACGACGGGGAACGGGTGACAGTCAAATAGTGCAGGCTTGAAGGCCTGGGTGGCAGGAGGGCAAGATGGTTCGAGTTGACGGGAAGGGCAACGGCGAAAGCCTGATCCAGGTGCGGGACCTTGACAAGAAATACCAGCGCGGGAGCGAGGAGATCGACGTCCTTCAGGGGCTCAACCTTGACGTGGATAAGGGCGACTTCGTCGCGTTCATGGGTCCCTCGGGCTCGGGCAAGACGACGCTGCTGAACCTGCTGGGCGGGCTCGACCTGCCGAGCGCCGGCAGCATCACGGTGGCGGGCGACGAGATCACTCACATGTCGGCGAGCAAGCTCACCGCCTGGCGCGCGCGACACGTGGGGTTCA
>Ga0315284_10014481_pt1 | contig 11235 bp, 12 predicted proteins | sample YL17G09_16_MG_FD_203696 | JGI IMG/M metagenome (GOLD analysis project Ga0315284, IMG submission 203696) | Sediment microbial communities from Yellowstone Lake, YNP, Wyoming, USA - YL17G09_16 | ecosystem: Environmental > Aquatic > Freshwater > Lake > Sediment | place: USA: Wyoming | collected...
TGGCAAGCAAGGACAGGCTGAACGATCCGTTGGAGCAATCACCGGAAAACGAATCTACCAGCGTCGAGCTGCTTGGTGTATAATAGTAAAAATCTATTTCACCCCAAAATCCATTCGGCTCTTTGGGAATTCCCGTGGTACTGATATTTCCAGAGAAGCCCATTTTGACCACTGATCGGTGGTCAGTGACTGGACACTTTTCCATCCAACTGAGCGTGTTTTGGCCCAAAAAGTGTCCGGTCGCCAAGCGCCCGAAAAGCGCTCTCTGGAAATCTCAGTGGTACCCTCCATATATGAAGGTCTCAACGTCCTGAAAGGCGGTACAAAAGTACCACCGCTCCTCAAATCGTTTTCAAACCGGTGTAAGCCATACTTGATAAAGCCTAATCTGGCGTCTTGGCACTGGCAGGCCACCGCCAGATGAATAGGGCCTTGTGCTCGTCTTCTCCCGTTCAAGTCGGGAGAGCCTCTTTTCATTTGTCACAGGAGTGAACTACCATGCGTAACTTGATTAGGCTCTTGACTGTCTTTGCCCTCGTTGCGATATTCGCGGCGGCCTTGACGCTCATGATCGGCGCGCCACAGCACGCTCGCGCTGACACTACCTTCACGGTCAATACGCTCGACGATCATAACGATGGCACGTGCAATGCCAGCGACTGTACGTTGCGAGAGGCGATTAATGCGGCGAACAGCACTCCGGGGCACGACACGATCGTCTTTACCGTGACGGGCGTGATCCCGATCACTACATCGCTGCCCACCCTATCTGACACTGACAACTCTGGCGTGACAATCAATGGTGATACCAACGGCGACGGCGTTCCAGACGTGGCGTTGTATGGTTCTGGAACGACCACCGGCACCAGCGGCATTCGCATCCTATCCGCCAACAATGTTATCCAGAGCCTTGCAATTTACGGCTTCAACGGCTTTGGCATTTCCATCACAAGCACCCAGGCGTTCAATAATCAGATCCTCAGCAACACGATTGGGCTGGATCTATTCGGCGCGGCGCGCGGCAATGGGAATGACGTCGTTAATAACGGCGACGGCATCATCATCCGCAACGGCGCGCACGATAACGTCGTTCGCGCGAATACCCTCGGCAGCAACCTGCGTCATGGCGTCTCGCTCAGCGGTGGCAATACGAACACCGTCACCCAGAACTATGTCGGCGTGACCAGTAGCGGAGCAGATCGAGGCAACGGCGCGGTCGGCATCCGGGTGCACACCAATTCCACCGGCAATCTGATCCAAGAGAATCAGGTCAAGTACAACGATCGCTATGGCGTCGAACTGACGGGCAACGGCACGCAAGGCAATCGAGTGATCGGCAACGCCGTCATGTACAACAACAGCATGGGCGTTCCGGCCCAGGCTGGCATCGTCAACGACCGCACGCATGGCAACAGTGATTCGCTCGTGTTGCCGACCGGTGACAATCTGATCGAATCCAACCAAGTGATCAGCAATACCGGCACAGGCATTTACAACATCGGCGCGTCGCCGCAGATCACAGGCAACACTGTCATGAGCAACACCAGCTATGGCATCTACAACCTGGTGGATTATGGCGCATTGCCCTATAGTCCTGTCACAGCCACCGATGATCTGCTGGCCATGCCCGGCATCTACAATAACGTTATTGACTTGAACGGCAACGAAGGCATTCGCTCGCTCGATACCGTGCCGCTTAATCGCGCCACCCTGACCACCGATAACGTCATCGGCAATAATAGCGGCTTTTATGATGTACACCAGATGTGGTATGGGGCAGTCGAGGTCTTGACGGGCACCACCACTATCACCCACGGTCTCGATATCGCCATGTACAGCCGGGCGTCAACGGTCGTACAAGGCAGCGTCTATGCTTCGGCGGGCGGCACGCCTGAAAAGGGTATCTGGGCCAAGCCAGGCGCCAGTTACAACAACGTGACGACTTGGTTTGTCATTGACGAGTACATTGTCCAGAACAATGGTGCTCTCGTTCAGTATTCGCCCTACACCGTCTCAGTTAGCGGCGCTTGTACCGGCAGCATGGTGTTCAGTTTTGACGCCATCAGCACGACTCATCCCATCAGCCCAGATCGCAACCTGCCGTTCGGCCTGGTCACCGGCATCACGAACGTCGTGACCCACACGCTGCATCGCTACCAGATCGCCGAGCTCAACTTTGCGCAAGATAGCGACAACGACGGCATCTCCGACCCATCCGAAGGTGGAGGCGACAGCGACGGTGACGGCGTCCCTGATTATCTTGACGCCGACAGCGACAACGATACCATCCCCGACAACGTCGAGGGCACTGGCGACGCTGATGGCGATGGCATTCCCAACTACCTTGATCCCGACTCGGACGGGAACGGCATTCCGGACAAATCCGAGCCTGAACCCTTTGGCGACCAGGACGGCGACGGGATTCCCAACTTTTTGGATACCGATGATGACGGCGACGGCATACCCGATTGGATGGAGAACGGCTGCACCACCCAGCCTGTCAACAACGCGAGTTGCGGCAACCCGAACCAGGACACTGACGGCGATGGCATCCCGGACTCTCGCGACCCGGATAGCGACGGCGACGGCATTCCCGATTGGATGGAAGCCGGCTGTACCAGCCAGCCGGTCAATAATGCCACCTGTCCCAATGCGGACCGGGACACGGATGGCGATGGCATTCCTGACTATCGCGACCCTGATAGTGATGGCGATGGCATCCCCGATTGGAGAGAAGCTGGCTGTGTGAGCCAACCCACTAACAATGCCACCTGTCCCAATGCGGACCGGGACACGGATGGCGATGGCACACCGGATCGCCTGGACACCGATAGCGACGGCGACGGCATCCTAGATGCTGACGAATACTATTACGGCACTGGCGACATAGCCTTTTGCATCAACACATCACTCGACAGCGACGGTGACACCACGCCGAACTGCACCGACAACGACGCCGACGGCGACGGCATTCCGAACTATCGTGACCCAGACTCGGATGGCGATGGCACGCCAGACAGCCAGGAAAAAACAGGTTACGAACAGCCCGTGTTCCCCGATCACGAGAACGTCCCTGCCTGGCTTGACCCGGTCTACCATCTCTACTTGCCGGTCATCATGCGCAACTAGCCATCTCCACCTTATCCGCCAAAAAGTCGAGCCGACCTTGCAGTCGGCTCGACTTTTTACTGGCTTGTATCAATCCTCGGGGATGCGTAATCGCCCGTACAGCCACCAGAACCGCTCGCGCGGAAAAGCGCGCGCCAGCGCCGGATGCCACACGAACGCGCCATCTATCCAATCGGCGCGCAATTGCTCGTCGAGCGCAAACAGACGACGCTTTAACTCTGTAGCCTGCGGGACGTCTGCCAGCTCGTCCAGCAACAACTCGATTGCCAACCGCATGCGCGCCCGATCCGGATAGTACGGCGCTTCGTCGTTGGGACGCCGAGCATAGTCGTCCAGGAACCACGTCCAGGCGTCCAGCCGTCCGCGTAAATCGTGGAGGACGCGCGTTGTGTAACGCGGGCGGCTCGCATCGCGGACATGCTCAAATTGGCGTATCGCTTTGTCCCGTTCGGCTTGTTGCGCGGGTGAAAGCGGAGCCGCTTGCAATCGCCGCGCGCGCTCCAGGAATCCGCTGACGGTCAGCTTGGGCAACTGGTCGCCGCCATGCCGGGCGGCGTCCATCTGCCAATACAGCACGTCGGACTTTAAATACGCCTCAAATTCCTCCGCCATCGCCTGGCACGCGGCCAGGTCGGCGGTCGGGTCGAATTCCTTTGCTCCCACCTCTCAACCCTTGCGATAGAGCGCCGTCCACTCGTCGCGCAAGATTGCCATGATGTGCTCATCGTGCCACGCGCCCTCGCGAAAGAGCGCCTGCTTGCGCGTTCCCTCCACCCGGAAGCCGACTTTATCGTACATCCGAATCGCGCGCGTGTTGAACGCAAAGACCTCTAGCTCGATGCGATGCAGGTCGGCTTCTTCAAAAGCGTAACGCAAGAGCGCCTGGGTCGTGTCCGTGCCATAGCCTTTGCCCCAATAGTTCTTGTCGCCGATAAAGATGCCAAAGATGGCGTGACGGTTCGTCCAATCAATCTGGTGCAGCCCGCAGTTGCCGAGCAGCCGCCCTTCGCCGCGCGTGAGAATGGCAAAGAGGCGCGCGTCTTGCTCTTGGCGCTGGCGGTTGAACCAGCCTTCTTCGTCTTCCATTGTATACGGATGCGGCAGGTTCGGGGCCAGGCAGCGCCTGACCTCCCAATCGTTCATCCATTCCACGTAACGCGGCAGGTATTCGCGCTGAATCGGGCCGAGGATGACGAGTTCACCGGTAAACATGGTCGTCTCCTGATCGCTGTGATGCGGCAGAGTATATCACGCCCCGCGCCGCTTTGCCAGCTTGACATCTTGTCCTGTTGCGGGTATCCTAGCTGCATGTTTCTAGACCAAGCCAAACTCCAAGTTAAAGCCGGTGACGGCGGCAACGGCTGTGTGGCGTTCCGCCGTGAAAAGTTCGTCCCGTTCGGCGGACCCAGCGGCGGCGATGGCGGGCGCGGCGGCAATGTGATCCTCGTCGTTGACCGCAAGCTCAACACGCTTTCGGCGTTCCATCACAAGACCCGGTTCGAGGCGCAGCGCGGCGAAAACGGACGCGGCAAAGATCAGACCGGCGCGAGTGGCGAAGATTTGCGCATCCCCGTGCCGCCAGGCACCGTCGTGCGCGACGCGGACACGGGCCTGTTGATTGCCGATCTCGCGACGCCGGGCCAGGAGTTGCGCGTGGCGCGCGGCGGGCGAAGCGGACGCGGCAACGCGCGCTTTGCCACGCCCACCAATCAAGCGCCGCGCATGGCCGAAAACGGCGAGCCGGGCGAAGCCAAGACGTTGCTGTTTGAACTCAAGCTCATCGCCGACGTGGGCATCGTGGGTCTGCCCAACGCGGGCAAGTCCACGCTGCTGGCTTCCGTCAGCGCGGCGCGGCCCAAGATTGCGGATTACCCCTTCACCACGCTCGAACCCTACCTCGGCGTCGTGAGCCTGGACGACGAGACGACGCTGGTGCTGGCCGACATCCCCGGCCTGATCGAGGGCGCGTCGCAAGGCGCCGGGCTGGGCCACGAGTTCCTGCGCCACGTCGAGCGGACGCGCGTGCTCATCCACCTACTCGACGGCTCGCGTGAAAATCCGCTGGCCGATTACGAGACGATCAACGCGGAATTGCGCGCGTTCGGTCGCGGGCTGGACGCCAAACCGCAGATGGTCGGGTTCAACAAGATGGATTTGATCGAAGCGCAAGAGCGTTGGCCGCAGGTCAAGCGCGAGTTGGAACGGCGCGGCGTCGAGGCGCTGGCGATTTCGGCAGTGGCGCAAGACGGCGTGCGCGAGCTGCTCTATCGCGCGTCGCAAAAATTGCGTGAGCTTCCGCCGGTCGAGCTGGCCGAGCCGGTGCCCGTCATCACGCTGACGGACGCTTCGCGAGAGCCGTTCACGATTGAGCGTCGGCAGGATGGCTGGCACGTGAGCGGCGCGCGCATCGAAAAGCTGGTGGCGATGAGCCGCTTTGATTCCTTCGAGGCGTTGCAGCACGTGCAGCGCAAGCTCGAATGGCTGGGCGTCATCGAAGCGCTCACATCGGCCGGTGTGCAGGAAGGAGATACCGTTTTCTTGAGCGATTACGAGATGGAGTGGCATCCATGATCCGCGCTGTGATGTTTGACCTGGATGGGTTGATGATTGACAGTGAGCCGCTCCAAAAGCAAGCCTGGCAGGCGACCTTGCGCTGCTATGGGCGCGAGATGGACGAGGCCACGTTTGCGCGGCTGATAGGATTGCGGATCAGCGAAGATGCTGGGGTGCTGCGCGACCGGTTCAACCTGCCGGTGACCGCCGAGGTGTTGTTGCATCAGCGCACCGAAAGGTTTCTTGCCAGCCTGCCGGGCCGACTCGAGGCCATGCCGGGTCTGCGCGAACTCTGGGCTGATTTGCGGGCGCGCGGATTGAAGCGCGCTCTCGTAACCTCTGGCGAGCGCCGCTACGTGGCGCTGGTGATGTGCGAGCTTAACCTCGACGGCGCTTTCGACGCGATGGTCGTCGCGGAAGATGTGACACGCGGCAAACCTGCGCCGGACGTGTATCTGCTGGCAGCGGAGCGATTGGGCTTGCCGCCGGCGCAGTGCCTCGTGTTGGAAGACGCGCCCAACGGCGTGGCGGCCGCCAAAGCCGCCGGGATGATCTGCGTCGCCGTGCCGAACGAATACACGCGCGCGCTCGACCTTTCCGCCGCCGATGCAGTCATGCCGTCGCTCCTGGCTGTGCGTGACAATCTTGATGTGCTGATTCGGTGATCTCGTGGCGTGCAAGTCGCAGGACGCAGGTCGCCTGTCGCTCTACGCTCCACACTCTACACGGCAAATCACTATGACACGCCTTGGCATCCTGGGCGGCACGTTTGATCCGCCGCACATTGCTCATCTCATCATGGCCGATCAGGCGCGCAGCCAGCTCAAGCTTTCGCGCGTGCTGTTCGTCCCGGCGGGTCAGCCGCCGCACAAGCTCGACCGGCCCGTTTCGCCCGTCGAGCATCGCCTGACCATGACGCAACTGGCGATTGCCGGTGAGGCGAGGTTCGCGCTTTCGCGCGTGGACGTAGATCGCCCCGGCCCGCACTATACCGCCGACATGCTCGCGTTGATACACACCCTGCATCCCAACGACAAGTTGTGCCTGGTGATCGGCTCGGATAGCTTGCGCGACCTGTTGAACTGGCATGATCCGGCGCGCGTCGTGGCGCAGGCGCGGCTGGCCGTGGTGCGACGCTGGGGGGCCGCGCCCGATATGCGCGCGCTGGAAATGGCGATACCGGGAATTTTCGCGCGGATAGATTGGGTGGACGCGCCCTGGCTGGATATTTCATCCACCGACATTCAGCGGCGCGTCCGCGCCGGGCTTTCGGTGCGGCATCTCGTCCCGGTGGCGGTCGAGCGTTACGTCATCAAGCACGGGTTGTACCGCGCGTGATGCGTGCGAGGACGTACCTGTTTACAAACTCAACTTGCCTGGTAGTCAGATTTCTGATCCAGCAAAGGACGCTGCAAATCTTTCCAGCGAGGCGCTTTGTTCTGAGGCGGTGTAAAATTGCAGACGAGCACTTCTTTGTTGATGACACGCTCGCTGCTGTTCTTTTTGACTCTCATTCCAGAAGATGACTGAACCTGGGTGATGAGGTATCCATTGTACAATGCGTGAATTTCAGGAATGTCGTAGGAGGACAGGAGCCACTTGCACTGAGCGGCTTGCAGTCGTTCTGCCAGGAGTTGGTGGTCGCTCCAATCGCGCATGTTATAGGCGTAATTGCAGCCGTTGTCAGGGTAAGGTGGATCAAGGTACATCACTGTGCCGGGTCGGTCGTAACGGTCAATGCAATCGCGCCAGTCAAGGTTTTCGATGATGACAGTACGGAGACGCTCGTGAATCGGTTGTAACCGTTCACGAAGGGTCTTGATCGCGCCGATCAGCCGGTTGCCGTGACCGCCATCTGTGATACTTGTCTGAAAACGGGGATAGTTCAACTCACCGCCCCAACCGGCCATGATGAGATAGTAAAACCGATGGGCGCGTTGAACGTCGGTCAACTGACTTGGGTCCAGGTCAGCCAGGCGTTCGAACTCGGCCCTGGACACGAGCTCCCATTCAAAGGACTCGATGAGTTGTTCGGGCTTTTCCTTGACAACGCGGAAAAAGGTCACCAATTCCTGGTCAATGTCATTCAGGATTTCGACATCGCTTGGTGGCTTGGCAAAGAGCACCCATGCGGCGCCCGCAAATGGCTCCACATAGCACGTATGGGGAGGCAGCATCTCCACGATGATTTTGCGTAGCCTGGACTTGCCGCCCACCCACTTGATGGGGCTATTCAGCATTTTGTATGGGGTCTTGCTTTGCATGTCCGTCATCGAACTGGAGCGCTCTTGCATTTTGTTTGGAGATGTCATGCATCGCAAGTATACACCGGTTTGGCAAAAAGCTGCGGCTTTTTGCGGGCGCAATGTGGCATACACTCAATGGCTTGGAGATAACACATGAAACGTTCTACCGCGTTTCGCAATGTCCGCACCATCTGCGAACGGCTGGACAAGGTCGACCCTAACACCTTTCCTGTCCGTCCGCACAAGCTCTATCTCTACGGTAGTGTGCTCACCGACAAACCCAACCCCGCCGATGTGGACGTGGTATTGCTCTGCCTGGCAAACCCCGTTGATGATCGAGCCTTTCTTTACGCACTCAACTACAGACCAACACTTTTGCCGGACAATCAAGCTAGAAAACATCTGCGGTCTGGAATGAGGAATACCCATTTGGAAATTGAAATGTCCAGCGATCTATCCAATTGGGAGTATCTGTGGCTTTTTCCTGATGGGGAGGGAATATGGCTGATTTGGAAACCAAGCTTGAATTGGTCGGCGATAGTAGATGAAATTGAATCTCATCCATATCCCTGGACGGGGTTGCGTCCTGTGGATTCCAAGCAAAGAATGGAAGTGGCACTGCAAGGGCTTTCCAAGGAGGAGCGACAAACACGAATTGCAGAGATACTGACTGCACTCGAAGCGCAAGAGGCAAGGGAAGAATAATGGAAAGTAGGCAGCGATGAGGAAGGTTATTGTTCTCAGTTTAGCATTGGCGTTTCTGTTGATGCTCGCGCCCGGCACTGCGTCGGCACAGGGTGTGGGACAAACGCACGTCGTGCAGCCCGGCGAGAATCTGTTCCGCATCGCGCTCCGATACGGCGTCTCGATCCAGGCGCTCGCCACGATTAACGGCATCGTCAACCCGGCCATGATCTATGTGGGGCAGCGGCTGGTCATTCCTGCTGACGTCGCCGCCGTTACCTCACCGACTCCCACACCCGCGCCAGCAACGCCAGATACCACGTCTGCGCCCATCACGCCGACACTAGAAACTTCGCCGACTGTCACATCAACGCTGGTCACATCGTCAACGGTCACGCCGACGCTGGTCACATCGTCAACGGTCACGCCTGCGCCGGTCACAACGCCTGTTGTTGCAAGCTTGAACAGAACGCACACGGTCGCAGTCGGCGAAAACTTGTTCCGCATCGCTTTACGTTACGGGTTGACGACGAAAGAGTTGGCGGTCGCCAACGGCATCACCAATCCCAATTCGGTTTACGTGGGACAGGTGTTGCGCATCCCGGCTCCGGGACAGTCACTCGGCCCAGCACCCGCGCCTGTTGCGCGAGTCGCCGGTAGTGGAAAGAGAATTGTGGTGAGTATCTCGCGCCAACATTTGTGGGCTTACAACGGCAGTCGGGAAGTGTACTCGTTTGTCGCCTCGACGGGGCTGGCGACCTCTCCCACCAAACAAGGCACGTTCCAGGTGCTCGACAAAATCCCGAACGCCTACGCCGGCCAGTGGAATTTGCAGATGCCGTACTGGTTGGGCATCTATTACGTCGGTCGGATCGAGAACGGCATTCACGCGCTGCCGATCCTCGCCAGCGGCCAACGCTTGTGGTCAGGCTACCTGGGCCGGCCCGTCTCATTTGGCTGCATCGTGTTGGATACTCTGGCCGCCCGGCAACTTTATCAATGGGCCGATGTGGGAACCAAGGTAGTGGTTCAGCCATGACCGTCAAAACAAACTCGATGCGCCTGTTGGATTCGCGCAAGGTCGCTTACGAGGTTTACGAATACTCGTCCGAGATTCATTCAGCGGTGGAAGCGGCGCAGGCCATCGGCCAGCCCGCCGAGCGCGTTTTCAAGACGCTCGTGGTGATGCGCGACCTTCAGGCGCGCGCCAAGCCGCTGCTGGTGATGGTGCCGGGCGACCGCGAGCTGGACTTGCGCGCGCTGGCCAAATCCACCGGCGACAAAAAGCTGCGGATGGCGACGCAAAAAGAAGCGGAGTCGTTGACGGGGCTGCTTGTCGGCGGCATCGGCGCGCTGGCCTTGCTCAACCGGGGCTTTGAGATCTGGCTTGACCGCGCGGCGCGGGCCGCCGGGCGCGAGCGCATCTGCGTCAACGCGGGTCAGCGGGGAGTGATGCTAGAGCTTGGCGTGGATGACCTGGCGCGGGTGACCAACGCCAGGTGGGCAGAGGGCGCAAGTTTCACCGCAGAGGCGCTACGGATCGAGTCTCCACCTCTGCGGTGAAATCAATGGCCGGACGCGAACGTCGGCGGCTTACTTTTTGGCCTTGGCCGTCTTTTTAGCGGCGGCCTTTTTGACGGGCTTTTTGGCCGCCTTTTTGGCCGCTTTCTTGGGGGCGGCTTTTTTGGCGACCTTTTTGGCCGGCGCCTTCTTGGGCTTGACAGCCAGCTTGCGAGGCGCGCGCGGCTTTTTGGGCGCGGCCACAGGCTCAACCGGCGCAGGCGCGGCTGGCGCTTCGACGACGGGAGCCGGCGCAGGGGCCGCCGCGCGCAACTCTTCCAATGGCACCCGAATGACCCATTGGCAGCGCGGGCAATGCTCAATGTGGTGATCGGCCTGCTGTTGCTCGGCCGCGCCGATGGCGGCGCCAGCAGCCTCCGGCGTCAATTCAGAGGTCCATCCACAATTGGGACAACGCAGTTCCATAGCTTGACTCCTTTCCGTAATTTTGACTCGGGCTCGTGCCCGATGAACGGCGGGATTGGGCAGCCCTTGCCGATGATTACACGGCAGGCTTTTCCTCGGCGGCGGGCTCGGGTTTTGTCTCCGGTTCTGGTTCGGCGGCCGGTGGCGCGACCTCCGGCAGGGGGTAATCGGCGGGCAACCGCCGCCGCAGATCGGCGATTCGAACTTTGATAACGTGGCGACAGTGCGGGCAGTCCATCGCGTGATATTGTTCGTGTCCTTGTTGGGCCTCAGCCAGTGCCAACGCGATGGACTCACGGCCCAACGTGAGCATCCACCCGCAACGCTGGCAGCGGATTTGCATCATCTCGACCTCCTGCGCGAAACAGTCTGAACCACACGGCTATTGTATGCCAATTCCTTGCGTATGGCAAATCGCGTCATTCGGCGTTCAAGGTCGGAATGTGTTAGAATAAAAGCGCTCGCCTCTCCAGTCGCGCTTTCTAGCAGCCTTGCATCTGTCTAGGAGAGAACTAGATGGAAACGATTCGTCGCACTGTCGTGTTGTTCGTCGTCGTCGGCTTGTTGGCAGCCTGTAATGGCGCAGCGCCCGTCACACCCACACTGCCCAAGAAGGGCCTGCCCACGGCGGCGGAAG
>Ga0315284_10014482_pt1 | contig 11235 bp, 9 predicted proteins | sample YL17G09_16_MG_FD_203696 | JGI IMG/M metagenome (GOLD analysis project Ga0315284, IMG submission 203696) | Sediment microbial communities from Yellowstone Lake, YNP, Wyoming, USA - YL17G09_16 | ecosystem: Environmental > Aquatic > Freshwater > Lake > Sediment | place: USA: Wyoming | collected...
CTCCTCGCAGACCAGGCAGCTCGAGGGATGTTCGCTCAGAATCAGTTGCAGGATCTCCTTGCGCATATCGCGCAGGGTCGCGGTGTCGGTCAGCACTTTCAGATCCTCCTGGGCCTGGGTGCTGCAGGACAAAGGATAACCGCGCATGCCCTCGATCTCCACCACGCACATACGGCAGCCGCCGAAAGGAGTCAAGTCCTTATGGGAGCAGAGCGAGGGGATATATATATTGTTCAGCTCCGCGGCCCGCAGCACGCTGACGCCTTCGGGCACGACTACGGCGCGGTGGTCTATTTCCATTTTCAGGGTACGGATGTCTTTTGCTCGTTTTTGTTTGTCAGTCACGGTTCGCCTCACGATTCAATGATAATGGCATCGCCGGCAATGGCGTCAAAACGACAGATCTCGTAACAGGACCGGCATTTGATGCATTTGGTTTCATCGAGGTTATGGATTTCGGAACGGGGCCCGGTGATGGCGCCGGTCGGGCAGACCTGGACGCAGCGCTGGCAGCCGGTGCACTTCTCCTTGATGATCCGGTAAACGACCAGGTCGCGGCACACGGCTGCCGGACAACGTTTGTTCATGATATGCGCCAGAAACTCTTCGCGGAAATATTTGAGCGAAGTCAAAACCGGGTTGGGCGCGCTCTGGCCCAGACCGCAGAGTGAGGCCCCCTTGATGGCACTGCCCAGCTTTTCCAGCTTATGGATGTCGGTGATTTCGCCCTTGCCTTTGCAGATTTTCTGGAGAATATCCACCAGGTGGCGGGTCCCGACCCGGCAGGGCACGCATTTGCCGCAGGACTCGGCCTGGGTAAAGCTCAAAAAATACTTGGCCGTGTCCACGATACAGGTGTCTTTATCGATCACGATCAGACCGCCGGAGCCCATAATCGAACCGGCTGCGGCCAGGTTCTCGTAATCGATGGGCGTGTCCAGGAATTCCTTACCCAGGCAGCCCCCGGACGGCCCGCCGGTCTGGACCGCCTTGAACTCTTTGACTAAGCCCCCGCCGATATCGAAAATTACGCGCCGTAAGCTCGTGCCCAGGGGCACTTCGATCAGACCGGTGCGCCGCACCTTGCCGACCAGGCTGAAGGTTTTGGTGCCTTTAGAACTTTCCGTACCGTACTGGGCATACCATATTGCGCCGTTGCGCAGAATATTGGGCAGAGTGCCCAGGGTTTCCACGTTGTTGATCACGGTCGGCTTGCCCCACAGGCCGGACACGGCCGGGAACGGCGGCCGCGTACGCGGCATACCGCGCTTGCCTTCAATGCTCGCCATCAGCGCGGTCTCTTCGCCGCACACAAAAGCGCCGGCGCCTTCCTTGATCTTGATATCGAAACTGAAATCGCTGCCCAGAATATGTTCGCCCAGCAGATCCAAATCGCGAATTTTGGCAATGGCGCTCTTGAGGCGTTCAATGGCCAAGGGGTATTCGGCGCGAATATAGATAAACCCTTTGGTTGCGCCCAGAGTGTAGGCGGCGATGAGCATGCCTTCCAGTAAAGCGTGCGGATCGCCCTCAATGAGCGAACGGTTCATAAAAGCGCCCGGATCGCCTTCATCCGCATTGCAGATCAGGTAACGCTCCGCGCTTTCGGTTTCCCGGCAAAAGAGCCACTTGCGCCAGGTGGGAAAACCGGCTCCGCCCCTTCCGCGCAGTCCGGAATTCTTGACCGTTTCCAGCACTTCTTTCCAGGGCATAACCAGGCTTTTTTCGATCGCTTGATAGCCGTCACGGGCCAGGTAGTGGTCCAGATTTTCCGGATCGATGATGCCGCAGTTGCGGAGCACAATGCGCACCTGAGGCGCGAGCATGGGGTGATCGAAGAATTTCGGCACGCCCTCGATTGCTTCTGCGCCGAAATGCCCGACCAGGCGCGGTTTGTAAACCTCGCCTTTTTCGAAAAATGCCTCCAGCAAACGCGGGACATTGTCGGCCGTGACATTGGAATAACTGATGCGTTGTTTGCCCGGCATGCGGATATCCACCAGCGGTTCCAGATAACAGGGCCCGATGCACCCGACCCTGACGATATCCGCTTCCAATTTCTTGTTTTTTAAGTAGGTTTCCATGGCGCCGATGATCTCGGCCGCACCGGCCGCCAACCCGCAGGACCCGGTGCCGACATAGATCAACGGACGCTTGTTGTTTTGGAATTCCAACCATTTTTTAGCCGCTTGTTCACGGCGTGTTTCAAGCTTTTTTGTGTTCATCGAGAATCCCCTGCAGTTTCAGAACCGACATTTGGGCATAGGTTTTATCGTCAAAAGTGACCACCGGCGCGAGCGCGCAACAACCCAGGCAAACCACCCGCTCCAGGTCATACTTGCCGTCGGCCGTGGTCTCGCCCGGGTTGATTTCGAGGCGCCTTTTAAGTACTTCCAGCATCTGCTCCCCGCCATTGACATGGCAAGCCGTTCCCAGGCAGACCTTGAGATGATGCTTTCCGCGCGGCCCGAACCGGAATTGCGCGTAAAAAGTCGCCACCCCGTAGATTTCATTCTCTGAAATTTTGAGCCAGCGCGCGGTCTTCCGGATGGCCTCCTTGGGCAGGTAGTCATAGATCGCTTGAATTCTTTGCAACACGGGAATCAAGTCGGCGCGCTCTCCCTTGAATTCCCGCTCGATTTCGGCCAGAGCCTCTTTTTTCATCAATACTTCCCTCCTTGGCATATCTCAAATCACGGGCAGGCACAGGGGTCCGCCTTCGCAAACCGGCTACGGCGTGACAAGCCTGCCCCTACACTCTTGACCTTCTCTTCTTTCCTTCGTTATTCGACATTCGATATTCGGCATTCGCTATTCGATATTCTTGGTTTCTCGGGCAGGCACAGGGGCCTGCCCCTACACCCTCGAACCCTCGGCCCCTGGATCCCTTGAACCCTTTCCTACCTAATTCCCAAATTGAAAAGCTTCAGCGCCATGCTCCAGGTATCGACCTCGGAAACAAACAGTCCGATCCCGGCCTTATCGGCCAGTTCGATCACGTCGGAGGCCGGCGTTTTGCCTTTGACGAACACGATGGCGGATACATCCACCAGGTTCGCGGCCGCGATCAGGCTCTTGTGAGTCTGGAGCGTGATCAGCAAGGTGTTGGCCTTGGCTCCGGTGATGATGTCGGAGACCATGTCCGAGATATACACGCCTTCAAAATTTTTGTCCTTATACTCGTTAATCGCCTTTAAACCCGCTTTATTGGCCAATTCCGATAGTTTCATAATGTCCCCTTTTTCTTTGCGCAAAGCGCGGAATTAATAAATTTCGGTCAGTCCCGTATCGGCGATGACAATCCCCTTGCAACGATCGATATTGCAGCATTGATCGCACGGCACCACCAATATCTTCTTGCCCGGAACTTTGATGTTTTGGTTGAAATATTCATTAAGTGCTTTAATGCCTTCGGCTCCGACACACTTACCCGAAGCGTGAGTACTGTCCGCGCAAAGAGCCACGTAAACCCAGGTGCCTTTGCCTTCTTTCTTGCCGATTTTGACGACCGCACATTCCGGATCGTCGCAGGTTGACATCATCAATCCCATCATATCGTCCAGATCCACCCGTTTGCCGCATTCAACGCATTTCAGATTGAATTTTGTCGCTTGCGAACTTCCCAAATAAACCCAGTAATGATCGCCTTCCTGGTATTCGTCAATCGGAGCGATCGCTTCCGTGGAGAAGAACGCCGCGCGACCCCCGCATCTTGGACACCCTTCCATGACCAAGTATCCGTGACGGATGTCAGCCATTTCCCATTTGTGGTTGCAAGTACTCATTAGCCCTCCGATCCTTTAAGATTTATAACAAAACCTCTAAGCCTAGCCGAACAAGTTGGATATAAAGGCTCTTATCTTAAAAACATCGACAATTTGTTGTCGATAATGAAAAGTGAATAATCAACTGACTTACAATCATACGGATTTATTCCGGCGATCTCGCTGGAACTCCTGTTCCGGCTTGCCGGAATTCATGTTTTTTCGATCCTATGCTTTTCAGGATCGAAAAAACATTTAGTTATTCAAAAAAACAAATTGTAGTGCTCTTGAATCAACTGTAAACGCGCACCGTCCAGCATCAGGATCTGAAGTATCATTCAATTCCCGATCCGCTCGTCTTCCGCAATGGAGATAAACCTGAGTGAGGAAGCGGAAGAAAACGATCCGATTTTATGTTCTCGGAAAAAAAACCAAAAAAAATTTCTAAAAGAAGTGACCTGTATTTTCAACAGGATTGGTTTTTTGGATATACCCTTAACACTTTTATAACACTCGCTTTTGGAGGGTGTCAAGAGGGTTAAAGTTAAATTTTGCTTAAAAAGGTCACAAATTTCATTATGGCGTCCCCGGGGACGCTGGTTTGGTTCTGGCTCGTCCGGGTTACACACCTATTTTTTTGGAATATGGAAAATTTTTTATTGATAGGATTTGAGTATTTTTAGCGGAATGAACAAGCTTTCCTTTTTGATCTTGAACCGGCCGAAAAAGCGTTCTCCCGACGGATTCCCGAATCTTGCCCGGGTTTTTTTAATTAACTCTTGACTTATGAACCTGTATTTTCTAAACTCCATCCAAAATTTTATTGTGATTACCATTAGTTATGATGGAACCCCTAAATGAAAACCCGGCTCGCAACCTGAAAAAGTCCTTGTTGTTGGCCACCCTGATCGTGGCCGGCGCCAATGTGTTGAGCCGTATCCTAGGCTTTGTGCGCGTCCAGGTCCTGGCCTATTGGGGCGGCACCGGTCCGGCCGTGGATGCCTATACCTTTTCTTTTACCCTGCCGGACCTGATCAACCATTTTCTGGCCGGCAGCGCCCTTTCCATCACTTTTATTCCGATCTTTCAAAAACTGCTTTTACAAAAAGGAGAAGAAAAAGCCTGGCGGTTCTTCTCCAATCTCATGACCTGCGGCACGATCCTTTTCCTGGTTTTCACCGGCCTCTCCATGTTCTTCACCAAGGAAATCGTTTCCCTGGCCGGCGGCAATATCAACGACCCGGCCCATCCGGAGCAATTGCTGCTGACTTTGCGCCTGGTCCGGATCATCCTGCCGGCTCAGCTCTTCTTCTTTTGGGGCGCGTTACTGAACGGCGTGCAGTACGCCCACAAACGGTTCCTGATCCCGAACCTGACCCCCCTGGTTTACAATCTCGGGATCATTTGCGGTGGCTGGCTTTTGTATCCTTACATCGGCATTGACGGCTTTTCCTGGGGCGTTCTGGCTGGGGCCTTTATCGGCAACGTGGTGGTTCAGATTCCCGGCGCCCTGCGGGTCGGTTTTCGTTTTAAACCGGTCTTGGACTTGGCCGACAAAGACCTGCGTAAATACCTGCTCATCACCCTGCCTTTTATCGTCGGCCTGGGCATGAACTTCTCGAACGAATTTCTTTTCCGTATCTTCGGTTCTTATATCCCCCATGGCGCCGGCGCCCTGGCCGGATTGGATTATTCTTATAAAATTATGTATATCCTAGTCGCCCTGTTCGGCCATTCCTTTGCGGCCGGGTTCTACCCGTTTATTTCCCAAATGTTGATTGAAAAAAAATTCGCTGAAGTCCAGCGCCTCTTCAACAATATCCTGATCAAGGTAGCGGCCCTGCTCATCCCGCTATCAGCCTGCCTGATGGCCCTGTCCCCGGATATCATCGCGGTCCTTTTGCAACGCGGCCGTTTTTCAGCCGATTCCACCCTGCTGACCGCCGGCGCTTTTACCTATTACCTACTGGGCGCTTTTTGCAGTGCCATTATCCTGATCGTCAACCGGTTGTTCTATGCCCTGGAAGACACCCTTTTCCCCATGCTGGTCAGCACCCTCACGGTCCTGGCCTGTCTACCCTTGTACGGCTTTCTCGGCAATGTCATGGGCGCGAAGGGCATTGCCCTTTCCGCCTCCGTTTCCATGACCATCCAATGCGCTATCATGCTTTTATTCTGGAACAAACGCCACCCTAACCCGGATTTAAAATCCTCTGTTTATAAATTCACCATTATTCTCATGACTGCCCTCTTGGGTTATTTCCTCTGTTGGGGTCTGAAAACTTTTTTCCTGAAAATATATTCCCAAGACCAATCCGTTTTCTGGTATCATTTACTTATTTGCTGTGTTGGTGGAATTCCATCCCTGATCGTGATGGCCGTGATTCTTGAACTTACCGGGGTTCAGAACTTTTATACACTCGTCCAAAACCAGGCCCTCGGATTATTCAAAAAACTGAAGCCCGGCGCTTGAAAACGCCGGTTTTAAGGAGTCCAAACATGAAGAAAAAAATCTGGATCATCTCGGGTATCGTCATCCTGACGGCTGTTGTAGTCGGTCTTATTTTCCTTTACTCTAACCTGGACTATATAATCAAGACCGCCATTGAAAAATTCGGTCCCCGTTATACCCAAACGGCCGTAAGGGTCGACAGCGTCAAACTGACCCTGACCAACGGCGAATGCAAAATCAAACGCTTTTTGCTCGGTAATCCCAAAGGATTCAAGACCGATTATGCCTTTAAAGTCGATGTCATCGACGTGGGGATTGAACCGGCCAGCGTCACCAAGAAAGTCTTGCATATCCGCAAAATCATCGTGTCCTCGCCGCAGATCAACTATGAGTCCCTGTCCAACGGCAATAACCTGGAGACGATCCAGCGCAATATCGAAAAATCCATGGGATCTGAAAAGAAAACCGCGAAAAAAGATCAAACTGAAAAAAGCCCGGAAAAAAAGATGATCGTCGATACATTGGTCCTGCGCGACGTGAAAGTGAGCTATACCTCCTCCCTGGTAAAAGCGGATCTGACCTTGCCCAGCATCGAGATGTATAATATCGGCAAAGACAAAGGCGGCGTGACCGGTGGCGAACTGGCCATGCTGGTCACCCAGACCCTTTCCCTGCGTATTGCCAAGGCCGTTGGAGTTTCGGCCCTAAAAAATGCCGCCGGCTCCGATAAAGGCGGCGCGACCAATTTGTTGAAAGGGATTTTTAAGTGAAATGAAGTCGGATCCATGACCATTGCTTTACCCCAACGTTGCATAATCTTTTGCGGATTTTGAAAAAATGTAATGTCATTCCGGCGGAAGCCGGAATCCGATACTTATCGTTTTAGAATGCACCTTAAGTGTCATCGAGCATGATCATGAATCGAAAATAAAATAGTTATTTTTATAGAATTTTATTAATATATCGGTCCTTTTTTATGCAACAACAGGATTTATTAACCTGCACGCCCGGCTTTGAACAAATTCTTTCCAATGAATTGTCTTTGTTCTCGATGACCGCGGAACAAAGCGGGCCGGGCTGGGTCCTAGCCAACAGGCCGTCCCAAGAATTTAATGCTCTTTTTTCAGCAAGAGAATTTTGTTTTGCGCGCCGCATTTTGGATCATCCGTTAGAACAACCCTTATTGTCCTTGCCGGCCTTAGCCCAAACCCTTTGCGATTTCTTTTGTGATTCGATCAAAGGCGAAAAGATCGATGGGCCCTGGCCGCTCTCCATCCAATCCGTCGGAACGGACGGACTCTCCAAAGAAAAAATCCACATGGTCACCGAACTATTTCTGGCGCGTTTAAAAAAGGCTGTGGCGCGGGTGGCCAAGCTGGCAAAAAACGAGGACTATCTGCCGCCCGGTTTTCACCGTGGATTATTTGTTAAAATTATAGATGCTCAAAAAGTTTTTATCAGCCGTCAATGCTGGTCCGGCGGTCAGCGCCGTATGCAATTTAAGAACGAGGCCCCCTCTCGCTCTTATTTGAAAGTGGAAGAAGCCTATGGGATATTGGAGGCTGCACCACAACAAGATGAAACAGTCGTGGACCTGGGCGCGGCACCGGGCGGCTGGAGTTACAGCGCGGCCGAACGCGGCGCCCGAGTGACGGCCGTGGATAACGGGCCGCTGAAAGACGGGGCTCTGAATCATGCCCTGATCGAACATTTACGGGAAGATGCCTTTGATTTTAAACTGCCTCAAAAAACAAAGGTGGACTGGCTTTTTTGCGACCTGGTGGAAGAACCCCATCATGTGCTGCAAATGGTTAAGCACTGGCTTACGATTCCGGGCTGCCGCTATTTTATCGTGAACCTGAAATTCGGCCGTTCCGATCCGATTCAATTGCTCACGCAGATATTCGATAAGCAAAAGGGACTGGAACTCTATTGTAATCAATTACAGGTGCGGCACCTCTATCATGACCGCGAAGAAATCACGCTGATGGGAAAAACAAAGGAATAAATTTCTCGCGCAGCAAGGGCAGGAGTCCTTGCGCAAAGGCGTCCAGATTTGTAGAGACGCACGGCCGTGCGTCTTTACTTTGATGAAAAATTCTTTAGAAAAATTTGATCCTTTAATTTATAGGAAAATATTATGAAATTTGATGCAATCATTTTCGATCTCGACGGCACCCTGCTCGACACCCTTGAGGACATTGCCGATACCGCCAATCAGATGCTCCGGAAACACGGATTCCCGACCCATGAACTTAATGAATACCGTTACCTGGTGGGCGACGGGATCAAGACGCTTATTTACCGGTCTCTGCCGACCGAAAACAGACAGGAGCAAACGATTCAGGATTGTCTGATCACTTACCGCGAGTACTATGAACGCAATTGGAATGTGCATACCCGGCCCTATGCCGGTGTGCCGGAACTCTTGCAGGCGCTTGCCAAAACGCCTCTGAAGACAGCCGTCTTATCCAACAAAAAACACGAATTCACCGTGCGCTGCGCACAAGCCTTTTTGCCTGGCCATCCTTTCGTCGTTGTCTTGGGACAACGCGAGGGACGAGCTTTAAAACCAGATTCGGGAGGGGCGCTGGAAATCGCTGAAAAACTGGGCATTGCTCCGGAACGTTTTTTGTTTCTGGGAGATACCGGCATCGACATGCAAACCGCCCTGGCTGCCGGCATGTTCCCGGTCGGCGCGCTTTGGGGCTTTCGTGAAAAAGAGGAATTACTGCAATCCGGTGCCAAGGCCGTTATCGCACAACCTCTGGAGCTATTAAAACTGCTTTAGGAGAAACCCATCCGTAAAACCGACTCGAGCAAACCCACCTTCGTTTGTAGGGGTTCAAAATTTTGAACCCCTACTAGGGCGCGACTATAACGCAGCCGTCAAGGTAATTAAAATCAGACAGGATTAATCCCGCGAAACGCGGGGTCAACTGGATTTTCTTTTGATAGCCGCAATCCCGTGCAGTTCAGGATAAACCTGTGCCTGCCCATTCTTTCTTTTTGCCACGAATATCTGTTAAACCCTCTTTAAAATCTATTTAAGCTATCCCAAATTCACCAAACATATTGATACGATAGCCCGATTCCAAGACTGCCCGGAAGCATCCGGTCTGCAAAGAGACTTTTGACTGAAAAAGGATGAAAGCAAAATAAATAAGGGTTTCATGAGTATTAAATGGTTTTGGAATCAATTTACCTTTTTATGCGGGTTGTTGCCGCTTAGGAGCATCACTATCGCCTCTATTTTACACGGGATTTTTCACTTGAAATGTCATTCGGGTTGTTTTATACTCTGGGCCGTGAATAATAAGTTCTTATCCCTTGAATTTTAAAGCAATTTTTCGAATTATTTGAACCTTTTTGGCTGCTTGGATACTCATATAATAGCTCTGACGGCAGGGCATTTTATTATCCATGATTCTTTAGAAGGAGGGAATGAAGATGAAAGATAATAAGGAAATAACCAGACGAGAAGCCATATCCCGCTTGACAAAAATAATCGCCCTGGCGGCCGGGTTGAGCACTGCTCAGGTCCGTCGCGTGCTGGGCCTGCAGACGTCGGCCGCAACACCGAAGCAGGCGGCCGCTCTGAAAGCGGCCAAATTGCAGAACGTTAAAAATGTCAGAGCCCAAAACATTAACGTTAAGATATTAAAAGTAATGCTCCACAACAACCGTGCGGTCTTTGAGAGTGAATTCGGCCGGGTGACCCCGGCCTATAAAATCACGAACATGAAAGCCATCCCGCAAAACTACCAGCGCTTTCTCGAGGGCATCCAACCCGGGTTGATCGGCAACGGATCCTTTATCTGTCCGATTCATGCCGGGGGACCGGGCGGCGGCGATCTGGCGCAGTGCGGTGCCGGCCTCGTCTGTGGAGAACATTTTTTTGAGGGGTTGGGAGGTGTCATATCCGGAGAATGCAATCATTGTAAAAAGGACGGCTGTTCAGGCCATCTGCTCTGTGTGCCGCCCTACTCCTGCGAACAAGTTTCCTGCGGCACCAAGCTCACTTATAACGTTCCGGTAACGGAAGGGTTTATTAATCAATATATTAACGATACCTATATCCAGGCGCTTTTCCGGGAGTTGCATGCCCCGACCAGTCAGGCCCTGGCGCAAGAGCTCCAAAACATGCTCAATAACGTCAAATAGGGGATCAGACAAAACCCATTGGGTCGTGCCGCTTGACTACTTATGAAGCCCTCTTCCTATAATTATATGACAACCCTGTCCGACGGCACGACTCTTTTTTTTAATTTTTACACCCTAGCCCTCATAGCCCTCAACGCTTCCGAGTCGGAGCCGGCGCAGAGCCTGCTGTCGAATCCCTCGCAACGCCTTAAAAAAAAGAAAGACTTGGAACTCAAACGACTCTTTAGCGACAAGGGTTTTCTCATCGATAAACGGGTTGATGAACTCGACCTCTTGAGAACCTCGCATTTTACGTCGCGCATCCAACAGGGCCATCTCAGTTTGACCATCGCACCCACACTCCAATGCAATTTCAGCTGCAGTTACTGTTACCAGGGTAAAAACCTGGAACGGATGAATCCGCAAGTAGAAGAAAAAATTACCCCCTTTATAAGGAATCTCCTAAAAAAGAAAGGTGCCTTGTCGGTGGCCTGGTACGGCGGGGAACCCTTGCTCTGCCTGGATACCATCGAACGATTATCCAAAGAGTTCATCAACCTCTGCCGGGAAGCTGAAGCCGAATACAGCGCGAGTATCATTACCAATGCCTACCTCCTCGAACGGGAAACCGCGGAGCAATTGCTGTCCTGGAACGTAACCAATGCCCAGATCACCCTGGACGGCCCTCCCGAGGTCCATGATTCCCGCCGGCCGTTACGCGGCGGCGGAAAAACGTTTCATAAAATTCTCGCGAATATCCGGAGTGCTCCGGCGGATATGCGCATCAGCCTGCGCATGAATGTCGACGAACGCAACAAGGAACATATCCTGGAACTCCTGGATATTCTGGCTAAAGAAGGATTACAAAACAAGGTG
>Ga0315284_10014484_pt1 | contig 11234 bp, 9 predicted proteins | sample YL17G09_16_MG_FD_203696 | JGI IMG/M metagenome (GOLD analysis project Ga0315284, IMG submission 203696) | Sediment microbial communities from Yellowstone Lake, YNP, Wyoming, USA - YL17G09_16 | ecosystem: Environmental > Aquatic > Freshwater > Lake > Sediment | place: USA: Wyoming | collected...
CGGTATGGACATGACGCCGTAGGCGATGAAGAAGGAAAAAGCCAGGAGGCCGACCAATGTCAGGCTGAGACCAAAGCTCTGGCCGACGTCGGGATTGATGGCGCTGATGACATTGGTTACCAGTGAGATGACGAAGAAGATCAGGAAGATCAGGCCGACCATGAAGATGCTTCTCTTGGCGTGCTCGGTCATCATTCCTCCGGTTTTCGCGGCGTTTCCGTTACCCGCCAGTATAGAACATTCGACCGGTCAAGGGAATAGGTCCGGCGACGGACGCGGCCGTCGGAGGGATTGAACCGCGGAAGAGGATGCCGAGCGGCGCGTGGTCAAGAACTCGCCCGAGGCCGCTTGTGCCATGTTTCTTTTCATGGCCGGGTATGATCCGGGCGCCCCGGTCCGCAAGCTCGCGGTTCCCCTCCGGGCTGTCAACGGCGACATCTATCCGACGGACCTAGCCGGAGTCCGGCGTTTCAAGGCCGATTTCGACGCCGTCATCATGAAGCACATGGGCCATTATCCGATGCTCGAACGCGCGGAGGAGTTCAACCGTCTCTTGGCGAAAGTCATCGCGGAACTTTAGGCTTAAACCGGGGACATGATACCTGCTTCAGATCGCATCACAGACAAACCTACGAGCAAATGCTCCATGAGCTCGGTGACAGCGCTGAGCAGCTTCAGGTCGTGATGAAATCAATCATCGCCTTGACGCGGCGGGCCCTCCTGATACAATGAAGTCTCGAGAGGACGATGAGGAAGAGGATCGAGAAGGGCGTCGGCGAACGGATGGTTCGGACCGGCTGTCCCTCCCATAATTGCGGCGGCCGGTGCCTGCTCCGCGTCTACGTGAAGGACGGCGTCATCACCCGCATCGAGGGCGATGACCGGCCCGATGACACTCTCGAGGACCCTCAGCTCAGGGCCTGCGTCCGCGGCCGGGGTTATCGCCATCGCCAGTATCATCCCGACAGGCTTAAGGTTCCGATGAAGCGCGTGGGGAAGAGGGGAGAGGGGAGGTTCGCGCCCATTTCCTGGGACGAGGCCGTGGACCGGGTCGCCGGGGAAATGTCCCGGATCAAGGAAAAATACGGCAACTCCGCGATGTTCGTCCCCTACGGCACGGGCGGCTACAGCCAGATCACGGGCCGCCAGACCGCCCAGCGGCTGATGAACCTCTTCGGCGGCTGCCTCGGCTTCTACAACAGCTACTCGTGGGCCGCGATCGCAGCCGCGACGCCCACCGTCTATGGGACGTCCGTCACCGGGAACCAGCGCCAGGACTGGCTCAACTCGAAATACATCCTGATGTGGAGCTGGAACCCGGCCGAGGCCCGTGACGGGACGAACAGCGAATATTTCATCCGGATGGCCCGGGAGCGCGGCGCCCGCACGGTCTGCGTCGACCCGAGGATGTCGCCGAGCGCGGTTTCTCTGGCCGACGAGTGGGTCCCCATCCGTCCCGGCACCGACGCGGCCATGATGTCGGCCATGGCCCATGTCATGATCACGGAGAAGCTCCTTGACGCGGAGTTCGTCCGGACCCACTGCGTCGGTTTCGACGAAACGCAGATGCCGCCCGGCTGCGAAGGCGAGGAAAGCTACCGGGATTACATTCTGGGGACGCGGGACGGCGCGCCCAAGACGCCGGAATGGGCCGAACGGATCACGGGCGTCCCCCGGGCGACCATCGCCCGTCTCGCCCGCGAATACGCCACGACGAGGCCCGCGGTCCTCTACCAGGGTTATGGCATGCAACGGCGGGCCTACGGCGAGCAGGTCGTCCGGGCCGGCTGCGTCCTGGCCGCGATCACCGGGAATGTCGGGATCCCGGGAGGCTGGGCGGGCGGGATGGCCCTCCAGGCCCCTGACGGCGGGCCTTTATGGATCGTTTTTCCCACCGGGCACAATCCCGTCAAGGCCTCGATCCCGAGCTTCCTCTGGTCCGAGGCCGTCCTGCGCGGGAAGGGAATGGGGCCCGAGGACGGCGTCGTCGGGGCCGAACGGCTCGACAACGACATCAAGCTCATCTACGCCGTTGCCTCCAATTGCCTCATCAACCAGCATGCCAACATCAACCGGACGGCCGGGATCCTCCAGGATGAGGAACGCCTCGAGTTCCTCGTCGTCCAGGACAACTTCCTGACCTCGACCGGCCGCTTCGCGGACATCCTCCTTCCCGCCTGCACGCAGTTCGAAACCTGGGGGATCGAGGACGGCTGGAAATACGGCGACGAGGTCCTCCTCATGCCGAAGATCGTCGAGCCGCCGTTCGAGACGAAGAGCGATTACGCCATCTGCGCGGAGATCGCCCGGAAACTTGGGATCGGCGAAGCCTACACAAAAGGCCGCGACGAGCGCGGCTGGGTGGAATGGGCCCTCGACCGTTATAGGAAGACACGGTTCCCGGGGCTGCCGTCGCGGGACGAGTTCGAGCGGTCCAATGCCGGCGTCTATTCCGTCCCGGTGACGAAGCCGGCCGTGGCCTTCGAGGATTTCCGGAGGGATCCCGGAAATCATCCTTTGCCGACGCCTTCGGGAAGGATCGAGATCTTCTCCAAAAAGCTCTTCGACCTGAAAAAGCCGGCCACCATCCCGGCCGTGCCGAAGTATATCCAGGAGTGGGAGAGTCCGTTCGGGCCGGAGGCGGCGAAGTATCCCCTCCAGGCCGTCGGCCATCATGGCCTGGCCCGCGTCCATTCCACCTTCGACAATGTGGGCTGGCTTAACGAGGCCTTCCCTCAGCGGCTTTTCATCAATCCTCTGGACGCCGGTCCGCGCAGCATCAAGGACGGGGACGAGGTCAGGGTCTTCAATGAGCGGGGGGCCACGGTCGTTCCTTGCCGGCTGACCACGCGGATCATGCCGGGTGTCGTCACGCTCCCCCAGGGCGCCTGGTGGATCCCTGATGAAAAGGGGACCGACCGGCGCGGCTCCATCAACGTCCTGACCTCCGAACGCTGGACGCCGTTCGCCTTCGGCAACGCCCAGCACACCATCATGGTCCAGGTGGAAAAGGCCAAGGGACGATGAACGCTGTCCGCCGGTTCGCCTTTTTTTTCGATTCGAGCTCCTGCTCGGGGTGCAAGGCTTGCCAGATGGCCTGCAAGGATAAGAACGACCTGGGCCCGGGCGTCCTATGGCGGAAGGTTTATGAGATCGCCGGCGGCGGCTGGCACAGGGAAGGCGAGATCTGGACGCCGGGCGTTTACGCCTACAACATCTCTCTTGCCTGTAATCACTGCGAGGACCCCGCCTGCCTGCGGTCCTGTCCGACCAAGGCCATCGTAAAGGGCCCGGACGGCATCGTCGTCCTGAACAGCCGTGCCTGCATCGGCTGCCGCTATTGTGAGTGGTCGTGCCCCTACGGCGCCCCCCGCTACGACGGCGAAAGGGGGGTCATGGGCAAGTGCGATTTCTGCTTCGACCTCGTCGAAAAAGGGGAAAAACCGGCCTGTGTCGCGGCCTGCCCGATGAGGGCCCTGGATTTCGGGGAGCTCGAGGCGCTCAAGGAAAAACGCGGCGGGACGGACGCGATCTTCCCTCTGCCGGGCGCTTCGCAGACCGGGCCGTCGCTCCTTATCAAACCGCACAAGAGCGCCGGCCTGGCCGGAAAGGGGACGGCCGGGGTGGCCAACGACGAGGAGACGTGAGATGGCGAAAAAAGAGTGGCCTCTCATCGCTTTTACGCTTCTTTCCCAGACGGCCGTGGGATTCTTTCTCCTGTTTACCGTCCCATTGGCCCTGTCCGGAACCGGAACGGGGGCGTTCGACGTTCGGCTGCTCCGGCTGAGGTCCCTTTTCATCGTTCTCGTTCTCCTCGCGGCCGCGGTTGCTCTCTCCTTCTTCCACCTGGGGAAGCCCTTCAACGCCTATCGGGCCCTGAACAACGTCCGGACCTCCCGGCTGAGCCGGGAGATCTTCTTCGAGCTTCTTGTGATTTTCCTCGTCGCCGTCGTTTGTTGGCTCGAATGGCGGAGATTCGGGAACCCGGACCTCCTGCGTGGACTTAATCTTTTGGCCGCCCTGGCGGGCGTTGGACTCATCTGGAGCATGGCGGCCATCTACAGGCTCGAAGCCATGCCCGTCTGGAACAACGCCATGACGCCTTTTTCCTTTTTTATGACCACTTTCATCCTCGGTGCCTTGGGCTCGGCCGTGGCCCCGGCCTTCAAGCTGTTGAGGGAAGGGGAGGGGGTCCCCCCCTTCGCGGGCCGGTTGCCGCTAAACGCGGCCGCCCTGGCCCTCCTCGCCCTGAATTTTATCGGGGTCGCCCTGTTCGATCCGAATTTAGGGATCCGGCGGCATGGGCGGCGGGGGTTCGACTCGAAACCTTCCCGGGTTTTCGCCCTGCTCTTCGGTCTCAGACTGGCCTTTCTTCTTACGGCGGCCGCCGCGTCCGTTCCGTCCATCCTGGCGAAATCTCCGTTGACGCCGACTTCCCCGGTCCACCATCTCATGATCTGGGCGTTCGTCGCGGCCCTGATTTCGGAAACTCTGGGACGGATTCTCTTTTACGCGCTCTTCAGGAAGGAAGGGCTTTAGGGCTTCGAATCCGTTCGGGTCCCTTCCGGAGTTCCCTCAGGTATTTCTTAAAGTCTTCGGGCGTGTTGAGGTTCCGGAGCCAGCCGGAGTCTTTCAGCTTGACCTTGCGCGTCCGGCATCGGTCGAAGAGCGTCAGGATGGAGAAGTCACCTTCTTGGACCAACGCCTCGATCGCCGGGATAACCGATCGCCTGTAAACGGCGAAGAGGGGCTCGAAAAACCCTCCGGACGAGACGGGGACCGCGATGTCGAAATCATGGGCCTTCGCGATGAGACCTTTCAGAAAATCGACATCGATATCCGGGATGTCGCAGGCCAGCACGGCGCAAACATCGTTCTTCGCGGCTTTCAGTCCCGCCAGGATCCCGGCCAGCGGGCCCTGGCCCGGAGCGGCATCTTCGACGATCCGGCAGGCGGGCGCGTCCACGGCCTGTCCCCTCGAAACGGAGATGAGGACCTCGTCGAACATTCCTTCGACCTGGAGGAGGGCCCTTCCGATGAGCGTCCCCCCCGGGATAGGCAAGTTTGCCTTGTCGGCCCTCATCCTCCGGCTTTTCCCGCCGGCGAGGATAATGAGGCTCGCGCTTTTTCGTCCGCGGCCAGGCTTCTTACCCATAATAAGACATCATAAACAAATCCGTTAATTTGCGAAAGTCATCGGCCGTTCAATATGGAATGTTATTCTTGCGTTTGGTGCGGGTCGTTCTGTAGAAGGTTGGTCCGAGGCCGCATGGAAGAAAATAGAGAAAAATCCAATATTTTGGATATATATCCATATTTTCATATTGGCCTTCTCGGGAAAGGACCTTCGGCGTTTGCCTATGTTATTGATAATAAATATATTAATATTATGGCGGGTTTTGGCTCGTAATTTGCATGGAATTCCTAAGGAGGAGGATCCATGAGACATAGGCTTTTTAAGTTCAACAAGAGGATCGTCTTGGTCGTTTTTGTTTTGGCCGTTCTTCCGGCCGTTTTTCCGGGGGTCTGTGCCGCGCAGGGGTCGGGCCTGATCTGGCCCTGGTGGGGGCCCGACGAATTCACTTACTTCACGTTGCCCATCGGCGGCTGGAACGTCCTCGGACCCTCTTCCGTCCGGGGAACGGCGATGGGGGAAACGCTTTTGGGGAACACGGGTCCGGCATCGGGCTTCTTCAATCCCGCCATTTCCTGCCAGGCGGAAGAGGGCCATTTCGACCTGAGCTTCAGGTACGCCCACACGGTTTATAAAACGAATTATCCCTCGCCCTTCTTTATCCAGATGGCGATGCCTTCGCATGACGATATGGTCTCCTTCGCCAGGAATACGGAAAACCTGGATAGGGTGGGTATCTCCTTGCCCATCGGAGATTGGACGTTAGCGGCCAACTATGGGCTTTTCCAGGAGTTCAACTTCCCGGATATCAAGCCCGAATTCTATTCGTACTTGAGCGAAGTCACGCAGTCCGGGAAGCTCCGTGGCGCCAACCTGTCGGTGTCCCGTTCCCTGACCCGCTCGTTCTCGCTCGGCGTTTCGGTCTCCTACCTCTTCGGGGATCTCTCCCGGTCCCAGACGGTGCCGGGGCTCTATTGGATTCTGGAAGGGATCGCCGAGGGCGGAGGATCGCTTCCGCCGATATCCGAATTGGACCGATTGATGGCCGAGACTTACAGCGTCGAGAAATTCAGCCTCGATTTCGACGCCCTGGCCTTCAACCTCGGATTGACTTTCCAGGCTGGGAAGGACTGGACGATCGGTCTCCTTCTCCGGCCGCCCTTTAATCTCAACGTGGACGCCAACATTCGCGTGACCTATGGTGATCCTGCTCAGCCGCCGGTTCACAGCGTCGACGAATACTCCCTGAAGCAGCCTTTCGTCGCGGTGTCCAGCGTGTCCTTCAGGCCCGTCTCAGGATTCGAGCTCGCAGCGGACCTTTCGTATTGGGGATGGGGGCAATCCTCGGCCCCTTATCAGCAGGGTTGGTATTACAGTCCCGCGTTTAAAAGCGTCCTCAAGCTGAACTTGGGCGCCGAATACCGGATCGATTTCCCCGCCGGCCGCGTCAAAGGGCTGGCCCTCCGGGCCGGGTATATTTATGATCCCCAACCCTATCAGTATGCGGAGAGCTGGGCCCGGAGTTTCCTGACGGGGGGTTTCGGCCTTTCCCTGGGCGATTTTGAGATCGAAGCGGCGGCCAAAATCGGCTTCGCGGCCTCGGAACTCGGCCGATTCCACTCGAATATCTTCCAGATCGGCGCCGGGTACAAGTTCTGATAGTAAGGGAATAGAAAGAATCCGGCGGGAGCTTTTGTCAAGAGGGTCACGCCGATGACGGCGACACCCGAGAGGATGGTCGCCGGCACCCACTCGGACACGGCGGCTTTTAGCGAGGGGATGGTGATGCGCGATCGATCTTCGTTAAATCAATCTTCGTAATCGTACCAGCTGCGCCTTTTGTCCTTGCCGTTGACCCCGTTCGCGTCCAGGGCCCACATGCCGCGGCCGTGGGTGGCGATGACGACGATGTTCTCCCTGGGGTGGATGATCAGGTCAAGGACGTAGACCGTCGGCAGGTCCCCGCCGAGCACGGCCCATGTCTTCCCTTGGTCCGCGGACACAAAGACCCCGCCGTCCGTCCCGACGTAAAGGATGTTCTTGTCGACCGGGTCCTCGCGGATGACGTTGACGGGCCCGCAGGGGATTCCTTTTGATATGTCAACCCAGGTTTTGCCGTAATCCTTGGACATCCAGACGTAGGGCATGAAGTCATCGTCGCGCTTTCCGTTTTGGGTCATGTAGACGGTCCCCATGTCAAAGGCCGAGGCCGCGATCCGGCTCACCCACTTCTCGTAGGGGAGACCGGCCGTGATTTCCTGCCACGCTTTTCCTCCATCTTTTGTCACCCAGACCCGGCCGTCGTCCGTCCCGGCGTAGATCAGCCCGTACTTGAGGGGGGACTCGGAGATGGCGAAGAGCGTGTGATAAGGGATGTCGCCCATCTCGGAGGCGGTGTTGTAAGTCAGGTCGGGGCTGATGCGCTCCCAGGTATCGCCGCGGTCGAGCGACCGGAAGACGTACTGCATGCCGTGGTAAACGATTTCGGGGTTGTGGGGAGATAGGATGAAGGGCGCCATCCACTGTCCTCTCAACCTGGGCTCGTTCTCGTAAGTGCGGGGGAGGAGGTCCTTCGTCGTCTCCCAAAATCTGCCGGGTTGGCTGAGATCGGTCCGGGAGATCGTTCCATAGAACCCGGCCGAGTAAACGATATTCGGGTTCGTGGGGTCGATGGCGTGGTTGGAGCCTTCCCCTCCCGGAGTGCTTTCAAAGGCGACGGCGGGGATCTTGTCCCGGCCCTTGCTGAGGTCGACGACGCTGCGGAAGCTCCCGTGGTCCTGCATCGAGCCGAAGACGTGGAACGGGGTTGCCATGTCGAAGTTGAGGTTGAAGAACTGGCAGACGGGAAGGACGTCCTGGAAGTAGCGCCAGTTCTTGCCTTGATCGTAGGAAACGGCGAGACCCTGGTCGAAACCGTTGAGCAGGTAGTTGGAGTTTTCGGGGTCGATCCAGAGGGCGTGATGGTCTCCGCCCGGGCTCTTGACGCGTTTGAAGGTCTTGCCTCCGTCCGTCGAGACGTTCAGGCTCAGGCCCATGGTGTAGACGGTGTCGGCGTCGTTAGGGTCGACGCGGACCTGGCCGAAAACCCAACCATAGGTGTTGGAGTGGCGCTCCATGAATGTCTTCTGCTCAGGCGTCAATCCGCTCACCTGTTTCCAGGTCTCGCCCTTGTCGTCCGACCGGAGGACCGTTGCCCCCTTGATGATTCCGCTCGAAGGCTGGCCGTAGGTGTTGGTCAGCTCTTCGCCGGTCGGCCGGCGGGATATCTCGTAGTTGTCCACGAACGCATAGAGGACGTTCGGCTTGGTCAAACAGACGTCGATCCCCGTCCGGCCCCTGAACTTCGCCTCGGGAAGGCCGTTCGTGATCGGTTTCCAGGTCTTGCCGCCGTCGGTCGTCTTGAAAAGGCCGCTTCCGGTATAATCGGCGAAATTGCGCGGGTCGTTCCACTTGTAGCGGATCCTCTGCCATGTGGAGGCGTAGAGCGTCTCCGGGTCGGAGGGGTCTACGATCAGGTCGATGGCGCCGGTCTTATCGTCGACGAAAAGCGTCTTCTGCCAGGTCTTGCCGCCGTCCGTGGTCTTATAAACGCCACGGTCGGGGTTCGTGGTCCACTCGTGGCCCGAAGCCGCGACGTAAACGATGTCGGGGTTTTTAGGATGGATGACGATCCTGGGGATCGTATTGGTGTTCTCGAGGCCCATGTGGGCCCAGGTCTTGCCGGCGTCCGTGGACTTGTAGACTCCGATTCCGGCCTGGGAACTGCGGAAGATGTTGGCTTCGCCGGTCCCGACCCAGACGATCATCGGATCGGACGGCGCGACGGCGACGTCCCCGATGGCGGCCGAGGGGCCCTTGTCGAATATGGGGTTCCAGGTCGTCCCTTCGTTATCGGTCTTCCAGAGACCGCCCGAGGCCGTGGCCGCGTAGATCGTGTAGTTCTTGCCCTTGGGGGCGACGACCGCGACGTCTATCGTCCGGCCGCTGATGTTCTTCGGGCCGATCCACTGCCACTTGAAGTCCTTGAACTTCGAGCCCTGGGCCATCTGGGCGGACTGCTCGAAGCCCTTGAGGCGGACCTGGGGATCGGTAGATTGGACCTGCTGGGCTTTCTTGGCCTGTTCGGCGATGCCGGTCAGGCTCGAAGCCATGACGAACAGGATGATGAGGGCATGAAGAAAATAACGGGATCTTGGATGATTCACGGGGACCTCCTTCACGATGTGCGAAGGGACAGTTTAAGAAGAAAACGAAGCCAAGTCAACTCATGAAACGGTCCCGTAAGAATCTCTTTTTATGTGATTAGGTGTTGTCTGGAGGCCGGTCGGGGGATTCGTCGGCACGCTTCTTTGCCCCTGCGAGGGAAAGTGCGAGCGGCCTGGAGCCGCCCTTGGCCCCCGGCCCCCGGGGAACCAGTCCCGTCGGTTCCCCCCATCGGATAAGCCGACGGGTCCCCCCTCCGCTACGGGGGCTTACGGGCGGCATCCAGTGCCGCCCGGTAAGAATTTAGCCCTTATTGATTCAACCACACGAAAAGAGATGCTTCCAACGGTCCCAAAATTGCCGATAGGACGCGAGTCGGAATTCCGGGTATCACCATAAGTCGGCGTCATCGATTGAGAAGAAAGAATCCTATCGGCAATTTTAGGACGGTTCCGATAAAATGATATAATGGTGCGTTATGCCGATCAGGAAAGCCCGGAGGGAAGATCTCTCCCGTGTCAGGGAGCTGGCCGAAGGTCTCGGACTGGACTCCCCGGGCATGGAAGACGATACGTTCTGGGTTGCGGAGGACAACGGACGGATCGTGGGGGTCTGCGGGCTCAAGAGGCATTCCGACTGCCTTGAACTCTACGCCCTCGGCGTCGAAGAAAGCGAGCGAGGGCAGGGGATCGGCGGCGATCTCGTCCGGACGCTCGTCCGCGATGCCAAGGGGGACATCTATCTGGCGACGGTCACCCCGGGCTTCTTTGAACGAGTGGGCTTTTCCCGGACGTCCGAGTTTCCCCGTTCCATGGTGAAGGGCGGGGAATGGTGCGAGGGCTGTGACCGGGCTCTTTGCACGGTCATGATGAGAAAGGCGGAATGAAAGCGCCCGTATTCCCGGAGTTCAAAGCGGTCGGTCTCGAGGACAGGTCCGTCATCGCGGAGATCATTCAGGGCCACCCGTCCGCGGCCTGCGAGGTCAATTTCACGAACATCTTCATCTGGAGGCATTTCGAGGGCTCGCGATACACCTTGATCCGGGGCAACCTCTGCGTCCTTTGCGAGCCTCCGAACGAGCCCCCGTATTTCCTCCAGCCGGTGGGGGCCGCGGACCTGGAAGCAACGGTCCGGGACTGTCTTGAAATCGCGCCGCGCCTCTCCCGTGTCCCCGAGGACTTCGTTCTCAAGCACTGCGGCGGGCTCCGGAGCGAGGCCGACCCCGACAATTTTGACTATGTCTACAGGACCGGGGATCTGGTCCAGCTGAAGGGCAAGAAATACGACGGCAAGCGGAACCGCATCCGGAAGTTCGAAAAGAGTCACGTATTTCGTTATCTGCGGCTGACGCCCGGGCTTATGAACGGCTGCCGCCGGCTCTTCGAGGAGTGGTTCACGGGGAAAGCGAACGGGGATCCGGCGATCCACGCCGAAAAGGAGGCCATCCTCGAGGCCCTGGCCGGTTTCGAGGTCCTGGGGCTCACGGGGGGGGCCGTCGAGGTTGACGGGAAGATCGTCGCGTTTTCCATGGGGGAGGAACTAACCCCCGATACGGCCGTCATCCACATTGAGATCGCGGGCCCCGAGTTCCCCGGCCTCGCCCAACTGATCAACCGGGAGTTCGTCAGAAACGAATGGGCCTCGTTCGAGTTCGTCAACAGGGAGCAGGACGTTGGGATCCCGGGCCTCCGCCGGGCCAAGCTCTCATACTATCCGCATCATCTGGTTAAAAAGTATACCATCACGAAGTGAGCGCCGGCGAAGAGAAAACCCGAGGCCGGGCCATGTTCTCCGGGGCGAGGTCCGTGCGGGCTTCGCGGTCCCGGAGCGGACGGGCCCCGGCATCAGGCCATCAATGAACAGATGGCGGCGACGTTGACCATGTCGTCGGCCGAGC
>Ga0315284_10014485_pt1 | contig 11234 bp, 9 predicted proteins | sample YL17G09_16_MG_FD_203696 | JGI IMG/M metagenome (GOLD analysis project Ga0315284, IMG submission 203696) | Sediment microbial communities from Yellowstone Lake, YNP, Wyoming, USA - YL17G09_16 | ecosystem: Environmental > Aquatic > Freshwater > Lake > Sediment | place: USA: Wyoming | collected...
TCTCTCTCTCTCTCTCTCTCTCTCTCTCTCTCTCTCTCTCTCTCTCTCTATCCTCCTCCTCCTCATCATCACCCTCCAGACCCTGAGCAGATTCGCGACGACGACGCGGCAGGCCTCCTGCTTCATCCTCCCCGCCGCCCCGGGAGCAGCGGGAGCAGCGGGAGCTGCGGCGGCGGCGGCGGAGGGCGAGAGAGAGAGAGGTGCTTCAAAAGACCCTGTCCGGGAACAGCGCCGGGGCCACCAGCGTCCAGGCATACACCCCCAGGCTCACCCAAGCGCACGTCAGCTTGACTCCCACGCTCGGCCACCCGACGTCGACGAGCGCTCGCTCGGCGGCGCCGCTTCCGTACCCCGAGAACAGCATCGCAACGTGCATGGAGGCGAGGGCGAAGACGGCGTGGAAGAACGGGTACGAGTAGGAGACGGGCACGGCCGGGAGGGAGGACGACGAGGAGATGGCGGCCGCGGAGATGTCGGCGGTCCCGCCGCGGTCGCCGCCCCCGCTGGAGCTGCCGGGCAGGGCGCGCGCGCCGGCGGGGGAGACGCCGTCGAGGCCCGAGGAAGTCAGGTGCGCGTCGTCGTCGTTCTCGTAGCCGTATCGGCCCCGTCCCCGGCTGATCAGCGGGGTCGCCCCGCCGTCCAGGGAGCCCTCGCTCTCCGCCGCCCCGGGCCCCAGCCCCAGCAGCGAGGCGTTGGATCCCGCCCGCAGCGCCGAGTAGGCGACCGACCCGAGCGTCGCCCCGACCGCGACGAGCATGCCCGTCGCCGAGGCGGCGTCGATCCTGCGTCCCAGCGCGTTGCAGCGGTACCCGTGGGGCTCGGACACGAGCGCCGAGTACGTGCAGTAGCACGCGTAGAGCGTGAGGGCGGCCGAAGGGAACAGCGACCCGCGGCGGGCGACCCCCGAGAGCGCGAGCGCGGAGACGGCGAGCCCCCCCAGCGGCGCCGCGACGACGACGGCGACATTGAACGAGCAGTCCTGGGCTCCGCCTCCTCCCGCTGCCCCCTCCCCGGGTGCCGTGCCCGGGTTGAAGAAGTAGAGAGAGACGGCGACGAGCGCCGCCGCACCCGCGTAGCAGATTCCGCTCAAACCCAACAAGCCCCACAAATACCTCTCGCCGCCCCCCCCGCCGCCGTCGGCCGCCTCGCCCGCGGCGTCCACGAGCGAGTCGTTGAGCTCGCAGACAAAGTCCAGGAGCATCAGGATCTGCACCCCGAGGAACAGCGCCGAGCCCAGGCGCGCGAGCCAGCCGTAGGCGGCCACCAGGCCCACGGGCAGGAAGAAGGCGCCGAGCGTCAGCAGCAGCCAGCAGCAGAGCTTGGCGCCCCAGGCCCCGTGCTGCACCGACCGGTCCACCTCGTCCCCCTTGAAGCGCGCCCGCGAGGTGGCGAGGGACATCCCGGAGAAGAAGAGGCAGGAGGCCAGGGAGACGCGGAAGACTGCCTGCTGGCCGAAGAAGGCCGCCGGCGGGTGCGGGCCGACGGCGCGGGCGATCCCTGTTTTTATTTTTTTTTCCGGTTTCGAGAGAGGGAGGGAGGAAGAGGTCGAGGGTCAACGAAACGACGAGCGTCGCTGTCGTCGCTCGACGAAACAAAGCCATGGACTCTCCTCTCGTGCGTTCTCTCTTTCTCTCTTTCTCTTTCTCTTTCTCTTTCTCTCTGTAATCACTCACATGGAAGGTGCTTGACGAGCGGCTCCGCGCCCAGCCGCAGGACCCACGCGAGCGCGAGCGAAAAGGAGAAAAAGCCAACAAATGCGAGCCTCGCGGAACGGGAGGCGATGCTCTTCCCGAGGGCCCCCGCGGACCAGCACGCGCACGAGGCCGCGAGCGAGGCGGCGCACGAGGTTGCCGCGGCGGGGATGATGAACATGGTTTGGTCCGAGGAGAGCGCGAGATGAGAGAGCAGAAGAAGGGAGAAAAACTCCCTGCCCTCGTTTTCCTCTCTGTTTTCGAGAATAAGTGAACCTCGAGAAAAACTCCCTGCACTCGTCTTCTTCCTCCTTTTGACCTCTTGCCTTCTCCCCTCTTCCGCAAACTCGCGCCGTCCTTCCTTGGCCTGGCTCATGGCGGGCGCGTTGTCCTCCTCGTCCTCCTCCTCCTTCCTGTCGTCCCTCTTCTCCTCCTTCTCGTCTTCGAAACAGCCAACCAGCGACGACCACACCGTCGTCTGGGGCCACCGCATCCCGCTGCCGCAGCGGGACCTCGCCGCAGGGCTCGCGACCGTCGCGCTCTTCCTGCCCGCGGTCGTGCTCGTGCACCGCTGCGTCGCGGCGCTGCTGAGGATTTTCGGGGTCGTGAAAGCGCGCACGGATTGAAAGAAGGAGGAAGAGGGGAAAAAGCAGACGAGCAGACAAGGCGCTGAAAAGGGAAAGCATTCGAAATTGATTGATTGCTCCCCATCGATTTGGTCGATCGTCGTCGTCGCATCTTCCAAGTCCTTCCGAGCTCCCGCGACCAAATGATCTCTCAGTTCTTCATCCTGTCCCCTCGAGGGGACACGATCGTCGCTAGGGACTACCTGGGGAATGTGCCCAAGGTAAATAAAAGAAGGAGGGACAAGGAGAAGGAGAAGAGAAAGAGAAAGAGAAGAGGAGAGAGCGACGTCGCCCTTTCCGTCGTCCTGCTTTTGGCTCCTGGGGTCCTCCTCTCCTGGTTCCCTCTCTCGCCCCCGCCGGCACGCGCTCGCTCTGCTCGCGACCAAGCTGACGACTCGAACTTCTCGCCGCCCGTCACACACACGCACACAAAAAAAAACTGGAACAGAACGCTGCCGAGATCTTCCTCAGGCGCGCCCGCGCCTTTGCCCCCTCGGCCCCGTCGGCGGCCTCGGCGTTGTCGTCGGCAAACCCGGCGCTGGCCGCGGCCCCTCCCGCCTTCTCCTGCGGCGGGGTGCACTTCCTGCACGTCACGGACCGCGCCTCGGGCCTCGTCCTCCTCGCCACGGCCAGGGCGGGGGGAGTAGGGAGCGTGGGCAACGGGAGCGGAGGGAACGGCGAAAACTCCCCGCCCTTGCTCCAGCTGCCGCCGCCCTCGCTCGTGCTCGAGCTCCTCAGAAGGATCGCGCTCCTCGCGGCCGACGCCTGCGGCGCGCTGACCGAGGAGCGCCTGCGCGCCAACGCCGTGCTCGTCTACGAGCTGCTCGACGAGGCGATCGACGGGGGGCTGCCGCAGCCGCTCGACGGCGACGCGCTGGCCGACGCTGTCCTGTCGGCGCCCGTCGCGCCGCGCCCCTCGCGGCGGGCCGCGGCGCTCGCGGCGCGGGGCAGGGAGCCGGGCGGCGCCCCGGGCCCCGGCCCGGCCTCCACTCCCGGGGCGCCGCCGCCCGTCGTCAAGTCTGTGCTCGACGCCCCGGCCGCGGGGGTCGGCGGCGGGATCGGCGGCGGGCTCTCGACCTCGTCGTTCGCGGGCGGCGGCGGCGGGAGCGCCGTCGCGGCGGCCGCCGCCGCCGCGGCCGCCGCCGCCGCGGGCGGCTTCGTCGCCGCGGCCCGCACCTCCGCGTCCCGCGACGAGATCTTCGTCGACGTCGTCGAGCGCGTCTCGGCCATCTTCGCCCCGGGAGGAGCCCTCGTCTCCGGCTGCGTCGACGGGGCCCTCAAGGTCAAGAGCTTCCTGAGGGGCAGCCCCGCGATCGCCGTCGCGCTGTCCGAGGCGCTCGTCCTCGGCGGCGAGGGCGAGAGCAGCGAGGACGGTTCCGCGGGGGGGCGCGGGGGAGCCTCCTCCTCCTCCTCTTCCTCCCCCGTGGTCCGCCTCGACGACGCCGCCTTCCACGAGCGAGTGTCCCTCGCCCGCCTCGAGTCCGAGAGGACCTTGGACGTGGCCTCTGCCCCGCGGGGCGAGGCGAGCCTCATGACCTACCGCTCGACGGCAGCGTTCGACCTCCCGTTCGCGTGCGACATCAGGCTCGAACAGGGGGGCGGCGGCGGGGGAACCTCTTCCTCCTCCTCTGCCCGCGACGATCCCCTGAGGGCCACGCTGACGGTGCGCCTGCGAGCGCGCTTCGCGAGGGACCGCAGGGCCAGCGGCCTCGAGGTCGTCGTGCCGATGCCGTCGGCGGCGAGGGTCGCCCGCGCCTCGGCAGAGGTCTCCGGCTCCCTGGGGCCAGACAGGACGAGCCCCTCCCCGAGCTCCAGGGGCTCCCTCCTCCGCGGGGGGCAGCAGCAGCAGCAGAGCCAGCAGCAGGCCCAGCAGGCGAACGCCCTCGGCGCGGCGGCGGTCGGCGCGTGCGAGTGGGACGAGGCCGGGCGGCGGCTCGTCTGGCGCTGCTCGGGCGTCCCAGGGGGCGCCGCGCTCGAGCTCCGGGCTAAGATCACGCTCGCGTCGCCCTACTCGCCCAGCCTGCGCTACAGCGTGGGACCCGTGTGCCTGCGGTTCACCGTGCCGATGGTGAGCGCGACGGGGCTGGCGGTGCGGTACCTGCACGTCGGCGGGGGGGGCGGCGGGAGCGGTGGAGGCGGCGGCGGGGGAGGGGGAGCGGGCGTTGGCAGCCTCTTGAGCGGCGGCGGAGGGGGAGGAGGCGGCGGCTCCGGGTCTTCCCCGCACCGGTGGGTGCGATACGTGACGACGAGCGACTCGTACGTGTTCCGGCTCGCGTGATTGGTTGACGCAGGAGGAGGAGAAAGGGAAAGAAGAGAGAGAGAGAGGGGAAGGTTTTGAGGTTTTTTTTTCCTCGGGTGCAAAAGAAAGAAAAAGGGCTCATTTTCCGTCTTCTTCAGGGCGCTGCCTTCAGTCGAAAGAGTAGAGAGAGGCGTCGAGATCATCGCTCGCCCGTGCCCTCTATTCTCTCTCTTCTGTCTCTCTTTCCTCTCTTTTTTATCTCTGCGCGTCGTTCCTGCAGCTCGCGCGTGACATTTTGCGTCACTGTCTCTGGCCAGAGCTGCTGAGAGGGCGTTCTTGGAGGGGACAGACTTGGACTTCGGCGACATTGACGGCGACGGCAAAAAAAAGGCAAAAGAGCCGACGACGCCCAAACGACGACGACGCTCTCTCGACTCCAAACCCATTGACGAAGCCACGCTCGCGAGTGCTCCTTTCTTCTGCTCCGAAAAACGAGCCACATGGTGACGGCTGTTGCTGAGGCACAGGGGAAGGGAGGAGCGAGCAAGAACGAGGTGAGGAGGTGGCAGCGCGGAGGTGGAGATGATGAGGACGATGCCAGCGGAAACCTCCCGGGAGCAAGCGAGCCGTCGCCGTCGCTCTCGACCTCGTCGCGGCCGTCGAGACTTCTCCTCGTCGACCCCTCTCTCCGACCTCCTCTCCCCTCGCTCACCGCACTATCACCTCTCCCTCTCGACGAACCCACCCCCAAAAAAACAAAAAAGCAGATGCATCTCCACGAGGTGGGGTCCCGCGTGCTCTGCCGCGCCTCGTTCGACGGGGAGATGCACCCTGCGACGATTGTCGAGCGCCGCGGCGGTGCCCCTGCCGCGGCCGGCCCTTCCTCGTCCTCCTCCGCCGCCGCGTTCGAGGTGCCGCTGGCTTACTACGTCCACTACGCGCACTGCGACAAGAGGCTCGACGAGTGGGTGGCTCCGGGGAGGATCGCTCCCGTGCTGGCCGGCGGCGGCGGAGGAGGACGAGGAGGAGGAGCCGCGGCGGCGGCGGCGGCGGCAAACGGCGGAGCCGGCGCCGGCGGCGCGCGGGGGGCGGGGGCCTCCAACGGCGGCGGTGTGGGGGCCTCCAACGGCGCGGGCCCTTCCAACGGCACATCGGCAGCAGCTGGAACGACAGCAGCAGCAGCAGCAGCAGCAGCCGGAACGACGGGAACGGGTCCCTCCGGAGCAGCAGCGGCAGCGGCGGCAGCGGCAGCAGCGGCCCCTCACGCGGCGCCCTCCTCGACGGCGGCCGTCGCCGCGCTCGCCCAGCAGACGAAGATGACGCGCCGCCTCAAGCGCGTCTACGACCAGACCCACCACGTGTCCCCGACCCTGGACGAGCTCCCCCCTCTCGACGCCGCGGCGGAGCGCGCCCACCAGGAGAAGACGCGGCTGAAGAACATCCAGTCGGTCGAGCTCGGCCGCTTCGAGGTGGACGCGTGGTACTTCTCGCCGTACCCGGAGCCCTTCTGCAGCCTGCCCAAGCTGCACCTGTGCGAGTTCTGCCTCAAGTACTTTGCGAAGCGGTCGACGCTGGTCAGGCACGCGGCCAAGTGCGACGCGAGGCACCCGCCTGGGGACGAGATCTACCGGTCCCCGCCGCCCGCCGCGGCGGGGCGCGGCGACGCGCCGGCGTCGGCCGTGGCCGACCCCCCCGTGGCGGTGTTCGAGGTCGACGGCAAGAAGGACAAGGTCTACTGCCAGAGCCTGTGTCTGCTTTCCAAGCTGTTCCTGGTACGATGAGGAAGAGAAAGAGAGAGGGCGAAGGAACAAAAAAAGGTGACCAAAAAATGGGGGGGGAAAAACCAACACTCACCTCATTCCTCCATCCTTTTCCTCGCAAACTTTTCTTCTTCCCCACTTGTCACAAACAGGACCACAAGACCCTCTACTACGACGTCGACCCTTTCCTCTTCTACGTGCTCTGCGAGAAGGACGCGAAGGGGTATCATATCGTGGGTTACTTCTCGAAGGAGAAGCACTCGGAGGTAAGAAGGTCAAGAAGAAGAAGAAGAAGAAAAAGAGAGGTTTTTGTACCCTTCCAGCGAGGGCGAGAAAGCAAGAGGAAGAGAAACTCACCCCTCTCCTTTCCTTTTCTTTCCTCTCTCTCTCTCCCTTTCCCATAAAAAAAAACAGGAGGGATACAACCTCGCCTGCATCCTGACCCTGCCCCCTTACCAGCGGAAGGGCTACGGCCGCTTCCTCATCGCCTTCAGCTACGAGCTGTCGAAGAAGGAAGGGAGGGTCGGCACGCCCGAGCGGCCGCTCTCCGACCTCGGCGCCGTGTCGTACCGCTCCTACTGGACCCGCGTCGTCCTCGACGCTCTGCACGCTCACAGGGGCAACCTGTCGATCAGGGACATCTCGGACCTGACGGCGGTGCGGTCGGACGACGTGATCAAGACGCTGGAGAGCCTCGGGTGAGTTCGATCAACTTTTTCCGCTTTTTTTTTGGGGGGGGGGCGGTCCTTTTTCCGCGGTGGCCGAGGAAACCCTTTTTCAAAACTCACCCCTCTCCCTTTTTTTCTCCCTTCTTTGACAAAATGTCTTCTTCTTCTTCGAACCCCGCAGGCTCATCAAGTACTGGAAGGGCGACCACATCATCAGCGTCACCCCGCGCGTCATCGAGGAGCACCTGCGGCTCGCGGCGGCCGCGGACCGGGGGGGCGCGGGCGGCGCGGGCGGCAGCGGCGGGAGCGGGAGCGGCGGCGGGAGGAGGGCGCTCGGGGTCGACGCCTCGAGGCTGCACTGGACTCCGTTCGTGGCCCCGGGGAACAAAAAATGATAGAGATTCAGCGAGGTGACGGAGAGAGAGAGGGAGAGAGAAGAGAGAGAGAGGGCGAGAGAAGAGAGAGCGAGAGTAGAGAGACAAGCGTTTTTAATCCTTGAGCTTTTTCCTTTTTTAGTTTTGCAAAAAAAAGTTTCAGTCTGCGTTTCGCAAAGCATCAACGATCAGGGAAGGTGTTTTTCTTGAGATCTCTCTGTGTTGTGTTTTCTTAATCTGTCTTTATATCTATCTCTCTGGTTTCTTATCGCTCGGGAAAAAGTGGCGGCGACGACGAAAAGTGTTTCGGTTTTTTTTCTTCTCGAAAAAGCAACAGAAAGAGTCACGGCCTTTTCCTCACGAAAGTGCTGCGCCTTTTTCCCGAATCCCCCTTCTCTCTCTACAGGCCAGGGAGCCTTTTGGAGACGTCCTTGACGAGCTCCTCGGCGTCCTCGTACCACGACTTCTTGTCGAGCACGTAGCGCGTCACGACGAGCGGCAGCACCGCCGCGCCGAGCGCCTCGAGCGGGAAGCCGACGAAGAAACTGCCGAGGATGCCCTTGCCCGCGATGATCAGCAGGTGGAAGTAGACGAAGGAGGCAGCGGACGCCCAGCCGGCGACGGCCACCTTGTTGTCGGATTTCTCGAAAGCTTCGGCGCCCTTGGCGAGCAGCTCGTCGAAGGAGGGGGTCGCGGCGACGATGGCGGAGGGGGTCGACTTTTTCGACGACGAAATCGAGCGACGGAGAGGCAGGGAAAGGGCGACGCGAGGGGCGACGCGAGGAGCGGCCCCGATCTTGCTCACCGCCGATCGCGAGGCGACGGGGCGGACGGCGGAGGCGCGCACGGCGATGGCGGACATGGCGATGGAGCGGAGGAAGGAGAAGAGGAGGCGGACGAAGGAATGGAGGAAGAAGAGAGCCGTTTTTTTCTTTTTCGATATTGTGCGATTGCCCATCGATCGAAGACCGAGTTTTCGCCACTTCCATGTCTTCGGGGAAAGAACGATGATCAAGTTCGTCCTGCTCGTCAACAAGCAGGGCCAGACCCGCCTGTCGCGATACGCCGTGGGGGCGAGGCCCCCTCCGGCGCTGCGGGCGGCATTCGAAGGCGAGGTGGTGCGCAAGTGCCTGACCCGGTCGGACAAGCAGGTGAGAGGGGGGAGAGAAGAAGAAAAGAGGGTCGATGGCAAAGGGCAAGAAGGAAAGGGAGCAAGCGAGAGAGAGAGAGTCCATCGAGCGTCTCGCGCTCTGAGCGCGTCTGGACCTTTTTTTTCTTCTGCCCTCCCGGCTGAAGCGCGTTAACATCGTTTTCGAACGATTGGCAGAGAGAAAGCGATAGAAAAATGACTCGACGCGGCCAAATAGAAGCTCTGTTTTGGGGGGAGGGGGGAGTTGGTCTCGAACGAAGAAAAAAACTCCTCGCTCAAAACCCTCTCGACCCTCGACCTCCTCGCAACTCTCCGCCCTGTCCCTCTCCACCAGTGCTCCTTCGTCGACCACCGCGGCGTCCGCGTCGTCTACCGCCGCTACGCCTCCCTCTTCTTCCTCGTGGGAGTCGACAGGGGCAGCGTCGCCGAGGAAGGAGGAGGCAGCGGCGACGGAGACGGAAGTGACGAAACAGGAGAAAACGGCCTCGCGACACTCGAGCTGATCCACGCCTTGGTCGAGACGCTCGACCGCCACTTCGGCAACGTCTGCGAGCTCGACATCATGTTTAATTTGGAATCGGCCCACTACGTGCTCGACGAGATGGTCTGTGCCGCCAGCGGGGAGGTGGTCGAGACGAACAAGGCCAATGTCTTGCAGCCGCTGCAGCTGCTCGAGCGCGCCGCAGCGCAGGGGGGGTGAGACTTTCTGGGTTCTTTTTTTTTCCTTTTTTTAATTTCATTGTAAAATTACTGTCTTTCCTTTTTCACTCCGGTCCCGAACCGAGAGTCACGCCCCTCTTTTTCGCTGGAAGCGCACGAGCGAGAGAGTCCGCAGCAGCAGCAGCAGGTGCAAAAATGGCAGCGGCGACGGCGACGGGCGGAGGACGGGGGCTCGTGGGGGCCGCCGCCGCCGCCCCCTTTGGCGGCCGCCCCCTCCCTCTCCTTTGAGACGCCCCGCCCCCCGGCTCCTCCTCCTCCTCCTCGCGATGCTCCCGCTTTTGCTGCTGCTGCTGCTGCTGCTGTCGCCGCTCCTGCGCCCCTCCCGCCGCGACCCCGGCCCTCGCTACCATCCTCGCGAGCGAGCTCCGCGTCCGGTACGGCCACCGCCGCAGCCCCGCGGCGCGGCAGACCTTTTTGAGCGTCGTGATCCCGACGCCGAGGCGCTCGGAGGCGGCGCTGATCGTCGTGTCGAAGAATCCCCCGGCCTCCAATGTAGCCGCAGAGACTCTGGCGCCCGAGCCGGGACCGGAGAGAGGGGGGCGAGGGGGAGGAGGACGGGGAGGGGCGGGAGCGGCGAAAGCGGCAGGGAGGGGCGCCGCCGCTGGTGCTGCTTCTGCTGCCTCCCTCCTCGCCTTCACCCCTCCCTCTCCACCGAGGAGCCCGCCGCCGCCGCCGCTGGTGCTTCTCCTGGTGGCAGTACCCGGACGCGGGGACCGGTTGCCCGGAGGCGGGGAGTGCGACTGCGGGATCGGGAGAGAGAAAGTGGAGGCGGCGAGGAAGGGACGCGGCGGCGGCGGCGGCCTCCGCTGCTTTCCGTCGCCGCCGGTCTTCTTCTTCGAGGCTCCTCCTCCTCCTCCTCCCCCTCCTTCGGCGGGGAAGGGCAGAGACGAGGAGGTGCCCGTGCTCTCCCCGAGGCCCTCTTTCTCCGCTTCCGGATGCCTTGGCAGCCGCCGCCGCTGCTGCTGCTGCTGCTGCTGCTGCTGCTGCTGCCGCTGCTGCTGCTGCTGCTGCTGCTGCCGCTGCTGCTGCTGCTGCTGCTGCTGCCGCTGCTGCTGCTGTGGGCGGGAGCTGCCGCCCCTCGAGAGGCCTGCCTCTGCTGTATCTGCTGTCTCTGCTGCCTCTGATGCTGCTGCTGCTGCTGCTGCTTTCGCCGCCGCTGCTGTTCCAGCGGCAGCTCCCGCGGCCTTGGCTGCCTCTTGCCGCCGCCGCCCTTCCTCCTCTTCCGCCGCCGCGGCCGCAGCCTCGGCCTCCCTCTCCCTCAGAAACGCGTGAGCCCTGTCGACGGCCGCGCGTAGCATCGCACAGTCGCAGTGGGGAGCAGTTCTCCGAGCGGGAGAAGAGGAGGAAGGGTTTGGTGGGGCGCAGGCGACGGCAGCGAGGGTCGCCGCGGCGGCGGTTTCGGCCTCGCGCTCCTCTCGGCCGCCTTCCCTCCTCTTCGTGCGCGCCCTCCCTTCCTCCTCGCCGCCCTCCACTCCTTCCTCTCCCTCCGTCGGAGCGGGAGCGGCGACGGCCCGAAGCGTCTGCAGAAAGCGGACCCGGGACTCTGGCCGCGGGGGGGCCGAGGCGCGGCCTCTCCCCCTCGCTGCCCCGCCGCCGCCGCCGCCGCCGGCCGCCCCCCTCCCGGCCGCCCCGGCGCCCCGCCCGCCCCCCTCGCCGCCCTCCTCCGCGGCCCCCGCCGGCCCCGGGGGCGGGAGCCCCGCCGGGCCCAGGGACGCGACGACCTGTCCCAGGAGCCAGGGGCGAAGGTCCCTCTTTCTGCTCAGGCCGGAGGGGAGCGGGAGGCGGAGGAAGGGCGGCGGCGGGCGAGGGGGCGGGCCCAAGGCGGAGGCGGGAGGGGGGGGGCGCTGCGGCGGCGGGGGCCCCCCCCGCGCCCCCGGCGAGCCCCCCCCCCCCCCCCCCCCAACCCCGGGGCGGCCCCCCCCCGCCGCACAACACCCCCCCAGAAAAGAGAGGGTGCCCCGCCCCCAAAAAAACCCACCTATCCACAAGCACGGCGCCGGGTTATT
>Ga0315284_10014486_pt1 | contig 11234 bp, 29 predicted proteins | sample YL17G09_16_MG_FD_203696 | JGI IMG/M metagenome (GOLD analysis project Ga0315284, IMG submission 203696) | Sediment microbial communities from Yellowstone Lake, YNP, Wyoming, USA - YL17G09_16 | ecosystem: Environmental > Aquatic > Freshwater > Lake > Sediment | place: USA: Wyoming | collected...
ATGCAATAGCCGGATCTATTATTGTTTTAGCAGCCGCAATAAATAATAATGATAATACTATTGTGGCGTATATGGGCTTCGCCATAATGATTGGATCGGTGTTTGTAGCATGAGTGATGGAATAACAGATGCTACGAAAACCGATCAGGAAATATTTGAGGCGTGGAAGAAGAACGAGGTGCACAAATTCCTATCATATATTCCTACAAACGAACTGGTAGAAGAACTAAAGAAACGGTGGAAGAAGCAATCGCTCTCACCAGAAACGGGGTGAACCATGACTGACTATGTAATTAGTGAAGATAAATTATCTGCAATGGAGATAATTTTAAAACAATGCGGCATACCTATGAAAAGGAATGTATTATTAACAGAGATCCGCTCCCGTCTACTCGAAGCGGAATTGAAGAAGGAGAGGGAAAAATACGATCCAATTCTTGAACATATGATTGCACTTTGCGACGAAATTATTGAGAAACAAGATCCACAATCAAGATGGGGATTTAATTCACTGTTAATAAAACGAAAAATAGAATTCCTGCGGGGTGAACCATGACTGATAGTTTAGAACTATTTCAATTTACGGACTCGTCGTGGGTTATCATGGATGCGCATTTGCCATTTAACGAAGCCATAAAAATTGTTGAGAAGGAAGATCCAGAACTTGTAAAAGAGTTTCATGGTGTCAATCATTGGTGGGTTAGGTATGAGTTTGCAGAAGAAGAAGATCGAGAGGATTACGGAGTAACATCGTGGTGGGTAATACACGAAACAACAAAGCGTCCAAAAGGAATAACGAAACGGGCAACGGTGATGATTGTATGAGCATCGCTGATACCTGTGAAGAATCTGCCTTTGAGCATGGACGTTCTGTTGCGATTGAAGGTTTCGCTACAAAGGAACTGGTAAAAGAACTAAAGAAACGGTGGAAGAAGCAATCTCCCTTATCCGGTATGGTGTGAAATGAATGACAAAATAAGCGTGGCAACGATGCGAGTTCTTGAACGCATCGGCATCCAAGCAGAATTTTCAGAAGCATGGAAAAAGATGGAAAATGCAGAACGAAATTATCTCTGCGGTGATATTTACAACATCATTAAAGAGGCGGGGGATTTTGATGAGTGACTACATAATCAGTGAGGAACAGTTACAGTTTTACATAAAAGAACCACGATATACCCAACGTCAAGATATGGCGACACAGATCCGCTCCCGCACACTCTCTGAACACGATCCGATCAGATTGAACACACAACCGGAAGGATGCGATTGTAGAGATTGTCAAAGATATAGAAAAGATGAATGTCCGTATCCCGGTTCAAATCCCACTATTTATATCTGCAACTCGTTTCTGATGGATGTAAAAGAACACGATGCGAAGGTGGCGAAAGCGGAGAGGGAAAAGTTGCTGAAATTAATATCGGGTGTGGTATTAGATGCAATGAATGAACGGTCATTTACTGATTCAGACGGAGATTATTTTCAATGTTCGCAATTATCAAAGGATGAAATTGATATTATTATAGAATCCCTGCGGAGCAAACCATGAAGCGCATTACAATAACAGAGCGAGCCAAAGAGGTTCTGTTGATTATGGCTGATGGAGCCGATATTTCAGAATGGATTATGAACGAGTATGACGGGTACTGTGATATGCACGGAGAACCCGATTTTGAGGTGGGGTGAACCATGACTGACAATGGAACGATTGTGGGTATTGCAATAGGGTGTCTGTTCGGAGTTATGATGTTTCATTACATGGGAATATTTGAAGAATTGCGATATTTTGTAGAGGATTTTCCATGACTGAACACGAATATCGAGTTTCCCTCTCTGTACCTGACCAATCCATCAAGGTAATGGCAGAAAATAAAGAAGATGCAGAAGCACAGGCGTATGATTGGTGGTGTGGAAACGTAGTGCCTTGCATTGAGGTGGAGAACCCATGACTGACTATGTAATCAGTGAGGAACAGTTGAATCGCTGTAAAATGGGTTGGTGTATAAAACCAGAAGATAAACGAGATATACTTGCCCGTCCACTCTCGGATGAATTAGAGAAGGCATACCGTCACGGATTCAATGACGGACAGGCAGAAGGATTGCCGGAAGCATTGAAAACGGAGAGAAAGCGGGTGCTGACGGTGCTGCTCTCAAAATTGGATGCTTGTATTACATCTTGCCCGTCTGAAGCAAAACAGAAACCCACCACCATATTACAATATGTAAGGAAAACGGTAGAATCTCTACGGGGTGAAGCATGACCGAGCATGAGGGGATCTACACCTTCATGGATTGTCCGGACTTGCATATCACTCCTAAAGGTTCTGACGTTTGTAAAGCGTTTGACGATCCGTATGATGATCCTCATGTGTATAGATGTGCAAGAGTGATCATTGATGGGATGTGTCCGAGGGGGTTTCAACGATGATAGATGAAGTTTCGGCATTGAATGATATGGATAATAAACTATCACAAGAGAAACGACAGAGGTTATCAACGATGAAGCCAGACTGCGGGAACTGTCCACACTTCAAGAAATGGAATAATGCGGGAGATGCTGTCGGTTGTTGCCTATCACAAAAACCATACCTCACGTTGTTAGATGTTTCATATTCAGTAATACAGTTAAAAGGTTGCCTCTTACATCCCGGTGCAAGAGAGTATCTGATGGCTCCGGTGATTGCGGAGTTGGATAAAGAAATTCAATGTATTGAAGATGATATACCAGAGATGCAAAATTTGGGAAATATAAATAAAGCGATGCAAACCATAGGGGTTCTACGATCTTGTATCGCCTTAATCCGGGATGGTGACTTTGAAAAGATGGAGGAGTAACATGGATCTAACTGATGAGGATTGGAATAGTGAAGAAGCAACGACTGCTGCTCTTGTTATTGCTGGTTCCGCTCCTTTTGCTGCGATTGCTGTTGCCGGTGCTATTGCTGCGATTGCCGCTCTTGTTATTGCCGTTATTGTTGCTGCGATTGCCGCTCTTATTGTTGCTGCCCTTGCTCTTAATAGCAAACGGATGCGGTTTCCCGGAGCGGTATTACATTATTGGAGGAGAATAAAACATGATTGAAGAAGAAATGACAGAACAGAAACCCATCACCATATTAAAATATGTAAGGAAAACGGTAGAATCTCTACGGGGTGAAGCATGACCGAACCACCATTATCGGACTCTGAGATTCGAACATTACGAACTATGATTGATAGACATGTTCGAGAAGCAGAGAATCGGTATTATCAGGAGCAATTTGAAACAATCTCATCTCAACGTCATGGTTGTTTAACTTGCTTCGATTCAGACTGCGCTGTGTGGCAAACGGCAGATCAGAACTGTTGGAAGTCTGAAAAAGACGCAATAAAAAAGGAGAGGGAAAGGGTGTCTATACTAACACCAGACGATCGGATTCTCTTATATCCTATGTTGAATCGTGTTGTTACTGGAACACGGATACCCCCCTCGATAAACGAACCTCACGTAATAGAATTATTAGAGAAACTTAAAAAGACAAAATCCCTGCGGAGTGAAGCATGAGTGACTTTCCAAACTGCTCAACGTGCAATAAAAAAGTGGGGAAAATGACAAAAATATTGGAAGATGGAATTGGAAGGTGTTAAACTATGTGTCTTCAAGGAAATCCATGGACTGGAATGTATTGTCCATATCAAGAATCTCGGAAACACGATTGTGATAATATTGAAAATGAACAAAAGATTCCAGATGTTTTTTATAAGACCGATGGTACTTTCATTTCTTTCTATGCGGCATTCGATGGAGAAAATTGCTCTTGGGGATCGAAATGGTGTAAAAAACATTGCTATATGAAAACACAGCCTTTTGATATTGAGGTGGTTGCTAAAATTCAAAGTATAAGTCTTGATAACATTGATGTATATGAGTATTCAAAAAAGATTGCGGATTGCATCACTACCGAAAAATACATCACATTGTTTGCATCGGGATGCATCGAAAAAACTAATGATGTAGACAAATTGGTTTCTAATGTGGGGGAAGAGATCAATAGGAGGAAAAAATCCGATGCTATAATAAGAGTATTTGTACGTGATAGTCCATATTCATGCGAGTTTTCTAATTCCGTTTATATCTGGTCTATTGATCGAGATGCATATGAATATGGGTTGCATCTTGCTTTAGAAGAATTCCCCGGCATTCACAAAAGTAGTATTGCAATTATTGATCACCCGGATAACAAGAACCTTATCAAAAGACTACTTGATCCAGAAACTCAAAAGAAGGCAGGAATAATAAAGGTTATTAGATGTAGTGAGTGTTGTGGATTCCGGGCACAATGTTTTGAAGAAAAGGGGAAATTTTTATTAATACAAAAATATCAAGGAACGAAACCGGATACAACTGGATCATGTTCGTTCAATTCCAAGTCAAAAAATATCTATGGTAACAACTTCAGAAAACGGGGTGAAGCATGAAAGTATCAGAATTGATTAAATATCTCGAAGATTGCGATCCGGATCTGCCAGTATATGTGGCATCATCGGATAGTGATTATGATTGGATGGCACTATATGCAGAACACATTTCTGTGGATTATGTCACAGATATGAGTGAAGATTTGGATGAGCCGATGGAGAGCATGGCGTTGTGTTTAGGGGATGGGTATGATCGATTTTGTAGAATGTGAATATTGTCTATATGATGAGCAGGATTGTAATAATTGTATGATGCCGGAATTCACAGATGAGGAATATCGTGATACCTGTGATATGTGTCATGAATTTATAATGATGCCATATAATGTACATGATTATGTGAGTCTGGTGGTATGTAAAAAATGTAGTAAGACACCATATGAAGATATGAGTGTTCCTATTGGTACATGTGAAGGAGTGTATGTTGAAGGAATGAGTCCATGGTGGAAAGACTCCGAAATTGAATTTTACCGGAGGAAATATAAAAAAGAGTTTGATCTGGGTGATTCAGCGAATGGCAACGGATATAAAGCGTAAGATATAAGTTATACCAGTAAATGCTTCTTGAACATCTTATATATTCGGCTGCGCTTGCTATCATAGTTGGTATGATCTTCATGCATTATACTGGTAAGGATCCTTCATGGATAATTCTGCTTATGACGATTGTGCCTGATGTGGATTATGTATTGAGTTGTTTTATTTTTAATTGCACTGCTACACTCCCGATTACTCATGGGGACTTTCATAATATTCTGGCATTAGTATTTCTTTCTTTGTGTATGGCACTGGTATTATCCCGGTTTAATATACAATTTACTGATGCATTGATCTGTTCCGGGATCGGGTTCGGTGCTCATCTTGTAGAAGATGCACTGGTATATAAATACTGGTATAGTTATTTGTATCCGCTTGATACAAAAACAATGGGTTGGGGAATTATGACAGAGACCCGTGATTTATTTGGTTGGGCAGGTACACAGGTATTATTGGCAGGAATTATTATATTATGTCTGGCAGTTGGCATCAGGATGTATTGTGAGGATGGGTGGATGATGAGTAAGTATGTTCAAAATTATCTGGGTGTTGGAAAGAGAGTGAAATTATATGTTATGGAGATGATATAATGAGATGTAAAGAGTGTGGATTGAGTGAATGGTATACTACGATTTGTAGAAATTTTATAGATATAATGGAGACATGATATGACGGAATGTATTATTATATCACAAGGATTAATCCAGATTATAACAGGTATATGGATAATAATATCAGCTATAATTTGGTGGAAATATTTTGATTTGGTAGATATAGATAAACCTGATGCGACATTGATTACTTGGGGTTTATTTGCAATTACACTGTGTAGTCTTGGTCTAGCAATTGCTTCAGTGTGTGTGGAAATTTTACTGATAGTTTTTAAAATTATACCATGTATTAAAATTGTGTAATCATGAAATTTAAAACAGTAGTTTGTGATCCCCCTTGGAGTTATAAAAATAAACGTACTGGTGGGTCCATGATTAGTGGATCGGGTACAAAATATAATACATTGTCTCTGGATGATGTGTGTAATCTTCCGGTAAGAAAAATTGTTGATACAGATGCAATATTATTTTTATGGGTGACTACACCATTAAAATATGAAATTGCACAATCCGGTCTTATTGAGAAGTGGGGATTTTCGTATAAAACTACTATATATTGGAGAAAAATTATGGGTCTTGGTCTTGGATACTGGTATCGTGGGCAGGTGGAGGAATGCTGGATGTGTACTCGTGGTACTATAAAAGCATGGCGGACGCAGATGCCAAATTTTATTCAGTCAAAAGTACGTAACCATTCACAAAAACCAGAAGAATTTTTTCAGATGATAGAGCCGTCGCTTGATAAATTTGAATTAAATCCAAGACTTGAAATGTTTGCACGTTATCTGAGACCGGGGTGGAATTCTATAGGAGAAGAAATTACTGGGAATGATATTGTAACAGATTTGGAGAAATTATATGATGACGTATCGTGAAGCATTAAATGTATTGAAAAGTGTGTGTGATGGGGCGAGAGCAAAAGACTGTCATGGATATAATGCAGTAGATTCCCCGATTGCTGATTCATTTGCTTCATTTTCTTTATGGAGTGAGAAACAACAGAATTATGTTATTAATATGCTCCGTAAATATTCTGATCAGTTATTAAATTATGATATAGTGTATTCTGATCTCCAGAAAGAGCCAACAAAAGAAGATAAACAAAAAGCATTTGAAGATGTACGTAAAGCAGTCGTGCAGGTTGAACGGCCTGTTTTGGATTATAAAGATAGTGTATTTACATTAAAAATACCTTTCGAGCATAAGGATCTGGCAAAAGATGCTGCACGCCATTATTGGGACAATGAGAGAAAAGTCTGGTGTTATCATGTTAATTCTCCGGGTGTGATAGACGGGTTGTATGATCTGGTTATGAAACATAAAGAACTGGATATTGTTGTTAAGCCAGCCGCAGCAGACTATATTGATACTTTTTACAAGGATAAGGCACAATTTGATAAATCTGTTAAAGATGTGGTTTCAATCAAAGAGAATGGCGTACCTGATGTCCCGGTGCCATTGTTGACAAAACTGTATGATCATCAGAAGCGTGCATACCTGATTGGAACGACTCTGAATAGTGCTGCACTTCTTATGGAGATGGGTACTGGTAAAACTCTGGCGGCAATAGCGATTGCAGGAAAACGTTTTTTGGCCGGAGAGATTAAGAATCTATTGGTAATCTCGCCTCTTTCGATTTTACATGTATGGAAAAGGGAATTTGAAAAACATGCTGATTTTCCGAATAATGTAATTGTATTGAATGATACACAGATGGAGAAGAAAAAAAACAAAATTGATGAATGTAATAAATCCGATATGTTGAACATACTTGTGGTGTCATATGAAAGTGCATGGAGAATGCCTGATGAGATCATCTCATGGAAACCTGATATGGTTATTCTTGATGAGAGCCAGAAGATTAAAAATAAAAAAACGCGCAGATCAGAATTTATTCATGAATTGGGTGATGAAATAAAATATAAACTTATATTGAGTGGTACGCCGGTTACTCAAAGCCCGGTTGATCTTTATAGTCAATACAGGTTTTTAAACAGGAATATATTTGGATCGAATTTTTATGTATTCAGGAATATGTATTGTAAAATGGGTGGTTTTGAACATAAGCAGATCGTCGGATTCAAAAATATGGAAGACCTTATTCAGAAAGCACATTCTGTAGCTTACCGTATTACAAAAGAAGAGGCGTTGGATTTACCTGATTTTACTGATGAAATTTTATACTGTGATCTTAAAGAGTCTGCCAAAGCGTACAAAGAAATGGATAAAGAAATGAAAGTTGTGCTTGAAAGTGGTAAATGTACTGCTTCTATTCTGTTGGCACAAATGACACGTCTCTCCCAGATTGCCGGTGGTTTTCTCCCGGTTGTTGATAAAAATGGTAAAGAGACAATACAACAGGTCGGAACAGAAAAACTGGATCTTCTGAAATCTGTTATTGAGGATTTCCCGCGTCATAAGAAACTGGTGATATTTTGCAGGTTTATTTCTGAAATAAATGCGATATGTGCTATGTTTGAAGATATGAAAATTTCATATGCATCGATTACCGGGGATGTGGTGTCAAAAACACGGGAGATTATCATTGATAATTTCCAGCATAAAGAGGATCCGAAAGTTATCATTTTGCAAAGTGCTGTTGGCGGTCTTGGTATCACATTAACCGCAGCAGATACAATGATATTTTTCTCCAATGAATTTTCGTACGCAAATTATGAACAGGCACGTGCCAGAGTTCATCGTATCGGGCAACGTAATCACGTGACTTATATACAACTTGTGAGCAAAAGTACTATAGATGAAGATATTGTATCTGCGCTTGAATCTAAGAAAAATGTGGCAGACATAATAGTTGATCGTACTGGTGGGATTATATGAGGATTATTGGAGGATTATAAAATATGAAATCTACACAACCGGTATCAAGCGAATTATTCGTAGCAATGATGATTTATCATGTTACGGAAATCAAGAAGGAACGTGTCTGGACAGGCAAATTGGTAAATACGTTGCAGGAATATATGACCAAACTCGATGTTCACAGAGTATTAACTGTATTAACCGATTGGATGATTATTACCGGGGAATACGGCGAGACTGAAAAAGGACGTGGTGGATATTTATATTACATTGAAACACACGATGGCGGCGACTTGCGGATTAAAGAGTTATACGACAAATATTGGGTACATATAACGGGTGATAATAATGGATGAACTTAAAACATGGGTTTTCAAAATGAAGAATGGTCTTGAGATATCAATTTGTCCATATTGCGGAAGACAAAACAGATATCCGTATAATGAATGTATTATTTGTCATAAAAAAGTTGGGATGCCAAGTGAAGATGTGACGAAAATTATTGAAAAAAAGTGGTGGTAATTATGAAGCATTCTGTTTATATGTGTATGTCGTGTCAAAATTGTAAACGTGAAGATGAAAGTTCGTTATTTAAATTTGTATGTGAATGTGGGGATTTTGTTGTTGATTCAGTATTTGCCGCGAGAATAGAATTTATAGGATGCCGGTCATGGCTTCCTGCTAATGATAATTATAATGAACCATATCTTATCAAGATTGATGAGAAACATCGCACTGTGGAAATTGGAAAATGGGGTAAAACATTTATTGATTTGAGTTGCTCGGAGATGAGTGATATGTGTGATGCATATGATGAAGAAGATGGATTTAGTCGGCTTATTGATATATGTAAAGATGCATACCCGGAGTAATGTATGCGTGATTTTATAACCGATGAAAAATATTATATATTGAAAGAGTGGGTTATAGCAGGAATTGTAATATTAGGTATAATAATATTGCTGGTGGTATTATATGAAATTATTTGAAATGAGATCCGGTAATAAAATTATCAGGTTTTTGTTTGATGAAACTGCACCGTGTTGTGTATGTGGAAACCCGGTATTAAATGTATCCATGGGTGGTACGGATATTTGTCCTCATTGTGATTGCGGGTATGATCGGACAGGTAAAAAATATGATATTCAAAAAGATTATATGTATATATTAAAAGATTATATGCATTTAAAACCGTATATTCCAACATTCAATCAGGTAAATCATGTTGCAGTTGAATTGGCGGCACATGGTATTCATGTAAAAGAATTTGATTTGGCATGTAAATTATATTTAAGGAATGATGTATTATGATTAACAAATATGATTATGCATACTGGTTTGAGAATATCGCACGGCCTTGTAAATCTGCAAAGCCTGTAGAGGGTGGTGCTATGTGTAATGCCGGGAAATGTATTGATTATTGTGATTTTCATAAATGTCCGAAAGCTAAAGCAGAAATAAATGAGAAAGCTGTACTGGAAACAACCATACAGTTGTTTGATCCAAAAAGTTGTGTGTTCGAGGGATCATTGAATGATCTCCAGCAAGTATTATCAGAGACAACAAGAGCCCGTATTAAAGCTGAGAATTATTTAGAGACTATGAATGAAGATGATAATGGGTACGGGCTGTATGTTAAGTATGTCGAATTATGCATGTCATGGGAAAAAGAATTGGTAAATGAGATGAAAGAACGTATGCCAAAAGATCAGAGGATGTTAGTATGAAACATTGTTACAGACTTGAATTAGATAACACAAGACTTCTATCGGGTCATCCGTATTTTTGGTATGTTATATGTGAATATGTACGAAATCATAAAGATAAAAGTTGGCAGCATGAAATTATTTCATGTAAGTTGATGGGTGATGCACCATGATTATAGATCCTGAAAAAGAATATTTGATTGAGCAATTGCGTAAGGAGAATGAGCAATTGAAAAAAATAATAAAAAAGGAGAGATCAAAAGAGATATGTTATCATTGTAATGGTTCCGGAGAGATCTGGACGTATTGGGATGGGGATACATTTTGTCCTCATTGTAGTGGTTCAGGGAGGGTGTAATTATGAAAGGACAAATTACGAAAATCAAAGCAAAAGATGAATGTATAGAGATTGTAGTAAAAATAAGGTATGATCATTATCAATATATCATACCAACCCGTAATTATTATATACTTCCTTATATGGAAAAAGATGGAATTATATGTGATCATTACAAGAAAGAGGCTGTAGAGGCAATGGAACGTTATAAAACAGATTATGATGCTTGGGAGCAAAAAGAGAGTGAAAGATTACAATATAATGATAATATATCTAATTTAAGATTAGGAGATATTGATATTGTGCAGGAATTTCATCCTTATTCAATACGCAAAAGACCGGTTGAGTTGGGATCAATTGATTCGCAGGAGATAGTATGACAACGTTTTACGAGAAATGTTTTATGATGGAAAATGTATAGCTATAGAAGAGTGTGGGAGGAAAGATGAAAGATAATGAATGTGCATTTACTCAAATATTAATGCTTATTAGTATATTAATAATTACTATTGTGTTTGTTGTGTGTGTGTTACCACCTCTTGCGAATCACGCAAGTAGGTCAATTGATCGTTCTCAGTATCATCAGATTGACCGGATTGATACAACATTTATTGAATCTTTAAAAGATGGTTCAACAGGATCAACAGGATCATTCATATTAGGATCGGGATACATTAATGGTAGAAATGTGTATATCTATTATACAAAAAATGCAGATGGCGGATATATTCGTAATTCCATAAATACTGATAAAACCATTATA
>Ga0315284_10014487_pt1 | contig 11234 bp, 7 predicted proteins | sample YL17G09_16_MG_FD_203696 | JGI IMG/M metagenome (GOLD analysis project Ga0315284, IMG submission 203696) | Sediment microbial communities from Yellowstone Lake, YNP, Wyoming, USA - YL17G09_16 | ecosystem: Environmental > Aquatic > Freshwater > Lake > Sediment | place: USA: Wyoming | collected...
GACCGGCTGGAGCGCTACCTGGCATGGTTCAATAAGTATCTGATGCCCGGCAAAACGCCGCTGCCATGAGGCCGGTGCTAAGCGCAGGTGGACTGCGCAGCACGTCCGGTTCGAATTCTCATCCGGGTCATTTGCCTTACCGCGTTTGATGGCGGGGGGGGGCGAAAACGATCGTGGAAGCAAAGGGGAACACAGCCGGGCCGTGTTCCCCTTTGCTTTTGGGTTGGATATTAGAAGTTGAGACGCAGCACGATCTGAATCAGCCGTCCGCCCGGATCCTGCTGGTTGCTTGCATCCGTGTATGCGCCGTTCACCTGGCCGAAGCTCAAGGCGCTGCTTGTGGTGAGGTTGAGGTTGGTGAAGCTGTTGAAGTTGATGTTTCCTATCCATCCAACGGCAGGAAGTCGGACATGAGCCAGAGTTCGGGCTCGCCGCCCTGCGTGGCGCTGAAGGCGATGGTTCTGCCGTCCGGCGACCAGGCAATCTGCCTGTGGGCGGCGTCCAGCCCGGTCTGAATTTCCCGAGTTTTCCCGTCCTCCAAAGAAACCGTAAAGATCTTTTCCTTGGATACGTAGGCCAGCTCCTTGCCGTCAGGGGACCAAGCCAAGTCAGAGTTATCATCTGCGAGGCCCTCCAGGATCGCGCGTGTCGGACCGCCGGTGACGGATAAGAGTTTGATCTTGCCATCCTTGGAATGGAAGGCGATAGTGCTTCCGTCTGGAGACCAGGCTATCGGAGCCCAATAGCACTGGTCCGATTCAGTCGTCAACTTCTTAGGCTCGCCACCGGTGGGCGACATTGTGTAAATGTCCCACACTTGTTTTGCCTCCGGATTTACGACAAAAGCGAAGGATTTGCCGTCCGGCGACAAGCGGGGATAGCTAAACCATTTCACGCTCATGGCAATTTCTGTCACTTCGCCGCCTTCAATGGGGACTGTGAACATGTGCATCGGCTGTCCCGCAGCTGCTGAAGCGAACCTGCCCATGAATAGAATTTGTTTGCCATCCGGCGAAATCGAGGGATAACCCGGCAAAATTGGATAGGGACCCCGGACGGGTATCCCGGTAACGTTACCTCCGTCAGCGGGAATAAACTCAATTCCCCCTGGCGTCGGCTTTTCCAGTGCGGACCCTATGAAACAGATCCGCTTACCGTCTGGCGTCCAAGCCGGCATAGCGCCAAGCTTCGGAGTCAGCTGAACCGCTTTCCCTCCCGATGCCGGCACGCTATAAAGCGCCGTCAGTACCGGACTGTCAATCAGCAGTCCGATTCGATTGTCCGAGCTCCAGCCCGAGGGCTTCCGCCACGTTCCCTGAGGAAGCTTGATTACAGTGGGGGATGCTGACGGACGCCCTTCCTCACTTACAGGGAGAAGCATCATCTCATCGAACAGGTCACCCCTTTCTGCGTGGTTAAGGAGGAAGGCAATTATCTTGCCGTCTGGGGACCATGTTGGGCCACGAAGGATTCCGGGACCCTCCAGCCTATATAAGAGAGCCGGCGCCCCTCCGGCTACAGGCACTACCCAGACCTCTCTACCTCTAGGCCTGGGCCTCTCCCCGACACCCGCAAGTACGAGGTAGGCGATTCTTTTTCCGTTGGGTGAGAAACTTGGTTCTGCTGCAACCTGTTGCGACAATTGACGCGGGATTCCTCCGGAAGTCGAAACCAGGCAGACGGATCGCGGCCCATTGATTTCCTGCCAATTTGTGTACGCCAGCCAATTGCCGTCCGGCGACAGGCTCAGGCATGGGTCATGCAAAGTTGTCGAACCTTGAGGCCCGTCAAGAGAGAGCCGTCGTGACTCGCCGGTGGCAGCTCGAACCAGATAAAAGGACCGTCGGTCATTGCCGTCCGTTGAGCGTTCGACAATATTCAGGGCGAGCCAGTTGCCGTCCTGGGACCACACGATATCCTGACACGCTTCCCAGGCTCGAACCGGTTCGGTGATCCGGCGAGGCGCTCCGGCGATGTCGGGATCTGATGGGCCATGGACGGGAAGCAGCCACACGCCCCCGCCCGCGACATACGCAAGCTGGCGGCCGTCTGGTGACAGCGGTGCCGTTGCGTCGCTGTTCGGCAGCTTGGTGGGCACCCGGATCCTGGTGAATTTGGGTTCGCGCTCTGCCGTGGTCAGAGCAGCGAGTTTGGTGCGCGCCCTCGAGACAACCTCGGTCTGATCCGAAAACTCGCGCACCAGGCGCTCGAATGCCCGCCTGGCCTCCGTGTCGCCAAGCGCCTGATGGCACTCGCCAATGCGAAAGAGCGCCTCCGCGGCCAGCTTGCGGTCTTTCCCGAACTCTTTCACCACTCGTTCATAGATTCGAATCGCTCCGGCCGGATCCGCCTCCGCCCGCTCCTTGGTCAGCGCCTGCTGGAACAGACTCTGACCGCTCTGGTCGGCACACAGGATGGCCACCGCGGCGAACACAGCCAACAAGATTCTCAATCCTCGCTTCATCGGACACCTCCTCTCCGCGTTTCTACGCCCTCGAAGATAGCGGAGAAGAATTCGCAGGTTGTCACGGCAGCCTTCAACAAATGTTAAATCTTTTTGAATTTACGGTGACCAGCGATAACCGACCCCGTGAACGGTTACGATGTGGCGCGGTTGCTGCGCATCGTCCTCCAGCTTGACGCGCAGGTTTGCTATGTGCGTGTCCACTGTGCGCGTCGTCGGGTAGCAGTCTTGTCCCCATATCTCGTCCAGCAGTTCATCACGGGTGATCACATCAGGTGCACGTGCCACCAGAAGCCGCAGCAGTTGGAATTCCTTGCGCGTCAGGTCCAGGACCCGTTCACCCTTGCTGGCCACGTAGGATCGGAAGTCGACCGTGACATAACCGAAACGCAGTTTGTCCGGCAAGGTGTGCAGTGACTTGGCGCGCCGCAACAGCGCGCGGACACGCGCGCCGAGCTCACGGACCGAGAAAGGCTTGGTCACGTAATCATCCGCGCCGAGGTCGAGTCCCACCACCCGGTCTGCTTCCTCGCCTCGGGCGGTCAGCATCAGGATGGGAATCTCGACACCTTCTGCCCGAAGTCTCCTGCAGACGTCATAGCCGCTCATCCGGGGCAGCATGAGATCCAGGATCAGCAGATCGGGTTTTTTGTCCTTGACCAGGCGCAAGCCCATCTCGCCGTCCTGTGCAGTCAGCACCTCGTAGGATTCGAAGCTGAAACTGTCCGCCAGCGCGCGAAGCAACGCCGGCTCGTCTTCGATGATCAGGATTCGGCTCATGTTCCCTCGCCGGCGGGTAAGAAAATGGAAAAGGTACTGCCTTGCCCCGGCTGACTCTCGACGGCCACCCGTCCCCCATGGGCTGTCACGATCTGATCCACGATCGTAAGCCCGAGTCCCGTGCCCGGAATCTCGCCGCCGTCGGGCAGCGGCGCGCGGTAGAAGCGCTCGAAAATCCGCGCCTGGTGCTCCGGCGAGATGCCGACGCCGTAGTCGCGCACACGGATGACGGCCTGATCGCCCTCGCGATGCAGACTCAATTCGATATCGCGCCGGTCGCGCGAGTACTTCATGGCGTTCGTCAGGAGGTTCACGACTGCCTCCTGCAGCGCCTCAGCGTCGGCGCGAACCAGGGGACTTCCGCCGTCGATGCAGGTTCTCACCTCGAAGCGGTTCTGCGACAACTGGTAGTCCAGCTCCTGCACCGCAGCCTGAAGTACTCTTTCGAGGGACACGGGCTGAAAATGGTACTCACGCGCGCCTTGCTCCATTCTGGAGAAATTGAGCACACCACTGACCATCCGGCCCAATCGCTCGCTCTCGCCGATGATGGTCCTCAGGTATTCCGATCTTTGGGCTTCATCTCGGGCGCGGCCCATGTCGAGCAGCTCGGCGCATGTCCGGATCGTCGAAATCGGCGTCCTGAGCTCGTGGGAAACGCTCGACACGAACTGGGACCGCAAACCTGCCAGGTGCCGCTCGCGGCGGACATCGCGATTCATGAGCCAGGCGCTGAACGCTGTCACTGAGAGCACCACGAACAGAGCAGACAGGTAAAAGAGCCGTCGCGAACTCGTCCGGTCCGTCAAAGGACCCGGCTGTCCGGCGAGCTTCAATCCGGGTAAGCGCTCCCCGAGCGCCTCTCCTTCGGTTTCGCCACCAAGGGCCCAGCGAAAACCATCCGGCAGTTTGATGGCAGCGAGCACCTCGTGCGCCCGGACGACAACCAGGACGCGATTCGGATCTCCCGCTTTGCCCGTCAATCCGAGCATCCAGGAAGAATCCCCGAACAGGTTCCATGTCCGCCCGGCAGCCTTTTCCAGCAATGGCAATCCGGATGCAAGATCCGTCAACTGTTCGAGTTCTTTCGCGCACGCCACGGCGAATGTGTGCAGGGCGGCGGCTCGTTCCCGGATTTCGGGCCACGCGCTTGCCTGAAGCACAGCCAGCAATTCCGCCGCCGTGTATGCTGCCGCAGGCGAAAGCCATGTCGTCTCGACAACCTGTGAAATGACATCCAGGACCTGTTGCTCATCCTCTCTTGATGCATCACCCCAGAGCCGTTGGGCCGCATAGAACGCATAGGGTACGCCGTACTCATCGATCACCGCTGGATTCATTCGCAACAGTCGGTGTGCCGCTTCCCGCGATCCGCTGCGGTCTCCTTTCGCCGACAGACAGGCGGCGAGCAGAAGCTCGGCGCGCGCCCGCTCTGCAGGTGTATGGGCCTTGAGAGCTGCTGCCCGGAGCTGCGCTGCAGCGCCCTCGGGATCATGGAATTTGTACAGTTGCTGTTGTGCTAGTTGGAGGGCGGCATCGAAGGCGTCGTCTGCTCGCCGCCTGACATCTCCACTTTCCCAAGGCATCACGAGCCGGCCGGACTCGAGGCGCGCTACCAGGGCGATATCGCGGTCGCGAGGGGTCAACTGCCCACTTGCCGCGCGAAGTGCGATGCCCTCCAGCCGGGTCAGCAGTTCTTGCCGGACCAACCCGATCACGCGAAGCCTTTCCTCACCTCTGCGTTTCTCAGCAAGCTCCTCTTCCTGGCGGATGGTGCGGACACCGAGGGCAAGGAGTACCGCAGACGGTACGATGACTGCCCCGATGAATAAGAGAGTATGCCGCCGCATAGATGTCCCCGGCCGCCAGATGTTCCGCGCCTAGTCTACGACACTGATATGGACAGTATTGTTATGAAAATGTCAAGGAAAGTAATTTTAGAGGCCGGGAAGTCAACATAATCTCTCAAGTCCGAACCTGAGGACCCGGGAGTCCAGACGAGCGAAGCCCTTGGCGCGAACCGTGATCGGAAACGCGGCTAATGCTGCGGCAGTCTAAACAAGGTTCGGTTTTCATCCGAACTTTCCTATAGAGCCGACTTGATGATTCGTTCTTAGGCCAAAGCCGGAAATCATCTGGTGCCACGAGCGGTCTGCTGCAATCAGATCCACATGATACAGAGTGGATTTATGTAGGAGATTCACGAGTGTTCGCTCTCCTGCTGCTAGCGCGCAGGCTTGAGTAGGGGCAGAAAATTCTCCAGCACCCAAAGTTCGTCGAGCGATGTTCGTCCATAAGAACTGAACGCGATTTTCTGCCCGTCGGGATGGGCACTGGGATCGTCACAGCGCATTCCCACGCCGAGCCTTTGAGCCTCCCCTCCCTCAGCAGGCACTCGCCACAGGTCCCATTCCTCTTTATCGCCTTCGGGGCCCAGGGGCTTCGAGAAAAGTATGTATTTCCCGTCGGCGGTCCATGTCATGGGTCGGGGACTGACGACGGCAAGCCAAACTAATCACTGCAGGAAGTGCCGATCGGAGCGCATAGGAGCGGGCTTAAACCCAAATATTAAGCCCGTTTTTTGGATTTAATGCTCAAACTGTAAAGGCGGCTCGATGCGCGGATCTTACCTTGCAGGTATGCTTCTGCGCGATTTGTCGAATGTGTGCTTAGAACAACATTTTAGGCCCGAATTCTGGTTCCAACCCTTTTTCCGCAGGTCGCGCTTGCGATTTCCGTGCGCGCCCGGAGGCGCTTTTTTAGCGCGCCTTAGATTTCGCACGCAGCGTTAAAGCGAGCGCGTGCTCCGACATCCTTATCATCCGCCTGATCGTGGCATTCAACGCCCTCCGGTTGTCGATCCACGGCTCCAAGATCTCCGCTTCCTCCTCGGTCAGCATCCTGGAAATTGTCTTGCCGTTTTTCTTGGAAGTCCAGCAGAAATACGGCCCGTGGCGCGCTCGAGGATCCTGGTGGCACGGGCACTGGGGCTTCCCACAGGTAAGCATGCGCCGCTGCAAAGTCCCGGGCCAGACGAAGCCAAGTCGCGCCAGAGCCTGTGTCAGTTTGCTGTACTGATGCTGACATTCCATAAGGGTTTGGGGAGATCGATTTTCCCTGGTCATCGCAAAATTCGCTTGACTTGCATAATCCTTCCGTAGTATACGGAAGGAGAAGCCGCAGGTCAAGAAAATGTTTCCAGAAAACGAAGCCCTCGACCTCGATTCCAGATTCCTTGGCGCGCTGCCTATTATCAATCACTTCCTCTTGCGCCTCCAGATCGAGGCCTTGCTCGACAGGCGGCTGCCTCTGCCCGACCCGCGCATCAAGGTGCCCCCTGCCTTGGTCCTCATGGTTTTGCTGCGCAGCCTGATCCTGTCGAAGACTCCCCTGTACTCGGTCTCCGAGTGGGCGGCTTCCATGCTGCCGGCCGCTTTGGATCTGACCGGCGAGCAGGCAGCGGCACTTAACGACGATCGTATCGGACGCGCCCTGGACGAACTGTTCGCCAGCGACCGCGTGGCGCTTTTGACCGACTTGGTGTTGCGGATGGTCCCAGAGTTTCAGGTCCGGCTCGATGAGTTGCACAACGACTCGACATCTCTCACCTTTCAAGGCGACTACAAGAATGCGGACGGCCGCAAAGTGGATGACATCCCGACGCACCGGATCACGTTCGGCCATAACAAGGATGCGCGGCCGGATCTGAAGCAGTTACTGTGGATTCTGACCGTGTCCAGTGATGGGGCCGTGCCGGTGCATTTCAAGGTTGACGACGGCAATGTAGGCGACCCGACCACGCATATCGAGACTTGGAACCTGTTGCGCCAGCTCGTGGGCAGCCCGAAGTTTTTGTATGTCGCCGACTGCAAGCTCTGCACCAGTGCCAACCTCCGTTACATCGACGAACAACACGGGAGTTTCATTACCGTACTGCCCAGCAATCGCAAGGAGGACGACTGGTTCCGGGAGTGGATTGCCGGGCATGATGCCGCCTGGCAAATCATCACCTGTATCGAATATCCGGGACGCAGAGAACTGAATATCATCCAGGCTCTGGAGTCTCCCATTCCCGAAGTCAACGGATTCCGCCTGATCTGGTTCCGAAGTTCCGAGAAGTGTCGGCGCGATGCGGAGAGTCGTCACGACGCCACGGTGCGCGCCCACAAGGCGCTTGAAAAGCTGGCCGAGAAACTGCTCACACCCAGATGTCGGCTCAAGAAGGCACGAACCGTAAGGAAGGCTGTGGATGAGGTTTTAGATCAGACCAGGGCCAAGCGTTGGATTGACTACAAGGTCGAGCATGCCTTCGTAGTTACCGACCAGCAGGACGAGGGGCGAAAACGCCCGAGTGCACCGTCAAGAATCCGACGGACGAAGCGGCTCAGATTCCGCTTGAGCTGGCAGGTACGGACCGACGTCGTTCATGCGGATTCCAGGAGTGACGGCGTCCTCCCCCTGGTTACGAACCGTCCGGATCTCTCACCGCTGGAGGTCTACATCATCTATCATTGTAATCAACCCCTGGTGGAGAAGCGCCACGATCTGCTGAAGAACACACTCCAGGTTACGCCCGCATTTCTCCACAATGTCAGTCGCCTGGAGGCTCTTCTTTTTCTCGAGTACCTCGCCGTTACGGTTCACGCTCTTGTCGAACGCGAGCTTCGCCTAAAAATGAGCGAGAACCATCTCAGACAGATTCCTCTGTATCCCGAAGCCAGAGATTGCAGCGCGCCAACGGCGGAGCGGGTGTTCGAGATTTTCGAACACCTGCAGACCCACAATCTCCTGAAAGAAGGTCGAAAAATCCGGACCTTTCAACCCCATCTGACACAGCTACAAAAGGAGTTGCTGGAGTTACTAGGAATTTCGCCCTTAACCTATATGGAATATTGAGGATAGGTGTTGTTGCTCATAGGATATTGCAGGCGCGACCTGCGGAAAGAGGGTTCCAAGCACCATTTCCCGGGTGATAAAATCGACAAAATATTTCGCATCAAGTAGTTATCGTGGTCAGTCCCCTCACCCCACCCCTCGTCAGGTGGCAACTCATCCCTGGCTGGATGAATCGATTCGCTCTCGGCATAAATCTCACACCGTCGGGATTGAAGTTCTTAAGAACCAGGCTGAAGGTATTGCGACTCGAAACGGAAAGACTGATCAACGTGAGTCCAGACAATGTGATTTGCGGAGAGGAAGACTGATTCTATGATGGCCGGCTCCGGCATGGGAGATAGGTTCGAATATCAGGATTCCGATCAACCAGAGTCTGCATCACCTGGGCGATATCCTCCTGGAAGCCCATTGACTTTGCCGCGATCTTGCCTGGGACACGGGCGTCATCGAGATTGATGCGTATCAGCGTGGCATGCGGATGCTGCGCGGTGATCCGTTCAAACGGCCAGCGGATGACGGAGGGGGTGTTAAATCCAACCCCCAATTCCAGAAGAACGAGTTTCCCGCCGGTGGATTGGTTGACAAAATCCGCGTAATCGCCCTGTTTCTCCATGTAGGGTTCTTCCACAAAGTGATTATCCCGCCGCAGGTTGCGTTCCAGGTAATCGCCGCAGTTGGGGCAGTGCGGAATATCTTCCTCGCGCACGCGCAGCTTTGAGTTATCCAGGTTTGCCAGCATCCGTTGAACCATCTCGAGGTTGTCGTACAGGATGTTCCGGCAGGGTTTGGCGCACTGGAACCTGCCATAATCGCCCTGGGGGGTAAACATACGATGCGGGTCGAATCCGGCCTTCTTAAATTGCCCATCGACATTAGTAGTGATGATAAAACGGGATTTTCCCCTCACAAGCCGGCGGAGATCCACGTATGGTTTACCCGGCTCCGCGTCATATCGGATCCTCTGGATATGGGTCGCCCAAAAGGCCCAGAACTGCCGGCGATTGGCATCGTCCGGGCGCCAATGATGGGTGATCGCATCCCAAATGGTTCGATATCCGAGCCTGGCAAACTGGGGATACCAGGCGTTAAAAACCTGCGCATCCTGATAATTCAGTCCGGCTGCAGCTGAAAGCCCGGCACCCGCACCGATGAGGATATTGTCGGCCTCGACCAGGGCGCTAGCCGCGGCATCAATTCGCGCAGAATAGACTGGCGTAGATGTCATAGTCTTCCTGGGTAAATACATTAAATATGATCTTTTCCAACCGACTATCCGATCGTTTCAGCCGGTCGCAGACCGTCTGAACAGCTATGTCGGCCGCCAAATCCCTTGGAAAACGGAATTCCCCAGTGGAGATACAGCAAAAAGCTACGCTCCTGATATCCTCATAACAGGCGGCCAGATCCAGGCAGGCAGCATAACAGGAGGCCAGCAGATGTTGATCCTCCTCCGTCACCTCATTGCGTATGATCGGGCCAACGGTGTGCAGCACATAGCGCGCCGACAGGTTGTACCCTCGGGTGATTTTTGCCTGCCCTGTGGGTTCGGCATGGCCCTGCGCCCGCATGATCTCACTGCACTCCAGGCGCAGCTGAATCCCAGCCGCCGAATGAATGGCATTATCGATACAGCGGTGATGGGGAATGAAACAACCCAAGAGCTGATCGTTGGCTGCGTTGACAATCGCATCCACGGCCAGGGCGGTGATATCGCCTCGCCAGAGGATAAGGCGCTCAGCAAACGGCATCCGCGTGCCGGGAAATTCCCCGTGGATAGACGGCAGGGCTTCCAGGTTGGTTACCCCTTTAGCCTCACGTTGGGCCGAAAGGAGCCGGTCCTGCAATTCGAGCAGCTCCGGGCGAATGGGGATGGGCGGGCGGATATTTATCAGTGCTCGCAGCAGGTGCCATTTCCCGGCTGCATCCTTAGGAACCGTTACGTTCGCCGCTGCCTTACTTTCCGTCTTCAATGCATCCAACAAGACATTCAGCATTTCATCGGTGCTCATACAGTCCCTTTGTCCAAGTTCTCATACCGATGGGAGTCGAATTTGCCGCTGAATGCCCTCGTCCAGCTCATGGCTTGACTTCCACAGCAACATAGAGCGGCACAGCCGCAACCAAAGGAATGCAGAAATGCGGCTTGGCGCCACCATACACCATCCCACGCAATAAGAACGGCGCTTACACACATGGCCTCATTTGACCCTCCTTTTTTGCGATTCGGACAGAATAATCTGGAAACCGCTATCGTGGACTTCGCCTGGCTAAAGGTCCCGGCGGACCGCCGAGACCTACACCTTGGCCCGCTGTCCGCAAAGAACTATACGATCATTGGGCTGAACCCGCTCGATCCATAATTAAGGCTCTGCTATCTGCCGTCACTTGGCACATATTGAACAACGACCTCGCGTACGAGATCTTCAGCGCCCGCGGTTTTGCCGGGGCCGTAGAGGATTTCGAGCGTTGGTTTCTGTGCCGGTCCGCCGACAGTTATCGTTCCACGATACAAAGCATTAAATTTTTCAGTGATGTGAACCTGGAAGCAAAACCGATAGGTTCCTGCCGCGATCCCCAGTTGATTCATGTCAAACGCCATGGTGCTATTCCCTACATTAGGAGTGGGGCTGGTAACCGCATCAACCATGGACTTCTCTGCCTTTTCCCACTGTGACTGTTTAACCCAATCAGGGCAAAAGCTTCCATCCTTATACTCCTGCTTTGACAGCTCCGTACTTGCAAATAGCGTCTTGACCAACTTCCCGGCCTTGTCTTCAAGCCACATCGCGGTGTGATAGGTGGGTTCGATTTCGGTTGCGGGCATGTACAGAAAGGAGACGAACAGTTGCCCCGACGCGGCCGGCGCTGGATTCGAGGCCAGTGGGCCGGCAAAACCTGCGCTGACGACAAACAAACCCACAAGTACCGCACCGATACCAAAAAACCTGAAAGATCTCATGTAAGGTCTCATAAAGGTGTAGCCGCTCCCATTGTTCTGCAGTGAATGGCCCGCGTAGTTTTTCAGTATCGATATGACACAGTTCGACGCCGGCATGGCAGGTTGATCGCTGGTCGCCACCCTCGCTCCGTTCCC
>Ga0315284_10014488_pt1 | contig 11234 bp, 8 predicted proteins | sample YL17G09_16_MG_FD_203696 | JGI IMG/M metagenome (GOLD analysis project Ga0315284, IMG submission 203696) | Sediment microbial communities from Yellowstone Lake, YNP, Wyoming, USA - YL17G09_16 | ecosystem: Environmental > Aquatic > Freshwater > Lake > Sediment | place: USA: Wyoming | collected...
CTCTTCATCTGACTTGACCACCAAGGAGTCGCCGGTCAGCGACATATCCAGCTTGGGGCCTTCGCTGCTGTAGAAGTTGCCCGCCTTGAGATTGCCCAGGATCGCCTGGGCCGTCAGCTCAGGCGCGTTCACCACGATAAAGCACCTGGCGACTTCATCACCCGGCCCCCCGTGGAAGTCGTCGGAGGCCACTCCCCACACGTACTTGTGCCCTTTGCTGAGGACATAGTCCCAGGGACGCTCGTGGCTCTCCCCGCCGTTGCACATCTCCATGAACTGGTAGCCCACCAGCCTGTCGAGCTCCCGGATGTCGTAGATCCCGCCTCTCCACTCCGGGTGGTTCACCATGACCAGGCCCTGCCGCGAGACCGCCTGGTCGATCAGTTCCTGCCCCGGCCGGCTTGGCAGATGGCCGGCCAGCCCGACGACGATCATGTGGCCTTCCTCTGTCCCGCGCTCCTCGCCTGGCACGACAACCGGCACATCCTTGCCGGACTCCGCGGCCGGGTCCGAGGTGACCTGCTCGTGGTCGGTGATGATCAGAAAGTCATTGCCGGCCTGGCGGTACTTCGCCTCCAGCTGGGCCGGGGTGCACTGGCCGTCGCTGTTGGTAGTGTGGCAGTGCATCTGGCCCTTGTACCAGTTCGCGTAGCTCCGATAGGGAGACCGGAGCACGATTCGCGCGCCCGACTGCGTGGTCGCCTCGGTCGTCACCAGCTCGGGGGCGGGATCGGCCGCACGGGGTGCTGGCGGCAGGACCACCTCTGAGCCGACAACTGTGACCGCTATGACGGTGCTGCTGCCGGACTGAGGCGCAACAGGCTTGCCGCCGGCGTCGGCCAGACTGAGGTCTATGTGGTAGGTGGCCGGCGCGGCGCCACGAGGGATCGGCGCGCTGAAGACCCACGTACCGCCATCACCCCTCGTGAAGGCCAGCACGTAGTCCGGCGCTTCTCGGACTATCCCGACCACCTTCTGCACCAGGCCGTCCGGGTCGTCCAGCCGGCACACCAGTTTCGTGGTGCCGCCGGGGGCGACCGATGCCGGGTCGGCGGTGGCCGCGCTGATCTTCGGCGCGGCCCAGAGCGTGCCCGCGCTGAGCAGGAAGGCACACAGCAGTGCGGAGGCGAGTAGCACCTTGCCCGTGGCGCGCATGAGGAGGTCTCCTTTCGGTGGCACCCGTCAGTTCGTGGGCGCCAAGCCCAGAACGGTTCTTCGCCGACTGCAGCCAAACCCCTCCGCGAGTCGGTGCCCGATGAGGCCGCCCCACAGACGCCGCGAAACCCTGCGCCAGAGGGCTTCCAGTGGCCTAGAACCGCCGTTCGCTGCGCGGAAAGGGGTAGAGAGTACCCGGCCGACGCACAGGAGGCCGTTCTTTACGTTAGAACCCCGGCCAGAGGGCCTTCTGTGAGGAGGTCGGCCTTCGGGAAGGGTAGAGTGCCCCTGCGCAGGAATCGGCCCGGAACAGGGCCTCTAGACAGGGGTCTTCGAGGTGATCTCGGCGAGCAGGAAGCGAACCGGCGAAGGCGGGCTGCCGCCCCAGGCGGAAAGGAGGGAACGAGCCGCCGCCTGAGCACCAGGGGTGGGGAGCTTTCAACCGGCGATCCGGGGAGAATTCAGCCGCCCTTGACAAGAGGGCGGGAAGCCTCCCACCTGCCTCGTAGGTGATGCCAGTGTCCTTCTCACGCCCACGCCCCATGTGGCCGCGGTCAATTGCCGCTCTGTATCGCAGGCCTGTGGCGAGGACAGGATAACTTCGAGGGCCGGTGGCCAACAGGAGTCTGGTCTCTCAAGTCGGCCGGTGAGGTGGTCGAATACCTACACCGGAGAATGCGCTCACAAGACGGCCCATTATGATGGCGAGGAGCAAGGGATGGAACCGGTCGCAGCCGACGCGGTAACGGACCGCAAGCGAGAGCTGGACACCTACCAAGCCGAGTATGCTGACCCCTCTGCTGACAGGAAGGTCGAGCAGAGGATCGAGCACTTTGTCTCCGACTTCGTGATCTCGAAGCTCTCCGGCGAGCGCATCCTCGAGCTGGGGGTCGGCGATGGCATCTGGACGCCGAAGCTGGTGGAAAGATTCCCCCAAGTAACGACTGTAGACGGGTCCCGCGATTTGCTCGCCGGCATGGAAGAACGTCTCCGCGGCAGGCGATGGGCGCCCGTGTGTTCCCTGTTCGAGGATTACCGGCCACGACAGCGCTTCGACACGGTAGTGGCCAGCTACGTGCTGGAACATGTGGATGAGCCCGCACTCATCGTGAGCATGGCCCGCCGCAGTTGGCTTAAGGAAGGCGGCAGGCTGGCGGTGGTAGTGCCGCACGCCCTCAGTCTGCACCGCCGCTTGGGCGTGAAGATGGGCTTGGTCTCGCATCCTGCCCAATTGGGGGAATCGGACTGGCGAATCGGGCACCAGCGTTGCTTCACCTGTCACGAGTTGGAGCGCATGATCGTGGAAGGCGGCTTTCGGATTTTGGAGCAGGCCGGCATGTTCACCAAGCTGTTCCCGAACGGGATGCTCGTGCAGTGCAGCGACGAGCAGCTTCGCGGTATGTTCGAGCTAGGCCGTGAACTCCCCATCGAGTACTCCTCGGCCGTGTTCGTGCTGGCGCAGGCGGGGTGATGGCGACGCTCACCCGTCAGGCCCGTCCCGTCGCGATTAGGCCGCTGAAGGCCATCGTGGTCGAACCCACCAATCGGTGCAACCTGGCCTGCATTACCTGTCCCGTGAACCGCGGGATGCAGCGCCCTCGCGGGAACATGACCTTCGAGCTCTTCCAGAAGGTGATCAAGGGAGTCCCTCCCCTGAAACGGCTCTCACTGAATGGCTGGGGCGAGCCGCTGCTTCATCCTGACGTATTCCGGATGGTTCGGTTCGCCAAGGAGAACGGCGCGCAGACCGTGATCTTCTGCACCAACGGCACCCTGCTGGATGATGACCGCATCGACCAGGTCTTCGACAGCGGCTTGGACATTCTGGAGTTCTCCGTAGATGGTCTGGCCGGCGTCTATGAGAACATTCGTGGCGTTGACTACCGTGCCGTCGAGCAGCGAATCCACGAGACCCTGTTGCGTCGCCAAGAGCTCTGCTCCCCTCTCAGGGTTGGACTGGTCTTCACCGTGTGCGGTCAGAACGAGGCCCACGCCCATGCCTTCCAGAAGGCCTGGCAAGACCACGTGGACTACATCAAATTACAGCCTATGGTAATCTGCGGAGAACGGACCACGCCGTACTGTGCCGAGTTCTTTGGCAAGCACGACGGTCGCCTGGTAGTATTGTGGGACGGTACCGTGACCGTCTGCTGCGCCGACATGGAAGGCGAGATCGCGCTGGGCAGTGCTTGGCACGAGTCCCTGCTCGAAATCTGGAACGGCGACGCGCTGCAACGCATCCGCGCCGACATCATGAGGGGGACCCTCCCGCCGCCCTGCCGGGGCTGCGCCGAGATCGATACGGCTGCGGGCCAAAAACGGTATTCGTAGCACTTGGCCACCAGCGGTTGATGTCCATCGTCAGCGTTCGTGGCACAAACCGGGGGGTGAGTTAAGGTACAGTCCGGGTGTCCCTGCCCCCTCGTTCTCATTGGTCTCCCCCGTCCGGCGGTAGCGCCCCCGCCGGGCTACAAGGGTCCTCACCCGGAGCCCTTTTCACCGGATCGCCTCGGTTACCCTGTCTTTGGAGACGGCGCGTCTCGCAAGGGTAGGGGCGCTTCGCGAGGGGCCGAACGCGGCGGGGCCTTGCGCCTTGCCCACGGCCTGCGGGCGAGACGCAGGGCGCGGTGGGAGGGATGGTAGCCCCGGAGGGATTCTGCCAGTCTTGCGGGGCCTGCGGGACCCGCAGACCGTGGGCGCGTTCGAGAGCCCACTCGGCCTTCCCAAGGCCGCGCTGGCGGTATAGTGGTCAGGCTGGCCCGGGCCAAGGTCTGCCCAACGCAGAGCCCCGCCGGGATGTCTCAGCCCTGCTTTCAGAGGGCCAGCCTGTGCGTAGGATGCGACCTCGGGAAGCGAGAAGGGCAAGAGCCAGCCGAGGGTTGCAGGCCAGGACGCCAAGGCCGTGACCTGACAGGCCTCGCCGCCACTCCTACTCTCTTATTGCACTGTGACGCCCAAGTTCGCTGGATGGGTTTCCGAGGTTTTCCCGGCGAGATCTCCACGACTCGCTGGCAGCAGGCCCAGCCGGTTGCCAGCATTTCGGCCGTAGAGATGGCCTGGGGGCCAGGAGGCCGACGGCCGACTGCTTCCATGCCCCCGCAGACGACAGGGAATCCCCCCTGGCGCGGCGAAAAGCGCTCGAGGTAAGGACCTTTCGTAGACCGGCGGGAGCGCTACCGCTGGAAGGCGCAAAGCACTCGGAATGCGGAGGCGGGCACATCCGGCGCACCCCAATCCACGCCCCGACCTCTCCCACGGTGAGGACGGACGTACCCGACAATGCGGCGGCTTCCCCCTCGCACGCTGCAGTCCTCGCGAGGCGCGGGTTCCATGGGTTCCGGCTCCTGTCCGCACCTAGAGGTTCTTCGGAGTCACGCACATGGATTCGGAGGCGGTAGACCGCTTCTTGGGCGGTGACGAGAGGGCATTTGACGCTCTGGTTCAGCGCCATAGGCAGCGGATCTTCGATCTGGTCTACCGGATGACCAATGATCGGGACTGGGCGGAAGACATCACTGTCGAGGTCTTCGTCGAGGTCTTTCGATCCTTGCCCAAGTTCCAGAAGAAGGCCAAGTTTGGCACGTGGCTTCACCGGATTGCTTTGAATGTCTGTTTGGAGAACATCCGGCAGCGCAAGGCGAAGAAGTACGTGCCGGAAGTGCCGCTTGAGGAAGCTGAACTCGCCAGCGTTTCCGATCCAGCACAGAGTGCGGCGAGAGGCGATTCCGCCGCGCGTGTGATGGCTGCTATGCAGACCCTTCCCGAGGTCCACCGAGCCGCAGTCACGATGTTCTACCTCGAGGAACGCAGCTGTGCGGAGATCGCCGAGATACTCCATATCCCTCGAAACACAGCCAAGACCCGCATCTTCTACGCTACGAGAGTGCTACGAGATAACCTTCGAGCCCAAGGAATCCTTCCTCAGTCCGGGGGGGCATCAGAGTGAAGTGCGATAGGATACGGGCCCGATTAGTAGCATTCTTGCTGGGTGAAGTCTCCCAGCGTGAGTCGAACCGGATCGCCTCCCACATCGGCAACTGCCCCTCCTGCCTTGAGGAACTGGACTCGCTGCAACTTACCGTAGGACTGCTGCAAGGACTTCCACAGGAGCGCCTTTCGCCAAGCTTTGAGGAGCAGCTGGCGGCCCGCTTGGCCGTCCTGCGAGAGTCGGGCGAGAACGCTCGACCAGCTCTGCGGACTCCGGGGCCTGGGGCGCTGCGACGGATTGCCGTAGGGGGCGCCGCCTTGGCAGGTACTGCGCTGATACTCATGCTGACCGTTTTTCGTCCCTCGCTTGTCGTGCCGGAGAGTCACCCTGCGCCGAGAAGAGTTGTCACGATTCCTCGCCGCGGAGCGCCCTCCCCGAACAGGTCAACTCCTCTCGCTTCTGTACTAGTCCAAAGGACGAAGCCGACTCAGGTGGCAAAGGTGTCGCCTCTGGGCAGGATTGTCGGCATCGCCGGTGAGCCCAGACTCCGAGCGTCGGGCGAGAAGAGCTGGCACGTGTGCCTCAAAGAGGACCCGATTCCCGGCGTCGCGGCCTTGATGACAGCCGAAACCGACCGCGCGGAGATCGAGCTTCCGGACGGATCGCGGATTCGTTTGGATTATGACACCCACTTGGAAATGGCGAGAGCTACGGGAGCAGGTTCAGGCGTGCGCTCTGCTAAGCTCAATCTCCGGAGCGGAACGATCTGGCTGCTGCTCACCCGGGGACAGGCGGGGATGGTCGTCTCTACGCCTACTGCTACCGTGGAGGCTTTGGGCGGATTCTTCAGGCTCTCCGCGAAGCAAGGCGCCCCTCGATTTCACGGGCGCTTGGAGGGGCAGCAAGCCGGCGCGGAGCCAGAGACGAACATCGCCGTCGTTCGCGGGACGGCGAAATTGTCCAACCAGCACGGGATGATCACCGTCGCCGAAGGTGACTGCGCCCGGCTGCAGACAGGCAAGCCGATAGCCCTGCCTGATGCGGCGGGCCGCTTGGAGGCGATTCGTCTCCAGGTACCTTGGGGCCAGAAGGGCTTCCTTGACTGGGCACCCGAACCGCTTTCGTGGGCCGACGCCTTTGAGAAACTTGCCGGCGGGCGAGCCCGGCTCGGGGTGGAGCTGGAGCCGACCCCCATGGCGGACGCCCCGAGCGCCACCGGCCTGGGAGTGACTAAGGTGTTGGCAGGATCGCCAGCAGAGAAGGCAGGCATCAAACCTGGCGACCGTTTGGTGCGGGTGGACGAGTTGATGATCGCCAGCAGAGAGGATCTGGCCAGGTCGGAACTGCTCTTCTCGCCTGGTCAGCACCTCCCGCTGCTGATCGAACGCGCGGGCCAGTCCCTACAGCTCACTGCTGCGCTAGCCGAACCCGGCGTTTCCTCGCTGCGCATAGAGGGTGACGCACTGGAGAGGGCCAACCGCCGGTTCGCCATGAAAGAAACAGCAGAGGCGATGCGCGCCTATAAGGAGATGGTCGCGAAAGGAGAGCAGGAATCTGCGGCTTTGAACAATCTGGGAGTTGCCTATGAGTTTACCGTCCGAGCAAAAAGCGCGGTAGCGGCGTACCGCGAGGCGGTGCGGCTGTCTCCCAAGGTTGCTCAATATCGGTTCAACCTGGCACTCGGCTTCTTCAGAATCGGAAATCTGCCACGTGCCGCCGATGAACTGGAGGCTGCCCTTGCGAGCGACTCGGCCTTTGCCGATGCTCGCTTCCTCCTTGGGAGAATCTGGGCGTTATCCGGAGAGTACGAGGCCGCCATGGAACAGGCCCGGTCCTTGCAGACCTCGCCTGCGAGCAGTGCCCGAGGCTATTGCCTGATGGGAGAGATCGCCATGCTTCGCGGCGAGCCCAAGGAGGCCGAGTCCTGGTACTTGAGGGCGGCAGAGACCGACCCGCTCTACCTTGATCCTCGGGTGTACCTGGCTAGAACGTGCTTCATCCAGGAAAGACTCGACGAAGCACGGACATGGGTGGAGTCTGCCCTGAGACTGGACCCGAGTTCGTTGCAGGCCCTCAATGGACTGGGTCTTGTACTCTTCCGTCAACGCCGCCTGGACGAAGCCGAACAGGTTCTCCGCAAAGCCGCTGCTCTACATCCCGAGTCCGGCAAAGTCTACAATAACCTCGCGCTTGTGTACCTGGGAGGGAGAGATCTAGCCGCTTCCGAAGCGGCCTACCGCAAAGCGGTCGCGCTGGCCCCCGATGCTACCTGGTGTCACTATGGGCTGGCGGTTGCCCTGGAGCACAGCCACCGGTTAGCTGAGGCGAAACGGGAATGTGCCGTCGCTCTTCGCTTGGACCCCACCTACGAGCCAGCCTCCCAGCGTCTGGCCTCTTTGTACCGGAGGTCCGGAGAGGTCCAGTTGGCCGCGAACATTCTTGACCGGGCTCGCCGGTACAGTTTCTGAGGCAACGAGCCGCTCGCAACGGACGGCTCTTCCCGATTCGCCCTCCCTCGGCCTGGAACGAGAGCTTCCATCCTCTCGGTCATCCCCATGAACCGGCTGCCCCCTTTCTGCAACTAATAGGACGGAGTACCAAACTAGCTTCAAGCAAGGAACTCAGATGCAGAAGCGCGTGAGGGCAGTGTTGGTGCTGACAGCGTTGCTGTTGGCCGCCGCGGTCGTGACAACCTGGGCCTGTCCTGATCCCCCCTGGGTCTGGATCGTCACGCCCCCGACCAACGATACGGTCTCTGGGACCACCTTGATCCAGGTCGGTATCAACGAGGAGGTTGACGTGACAGGGGTCGATCTCTACCTGGACGATCAGCTCCTGACGAGCCTGATTTCGGCGCCATACTCGTACCAGTGGGATACCACGAAGGTCGCAGAGGGGTCGCACAAACTGCGTGCCGTTGCCCATCCCAAGAAAGGGAAGGACGGCAAGTCCAGACGAGTCTACGTGACCGTCAAGAACAGGTCGTAGCAGGGTCGAGCGCAATACCAGGCGCAGAGGCATGTTCAGCGCGCAAACTCGGGCGGAAGGCGCAGTCGCGAGGGCCCGCTAGCGGAGACGACGCGGTCTGCTGCTAGCGGGCCCGTGCACATCGCGGGCGGCGTCGTGGACGGGGCAACCATGATCTCAGCCAACCTAAGCCTTCCACCCACTGACATCGTGCTAGCGCGGCCCTTGGGCACGCAGAGACGCCAGGTGGCGAGGCTGTTCGGCTTACTCTGCGTCATGCAGAATGTCTCACTCGTGGGGCCCCCAAAGACGGGCAAGACCTCGATCCTACGGCACGTGGCGAATCCGCAGGCGCAACGTGAACACCGTCTAGATCCCAGCCGGTTCCTCTGCTGCTACCTCAGCCTGGGCAGCCTGGAATGCGTTGGCCCGCAAGAGTTTTTCGACTTGATGCTGTTGGGGATGATCCGCCAAGCTCGCCGCCGGTCCGCCCTGACCCAACTGCATTCTCGCCCGGCGTGGCGCCCCACTTCCTACATCCAACTGCTGTCTTATCTGGAGCAGGCTGAGATGATCGGCCTGAACCTGGTCTGGACGCTGGACGACTTTGACGCTCTGTCCGGCAACCACAACCTCGACTACAGCTTCTTCTCAGCGCTGCGAGCACTGGCCAGCATACCCCGTGTAGCCTTGGTGACCGCAACCCACCATGGCCTGTATGGCATGGGCGAACCCCTATGGCCAGTAGGCTCATCGTTGGCAGGCCTGTTCGTCACACTCCCCCTGAGTCAGCTCAGACTCGACTCGAGCCAACCATCGCACATCAGAGTTAGCGACGAATCGGGGTTGCAGCATGGCGGCGGTGGACGTCTGTGTCCTCCGTTCCTCCGCGGTGCCCATCTTCCTGCCGGTCCAGGCCAGTCGCCCCTGAACGTCCCTTGTAGTCCGTGCTATGACAGAAGAAGAATTCGCCGCCAGCGCAGATGCCGTTGGTCCGGGGTCGGAGGCGGGTGCTGAGGGCAAGTCTAGTCTTGCCATCGTACCTCGCTACGCAGCCGCGACCTTGCGTCGGGATTCGACCGCCACAGCCTTCGAGGAAAGAGATGATAAGTCGCGGCGATGCCGCCGAATCAGCCTTGAGGGGGCCCAGAAGCCAAGTGTTGCTCCAGAGACGCTGGGGCCTGGTCCTCTCTTCCATAGCGATTCGCGCCCCGTTGCACTTCTTGTCTCTCTCTGGCGCGTTCCCGCCGGTGTCCCGATTGGCAGGCGTCTCACGCTCTGTTTGGACTCTCATCGGAAGGAGGTTCAAGATATGCACTCAGCAGGTTTGCGAATCGGTGTGCGCTTCGCCCTCGTGGCTGCGGCGGCCCTTCTGGTCGCCCGGCTCTGGGCCGCCTCCGCAGGCAGTGATGGCGAGTACAAGAAGGCGCTCTGCGCGTATCACCTGATGCAGTTGGGACAGGCCATCAAGATGTACGCCGCGGACAACAGCGGCTACATCTGCGAAGTGAGGGGCCGGGCTGACTGGCGGTGGAGGGAGGGCTCCGACAACGCGCAGAAGCTCAAGAACGCCTACGCGCCCTACCTCCAGGACCCGGAGATCTGGTACTGTCCCGCCGACCCCTACGCCAACACCCACACCCGCACCGCGGAGCAACACGACGTGGCGCCCACAGATCAGCCCGACATGGCGATGGACCACTACTATACCTCCTATCGCCACTACGGCAACGTGCGGGGCGAGACGCCGCCGGTGCGGCTCGACGCGATCCTCATCGAGAAGGACGAGATGACCAAGGATCTGGCCGGCGGGCAGTGGGTGGCCACACCCGATATGATCATGTTGATGCTGGATGACGGCTGCTACCACGGCGCGCCGTCGCCGGGGCCTTATGGTGCCGTCTATGGCCGCAATGTGCTCTTCCGCGACGGCCACGTGAAGTTCGAGACCGAAGAAACGATGCGGCGTCCCAAGCCGTAGCTGAGGGGGCAAAAAGGAATGAGAACACGTTACTTAGCATGTGTGCTGTTGCTGGCGCTAGTGGTTGCGACCGTGCCCGCCTTGGCTGCTGACGACGCGGCCGCTAGACTGCAGGAGGCCCAGGCGCAGTTCACGGCCCACCAGTTCGCCCGGGCCGAGGGGACGGCCAGGGAAGCCCTGGCGACGGGCGAGGCCAGATCGGCGATCCTGATCGGCGCCGCGGAGGTCGTCATCCTGTGCAAGCTGAGCCAGGGCGACTTCGACGGCGCCAAGCAGGCGGCCCAGGGCTTGCAGGGCCAGATCGCGGACGCAGCGGCCCAAGGCTACCTGAATGACCGCATCGCCGGCATCTTGGCCAACAAGGCAGCCTACGAGACGGCCGTCGCCGACTTGCAGCAAACCGTCGCCTCCCGCCCCAAGGATGATGTTGGCGCTGGCGCGGCCTACAAGCTGGGGGTGGTGAATGCGTTCTGGGGCCGGATGCAGGAGGCCCAGGCCGCCTTCCAACGGGTTGTGGATGACTTCCGGGGCAGCGACCGAGCCCTGGCGGCGCGGCTGGCGCTGGGCGGGCTCTACGAACAGGCGGCGGACAACGCCAAGGCCGAGGAGGAGTACAACACCATCGTGAGCGCCGATCCCAGCAGCCTATACGCCGCCCAGGCGGTGCAGCGCATCTCGGTCCTACACTGGATGGCGAGGGACACGCTGGGGGCGCGCGAGGAAATGGAGGCGATCGTCCAGGCGCACCCGCAGACCGAAGCGGGCACGGCGGCGCTCTACGCGCAAGCGGACATCGCTCTGGCCGAGCAGAAGATCGAACTGGCTCGGGCGACTTACGAGCAGGCGGCGCAGAGCAAGAAAGACACCACAGCCGCTATTGCGGCGGCACGGGCAGCCGCCGTGCAGGATGCCCCGGCCATACAGGCGGCCAGAGATCTTGTAAACGAAGCGCTCGCGTTAAGCGAGGCGGACCGCTACGACGAGGCCATGGCGAAGTACGTCGAGGCGATCCGGATCGCGCCCTCCGGCGCCACCCCGTGGCTTGAAGCCCACGAGGGAGCGGCAGAGATTGCGACCGAGCGAGAACGGTACGATGAGGCGGCCGCGCACTACCGCGCGATCATCGATGCGTGCACCGGCAAGGCGCCGAGCGCCTTTGGAGGCACGAACTGGTCGGGACTCGCCCGGTACGGACTAGGGCAG
>Ga0315284_10014489_pt1 | contig 11232 bp, 9 predicted proteins | sample YL17G09_16_MG_FD_203696 | JGI IMG/M metagenome (GOLD analysis project Ga0315284, IMG submission 203696) | Sediment microbial communities from Yellowstone Lake, YNP, Wyoming, USA - YL17G09_16 | ecosystem: Environmental > Aquatic > Freshwater > Lake > Sediment | place: USA: Wyoming | collected...
TCTCGGCGATACGATTTTCGCCATCGTTCATCTCATCCTTCTCATCGCCATCGTTGTCTATGCCGTCGTTTCGCTCATCCTGGGAAATGCCCGTCGTTCTGCCGTGATCCTGGGCTGCCTCGTCCTCTATTATGTTCTTGTCCTGCACAAGCCTGTCTTTAAGGAAATCGAGCGAAGACGGGCCAAAAAAATCCGCGGCTCAAAAAGGCAACCTTAAAAATGAACACCTCCAGAGAAAATGATGATCTTGGCTTTGCCTTTTGGCTGTCTGTTCAATAATATTGAAGGGACATTGAGCAATAATTTTTTTGGAACGAAGGCATAACGATGCGCGTTTTTAAAATCGAAGACCTAAGATGAAAAAACGGCGGTACCTGATCGGGGGAACGCTGGGAGTTCTCCTCGCGCTTGTGATCGTCTTCGTGTATTTTCTTTTTCAAAAAAAGCCGCCGGCCCCAGTGGCTCGCCAGGCCGGCCTCTCTCCCGCAAAGCCTGAAACCCCGCCTCTCACGGTCCGCAGGGAAATCATCAAAAAAGGGCAGACGCTGTCCGATATCCTCTCCGAATACAATTTTTCGCGGGCGGACGTTCATCAGATCAAGGAAGAGGTCAAACCCGTTCTCAACCTGAATAAGATCATCGCCGGCCATGAGATGCGTTTTTATGCGGATTCCGAGGGCAAGGTCCGGTCCATCGAATACGATATCGACGAGCGCAGCTATCTCCTCATCTCACCGAAAGAGGGACGTTTCGAGGCCGCGAAAAAAGAATTTCCGTTCGAGACGAAGCCCGCCTTCGTCTGGGGGACGATCGAGGATATCCTGATCAACGCCGTTCTTCAGAGAAACGAGAAACCCATCCTGGCCATGGGCTTGGCCGATCTGTTTGCCTGGGACATCGATTTTTACACCGAGCTCCGCAAGGGCGACTCGTTCCGGATGGTTTTCGAAAAAAAATTCCTGGACGGAAAATTCACGGGCTACGGCGAGATCCTGGCCGCCGAGTTCATCTGCCAGGGCCGGACGTTCCAGGCTTTCCGCTTTACATATCCTGACACCAAAAAAGCCGATTACTTCGACGGCCAAGGAAATTCTCTTCGGAAGGAATTCTTGAGGTCCCCGTTCCCCTATGCCCGGATCACCTCCCGCTTCAGCTATAGCCGCCTGCATCCCCTCCGAAAAGTTTACAGGGCTCATTACGGGGTGGATTATGGCGCGCCCGTGGGGACTCCCGTCCACGCCACGGCCGACGGCTTGGTCACCTTCGCCGGGTGGAACGGGGCGTCGGGCCGGATGGTGAGAATACGCCACAAGAACAGCTACGAAACCATGTATCTGCATCTCCAGAGAATTCTGGTCAAAGAAGGAGACCGGGTCAAAAGCGGAGAGGGTATCGGGACGGTCGGCTCTTCGGGAGAATCCACGGGACCGCACCTGGATTACAGGATCAAACAGGGAGGGAGTTACATCAACCCGCTGTCCTGGAAGTTTGCGCCGGTCGAGCCGCTCAGGCCGGAATTCAAAGAGGCTTTCGCCCGGGCCGTCAAGAATTATCTGATCCTGCTCGATGCTCCTTTTATCCGCTTCTCAGCCTGGTTTCGCTGACGGCCGAATTCAAACTTATTTTATGACTCCGCCCTTGGCTGAACCGCCGCTGCCGCTGGAACCGCTTGCGCTGCCGGAGCTGGAGCTACCTGACGTGCTCACGGAGTTCCCTGACGAGCCTCCTGAGCCGCCGGACCCGGAAGAGCCGGACGAGGATCCTCCGTCGGAGGATCCTCCGCTGGAAAATCCGCCGCCGCTCAAGGCCCTCCGGTCGTTTTCATACAATATGCCGCCCGAGGAAACACGGAGCTGCGGACAGTAAACCTCATTAGTAGGGCTGGAATAACGGATATCGACCCCGAGCTTCCGAGCAATCTTCATATCCGGGTTCCAATCGTAAATCCGAGTTGTCAGTCTCGGCACGATGGATCTCATCGGCGCGGGCAAAGACCGCTGCGGCATAATCGCCGGTTTAGACCCCGGCAACATAGATTTTATCGCTTCGGGCAGAGGCCGCTGCGGCGAGCGGGACGGGGCGGGTCTATCCCCGGCTCCTTGTCTATAGCCTGAGCCGGCGTAATCACGAAGTTCGCCGGCGGACTGAACACGGTTGAACGTCCGAGTGGCAGCCTGCAGAGAATCTTTCCCGGTCATGGGCGGGAGGCCGAGCATCATTTTCTGCGGCGCATTGGAGGGCAGGGCAGCAATGGTCTTCATAAACGAATCGAGCTTCACGGCTTTGGCCCGGATTCCCGTCGCGTTCAGGTCTTGGCCTTTCACCACATAGCCGGATTTGCCGACGGCCTCGAGAGAGGCTAGAGAATTTTTATCCCCGTTTTTCAAAGAAGCGAGAAGTCCCTTGAGAATACCCTTCATTTCCCTGGTCACAGGAAAGGCAGGCGCGGACGGCTTCTTCAACTGGTCTCTGGTGATCTTATCCAGAGGTTTTTGCGCTAGCGTGGCTCCTTGGCCGTCCACATAATAATAAGGCCACGGATAAAAATAGGAATAATACGAGGAGTAGTACCCGCCATAATACGGAAAATAGCCGTTGTATCCATACAGTGTCCACATATAGTCCCAATCATAGGACCACATCCAGTCCCACATCGACCACGGCCGCCAGGCATACATACCACCGTATTGAAAGAAAGCCCAATCCACCCAGGCTGGGGCAAAAGCCGAGCCGGGGATCCAGAACCAGCCTTTTTTCGTGTCCCACTGCCAGACGCCGAGATGATAGGGGACCCAGCCCCAGGGCTCATCGGGCACCCAATACATTTGCCTGCCATAAGAGGTCCAATGGCCGAAAATATACGGCTGCCAGCCCCAAGGATACATTTGTTGATTTATGAACGGCCGCCATACGTACCCGTACATCTGGTCGAACAGCCATTCGCCGTTAAGATTTCCATATCTCTGGGCAAAATAATAAACGGCCGGAGACAGCCTCTGGATGGGCTTGGGGAGCGCGCTGACCCCCTCATGAAGCGCATCGAAATCTTCGTTGATGGCCTTGTTCCAGGTTTCGAAATCGGTGTCTTCGATATAGGGCTGGAAGGCGAATTTGTTGTCCGGAGAAATCGCGAGCTTCTCGTACTTGCCGACGGTTTGCTCCTTAAGGCTTTGAGGATCGGGCCCGTAGAGCACTTGGGCCTGGCCGTATCTGACTTGGATATCCGTGCTCGAGTCTTTGCCGATTCCCACTATGGCCACCGAGTTGTGCTTGAGCTTGATCGATGAATTCCCGGTGACGATCTGGAAAATCTCCTTTGAATTGTACTGCTTGTACATCACGTAAACGGCGCCTTTTGCCAGGACAAGATTGGACAGCGACTGGCGCGCGCTCAAACTCTTGGCCATGATCGTCTCGATCTTAAGCTCGGTATCATAATCCAGACGGACGATCGTGCCGTTATCGAATTGGATCTCGCAGCGCCGGGCATCGAAGGTCGCAATCGTATCGCCCGGGCCCAGAGGCAAATTCAGAACAGCGGCTTCAGGCTTCGTGCTTCCCTGCCTGAAAACGACAGGGTCTTGGCCTTCATTCTTCGTATCCACGTAGCTGATGTGGCCGTAGTAAAATTCCTCAGGGCCGTTCACGACCTTGTAGTTGGTCTGGGCAACGGCGAGAGGGGTCAACGACAAAAAAAGGCCGATTAGAAGAACGATTCCAAAATCCTTTTGCTTCATGGCTCTTCTCCTATCGATTGGATTCATTATACTGCAAATGCGAATTCCATGCCAACCTTTCCCAGGCCAAAAGAGGCCAGATGCGCCCGATGGGATGTCCTTTATAAAGGACAGATGTAACTTATTTTTCCCGATTAAATAGGCATAATTGAACCTAAACCCCGGACTTACGTCCGGGGAATCCTCCCGCGCATGCTTCGCATGTCCGACTCCGTCGGAACCCACTCCATCCACGGACTTACGTCCGGGGATTTGCGGCGGTACTTTAAAACAATAGCAATAGATCAAGGGGGATTGTAAGCGTCTCCGTTTGTCTGATTTTAAAGAGGCGTCGGAATCGCCCCAGAGGCCCCCCTAGCGGAGGGGGGTCCCGGACACTCTTGGAGGAGGACCCTTTCACAGGGTCCCCCTCCAACGGGCGGCAGGAATACCCGCTCGCCCTGCCACCCCTCCAAGGAGCATCCTCCCATGAATTCATCGCCTAATGCTCCTTGGAAAGGAGGCAGAGAGCGAAGCGAGCGTTGGAGGGAAACCCTGAATAAGGGTTTCCCTCCAAGAGTATCCGACGGGACTGGTTCCCCAGGGGGCCGGGGGTGATTCCGACACCTCTTTGAAATCACATATTTGGAGCCGCTTCCATGGGTATTTAAGAAAAGAATGAAAAAAGGATTTATTTTGGCGTCATGATCTCCCCTGGAGAATCGGAGGGGGTAAAAAGGTCGATCGATGGGGATGCGCCGCGACAAGCCCTGCAAAACCATTGCTTCTTGGCCGGCCATCCAATAAAATGGACTCGAGCGAACCATGAAAAAATACCGGAATCCGCTCCCCACGGTGGATATCATCATCGAGGCCAAAGAGCCTGGTGGAAAAGAAGGTATCGTTCTGATCAAACGCAAAAATCCGCCCTACGGCTGGGCCCTTCCGGGGGGATTTGTCGACTACGGCGAATCTCTCGAAGAAGCCGCGGTCCGTGAAGCCGAGGAAGAGACCTCGCTCAAGGTCACCCTCAAATTCCAGCTCCACACGTACTCTGCGCCCGACAGGGATCCCCGCCGGCACACGATATCCACAGTCTATGTGGCCAAGGCCCGGGGAATCCCGGTCGCCCGGGATGATGCTAAGGACATCGGAATATTCACCGAGAAAGGCATCGATTTCCCCCTGGCCTTTGACCACCAGAGAATCTTGAAAGATTATTTCCGGCAAAAAAAATATAGAAGAGCCTCCGGAAAAGGAGCATAATTCGAGAACATGGCAGAAAACGAAGATAAAGATAAAGGCCGTCCTCATGACTTGAAGCTCAAGGAATTGACCAGCGTTTGGGGTCCTGCGGAAGCTGAAGTCATCAAGAGTTTTCTCGAGAGCCAGGGCATCCCCTGTATTTTCAAAGGCCGGGTCGTCCAGTCGATCCATCCTTTTTCGGTGGACGGGCTGGGCGAGGTCAGAATTTTCGTCCCCGAAAAAGATTATGAAACGGCCAAAAAACTCGTGGAAACCAAGCCCGAAGAAGTCCCTGATTGATATCATTTCCCTCCTCGTTTCTCCGCCCATCAATCTCATGCTACAAATTGTAGCATTTCGATGATTTTCCCCCATATCTAGAGCTAAAAAAAAGTTCTGTTTTTTATGCTTTTTTGCTTGACATTTCTATCATGCTCTCGTATATTTGAAACCAAAACGGGAAAAAACGGGAAAAAATGGGAAATTTACTGATAGGAAGTCAAAAAGCAAAGCTCGACAAAAGCGGCCGAATCAAGGTTCCCGAGAAGTTCCGCGCCGCCATTGAAGAACAATACGGCAAAGAGCTTTATGTCACTTCCCTGGAGGATGATTTCATCCAGATCTTTCCCCTTCCGGTATGGGTGGAAATGTCAAGCCCACCCCAAAAGACCATGGCCTATCCCGACCCGGATTTCCAGGAATTGTGGCGGCAAGCCCACGCCAAGGGAATCTATGGGGAAATCGATGCCAAAGGCCGCGTCCTGATCAGCCCGAGACTCCGGGAAAAAGCTGGCCTTGACAAGGAAGTCGAAGTCATCGGAATGCACTATTATCTTGAAGTCTGGGACAAAAACCGGCTCACCGAAAAAATCGAAAAAAAACCGCTGACTTACGACGACTTCAAAAGGATTTCCAAGCTGATGTCGGATAGGAAGCCGGAATGAGCGAGCGACGGCATATCCCGGTCCTGCTCGAAGAGACCCTCCGTTACTTAGGCAGTGAACGAGAGGGGCTCTATATCGACTGCACGATCGGCATGGCCGGACATGCCTCTGAAATATTGAAAAGAAACCTCAAGGCCAAACTCATCGGCTTTGACCTGGACGAACAATCTCTTCAACAGGCCAAGGATATCCTCCTGCCCTATGCCGGCCGCGTCGAGCTCTATCATTCGGATTTTCGGTACCTGGCGGAGCTCGGCATCGATTTGTCCAAAGTCCGGGGCATCCTCATCGACCTCGGCATCTCCTCCTTTCAACTCGATTCGCCCGAACGCGGGTTCAGCCACTCCCTCGACGGCCCCCTGGACATGCGGATGGATGTCCGGAACAAAATGACGGCCGCCAAGATCCTCGACAAATATTCCGAGCCGAAGCTGGCCCAGATCTTCCACGAATACGGAGAGCTCAAACAGTCCAACAAGCTGGCCAAGGCTATCGCCTCGATCCGGCGGTCAAAAAGAATCGAAAGCACGACCCAGCTCCGCGGGATCGTGGAAGGCGTCTGCCGCTGGCGGCCCCAGCCGGGGAAAATCCATCCGGCCGCCAAGGTCTTTCAGGCGCTGCGCATCGAAGTGAACCAGGAACTCCAGGGCTTGGCGGGATTTTTGGAACAGACGGCCCGCCTCGTTCCGCCGAGCGCCAGGATCGTGGCGATTTCCTTTCATTCTCTCGAAGACCGGATCGTCAAGCACACTTTTGTCCGGCTGGCCCGACCCGACGCCGGCCAAGGGATCCTCGAGATCCTGACCAAAAAGCCGGTGACGGCGGCGGCCGAGGAAATCGCCCGCAACTCAAGATCTCGTTCGGCCAAATTGAGGGCGGCGGAAAAGATATCCCATGGTTCACAAGAAATACACTAAGAAGGAGATCGGCGTGGGGGTGCTGGCAAGCCTCATGACGATTATCATTCTGACTTTTTATCTGTGGCACATCACCGAGAATATCCGTCTCGGCTACGAAATCGGCCGCTGCGAAAACAGCCTCCAAACGCTCCGGGAGGAGGTCAAGAAGCTAGAAGCCAAAAAAGCTTCCCTCCTTTCCCTGGAGAGAGTCGAAAAGACGGCCAGGGAAAAATTAAACCTGACCGAGCCGAAAGAGGGACAGATCATCTATGAGGATTTTTGAGCCGAAGGCCATGAATCTCCCGACGGACGTGTACCAAAAAAAAGTCCGGAAACGGACACGGATCCTGGCTTTCCTGCTGACCGTCTGGGTCATCGGCATTTTTATGCGCCTCATCGATCTCCAGGTCTTTCTCCACGCCGGCTTCAAAGCCCAGGTCGTCAAACAAAATCAGGACCGGACGAAAATCCTCCCGGAACGCGGCACGATCTACGACCGGAACGGCAAAATCCTGGCCCGGAGCATCCCCGTGCCCTCCATCTTTTACTCGCCGCCGTCCGAGGAACCCATCGAGCTGCAGATGAAGACCATCCGCAGGCTCGAGGCAACCCTCGGCTTGAGCGCTAAGGACGTCGAAAGAATCAAATCGCGGCTCCAAAAAAAATTCTCTTTCGCCTGGATCAAAAGAAAAGTGGATGCCGATACGGCCCAACAGGTCAAGGCCCTGGGACTCAACGGCGTCTCTTTTCGCGAGGAACCCAAGCGATTCTACCCCCAAGCCAAGCTGGCCGCCCATGTTCTTGGCGGGGTCGATATCGATGACAAGGGACAAAGCGGCATTGAGTTGGCCTACGACCAAGTCCTCCGGGGGAAAGAAGGGGAAGTTCTCATCCTCCGGGATGTCAAGCGCCGGGAATACTATTCCGAAGTCCTCAAAGAACCCCAAAGCGGAAAAGATATCACGCTGACCATCGATGAAAACATCCAATACATAGCCCAAAGGGAGTTGGAAAAAGCGGTTCTCGAGAACCGCGCCAACTGGGCCACCGCCATCGTCTCCCGCCCGGATTCCGGAGAGATCCTGGCCATGGCCAGCTATCCGGCGTTCGATCCCAATGCCTACCCTCCGTCCCCCGAGCAAGAAATCAACCGGGCGATCCGCTATAATTTTGAGCCGGGCTCGACATTCAAAATTGTGACCGCATCGGCGGCCCTCGAAAACCGGGCCGTCTCGCTCAACGATATTTTTGATTGCAGCGAGGGATCGATCGACGTCCCCGGGAGCCCGATCCGGGATCATAAAAAATTCGGCCTACTGACCTTGCCCGGGGTTGTCGCTCATTCCTCCAATGTCGGGATGATTCAGGTCGGCCTGCGCATCGACCCGGACGCGTTTTATCGGACCATTCAAGCCTTCGGCTTCGACCGCAAGACGGGCTTGGACCTTCCTGCCGAGGAATCCGGCCTCCTCATGCCGCCGAAGAAATGGAGCCGGCGCTCACTGCCGGCGCTTTCCATCGGGTACGAGATTTCTGCGACGGCCATCCAAGTTCTCCAGGCCGTCAATATCATCGCCAACCGGGGCCTCCTCATTGCGCCGAAAATCGTCGGCGCGGTCGAGGGCTCCTCGGTGATCGCCCAAAAAGAGTCGACTCCCCCGGACAGAAAGATCTCGGAAAAAACGGCCGACACGCTGATCAAGATCCTGGAGCAGGTCGTTCTCGAAGGGACCGGCCAGGCGGCCTGGATCAACGGCTACACGGTCGCCGGGAAAACGGGAACGACCCAAAAAATCGACCCGGAGTTGAAAAGGTATTCCTCTTTTAAGCATATCGCGTCCTTTGTCGGGTTTGTCCCCGTCGAGAAGCCCGCGATCTCCATGATCGTCGTCCTGGACGAGCCCCAAAAGGCCGATTATTACGGGGGGCAAGTCGCTGCGCCCGTATTCCGGGAAATCTCGAGCCGGGTGCTCCGGTATCTTCGAGTCAGTCCTCAAAAAAGCCTGATGAAGGCCGCCCTAACGGCCGAACCGGGGAGAGAAGGCGAACGATGAAAATCAAAGATATCCTCAAGGACGTTCCCCTCCTCTCTTTCCAGGGAGAAGAGAAGACGGACATCCAGGGCATCACGTATTTTTCGAAGGACATCCAACCCGGATTCCTTTTTGCCGCTTTGAAAGGCGAAAAAACCGACGGTCACGAATTCGTCAAGGAGGCTCTCCGCAAGGGGGCCGCCGCCGTTCTCTCCGACAGGCCCAAGCCTCCCAAGCTCATGACGAACTGGATCCAAGTTTTCGATACGAGGGAAGCCTTAGCCTTTTGCTCGGCGAATTTCTACGCCCATCCTTCCCAGAAAATGAAGCTCGTCGGCATCACCGGGACCAAGGGAAAGACAACGATCACCTTTATCCTGGAGGCCATCCTCCGAAAGGCCGGTTTCGCGCCGGGCGTCATCGGCACCATCAGCTACCGCGGCCCCGATTTCGAGCTCGAAGCCCAGCGGACCACGCCGGAAGCGCCGGACCTGCAGAAGATGCTGAAGGACATGCTCGACCGGGGCGCGACGCACTGCCTCATGGAAGTCTCGTCGCACGCCCTGGACCTGAAGCGCGTCTGGGGCATCAGCTTCGACGTGGCGGTGTTCACCAACCTCAGCGGCGAACATCTCGATTATCACCATACTATGGAGGATTATTTCGCCGCCAAGAAAAAACTGTTCAGCTTCAACAGCAAAAAGAGAACCGCCGTCGTCAACGAAGACGACGCCTGGGGCAAAAAGCTCATCGCCGAGCTTCCCATGAGCACCATCACCTTCGGTCTTGAGCCCCAGGCCCTTGTCCGGGGCGAAAAATTCAGGCTGAACGGCCTGGGCATCGAAGCCCTCGTGAAATTTCCCGGCGGCCAGGCGACCGTGATCTCGCCGCTTTCGGGCAAGCATAACCTGTATAATATCCTGGCGGCTTTTGCCGTGGCCCTGGCCCTGAACATCCCGCCCCAGGCTATCAAGGACGGCATCGCCGACCTCGTCACAGTCCCCGGCCGCTTTGAGAAGATCGAGAACAGCCTCGGGCTGGATATCTATATCGATTATGCCCACACCGACGCGGCCTTGAAAAGCCTCCTCGAATCCGTGCGGGAGCTCAAGCCCAACCGCATCCTGCTCGTCTTCGGGGCCGGCGGCGACAGGGACAGGACGAAAAGGGCGCGCATGGGAGAAGCGGCCGGCCTGTCGGCCGATTGGATCTTCCTGACATCGGACAATCCCCGATCGGAGGACCCCCTGGCCATCATCCACGAGATCGAACAGGGCGTCCTCAAGACGGGGACAAAGAAATACAGCATCGTGCCCGACCGGCGCGAAGCGATCGAGCAGGCCCTTTTGTTCGCCAAGAAGGGCGACGCGGTCCTGGTCGCCGGAAAAGGGCACGAACATTATCAAATCCTGAAGGACAGGGTCGTCCCCTTCCATGACGGCCGGGTGATCCGGGAGATATTGAAGAAGATGGGGTCGGTTTGAACATGGTCGAGCTGCGGACCGACGAGATCGCCGAAAAGGTCCGGGGGGCCATCGTCCAGGGCCCGCCTTCCCTCACCTTCCGGGAGTTCAACATCGACTCGCGCCTGACCAGGCCCGGCGAGCTCTTTTTTGCCATTGTCGCCCGCCGCAACGGCCATGACTACGTTTCTGCGGCGGCGGAGCGGGGCGCCAAGGGCGCCGTGATTTCCCAGGCCGTTCATGTCGCGGATGACCGGTTCGCCCTGATCCGCGTCGGGGACACGCTCGAAGCCCTTCAAACACTGGCCGGGCGCGTCCTGGCCGAGCATCCGCTCAAAGTCGTGGGCATCACCGGCAGCGTCGGCAAGACGACGACTAAAGAATTCACGGCCGCGCTTCTGGCCCCCCATTTCGCGGTGTTGAAATCCGAGGGGAATTTCAACAATCAGATAGGGCTTGCCCTGACCCTTTTACGCCTCGAAAAACGCCACCAGGCGGCCGTTCTGGAAATGGGAATGAGCGCTCCCGGAGAGATCAAGGCCTTGACCGGGATCGCGCCTCCAGACGTCGCCGTGATCACGAATATCAATCCCGTCCACTTGGAGTTCCTAAAAACGATGGAGAACATTGCCTCGGCAAAAAAAGAGATTCTGGACGGAATGAAAAACGGCGGTACCGCCGTCCTCAACGGAGACGATCTCTCTGTCCGGAAAATCGCCGAAAGCTCCAAGGGGAAGATCATCACCTTCGGCTTTTCGGAGGGTTGTGATATCCAAGCCCGAAACCTCAAGAGCCTCGGCTATGACGGTATCGACTTCGACCTGAAATACGGCCGCGAAGAGCGGGCGATCCGGTTTCCTTTTCTCACGGAGAGCTATGTTTCGAACCTGCTGGCGGCGCTCGGCGTCGCCTTCGCTTTTTCCCTGCCCTTG
>Ga0315284_10014490_pt1 | contig 11232 bp, 10 predicted proteins | sample YL17G09_16_MG_FD_203696 | JGI IMG/M metagenome (GOLD analysis project Ga0315284, IMG submission 203696) | Sediment microbial communities from Yellowstone Lake, YNP, Wyoming, USA - YL17G09_16 | ecosystem: Environmental > Aquatic > Freshwater > Lake > Sediment | place: USA: Wyoming | collected...
TTTGCTGCTGCGCCCGCGCTTGGTCGTCCTTTCCAAGTCCGATTTAAAACCGAAAGCCAAGCGTTTAACGCCGCATGTGGATTTGCGTATTTCTTCCGTGACCGGCGAAGGAATTCCCGGATTGATCGAACGCTTATGGTCTCTGCTGCAGCGGGAAAGGCCATGAGCGTTGATCAGGAAGCGCTATTCATCCATAAAGTATCGCCCGGCCGCGCCATCAAGGAAGATCCCGCCGCGGCCTTGACCCTCTTCAGCGCAGCAGGTGTGGGTTCGGCCCGCTTCAGGGCGCTTCTGAACGCCTTTGGAAGCCCCGCCGCTGTCTTGGCAGCCAGCGCGCGAGCCTTGCGCGAAGTCCCCGGCATCGAAACCGTGAGAGCCTCGGCCATCCTTGAAGCGGCAAAAGGGAGCGCGGGCGTTAAGCATTTGGAGATGCTGGATAAGTGCGGCGCCCGCATCATCAGCCTCTGGGATGAAGAATATCCTAAAGTGCTGCGGGAAATCCATGATCCGCCGGCGCTGCTGTTCGTGCGTGGAAAGCCGCCCAATGCCGATACCCCTTGCTTCGCCATCGTCGGCACTCGAAATCCCAGCATCTACGGAGTAAAACAGGCGCATGTGATCGCCGCCGATCTGGCGCATCAAGGCTGGGGGATTGTCAGCGGCATGGCGCGCGGCGTGGACACCTCGGCCCACGAAGGCGCCCTGCAGAGCAAAGGTCAGACTTTCGCCGTCTTCGGCTGCGGCATTGACGTGATTTACCCTTCGGAAAATCGCGCCCTATCGGATAAAATCGCCATAGCGGGCGGCCTGATCTCGGAATTCCTGCCTGGTACAGAGCCTGAACCGGGTCTTTTCCCGAGGCGCAATCGGATTATCAGCGGAATTTCGCGCGGTGTGCTGGTGGTGCAAGGCGATGAAACCTCGGGAGCTATGATCACGGCGCGATTAGCTCTCGAACAGAACCGCGAGGTCTTCGCTCTGCCCGGAAACATCGAAGATCGCCGCTCGCACGGTCCTCATCAACTTCTGCGGGAAGGCGCCACGCTGGTTCAAAGTGCGCAGGATATTCTGGACGCCTTCGGCGCGTCAGCTCGCGATGGCCGGGCGCCTCAGCCTCTGGTGCTGCCGGCGCTAAATCCCTCGGAAAGCGAATTGGTCGGCCATTTGAGCGCCGAGCCGGTTCACATTGACGACTTAGTGCGCGGGCTGAATCGCCCCGTGGCATCCGTGCTGGCGGATCTCTTGGGTCTGGAAATGAAAAACTGGGTGACCCAAATGCCGGGGAAACTGTTTATCCTCAAGAATCCCATGTGAACCTGAGGAACCGTTGAGCTTGGCAGAACCCATCCCAAATACTTCTTCCCGGCATGGAACCTCACTGATCCGCTGCCCGGATTACTCGCCGCTCTCCATCCGTAAGGCGTTGTTGAAATCGTTCGATCTTCTGGGATTCCCGCACCGCCTGATTCGCCCGGGTGATCGCGTGCTGATCAAGCCGAATATGCTTTCGGCTAAGGAGCCGGAACGGGCGGTGACTACTCATCCCGAAATCATTACCGCCGTCGGGGAATTTGTTCTCGATTGCCGGGGCAAGATTGTCCTGGGCGACAGTCCCGCCGGAGCCGCCAAGAATCTTCAGAAATATTGGGAAATAACCGGCATCGCTCAGGCCGCCCGCCGCCTGCAAATAGAGCCGGTCTCTTTTGAAGATAACGGCGTGCGCAGTTTCCCGACGCCCGAAGGGCACATCAGCATCTCCCGCGCGGCGCTGGATGTGGACCTGATTATCAATCTCCCCAAGTTAAAAACTCATCAGCTCATGCGCATGACCGGCGCCGTCAAGAATATGTTCGGCACGGTGCCCGGCTTTCGCAAGGGAGATCTGCACGCCCGAGCTCCGGAGCCGCTCAATTTTGCCCGCTTCGTTCTGTCGGTCTATCAGCAGGTTGTCCCAGCGCTGAATATCATGGATGCCGTCGTCGGAATGGAGGGCAACGGCCCCTCTTCAGGTTCGCCCCGGCAGATTGGCGCTCTCCTGGTGTCCGATGACGCCTTCGCCATGGATAAGCTGGCCTGCGGCCTGATCGGCGTGGACACAGCCAAAGTGCCGCTCTTTCAGGCTGCCCGGGAGATGGGCATCTGGGATGGAGACCGGGACGACTACATGGTCTTCGGTGATAATGCCCTCGATCTGCGCGTGCCTGACTTCAAGGTCCCCGATATCAGCCGGCTGGAGCGCATTCCTCCCTTCGTTTATCGCAACCTGAAGCGCCTGATTTGGATCCGCCCCAAGGCCGACGCTTCACGTTGCACTGCCTGTGGAATTTGCATCGAGAATTGCCCCGAAAAGGCCATGGCAATGAACAACAACTTGCCCAAGATTGATTATGCGCGCTGCATCAAATGCGGCTGCTGTGATGAAGTCTGTCCTGATCGCGCCATTGATCAAGAAATGAGCCGTTTGGCGCGCTTTTTATCCTGAGGCTGTAGCTATGGCGAAACCCGCAAAGTGCATCGTTCTCTTCGAAGATGAAGCCGCGCAGACGCTCGAGCCGCTGACCTTGACCCGGCCGGTATGGGACCTGCTCTGCGGAATCACCACCCTGAAGGAGAAAATCCTCAGGACTCTCACCTGCACCAAACATGATTTCTATGCGCGCGAATTCCTGCACGGGACGATTCAGCACCCATCGGAACGAGCCAAAATCCCCGCAGATGACTGTCTCTGGGTGAACGGAGCTCTTCTGGCAGGCGATAACTTTTCCTCCGCCACGGATCTGGATCTGGGGTCAGCATGGGTGGCAGGCCACCGCGTTCTGGCCTTTCGCGGAGCCCCGCCTCAAGGCTGGCTGGCTGGAACGATGCTCCTGCTATCCGGGTTTGATCTTATAGAAGCGCCCCCGCAATCTGGAAGGCTTCTCGATTACCCCTGGCATTTCGTCCATGCGATGAATGGGGAAGTTGCGCGGGAAGCCAAGCAGTTGCGCTCTTTGGGTCAAAATCTGGGAGAGGTGCACCGCAGCACAAATCTGGTAAATCCAGGCGCTATATTTATTGGGACGGGAGCCCAGCTTTCCGCAGGCGCCGTGATAGACGCCAGCCTGGGCCCGATCGTCATAGATGAGAAAGCTCTGATCGGCGCCAATGCCGTGATCGAGGGGCCGTGCTACATCGGCCCCAAAACCCAGATTAAGCCTTTGGCGCATGTTCGCGGCAGCTCCTTCGGGGAAGAGAGCCGGGTGGGCGGCGAAGTCTCCGTTTCCATCCTTCAAGGATTTACCAATAAGCAGCATGGGGGCTTCCTCGGCCATTCCTACCTCGGTTCCTGGTGCAATCTGGGATCGGGCACCGAAACGTCCAATCTGAAGAACAACTACAGTCCGGTGAAAGTGCAGGTGGGGGAGAGGCTGGTGGATTCCGGCGAGCTCTTTGTGGGCCTCACGATGGGGGACCATTCCAAGACGGCCATCGGCTCGGTGTTCAATACCGGCACGGTCGTGGGCGTCGGCTGCAACACTTTTGGAGCCGGTTTCCCGCCGCGCTTCATCCCCTCCTTTCATTGGGGCGGCGCCGAGAAGCTCACGCGATATCCTTTCAACCGCACGCTGGAGGTCGCCCGCGAAGTCATGCCTCGGCGCGGCCGGGCGCTGACGGATGAAGATGTCAAAGTCTTGCGCTGGATATATGAACACCGCAGTCAATCGCCGAAGATCGAGAAAGAATAGGTGACGTCGTGAAAAAGAAGATTTTCGTTTTGGGTTCGCTCATTGTCGTGCTAGCCTTCATCGGCGGCATGAAATATACGGAGACTCTCTGGGCGGCGGGCAAAAGCATTTATGAGCAGGTAAATCGGCTGGCCTTTGTCATGCAGCTCGTGCGGGATAAGTACGTGGAAGAGCCCGACATGAACAAGCTGGTGGACGGAGCTATCACCGGCCTGCTCGAAACTCTGGATCCGCACTCCGTCTATATCCCCGCCGAAGAGCAGAAGCGGCTGGCCGAGCAATTCCGCGGAGAATTTGAGGGCATTGGCATCTCCTTCGTCATCCAGAATAAGATCCTAACCGTGATCAGCGCCATCCCCGGAACGCCGGCGGACCGGCTGGGCCTGCTGCCCGGCGACCGAATCATCAAAATCAATGGCGAATCCACCTATGGGATCACCAACGACGAGGTCTTCGGAAAGCTGCGCGGCCCCAAGGGCTCGCAGGTCAACATCACCGTGCAGCGCGCCAACGTCAGCGAAAATCTCGAATATACTCTAACCCGCGACACCATACCGATCCACAGCGTGGAAACGGCCTTCATGCTGAATGACAAGACCGGCTACGTGCTGGTCAACCAATTCACCTCGAACACTCAAGATGAGCTGCACCAGGCCATGCTGAAACTGAAGGAGCAGGGTATGCAGCAGCTGCTCCTGGATTTGCGTCGAAATTCCGGAGGCTACCTCCAGCAGGCCATCAAGGTCCTGAGTGAGTTCGTCGGCGGCGAACAGCGCCTGGTATTTACACGAGGCCGCACCGCGGATTCCGAGAAATCCTATTACGCTTCCGCCCAGGCCCCCTTCTCTGACCTTCCCATCGTCGTGCTGGTCAATCAGGGCAGCGCCTCGGCCTCGGAAATCGTCGCCGGAGCCGTGCAGGATCTCGACCGCGGACTGGTGGCCGGAAATACCACCTTCGGCAAAGGGCTGGTTCAGCAGCAATACGAGTTGGGCGACGGCTCGGTCGTGCGCATCACCACAGATCGCTATTACACCCCCAGCGGCCGGCTGATCCAACGCCCCTTCACGAAGGGCCTCGCTGATTATTATGAGGAAGGATACGATGAGCAGGATCCCAATGCCGCCGGCGATAGTCTGGGAGCGAATCCGGACAGCGCCCGAGAAGTCTTCACCACGGCGAAGGGGCGCAAGGTCCTGGGCGGCGGCGGAATCACGCCGGACGTGAAAATCAATGCCAGCACCTTGACAGGATATGGCTTCCAGTTGCTCAGCCGCCGGATCTTCTTTGAATATGCGGACAAATTTGCCGCGGCGCATCCGGAAGTCAAGGCAAACTTCTCGGACTATCTGGCCAAGTACCAGCCGTCTCCCGAAATGATTCAGGAACTGGTGAAACTGGCGGGAGAGAAGGGGATCAAGTTCAATCAGGAGAATTTCGATAAGGACAAGGACTTTATCGCCCTGGCCTTGAAGGCGGAGATGGCGCAGATCTACTGGAACAATCGGGATTACTACTATCAGGTGCGCGCCCAGGGCGACAATCAGATCGAGGAAGCGGCGACCCTGTTCGATCAAGCGCGGCTGATTGCGGGTCTGCGCTAATCCGGCAAGCGGAGAAACGGAAGAGCAAAATTTCGCAAACTACTTGACTCAAACCCCCCAAAAAAAGTATATTATGGGATTATGCGAACGCCAGCGTATATCGCCATCGGCATCGCATTTCTGGGGTTCGCGGTGGCCGTATGGGCCGGTCTGCTGTTTCCAAATCTCCCCCAAGTCGGCTATCTGCGTTTCATGATTGGCCTGGTTTTGGCCTTGATGGGAGTTTATCGTTGTCTGCTCGGCTTCTTTCCTCCCAGCGACCATCCCTCGCGTCGCGAAAAGCTTCATCCGCCGCGCAAGCCGCACTAATTTGCGCTTGCCTGGGTCAATTATTTTTATTATCTTTCGGTGGGTGCGGCAAGTCGGCGAAGGAAGCGGAATCCACTCCGACCAGCGGATCCCTGGCGGTTTATGCCGCGCCGGCCATTGCCTCGGTGGTGCAGGCCGGAGCGGACGAGTTTAATCGCCTCTATGCCAAAGCCAACATCAACGTATATTCGCTGGATTCCCGCGCCATTGTGGATTCCATCATCTACCGGCGCGCCGATATCGGCTACTTCGACCGCAATCTGACAGAGGCAGAATCCCTCGCGGTCGTCCAGAGTCGCAAGCACGTTTATCGCTTTCATCTGGGCAGCACCGTGGCGACCTGGATTGCGCATCCGACGAATGATGTGAACGAGCTGGATTCCCTGCAAGTTCTGAGCATTTTGACGGGTAAGATAACCAATTGGCGTGATGTGGGGGGAAACGATGAAAATATTGACGTCTACCTTCCGCCCTTAGGCGATGGCGCCTGGATAGCGCTACGGGAATTTTTCGGGGATGCCCTGGCCCAGGTTGAGGCCCATTATTGGCCCAGCGATAGTGCCGTGGTGACCGGGGTGGCAAATGATCCCGCAGGCCTCGGGTTTGTGGGGCGAGCCATCTATGATAAGCGCATCCGGCGCATCCGTTGGCGGCATCCGCTGCTGGAAGAGGCCGTGCCGGCCAATATCGGCGCCCTGCAGGAGGGCAAATACCCTTTCAGGGTGCGTCTGTGCTATTATACCATCGCGGATAAAACGGATTTGGCGTCCGGTTTTCTTTCATTCATGGCGTCCAACGCCGGTCAGCGCTTGATTGCCGATAACGGTTTCCTGCCCGAACTGATTCCCGTGCGCATTGTAAACCTGACGCCTTCTGGGGATCAAAAGTAGATCAAGAACAGTAAAATAATTGGAAACTGGAAAGAGAGCGGGGCATCGCTTTGTGAAATTGATGGCGATTCTCAGCGATTGCTGCTTACACAGAAACTCATGAAAAACAAGCCTAGACAGTTGATCCTCACTCTCGCGGCCTTCGGGACACTTTTGGTCGGCCCCGCCTGGGCGGTCAGAAGTCCCGAACCAAAAGCCGGCTGGCAGGCTCTGCAGGAACGGCGCTATGAGGATGCCGCCAATGAGGCCCAAGCCGTGCTCGCCAATAATCCCGATAATGAGGATGCCAATTGGCTGGCCGCCGAGGTCGCCCTGGCGCTAGGCGACACCGCAGCCTGCCTGAATTACTGGTACCAAGTGCTGAATGAAAATCCGGCCCAGCCCCGGGCGGTCTTGAGCACCATCGAGATCTATATAGACCAGAATGACTTGGTAAAAACGCAGCAGATCATGGATCTGGCGCTGACGCGCGCCAAGAAGCCGGATCTGCCTGAATTTCTCTACAGCCAGGGTATCTTACTGAATGCCAAGGGCGAGGATGCGGAAGCCATGGTCCGCATCTCGCAGGCCATAGATAAAAATCCCAAGGAACCGCTATTCTATGTGGCGCTGGCTCGAGTGTACGAGAAGAAGCGAGTCTTGGTGCTGGCCATCGAAAATTACATGAAGGCCATCGAGCTGGATTCCACCAATGCCACTTATCACTACAATTTGGCCAAGGATCTGATGGACTCCAAGCAGTACACCGAAGCCTTGAATGAGTTCAAGATCACCAGCTCCCTTGATCCGCAGTTCCCCAATGTCTATTATCAGATCGGTAAGCTCTATTTCTACGCGGAAAAATATGACGAGGCCGTTCGCGAGCTGGAAGCCGCCCTGGCGAACGCCAAGGAGCCGAACTTCTACTTTTGCACCATGTACGGGCAGGCGCTTCGCGAAGTGAGACGGCTGGAGGACGCTCAGGGCTGGCTGGAAAAGGCCTATGCGCTGAAGCCTGCCGAAGTCTCGACGGCGCGAGCGCTGGCCCTGAATAGTTTTGATCTAAAAAAATACGATCGCGCCGTGGAGGTGCTGAAACAGCTCATCGTAACGCCCGAGGCGACCGCCAACGATTACGCCAAGCTGGGAGAAGCCTTTTATAACAGGGCCGGCAAGGATGCTCAAACGCGGCCTTTTTATGATTCTTCCGCCGTCTATCTAAAAAAAGGGCTGGAATTGAATCCAACCAGCAGCCGATTGGCCTATATCATCGGCATGTGCCACTACAATAAAGACCAGTACGATTCCGCCGCGGTGTATTATGAAATCGTCGTCAGTCTGGATTCGACCAATTACCAGGCTTATAACAAGTTGGGGTACTGCTACCTGAAATTGGAGCGGTACAAGGAAGCAATTGCGAGACTGCGAGTTGCATTGACGATAGACTCCACCAGCGTGCCGGCCCGGATGATGCTCGCGCAAACGCTCGGTTTTGTGGATTCCACCCGCGCGGCCAAGCAGGAATTCCAGAAGATCATCCAGATGGATCCTCAGCAAGGCGACGCCTACGGCTCGCTCGGATTCATCTATCTGCGGGAAGCCTCCAACCTGCCCGAAGATGCGGAGCGAGAGACCGTCAAGGCGGCCTGGAGCCGCACGGCCGACGTTCTGCGCAAGGCGACCGAGCTTTCGCCGAATAATGTGGCCTACTGGATCGGCTACGGGCATTGCGTCTATAACCTCCGTGAATTCGACCAGGCCGAAAACGCCTTCCGCCGCGCCTTGAAAATTGATCCCAACAACAAGGACGCCAAAACCGGTTTGGAAACGGTGGAAAAAGTTAAAGCGAGAAAAAGATTGCAATAATAAGAGTCCGGTCTTGCACCGGAGAGTAACAGTCTAACGAGGGAAACATGAAACAATCGCTCTTCAGTGTCATACTGCTCGTTGTCGCCTTTATCATCGCGGTGATCGTCTTCAACCTGCTGCCGAAATTCATCAAGGACGGCGGCCCGCTGGTGGTCATGTTGATCACCATCACCCTGATGCTGATCACCTACATCGTGGAACGCATCCTGACGCTCAAAAAAGCCCGCGGCCATGCTCCCATCCCCAACTTCTACCGCACCTTCATCATGGCTGTCAAGGATAACAAGCTGGAAGAGGCCGTGCAGATCTGTGATAAACAGCGCGGTTCCGCCGCCGCGGTTCTCAAATCCGGCCTGGAAGCCTATCTCCGCGGCCTCAAAATGCAGCTCACCGGAGAGAAGCGGATTGCGGAAACCCAGCGCTCCATCGAGGAAGCTCGCTTGCTTGAGATCCCCTTTCTGGAGAGGAATCTCTTCGCGCTTTCGACCATCGCCTCTATCGCCACTATGATCGGACTTCTGGGAACGGTCATCGGCATGATCCGTTCCTTCGCCGCCATGGCTCACCAGGGCGCGCCGGATGCCGTGCAGTTGGCGACCGGGATTTCGGAAGCCCTGATCAACACCGCCGGCGGTCTTTTTGCCGCCATTCTCGGCATCGTCGCCTACAACATCTTCGTCAATATGGTGGACAGCTTCAACTACTCCGTGGACGAAGGCGCCTTCATGTTCATGGAGATCATCAAGGAGAAGGAGGCGAAGTAAATCATGGCTCGCCCCACCAAAAAACGCATCGGGATCAAGATTGACATGACGCCGATGGTGGACGTCGCCTTCCTCCTGCTGATCTTCTTCATGTCCACCACGCAGTTCAAGCCGCCCGAAAGCGTTCCCATCAACCTGCCGGGATCGCATTCGAGCTTGAAACTGCCGGAATCCGACGTCCTATTGATCTCGGTTGGCAAGGATAACAAGATCACGCTTAGCCTGGGTTCGCCTAACCTGGACGCCCAGGCGGGTTTTATGATCCCGAATGAGCGCGGCCAGCTTCGCCCCACGTACTACGGCGCTGAGGAGATCGGCGATCACATCAAGCAGGCGCGTCTTCGCAATCTGAAGATTCGATTAATTCTGAAAGCCGATAAGGAAGCGGAATTCGGCGCCGTGGAAGACGTGATGTCCGCCCTGCAGAAGATCAACATGAACCGCTTCAACATGGTAACCGAACTGGAGGTTGACTGATATGGGCGCCATAGATGCACCGTCCGGCGGATCCTCGCGGGGCGGAAAAAAGAAAAAGGCCCGCGTCGCCATCCGCATTGACATGACGCCGATGGTGGACGTCGCCTTCCTCCTGCTGATCTTCTTCATGGTAACGACCGTCTTCCGTCTGCCTCAGGCCATGGAAATCAACTTGCCGCCGGAATCCTCCACCGAGGCCGAAGTCAGCGAGAAGAATCTGCTCTATCTGCGCGTTGATCCGGCGGATTCTCTCTGGTATAACATCGGCTTCGATAATCCCCAACGGATGTCCTGGAAGGAATTGCCCGGGTTGCTCCGCGATCGCAAAGCGGACGTTGGAGATAAATTGACCATCGTGGCCAAAGTCCACCGCAAGGCAAAATACGCGAACATGGTAGATCTTCTGGACGAATTCAACCTGGCTAAGACCACGCGCTTCTCCATCCTGAAATTCGACGTTGTTGACGATTCCTTGATCGCATTGGGAGGTGGCCCCATTTCGCGGGGCTTGTAAGCGCAAGCGCATTTCTGAAATAGAAGGACTCAATCCATGTCCACAGCAGCATTCCGCATGCCCAATGAAGGGCATCTGGGCGGATTTGAAATACGACGCTTTGTCCAGAAATACACCCGCATCGGCCTGATCATCTCCATCTCGGTGCATGCGCTGATCTTGGGTGCCTATCAGTTCGGCGTCTATCTGGCCTCTCGCGAGCCGCCTCCGCCCAGCCGCGTGATTTATTTGGATCCGTCTAACTTGGGGCCGCCGCCCTCGCTTAACACCGAAGAGATCGCGCCTGCCCTGAAAATCGCTCAGCCGAAGCTGGCGGCGCCGGTGGCCGCCATCCCCAAGCCGGTTGCGGAAGAGGTCGCGCCGGAGGAGCCGCAGATCCAGACTCAGGATCAGTTGCGTGATATTTTGAATACGCAAGTTGACAGCCTGGCGATGGGTGGAGGAGATCAGTTAGACATTCGGGAAGCCCTGCCGGATGAGGATGCTATTCCGGATCCCGGCATCTTCACCCCTTATGAACAGGCGCCCAAGTTGGTCAAAAGGGTCGAACCCAAGTTTCCCGCCATGGCGCAGAACGCCGGTGTGGGCGGAAAAGTGACCGTCCAGTTCTATGTGGATAAAAAGGGCGACGTGAAGAAGGCCATTGCGGTGAAGGCAAGTCCCCCCGGGCTGGGCTTCGAGGAAGAAGCCATTGCAGCGGTGCTTCAGTGGAAATTCACGCCTGCACTGCAGCGTGAGAATCCTGTGGCCGTTTGGGTCGCCCAGCAGATTCGTTTCGAAGTGAAGTAGCCCTTGTCAGCCATATAATACAAAGGGCGCCGATCTCGGCGCCCTTCTTTTTTTGGAGAATCTCAACCGGCTGCTCGCAGCTCCTCTTCGAGCAGTTGCTTTCTGAAAAGTTCAGCGTACCTCCCGCCCAGCTTGATCAGCTCCTCATGAGTTCCTTGCTCCAGAATTCTTCCGCCATCCAGAAATATTATCTGATCCGCCCACTGCAGCGTCGAGATGCGATGCGCCACGATGAGCACGGTCTTAGCTTTCAGCAGCGGACGAAGACGGTACAGGATGTCGGCTTCCGTGCTTGTATCCACGGCGGAAAAG
>Ga0315284_10014491_pt1 | contig 11232 bp, 7 predicted proteins | sample YL17G09_16_MG_FD_203696 | JGI IMG/M metagenome (GOLD analysis project Ga0315284, IMG submission 203696) | Sediment microbial communities from Yellowstone Lake, YNP, Wyoming, USA - YL17G09_16 | ecosystem: Environmental > Aquatic > Freshwater > Lake > Sediment | place: USA: Wyoming | collected...
TAATCACCATTATTATTCCTAATAAAATCATTATAATTATTATTCCAATTAACCAAAATATAAACTCATATTTTTTTAACCAACTTTTGATTTTCATCTTAACAACCTAACAGTTTTATCCATCCCTTCTGTTTTCTCTGTTGATTTTCCGTATAAGATATCTGAAAGTTCTGTTACAATACATTCCCTCATCTGTGTAAGAATAGCAAGGTAATTATAAAAGTTATCTGATAAATAATAACTTGTTGTATGGCTTTGTTGATTAAGAACAGGAACGAATATTTCTTGTGGGTTCAAATCAATCTCTTTCTTCATTTGTGTAAGTTGAACTTTTGATTTTAGGAAGAATGGTTTATTCATTCTTGCTTTTGCATTTGCTAAAAGAATTCCCATTTCACTTATCATCATTCGAAGATGTTGGAATTGTATTTCTGAAACTCTATCTTGTGAAATTTGTAGATATTCTGATATGCTTACAGCTCCATCTCTAATAATCCTCTCAAAATCTTGAAGTTTTTGTAAACTCTCAAACAAATTCTTATTCCATAAACTTGTAATATTTACTTCTTGTAATTGATTATCTTCTACCACTTTTAATCTCCATAGAAAATAGCACACACAAGATTATAAATCTTGTTGTAATAAATAGAATGTATGGCACACCATAGTGCATACATAAAAAAAGATAAATTTATATAGTTTATCAGATTAAAGGTTACAATGGTTACAGGGTTGAAAAAAATTGGTGAGGAGTATGGGAATATTCTCTGAACAATTAGCTGAACAACAATCTATAAGAAGAAAGGTAGATGTTACCAAACTTCCACGAACACAGAGGAAACAATATCAGATTGCAGTAAGAGGAGCAGGAGTTCAACAATCCCAAGAACTTGAAAGAAGAAAAAGTGTTGTTGCTGAAACTCAACAGAATGTTAGTAAGATGTCTTTAGAAGAATATAAAAAATATTATCCACAGATGGAAGATTGGTTGAAGGGAATGTTTATTTCTCCAACAGAAATTGAAAACAAAGAACAAGAAACAGCACAAGCAAATATTTCATTAGGTGATGCAAATATTTCATTAGGTGATACACAGATTAAAAAATATCAGGATAAGATAGCACAAAAGGAATTAACTATACAAAGTAATATAACTTCTTGGCAAAACAAACCATCTAAATCTAAAACAGCAAAGGCAGAAGAGAGTTTTAATAAGACAATGGAAAGATATTATAATGATATTGATGAGTATAAAAGTTATGTTCAATATTGGAGTGAGGCAAGAGATAAATATCTTTCTGTAGGAATAGATTATGGAGATGTTTTTAATTGGGTTCAAAGTAGTGTTAACTATCAAACAGCAAAGGCAGAAGCTAAAACAACTGCAATGAAAGAACTAAAAGATAGAGAGGCAAAGATTAATGAATTAGTTTCTAAAGGATATGCTCCTGTATTAATTCAACAGTATGGAGCAGGAGACAAAGTAGAGAAAGCACAATTAGAATTTTATAATGAAAAATTAGGATATGCAAACATTCCAGCATTTGAATTAAGTAGAGCAAGTATTTCAGGACTTCAACCATCTGTGTTAGGAAAACAACAAGTTCCAATTGGTTTTGATTTTGGTGGAAAGCAATTCACAATCTCTCCAACAGAACAATTATACAAAACTAAAGCAGGAGAACTATTCGCTGAACTAACTGGAAGTTTAAAAGTAAAAGAAGCAGAGATGATTAAACCATCTTCACAAGCTTCTGCTTGGATAGTGCAACAAACACAAGTTCCAGAAACTTTTACAAATACAACTACTGAAAAAAAAGTAAATTCAACAGCAACTAAAGAAACAAGAGGAGTTGATATAAATGCTATTGTTAGAGCAATTGATAATGTTATTATGCCAGTTAGGAAGTGGGGAATTGCAGAAGATTATACTATCTTTGGTGTTCCAATAGGACATTTAAAAACAAAAACAAATCCTGATTATCCACCAACACCATCAAATAGATTAACTACAACTCAAGTGAGTAAAGATGTTTCATTGCCAAAAACATTTTTAAGAGATGCTGGAAAATTTCTTACACAATCTTATACTGCTGTTCCAGTAAATATTATGAAAGATATTGCTTCTCGATTTAGAAAAGAGGAAACAACACAAACAGAAGTTATACCACCAACTACTCAAGTAAATCAGATTGCTCAAGTAACAGAAACTCCACCAACACCAGATGTATTAGCAAGAGATTATGAATTATACCACGACCCATTAACTAAAGAAGTAATTTATGTTCCTAAAGGAAAACCTTTATCTGAAACTATTGCAGAACCAGAGAAGTATAAGAAAGTAGAAAAACTTGCAGTTTCAATTCCAAAACAAAAAGGAGAGGTATCAACACTACAAGCATTTGGAATGCAAGAAGAAATACCAGAAGGTTATCAAAGAATTTCTCCAGAAACTTTAGAACCAGTTTATTCTAAAGCAGGTAGGACAGCAGAAGAACAATATAAATTTGTTATGCAAAAAAGAGCAGAAGCTTCTGCTTGGGAAAAACCTTTTTTGGATGTTGCTCCTCACTTAACTTGGGCAGACCCACTATTCTTAAAATCATCAACAATTAAAGTTGGAGGATTGATTGGTGTTGCAACAAAAGGGAAGTATGGATATTCTATTGAAGAAGCAGAAAAGAAATTAATTGCTATTGATGTTAGTGGTTATTCTAAATATGCTTTTGGAGAAACTGGAGAGAGTATGTTATCTCCATATAAGTTTTCTATGAAATCTCCTATATCACAAACAGCAATGATTTATGGTGGTTCAATGTTAGCTGGTTCTACTATTATTTCTGTTGGTGGAATTCTTCCAACATCTGTTGGAACATTTGTTACAAGCAAACCAGTTATTTATGGAGTAGGAGCTTTAATGACTGGACTTGTTGGTTATCAAGGTATAAAAACAGGAATAGGATTATCAAAAGCAAAAGCTCCTGTTGAAGATTGGGTTGCACAACTTGGAACTCAAGGAGTATTTCTTGGAGCTGGAATTACTGGTTTTAAAGCAGGACTATCAAGTCCGTTACCATTGCGACTTGGTAAGGTTTCGTATGAAGAGATTATCCCAAATAAATTTGTGACAAAAGAAATTTCAGGAAGAGATGTTATACTACCAAAAACCAAAGAGAGTTATCTTTGGAGAGGAGCATATTATGAAGCTCCATCAACACATAAAGTTACTGTTTTATTTGGAAGAACAAAAGTTCCTGAAAGTGTTACAGGATTTGGAGAACCTGTTGGAGCATATAAAGGAAAGTGGGAATTTGGAATGCCAAAAGGTTTTGCTTATCCAAAAGAAATCTTTTCAGCAAAAGGAATAACTAAAGGAGCTTATACTCCATCTTCACCAGTTGAAACAGAATTCTTTAAAACTTATCTTGGAAAGTATGGAACTATCTCTCAACAAAAATTAGTTAGTTCTGCTGTTACTGTTAGAAGAGGAACAGAGTTTGTTAAAGTAAAGCCAGTTGGATTTGAAGAATTCAAAAGAGTTGAAGCAATGAAAGGATTAACACCAAAGGGAAAAGAAGCATTGCTAAAATGGATGAAAGCACAGAAGGGAGATTATATGGTTTACGGAAGTTCAACTGTTCCAGCAAGAGCAGGAAAGGGAGTTCTCAAAAGACCTGTTCACGATATTGATATGCAGTTCCAATCTTATACTGGTCAAGAGAAAGCAAAAGAACTTTATGAATTATTAAAAACTACTGGAAGCAAAGTTAGAATTGACCCAGCATCTCAAACTCAAATTATGGTTTCTATAAAAGGAAAGGCAACAAAGTTAATGGATATTCACGGATATGATGCTCCTGAAATTACTTCAAGTGAATTATTTGGTTTCAGATATCAAACTCCAACTAAAGTTCCAATAGGAACTGGAAAAGGAAAAGGAATTAAAGCAATGCCTTTATCTCAACAAGCAACTCAAAAGTTAGCAGGAACTTTAACTTTAAGAAGAGCAAGAACAGGAAAACTTTATTTTGGAGCTGAAGATATTTCTTCTGCAAAATATATTGATAGTTTAAAAAATCCTCTTGATTTATACAATATCGAAAAGTTCCAGATATCACATTTAAATCCAATTAAGAAAATGCTTTATGGTGAGGGATTAACAAAACAATTAGCAGTTTACAAAGAAGCAGGAATAATGGAGTTTGGAGCAAAAACATTTGGAGCAAAAGAAACTCAAATTATTTTAGGTGGAAGGATTACTCCATCTTCTGCTTCATCAACTGGATTATTTGTATCTCCATTTTCTCCATCACTAACTCCATCAAGAGCAGTTAATGAAGCAGTATCCAGAGCAATTGGAGTAGAAGTATCAAGAGCAATAAAAAGCTCAACATCACCAGCAATATCAAAGAGTGCTTCAGTAAGTCCATCTGTAAAACCAAGTCCTTCAGTTAAAACAAGTCCATCAATAAGTCCATCACCATCTCCATCTCCAAGTCCATATCCATCTCCATCTCCAAGTCCATCAGTAAGTCCATCACCAAGTCCATCTCCATCACCAAGTCCATCACCAAGTCCATCTCCTTCACCATCTCCATCACCAAGTCCAAGCCCTTCTCCAAGTCCATCTCCAAGCCCATCTCCATCACCTTACATTACACCACCACTTTTTCCATTAAATTGGTTTGGGGGTGGTGAAGGTGGTGGTGGCAGAGGAAAGAAATTAAAGAGAGCAGTTGCAGAAAAAGTTTATGCTCCATCATTTACAAGTAAGATAGTTGGATTAGAACCTATTACTATTACTTCGGCTCAAGCAGAAAAATTATTAGAACAATCATTTACTGGATTTGAATTAAGACCTTCTGTTCGTATTGGAAGAGCTGAAAGAAAAGCTTACACAATTCCGAAGAATATATTAAATCCAAAGATTTCACAAGGCAGAGTGCAAAAACAAATGCAGGGAAAAAGAAAAGAGAATGTAAAAAGTAAAATGAATACAAAGATAAATTTCAATCCAAAAATTGCAGGAATGAAAACAACTAAAACCAAATTAAATTTTAATCCAAAAATAAAAACATCAACATTATTTTAAAATGCAACAACTAACAATTAATGATATTAACGATTTGAAAAGGGAAGGATATACAGAGCAGGAGATATCTGAAGCTGTTAGAGAGATACAAGTAGAAGAAAGTATTGGATTTCAACAACCACAAATGCAAAGACAAGACCCAAGAATGTATGCACAGAACTCTGCCTTTGCTCCACAATTCCAAGATAATTTAATCAAGTGGCAATTAGAGTTGGATAATATTCTTGAAAGATGTGAACATATTTTGAGAGGAGATAAATTAGTTTTTGAAAATGGTAGTTTAATTTGGATAAGGAATACAAATCCAAAAGATAATATCTTAAATGAATATGGAGTTCAAGAAATTATTAGAATTCTGTCTATGTATCTTAATAGAAATACAATCCTTTCAGATTATAGTGATGAAGAGATTAGAGAAAAGGTTTTGGACTTTGGAAGAGAACTCAATGATTTATTCTTTATGAAGTATGAAGAAATGGGTTTGCTTGGATTAGAGAAGAGAAAGAATTATCCTATGTTGTTAAGAGAGATGGTTGATATTGTTCATAGTGCTTACAAGAGGGCATTGCACGGAGGAGAGAAGAGAAGCTTGAGAGAAGCAAGGCAGATTACTCAAAGCGAAACTCTGCAAGGTGGAGTTGTGGTTAATGCTGGACAACAAGCACACACAAGAGGATTACTAAATCCAATGAGATATTTAGTTGGAAAAACAAAAACATAAAATGAAAATGATATACTTACTTCCTATAATTTTGATGGTGATGGTTATTCCAGTTGTTTCAGCAGAGCTAACAAAAGAGGAAGTAGATAGTTTAACTTCTATTGAAAAAACAGTTAATAATTTGGAAATCTCTTTAGAAGCATCTTTAAAGAGTTTGGAAACAAGTTCTAATACTTGCAATGATGTTAAGACACTAATCAACAACAAACCAATTATGACTATGCACGGAACAGAGTATCAAGTTGGAGATAATGCAAAAGTTTGGATACAATTATTAACAAGTAATCAAACTCCAATAACAAATGCTCTTTGTTATATTGATATTTATACACCATCAAATACATTTTATTTTGAAAGGGCAACTATGACTAATATGAACCACGATGGTATTTATTATTATGATTTAACAGCACCATCAGTAGTTGGAGTTTATTCTGCAATAGCACTTTGTTATTATACAGCAGGTCAAGTTAATTATCTTGCTAATGAATATTTTATTATGAATGGAAGTTATAATGGAGGAACAATTCAAGATACTTATAGTATTGAGAATACTGCTGTTGGTTCTTTAGAATTTAAAGAAGAAGCAAGTGGAAATCCAAGAAGATTACAAGTTGGAGTAAATTTTACAAATGAAACTTATTGTAATGTTTCAGAAGGATTATTAACAGGAATAACTTTGAAAGTAAATAGTAAATTTGGAAGTTTAGTGGGAGATGATTTAACTATAGCTTTATGGAATTATACTTCAAATTCTTGGTATAATTTTCCTAATAAAGTTCCTGCTGGAAATATTTGGGGAATGACTACAAATAGTTTGGTATTTAATAATATAACAAAAACAGGATTTGTAAATAGTTCAGGTTCTAATATTAGAGTTAAATTTTTAGATACAAATTTAACAGATGGTTCTACAAGCACTTTTAGTTTAGATTATATACAATTAAGTTGTGATGAATTAACAACACCATTACCACAAGAAGTTAGAGGTTCATCTGAATTACATATTACTGATTTTGTGAATAATCTTAATGCTTCTATTGGAAGCCCATCTGCAATAGCAGATGCAGTTTGGAATTACAATGGAACAATTAATTTAAATGTTTTAATTCAGATAGCTGGTGAGGTTTGGAATTGGAGTGGAGGTATTTCCTCTAATATCCTCGACTTAATATCTGGAAATGTATGGACATATTCCGAAAGAAACTTAACATACACACCAGACCAAAACATATCAACTCAAGTTGTTAATGTATCTATTGATGAGAATACAATAGCAGATGCAGTATGGACACACACTCCAGATAGGAACTTAACCTTTTATGAAACAAGTAATGTAACGGTTAATGGAACAGATATTGCACAACAAGTTTGGAATTATAATGGAACAATTAATGATAATATTCTAAATCAAGTAGCAGATAAAGTTCAATGTTATGTTAATCAATTATTTTCAACGGAGGATGGACAATGGGGAATAGATATATCTGCTTGTTAATTGTTCTGGCATTTATTCTTGTAATGCCAACAATAGTAGCACAACCAGTATTTGAAAAATCTACTGCTGTAACTTTAAGTGTTCCTTGCACTATTGATGGAAATGTTTGCTCTGGTTCAGCTACTTGCAAAACAACAGTTATCAATCCATTAGGTGATGTTCTTTATAATAATCAAACTATGATACAGAACGGTGGTGTCTTTGAATTAAACATAACTTCTAATGATACTTCTGAAAATGGAGAATATCAATTTAATGTTGCTTGTTTACAAAGTGGAAGGAGCAGTTCTAAAATGCTTATCTTTTTTGTAACTCCAAATGGAGAGATACCAACAACTGCTAATGGAATATTGTATGGAGTTTTATTAACTATCTTTGTTCTTTTCTTTATTGTTTCATTATACAAGGGATTGGATAGTGACAGCATAGTTCTCAAGAGTGCATTTCTTTTAACAGCTTACTTAATGCTAATTGGAATAACCTTCACAGGATGGAATTTATCTGCTAATTATTTAACCTCTGCTCCATTTTTAACATCCTTCTTCAGAATATTTTGGCTTGTTTTAATGTATGCACTTTTCCCAATAATTTTATTTTTAACATTTTATACTTTATGGATGATAAAAAAAATAGATGTAATAAAGAATATGGTTGATAAAGGAATTCCAATAGATGAGGCATACGAAAGAACGGTTAGAGGTGGTCTTGGAGGAGGAAAAAGTTGGTAGACAAAACAATGATAAGCAAAAGGAGAAGTCAGAAACAGATATGGGTAGATGCAACTTTCATTCAATGGCTAAAGAGATTAAAGGCAAAGAAAGAATTAGAGGGAGAAGAAGTTGCGAATATGGGAGAATTAACTAAACAAATTGTAAATACAAAAGCAATTGAAGATGTTGAAAGACAATTATTGAAAGATACAAACATAGCCAGTATCAAAATTAAATTAGATGCAAGGAGATTATTTTAATGCAAAGACATAGTTTATTATTAAATAAAAGAATGAATAAGAAAGGACAATTCACAGATATATTCCTATTTATGATTGTAGCTATAATTGTATTATTAGTATCTGGACTTTTCATTTATATGGGATTGAGAACTCAAAATCAATTAGAAGAGAGTATGGCAGGGATGACTATTGGTGGAACAACTAATTATACCACAATTGTATCAAATACATTTGGAGATGTTAATGTAGCTTATTCTTCTCTTTATTGGATAAGCATTATGTTAATTGTTGGAATGATGATATCAATTTTCATTGGAAGTTATCTTGTTACAACTAAACCAATCTTCTTTGTTCCATATATATTTGTAATAATAATTTCTCTATTTGTTTCAGTTGGAATATCAAACACTTATCAAGAGGTTGTAGCAACTCCAGAACTTGCATTAACCTTTGCTGGATTTATAGGAAGTAACTTCATAATGTTTAATCTTCCTATATGGGTTGCTGTTATAGGATTTACTGGTGGAGTAATTATGTTCGCAAGAATGAAATCACAGGAGGCAGTTGCTTATGGCTATGGATAAAAAAATTAGTATACTTTGTATACTTGGTATACTTTGTATACTTGTAGCTCCACTTGTATCTTCTGCTAAATGGGATAACATAAAAAGTTATGATGATACAGCAAAGACAGTTACAATAAAAAATTCTTTCTTGTATATAATTCCATTAAGCACAATAGCAGAAGCAACTTTGGATACACCACAAAATAATCTTGTGGGAGCAGGTTATCAAATGGTTGCACAATTTACAATTAATCCAAAACAAGATTATTCTTCTATATTAAAAGAATTTGAATTGTATGATTTAAAGGATAATGGGAAAAAAATTGTAAGGAATGTTGATATAAAATATTTGACAACTGAACAAGTAAATGTTAATGATTATCAAACAGATTGTTTAAATATAGAATTAAAAAATAAAACAGTAGAAACTAAATGTTCTCAAAAAATAATAGGAAGCCATACTGAAGATAGAGAAATATGGAAAGATTTTGATAATAATGTAAAGTTAGATGTGCCAATTAAAATTGGACTTTTCACAGATGTTCAGGTTAATGATAAAGTTGAATGGATACCAACGATTGCAGGAGTTAAAGTAAGTGAATGGGCTTCTTGGACTGCCAATTTAAATGTTGGTCTTGTTTCTTATTATAAATTTGATGAAGCTGTTGCAAATGGAGGAACAATAAACGATATGATAGGGAGTTATAATGGAATAAATAATAATGCAACAAATACAACAGGAAAAGTAGGATATGCTTATATGTTTGATGGAGTAAATCCGACTACGAATATTAATATAAGTAATATGAATTTAACTTCAGATAATTTTTCAATTAATTGTTGGATTTATCCAACAAATGTAACAAATAGGGGTTCTTTTGTTAGTAGGGGTTCTTGGGGAGAAAGTGTGACAGAACAAACTTTTAATTTAGAAATTTCAGATAATTTACAAAATGCTGTTCAATTTTGGGTTGAAGGAGGAGTAAATTGGGGAACAACACTTCTTTCAGATAATAATTGGTATATGGTAACTGGAATTTATAATAATGCAACAGGAAATGGAACATTATATTTAGATGGTATTGTAGAAAATTACTTTTTGCAGTTATCTTCAGGAACATCTTTTGAAGTTCAGAATACTCTAATTGGTGGAGAAAATAGACAGAGTGCATCAGTTAATTTTGAAGGAAAAGTTGATGAATGTGGATTTTGGAATAGAACATTAACTGATGCAGAAGTTATACAATTATATGGTATATCATCAATCGTTTCTCCACCAATTTTGAATTCACCAATTGATGTTTATAATTCAACTTCTCAAACAATAACATTTAATGGAACTGCTAATGCAACAGAAATAGCCAATATAAGTTTAATAATAGATGCAAAATATAATGAAACAAATTCTTCTGGAATAAATAATACAGATTATATCTTCACAAAGACAATAACAGATGGAAATTATAATTGGACTTATGAACTTTGTGATACGACAAATAATTGTGCAAATGCAACGGTAAGAACTTTTACAATTACTCCTTTAATTGATTTTAATAATTATACTTATAATTCAATTATAACAGAATTAACATCAAATACCTTTTATGGACATTTTCAGACAAGAAATGCACTCTCCAATTCCTCTTTACAATATAATGGAACAAACTATACAACTTCGATTGCATCATTAGGTGGAAATCAATATATTTTATATGTTACAATAACAAGTCCATCTGTTCCAGCAGATACAAATGTTTCTTGGAATTTTTGGGTTAATAATATAAATACAATGTCACACAACCAACAAGTATCTAATATTAATATTGATAACTGCACAGTAAATTCTATAATTATATTAAACTATACTTTAGTTGATGAGAATTTACAAACATTAATAGTAGACAAAAATTCGAGTATTGATGTTGATGTTGTTTTACATACCATTACTGGAACTGAAATATCACATTATTCGTATATTTATGTTAATACTTCTTATGCTCCTGTTTGTGTAAACACTTTATCAAACAGCACAGTTTACATTGATGTAATTACAGGGTATGTTGCAGATGATTATGTTCAAGAGTTTTGGTTCTTGGATAATGGAACTCTTAATAAAAATAATTGGTTGCTAAATCCTTTTACAATTAAAAATGTTACATTAAGGGATTTAGTAGTTGCAGATAGCCAAACATTCCTATTCAAATACTTCAATAAGGATTTCTTAACTCAATCAGGAGCAATAATAAATGTATTAAGGCAATATATAGGAGAAGGAATATTTAAGGAAGTAGAAAGATGTCGACTTGATGATAATGGAGAATGTCCATTGCATCTCATTGAAGAAGATGTAATCTACGAATTTCAAGTAACAATTGGAAATATAGAGGATTATTTAAGTGGAAG